>ERZ761602.157-NODE-157-length-166836-cov-40.238978_pt1 | contig 166836 bp, 129 predicted proteins | sample MGYA00512165_ERZ761602 | MGnify/ENA primary metagenome ERZ761602 (study PRJEB28899, sample SAMN02445085) | bioreactor sludge metagenome | biome: EBPR sludge; isolation source: Thorneside wastewater treatment plant | place: Australia: Brisbane, Thorneside... | reverse complement strand
AGCGCATGCGGCAGCGCGCGCTGGTCGATCACGTCGATGTGCCGCGCGCCCGCCGGCCGCACCCGCGCACGGTACGGCGCCGGGTCCGCGGGCGCGGGGAGGGCGACGGCGACGGAATGGGGGTCGGGGAGGGCGATGGCGTCGGCATTGGGAAAGGAGGGTGTGGGATGATCAAAAATTGGAACAGGGGAAGCAAAGCCGGACTCGCGGGCGATGGGTGCGGGGGAAGGACTGCCTCCATTCCGCGTGATCGAGATCGGAACCAGCGCTTGGCGCGGGAACAGGCGGACGACGAAATCGAAGGGAAGACCCCGCTGTGGCGGGGAGGTCGGCATGGGTCCGACCAAGGGACCATCGACTGTCGTGCGCCGAAGCAGATTTTCGCCAAGGCGGATTCACAGCGAGGAGCCGACGCATCGAAATCATCTCGGACAGCTTCGGTTCCATGGCTGGAACGGTTTTATGAAAAAAACCGCTACAAAAGCAAGCGCGAAATCATCTTTTTTTCGCACGGTTTTTCAGAAGGCTTCCAGCGAGTGTTCAAGCCAGCCAAGTGGACAGGCGGAAACTGTGGCCGAGGTCATTGACCTCGGTCGGGCGTCGTTTGACCATCCGCCCCGCGCCCTTACCCCCCGACCATGGCCTGCTTCCCTCCCTTGGCCTCGCCGGCTTTCGAGAAGGTGACGCCGACGGTCTTGGAGACGCCGAACTCCTCCATGGAGACGCCGTACATCACGTCGGCGCGGGACATGGTGCGCTTGCTGTGGGTCACGATGACGAACTGGCTGCCGCCGATGAAGCGGTCGAGGACGCGGAGGAAGCGGGCGATGTTCGCCTCGTCGAGGGGGGCGTCGAGCTCGTCGAGGACGCAGAAGGGCGAGGGCTTCACCATGTAGATGCCGAAGAGCAGGGCCACCGCCGTCATGGAGCGCTCGCCGCCGGAGAGGAGGCTGATGGATTGCAGCTTCTTGCCGGGCGGCTTCGCGATGATGTCGATGCCGCATTCGAGCGGGTCGTTGTCGTCGAGGAGGACGAGGTCGGCCTTGGCCTTCTCGCCGAAGAGCTCCTGGAACATGTCGCGGAAGTTCCGGCGGATCTGCTCGAAGGTCTCGGAGAACATCTTGCGGGTGTCGCGGTTGATACGGGCGATCATGCGCAGGAGTTCCTCCTTCGAGTTCTCCAAGTCCCCGAGCTGCTCCATGTTGAAGCGGTAGTGCTCCTCCAGTTCGTCGAACTCCTCGATGGCGTCAATGTTGACGGGGCCCATGGAGTCGAGCTTGGTGCGGAGCTGGACCACGACTTCCTCGACGAAGTCCCAGTCGGGTTCGGCGGGGTCGTCCAAGGCGGGCTCTTCGCCGTCGGGCTCGTCGGGCGCTGCCGCTTCGACGAAGGGCTCCTCGTCGTCCGCGGCGGGCTCGGCGTCGGATTCGGAATAGGCGCGGAGCCGAACGGCCCCGTTCTTGCGGCGCTCCTCGATGGCGAGGAGGAGGGCGTGGCTGTCGGGTTCGAAAAATTCGAGATCGGTGCGGTAGCGGTCGCGGCAGTGGCGTTCGAGGTTCTCAAGGGCGAGGTCGAACTGGGCGACCTTGACCTCCTCCTTGCCCCGCTGCGCGGCGACGCTTTGGACTTCGCGGCGTTTGCGGGAGAGTTCCGTCTCGCCCTCCTCGATGCGGGCGGAGTAGCCCTCGCGCTCTCCTCGGATGCGGTCGCGCTCGGTCGTCGCGGTCCCGGCCTCGGCTTCCCAAGCTTGGATTTTCCCTTGGAGCGCGGCGGTCTCGGCGGCGTCGTTCTCGATGCGCTCCTGGTATTCGACGATCTCGGCCTCGCGCCGCCGCAGGAGTTCGGTCAATTCGGCGAGGCGGGCGAGCATGGGCTCGCGCTGCTCCTCGAACTTCTCCCGCGTGCCCTGCTCCACGGCGAGCTGGGTGCGGGCGGCGGTGGCGAGCTCGGTCTGCTCCTCCTCGCGCAGGCGCGCGGCGGCCAGTTCGGCGGTGGTGGATTCCGCCTCCCTGTCGAGTTCCGCGACACGGGCGAGGGCGGTTTCGCGCTCGGAGCGTCTCGTCGCGACCTCGGCGCGGAGCCGCTGGCCGCGCTCCTCGATCTCGCGCTGCTCCCATTCGAGGCTTTCGATGCGGTTGCGGAGCTGGTTCAGATCACGCTCGACCAAGGCGAGCTTGCCTTCGAGGGTGGAGGAGGCGACGCGCTTCTGCTGCAAGCGCTCGCGGGCCTCTTGGAGGTTCTCCTCGAACTCGTCAACGCGCTGGTTCAGCTCGTCGCGGCGCTCCTGCCTCGCGATCACTTCGCGGTCGAGGGCATCGACGACCTCCTCCAGTTCCCGGATCTCGGTCTGCATCCGCAGCACCGAGACGGAGCCGTCGCCGGAGCGACCGCCGTGGATGATACCCTCGGGGGTCACGTATTCGCCGGCCAAGGTCGCCACGGCGAAGGCCCCGGCTTCCTCGCGGAGGCGCAGGGCGGTGGGCAGGTCCTCGACGAGGAGGACGCCTTCGAGGAGTTTCGCGACGAGCGCTTTGGCCTTGCCTTGACAACGCACCCGGTCCGACGCCCAGCCGATCGCGCCGAGGGGGACGCGGCCACGGGCGGGCGGGGCGGAGGTCTCCAGATGGGTCTCGGCGATGAGAGTGGCCTTGCCCAAGTTCCCTTCGCGCAGGGTGCGGACGATCCTCTCGGCCACTTCGGCGTCCGAGACGACGACGGCTTGGAGGCGGCGTCCCAAGGCGGCTTCGATGGCCTCGGCGAAGCGGGCTTCGACCTCGATCTGGTTCGCGAGAGGGGAGTGGACTCGCGGACCGAAGAAATCGGGATCGTCGAGTCCTTTCAACACCTCCTGCGTGCCTTTCTCGAAGCCCTCGCCGTCGGCGATGAGCTGCTGGAGCACTTCGAGCCGGGAACGCTTCTCCGCCCGCAGTTTGTGGAGCGAGGAAAGATGCTCCTGCAAATCGGCGGCGGCGCGTTTGGCGCGGTGGTATTTCTGCTCCAGCTCGACGAGGTTCTCCTCGCAGGTCTCGATGGAAAGCTGGTGGCCCGCGATGCGGTCCTTGAATTCGGCGGCATCGCCTTGGCGCGAGTCCTCGTCGGCGCGGAGGCGGGCGGCCTCCTCGGCGAGCTGGGCGGCCCGCTGGTCGTCGGACTCGGACTGGCGCTCGTTCGTGGCGAGGGTCGCTTCAAGGCTGGCGATGCGGCTTTTCAACGCGCCGCGCTCCTCCTCGATGCGGCGCAGGCTCTGGTTCAATTCCTCGCGCCGGGCGCGGGCTTCGCGCGTCCCGGTTTCGAGGGCCGCGACTTGGGCCTGCTGTTCGGCGATGCGCCCGGCGACGGCTTCGAGCTGGCGGTTCGCGTTTTCGAGGTCGGCCTCCTGACGCGCCCGCTTGTCGGTCGCTTGGGCGATGTCCTCCTCGTTCTTGTGGATGAGGACGGAAAGCTCGTGGGCGCGTTCGCCGTTGAACTCGATGCGCCCTCCCGCGCCGCCGATCTCGTTTTCGAGCCGGGCGAGGAGCGACTGGAGTTCGGTCAGGCGGCGTTCGATCTCCTGGTATTCGACCCGCGCCGAGGCCATCTCCGCCTGGCGTTTCTCGATCGCGTCCTCCAGTTCGTCCTGCTGGTTCTGCAAGTGCCGGATCGAATTGGAGAGTTCGGATCTCTCCGCGCGGATCTCGCGCCATTTCCGGTGGCTGAGGTGGAGCTCGAGGGTGCGAACGTCGTCGAAGAGGGACTGGTAGCGCTTCGCCTTCGAGGCTTGGCGGGAGAGGGAGCGGATCTGGCGCTCGTTCTCGGCGATGACGTCGCGGATGCGGACGAGGTTCGCCTCGGTGTAGTCGAGCTTGCGCAGGGCCTCCTTCTTCTGCGTTTTGTATTTCGTGATGCCGGCGGCCTCCTCGAAGACGGCGCGGCGGTCCTCGGGCTTGGAGCTGAGGAGCATGTCGATCTTGCCCTGCTCCATGATCGAGTAGCTGGTGCGCCCGATCCCGGTCCCCATCAACAGGTTCTGGATGTCCTTGAGGCGGCAGGGCTGCTGGTTGATGAGATATTCGCCCTTGCCGTCGCGGAAGACGCGCCGTCCGAGGGAAACTTCGTCGTAGTCGGTCTCAAGGATGCCGGAGCAGCCCGAGAGGGTCAGGGTGACCTCGGCCATGCCGAGGGCGGAGCGCCTGTCCGTGCCGTTGAAGATGACGTCGGCCATCTCGCCGCCGCGGAGGGCCTTCGCCGAAGTCTCCCCGAGGACCCAGCGCATGGAATCGACGATGTTCGACTTGCCGCAACCGTTCGGCCCGACGATGCCGGTGACGCCCTCGTGGAATTCGAGTTTGGTCTTGTCGGCGAAGGATTTGAATCCGTGAATTTCCAAGGATTTCAGGCGCATGACGGCAGGGAAGGGTAGGAGAAAACGACTTCCAAAAATGAGAATTTAGTTCTCATAAATGATAAATCTTCCCTTATATTGAGGGAAAGTCCCATTCTGTCGAGCGGAATTTTACGAATTTCCAATCGGCCCGTTCGTGACCCCTGTCCGCGTCTCGCTGGAGGACAGGTGGATTTTTTTAAACGCGAGAAACAAAAATGGGGAAATTCGCAAAAAATATTTGCGGGCGACGGTTGCAGTGTTAGGTTTTCTGCGTCCGGTGATCCTCAGGGGTTTAGCTGGCTTTCCATTCCTCGGGACGCATGAAAGTGCGAGAGGGAAGGGAAAAACGATTTTTTTTGTGCGGAACGGGGCGGCCCGGTGCGGAGGACGAAAGTTCGAGTACCGGGCCGTTTTCCTTTTTGGCTCTTCCCTGAAATCGAGCCTTCCCATGGGTCGAACGGCCCTTCGCCGCGACCAAAAGAGAAGCGGCGCCGTCCCCGGAGGAACAACGCCGCTTCAACCCCTCAACAAATCAAATAAAAGAGTACCAAACCCAGTCGAGACAAGCATAAGGGAAATCGGAGGGGCAGTCAATATAAAAACCATAAAATTCGCTCTTTTTGATGAATTTTTGAACGGACGAAGTCTGGATTGGGGTGCAGAGTGGAAATTTCTCTCGGATTTATTTAGGAAGCTTGCATAATGGAGGGCGTTGGTTCGTCGGGAGAGAAGGACAATTCCCATTTTCCATTCCACTCCCAACCCTACCTCCCTGCCATGAACAACGAAATCGCCCTCCTCGCCCAATTCTTGGAAAGCCTCGGCCCCGAGGTTTCCGGCCATTCCGCCTCGCCCCTGACAGCCGAGCAAGCCGAACGCATCCGCCTTTTCGCCGCCGGCGAGCTAGGGCCAGCCGAGCGCGAGGAATTGCTACCCAGCATCCTGGAGAACGAGACCGCGCTGCACACTCTCGTGAAGACCCTGCAAGCGCAGGCTTGAGATGGCGGCGGTACACACCCAGCTCCTCCGGCTCTCCGGGCTGGGCGAGTCGGCCCCGGCGGTCGAAAAGCATCTCGAAGCTTGGATCGAGGGCAGCAGCCCCGCCCAGTTGATCGGTCTCATCGACCCCGGCGCCCTCTCGCTCCTGCGGGAGGCCTTCGACGACGCGGGCGGTTGCGAGGGGACGGTCTGGCTCATCGACCGCAGGGCGGGGGAGCTGGTCGCCTGCTACAATTCGGGCGACGAGGCGGGGAATCTGGTCGGCTTCCGCCAGCCGGTGGGGCAGGGGATCATCTCCTTGGTCTTCGCGCAGCAGCAACCCTATTGCGAGAACCGCATCCAGGCGAGCGAGGGACACGACGACACCCTCGACCGCAAGATCGCCAAGCACACCACCGCGATGATCGCGGTGCCTTTCTATTTCGGCTTCGGCCTGCGCGGGGTGATCTCCTGCGTGCAATTGGCCGAGGCCCCCAAATCGCGCGAGGGCTTCCGCTCGTCGGATGTCGAGACGCTGGCGCGCGCCGCGAACCTCGTCGAGCGGCTTATCGACGGAACCCTCCTAACTTCCCTCCTCGGCCTCGGCGACGGGGGCTGAGCCTGCGATGGGGTCCGAAGCTCCCACCCCTTGGCCCGATCTGGACCGGGCCGGCCGCGCCCTCGCCGAAGGCGACGGGAAAGGCGTGAAAGTCGCCGTCGTCGATTCGGGGATCGACACCTCGCATCCCGCCCTCGCCGGGCTCGTCCTCGCCGACGACGTGACCGTCTCATGCGACGGGGTCAACCTCCGCATCGAAGAGGGTGGAGGCACCGATGTCTACGGCCACGGCACCGCAGTCGCGAGCCTGCTCCGGCAAGCCGCGCCGGGGGTCGAGATCGGGAGCTTCCGCGCCCTCGACAGCAGCAACCATTCCCGCAGCTTCGTCATCGCCGAATGCGTCAACCAAGCCATCGCCCGCGGCTACCAGGTCGTGAATTGCAGCTTCGGCTGCCGGGGCCTGCCGCGCTACGTGATGGACTACAAGGAATGGGTTGATCGCGCCTACCTTGAGGGCGTCCAGATCGTGGCCGCGTGCAGCAACGTCGATGTCTCGATCCGGGAATGGCCGGCCTACTTCCCCAGCGTGATCAGCGTGCGGGGGATCGACTGCCCGTCCGGGGATCTCTACCACAGCCGCGGCCGCATGGTCTCCTTCCTCGCCCGGGGAGAGCGCGTCGAGGTGCCTTGGCTCCACGGGGAGAGCAAGATCGAAACCGGGAGCAGCTACGCCGCGCCCCTCGTCTCGGGGAAGATCGCCCGCCTCCTCTCCGCCCTGCCGGGATTGAGCCCGGCGCTGGTGAAACCCATCCTCGCTGAGCTGGCCCTCGCCTACGCCGGGGAATTCTGATTTTTTTACCGGAATTTTCTCCGATTCTCATAAATTCCAGTGGACGATTGTCGCTTTCGTTCTATAATTTTCGTAATATTGACAATCTGTAAAACTTGAGCACCCGACTACCAGGGAATCTCGGAGAAATCTTTCCGCTTCGCTTCCGCCTTCGCGAGGAAATGCGCTTCTTCCGTGTCGGCGGAACGCTCGTGGCGGAGAAAACGAGGACGAGGCAGCGATATTCGCTCAAGCCTTGGCAGGTCGATCTCCTTTCGAAATTCGACGGGAAGACGAGTTTCGAGGAGGCCGCCAAGCAGGTCTGCGGTGCCCGCCCCGGTGCGTTCACGGCGACGGGTTTGCTCAATTTCTACCACTGGCTCTACACCGAGAACCTCGTCCTCTGCGAGTGCGAGTCGATTTTCGAACTCATCCTCGGCGATGCTGGCGACGCGATGGATGACGAGGAGGTGGAACCCGTCGGAAAAGCGGGCCTCTCCGAATTCGCCGGACGCCTTCTCCGTGACTCTCGCGTGCGCCGCGCCCTCGCGGCATGTGCGGTCGTCGCCTTTTCGCTTTCCGTGATCCGGCTCGTGCAGGTCGCCGCGCCCGTTTTCGAGCCTGCGGCGGGGCGTCTCTACGCCAGCTTCTCGAAGCCCGGCCGTCCCCAGCCGACCGTCTCCGTGGCCGCTTCGGAACGCAGCGCCCAGGATTCCTCCGTCGAGCGCCGCTCCCTCGCCGCCCGCGCGCCCGTCGTCAAGGAGACCGGGAAGGCCGTCGAGGAACCCGCCCCGCCGGTTCGCGCTCCCGAAGGTCCTGCCTATTCCCCAGTGATTCCCGAAGCTCCCAAGAAGGAACTGGAACCCGCCGTCGCTCCCGCGAATGGCGACCTCCGGCGTATCGAGGAACTGCGGGTGCAGCTTGAGGAGTGCCGCATCCGCCGGGACGAGTTCTACCTCCAGAACGACGAGGAAGGCTACCGCCGCGAAGTCCATCGCATGACCAACCTCGCAAAGGAGATCGGCGACATCGAGAACGCGCGTTGACGCTCAATCCCGCCCGAAGGCCCCGGAGACCTCCGCCGGGGCGACACTGGCCCGCACCGCCGCGATGTCCAGATCCCGCCGCTGCCGTTCCCGGAAGACGCTAACGGTTTCGTAGCCCGCAGCCTCCAACCAGTCGAGCGCATCGTGGAACCCGTCGCCGACGCGGGTCGGGGTGTGGGAGTCCGAGCCGATCACCACGGGGATGCCGCGCTCGGCCATCAGGGCGAGCATTCCCGGCCCCGGATTCATCTCGGGAAAGGATTTGTTCCGCCCCGAGGTGTTGATCTCCATGGCCACCCCGGTTTCCGCGATGCGGTCGAGGGCGCGTTTCACGTAGGGCCGGATGCGGTCGAAATCCCAGTCCGCCGGGCTCGCGTTCTTCACGAGGTCGGGGTGGGCGAGGCAGTCGAAAAGCCCGCTCTCGGCCGACTCGGCGAGGTGCTCGAAATATTGCTTCTGGAAGGCGAAGGGGTCGCCGTGCCAGAAGGCGTCGATGTATTCCCCGATGTGCCAGTGGACCGAGCCGAGGATGTAGTGGAACTCGGCGCGACCGTGCAGTTCGCGCAGCCAGTCTTCCATGCCGGGGAAGAAGTCGCTCTCCATGCCGAGGAGCACCTCGAAGCCCTCCGGCGCGGCCTCGGCGGCTTCGCTGACGAGGGCGAGGTATTCGCGGAACTGCTCCGGCGCCATGCGGACCCGGCTGGAGAAGCCGTCCGGCATCGGGCTGTGGCAGGTCATGATGATGCCCACGAGCCCCTGCGCCACGCCGTGCTCCATGTAGAGGGCGGGGTGTCCCTCCGCGTGCTTGCAGAGAGGGGTGTGCATGTGGCTGTCGAAAAAGATCGGCGCGGATTCGGACATGGGGGAGGGGAGGGGAACCTGCCCCATTCCCGCGAACGGTCCAAGCCGATTTTTGCTAGAATTTAGTCAAATGCAGGGCTTGCGCATGAAATGTGGACACAGCGGGGCAACGATGCCCGTAGAGAAGTTCGTGAGAACTTCTCCCCTCCGAGGCTCAAGGGACGCTCGTCGAAGTTCTCACGAACTTCGCTACAAGGCTCCATCCTCGCGACGTCACGATTTTCCATTGCTTGATGCGAATCTCAGAAATTCAGGGCTCGCAGTCTTTTTCTGTGACGATTCATGTGTAAGCCCCTGCGCCAAACGCGGCGCGGGGGTAGGGGCGGTTCAGGCGTCCTCGGGCAATTCCAGCCCGAAGAACCCAGCGGCGTTCCGGTAGCAGATGCGCCGAACCATGTCGCCGGCGAGTTCGAGGTCGCGCGGGATCTCGCCCTTCTCGATGTCGGCCCCGACGAGGTTGCAGAGGATGCGGCGGAAGTACTCGTGGCGGGTGAAGGAGAGGAAGCTGCGCGAGTCGGTGAGCATCCCGTTGAAGCGCGAGAGCAGGCTCGCGTTGGAGAAGGCGTTGATCTGCCACTCCATGCCCTCCTTCGTGTCCATGAACCACCAGGCCGTGCCAAGCTGGAGGCGGCAGGGCGGGTCGCCGGGCTTCGCCTCAAGGAAATTGCCGAGCATCGTGGCGAGGGCGTAGTTGTCCTTCGGGTTCAGGTTGTAGAGCATCACCTTGGGCAGGTGGCCGCGCTGGTCGAGGGTGTTCAGGTAGCGGCGCACGGCGGCGGCGTGGTTCACGTCGGCCATGGAGTCGCAGCCGATGTCGCGTCCGAGCCGCTCGAAGAGGCGCTGGCTGTTGTTCCGCTCGGCCCCGATGTGGAGTTGCAGGGTCCAGCCGCGGGCGGCGTTCAGCTCGCCGAAGAAAAGCATCAGGTAGGCCCCGAAGGCCTCGGTCTCGGCCTCGTCGGCGGATTGACCGCGACGCACCTTGTCGAAGATGGCGGCGGCTTTCTCCTCGCTGCAATCGGCGTCGAAGACATGGTGCAGCCCGTGGTCGGAGAGGCGTCCGCCAAGCTCGTGGAAGAAATCGTGGCGCGAACGGAGCGCGCCTTGGAATCCCGCGAGGGTCGAGGTGTCGATCCCGCTCACCTCGGCGAGGCGGTCGGCGTAGGCGTTGAAGGATTCCGCCTCGTGGACCCAGAGGGCGCGGTCGGGGCGGAAGGTCGGGTAGACCCGCACGTCGAAATCGGGATCGGCGGCGATGGCGCGGTGGTGCTCCAGCGAATCGACGGGATCGTCGGTGGTGCAGAGGGCGCGGACCTGGCTCTGCACGAGGAGGCCGCGGCAGGAATGCGAGGGTTGCGCGAGGAGTTCGAGCCCCTTTTCCCAAACCGCGTCGGCGGTTTTCGGCGAGAAGAGATCGGGGAAGTCGAAGTAGCGGGCCAGTTCGAGATGGGTCCAGTGGTAGAGCGCGTTGCGGAGGCAGTGGGGCACGGTCTCGGCCCAGGCATCGAACTTGTCGCGCGGGGAGGCGGAACCGGTGATGCGCTCCTCGGGGATGCCGTTGGCCCGCATCGCCCGCCATTTGTAGTGGTCGCCCGCGAGCCAGATATCGTAGAGGTCGGCGAAGGCACGGTCGGCGGCGATCTGGTCGGGCGGGAGATGGTTGTGGAAGTCGAGGATGGGCTCGTCCTTGGCGAACTGGTGGTAAAGCTCCCGCGCCGCCGTCGATTGCAGCAGGAAGTCGTCGTGGATGAAGGGGGTGGACATGACGGAGGAATTGTCGCGAAGGATGCGAGGAGGGCAAAGGGAAATCGACGGTTCGGAGCCTCACGTCACGCCATCAGGGGCTTGCCAGTGGGGTGGAGCCTGTGGGAAGCTCCCGCTTTCCATGATTTCGAAACTTCTTGTTCCCGCTCTGCTGCTCGCCGTCTCCGTTTCCGCCGCCGAGCCGCCGTCAGCCCGCTACGTCCGCATTTCCCTGTCGGGCGAGAAGCGCGTCCTCACCCTCGCCGAGGTCGAGGTGGTCAGTGGCGGGAAAAATATCGCCCCCACGGGCAAGGCGAGCCAGTCCACGGTCGGCATCGGCGGCGTCCCGGAACGGGCCATCGACGGGAACAAGGACGTCGATTGGGGCAAGGGCGGCCAGACCCACACCGCCGAGGGACAGGATCCGTCGCCGTGGTGGGAGCTCGACCTCGGCTCGGTCCAGCGAATCGACTCCGTGCAGATATGGAACCGAGCCCCTCTCCACGAGCGGCTCCAGAATTTCACCCTCGAGCTCCTCGACGCCGCGCGGAAGGCGGTCTGGACGCGCGAGAACAATCCCGCGCCGGACGGGTCGATCACTTTCCGTTTCGAGGGCGAGGCCGGGATCTCGATCACCTCGCACGATGGCAAGCCGCTGCCCGTGCCCGTCCCGCCTGCCCCCATCCCGCCCGGCTACCGCGATCCCGAACCCTTCGCCTTCGCCCAGGGCGATGTCGTCGCGATCCTCGGCAACGGCCTCGCCGACCGGATGCAACACGACGGCTGGACCGAGACCTTCCTCCAGATCGCCAACCCCGGCAAAGAGCTGACCTTCCGCAACCTCAGCCACACGGGCGACCGTCCCGGCCGCTATCCGCGCTCGAAGGGTTTCACCGCGATGCCCGACTATCTCCGCCAAGTGAAGGCCGACGTGATCTTCGCCTTCTTCGGCTACAACGAATCCTTCGCCGGGGCCGCCGGTCTCGCCGCCTTCGAGGAGAAGCTCGCCGGCATGATCCGCGACCTGCGCGGGGCGAAGCCGAACGGGGAGAGCTTCCCGCGTTTTGTCCTCTTCAGCCCCATCGCCCACGAGAACCTCGGCGACCCGAACCTGCCCGATGGCACGGAGAACAACCAACGCCTCGCCCTCTACACCGCCGCGATGCAGAAGGTCGCGGGACACGAGGGCGTTGCCTTCGTGAACCTCTTCGAGCCGACCTGGGCTCTCTACGACAAGCTCGACGAACCGCTCACGATCAACGGCATCCATCTCAACGCCCTCGGCCATCGCCATGTCGGCCGGATCATCGCCGAGGCCCTCTCCGGCCAAGTGCCCGAGGCCACCGAAGCCGAACTCGCGACGCTGCGCGAGGCCGTCCTCGACAAGAACCTGCACTGGCATCACCGCTACCGCGCCACCGACGGCAACGACATCTGGGGCGGGCGCTCGACCCTGACCTTCGCCAACGACCAGAGCAACGCCGAGGTGCTCCAGCACGAGTTGTCCATGCTCGACGTGATGACCGCGAACCGCGATCCGAGAATCTGGGCGCGGGCGCAGGGCAGCGACGCGCCGGTGGACGATGGCAACGTCCCCGCGCCCGTCCCCGTGGTCTCGAACGTGGGCGGCGGTAGCAAGAGCTCCAGCGCGGAAAAGGAGGGCAGCCCGACCTACCTCGACGGCGAGGAGGCCATCGCGAAGATGACGGTGCCGCCGGGATTCAAGGTGAACCTCTTCGCCGACGAGAAGCGCTTCCCCGCCCTCGCCAACCCCGTGCAGATGCAGGTCGACGGCAAGGGCCGCCTCTGGGTCGCGGCGTGGAAGACCTATCCGAAGTGGGAGCCGCTCAAGCCCATGGACGACGCCCTCCTCATCCTGCCCGACGACGACGGCGACGGCGTCGCGGACCGCGTCGTCGAATTCGCGAAGGTGCATTGCCCCCTCGGCTTCGAGTTCTGGAACGGCGGGGTCATCGTCACCTCACAACCCGACATCCTCTTCCTCAAGGACACCGACGGGGACGACGTCGCCGACGTGCGCTACGTCCTCTTCCAAGGCACCGACTCCGCCGACACCCACCACGCCGCGAACAACCTCATCTACGGACCCGACGGCGGCATCTACTGGCAGAGCGGGGTCTTCATGCAGCACAACCACGAGCATCCCTGGGGTCCCTCGCTCGAAGCGACCGCCTCGGCGATGTATCGCTTCGACCCGCGCCGCTACACCATCGCCTTCCACGCGGCGAACTCGCCGAACCCGCACGGGACGGCCTTCGACGAATGGGGCTACCACTACGCCAACGACGGCACCGGAGGCCGCAGCTTCCAGGTTCTGCCCGATCCGGAGACGAAGGGCTTCAAGATGCGCGAGATGCTCGTGAAGGAGGTCCGCCCCGTCACCGCCGACGAGATCGTCTCCAGCCCGCACTTCCCCGACGAGATGCAGGGCAACTTCCTCGTCTGCAACACCATCGGCTTCCTCGGGATCAAGCAATACAAGCTCCATCGCGAGGGCTACAAGGACGCCGAGCGCGAGTTCGCCTTCGGCGAGGTCTGGGGCACCCCGGTCGAGGATCTGCTCGTGAGCAGCGACAAGAACTTCCGCCCCACCGACGCGATCTTCGGGGCCGACGGGGCCCTCTACATGTCCGACTGGCAGAACGTCATCATCGGCCATATGCAGCACAACATCCGCGACCCCAACCGGGACAAGACCCACGGCCGCGTCTATCGCATGACCTACGAAGGCCGCCCCCTGCAAGCGCCCGTGGCCATCGACGGCGAGCCGGTCGAGGCGCTGCTGGAGAATTTCCGCCATCCGGCCATCGGCGTGCGCCACCGCACTCGTGTCGAACTGAGCGAACGCGAAACTAGCGAGGTGATCGCGGCGGTGAAGACCTGGGCCGCCAAGATCGATCTGAAGAGCAAGGACGACGCGCGGCTCCTCCTCGAAGCCCTCTGGGTGCATCAGCAGCACAACGTGCGCGACCGCGACCTCCTCGATCTCGTGTTGAGCTCGCCCGAGCCCCACGCCGCGCTCGCGGCGAAGACGGTGCAATACCATTGGGACGTGGCCGATCCGGTCCTCAACGTGGTGACCGCTCCCATCCAGCAGCAGGAGGAGAAGATCGAGGTGAAGGTGCCGCCGCATCTTTCCCAGGCCGAGGCCGAGGTGTATCGGCTGGGGTCGGAGGTCTTCCACCGCGAGGCGCACTGCGTCACCTGCCATCAGCCGAACGGGCAGGGAATGGCGAACATCTATCCGCCCCTCGTCGGCAGCCCTTGGGTCACCGGCAACGTCGAGCGGCTCGTCAAGCTGACCCTGCACGGGCTTTGGGGGCCGATGGAAGTGAACGGCACGGTCTACGATCCCGCAAAGGGCGTGCCTCCGATGACGGCTTTCAAGGCGATCCTGAATGACAAGGAGACCGCGGCGGTTCTGACCTTCGTGCGCAATACTTGGGGGAACGAAGCCCCGGCCGTGACGCCCGAGCAAGTGAAGACCGTGCGCGAGGCGACGAAGGATGTGCAGATGTTCCCGAAGCCCGAGGATCTGCTGAAGGAGCATCCGCTGGAGAAGTAGGGACGCCTCCGCATTACCCTTTTCGGGATTTGGAACAGCCATCCCATCTGCGGAAATTTGCGGGCATTTGCGGCCATCTGCGTCAAAAAAGGAACGCAGATTTCCACGGAGGAAACGCGGATGGGCGCAGAGGGGGCTCACTCCCCTCCAAGCTTCTTCGCGAGGGCGGCGCTCTCGGGGCTGAGTTTGGAGAGGGGTACGACGAACTCGCGCCGGTTGCGCATCACGATTTTCACCGCATCGCCTTGGAGCCCGGCGAAGCGGGCCTCGATGGCTTTGCCCTCCGCGCTGGTCCAAGAGAAGTATTCCTCGCCTCCGGCGCGGGCGTTTTTCAACTTGATGTCCTCAATGCGGGCGAGTTCGGCCTCGGTGGGGTTGGTCGCGTCGAGAATGGCGCCGTCCTTGATCCACTGCCCGATCTTGGAGATCTCGGAGGGCCGCAGGGCCTTCCCGTTCTTCGGCATGAAATCGTCCTCCTTGTCGTCGAGTTTGAGCCGGGCGAGGAAGTCGCTCTTCTCGGGGTCTCCGGGACGGATGAGGCTGATCTCGCCGATCTGGGACTTCATCTCCTCAAGATCGTCGAGGGCGAGGCCGCCTTTCACCTCCTTCTCCTGGCTGTGGCAGTTCCAGCAGCGCTCCTTCAGAATGGGGAGGATGTCCTTCTGATAGTCGAGGGCGGAGGCCGGGCCGCAAAGGAGCAGCGCGGCGGTGGCCGTGGATCGGAGAGGGTGCATTTTCGAAGGATACCCGGTCGCTCGCATTTTGTGACACGGATGGGCGCGATGGTGTTCGCCCGTTTCTTAAGATAGCATGGCTGGGTGTGCCGCTTCGGCTTTATCGTTCAAAATCGACACGGATCGCGGTTTTTGTGGATCACGGGCCAGCTTGTCTCGGAAGAGCCAAACTGGCGCACTAGAGGAGGAAATAAGCGCCATCCTGTCGCGATTTCCGTTGAGTCCTCTGGGGCGTGCAATCGGATGATGTCTTTTAACCTGCTTGTTTTAAATGAGTTGCGAAAAAATCTCTCCATGTGGCACGGCGAATGCAAAGCAGCGGGCTAAGAAAAACCGGGAGCGACCCGTTCCCACAAACCCCCACCTTAGAGAGACCCCCATCGAATGAGCAAGATTTTAGGCATCGACCTCGGCACCACCAACTCCTGCATGGCTGTCATGGAAGGCGGCCAGCCGGTGGTCCTTGAAAACGCCGAGGGCGCGCGCACGACCCCCTCCGTCGTCGCTTTCAGCAAGGACGGCGAACGCCTTGTCGGGCAAGCCGCGAAGCGCCAAGCCATCACCAACCCGCGCAACACCATCTTCTCCGCCAAGCGCCTCATCGGCCGCAAGTTCGACGAACTGACCGATTCGGAGAAGAACACGCCCTACAAGATCGTCAAAGCCGCCAACGGCGATGCCCACATCGAGGTCGAGGTCGGCGGTTCGACCAAGACCTACAGCCCGCAGGAGATCTCCGCGATGGTCCTGTCGAAGCTGAAGGCCGACGCCGAAGCCCGCCTTGGCGAGACCATCACCGAGGCCGTCATCACCGTGCCCGCCTACTTCAACGACTCGCAGCGCAACGCCACCAAGGCCGCCGGCGAGATCGCGGGGCTCGACGTGAAGCGCATCGTCAACGAACCCACCGCCGCGGCCCTCGCCTACGGCCTCGACAAGAAGGGCGAGGAGAAGATCGCCGTCTACGACCTCGGCGGCGGCACATTCGACATCTCCGTGCTGGAGATCGACGAGGGCTTCTTCGAGGTGCTCGCCACCGACGGCGACACCCGCCTCGGCGGCGACGACTGGGACGGCGCCGTCATCAAGTGGATCGTCGACGGCTTCAAAACCGACAGCGGCATCGACCTGAACGGCCAGCCCGACGCCCTCCAGCGGATTAAAGAGGAGGCCGAGAAGGCCAAGATCGCCCTTTCCTCCGCGCAGTCCTACGAGATCAACCTGCCCTTCGTCACCGCCGACCAGACCGGTCCCAAGCACATCCAGAAGACCCTCACCCGGGCCGCTCTGGAGCAGATGACCGACCACCTCTTCGAGCGCACCAAGGGTCCCGTCCGCGACTGCCTCAAGGAGGCGGGCGTCAGCGCCGGCGACATCGACGAACTCGTCCTCGTCGGCGGCATGACCCGCATGCCCAAGGTCGTCGAGACCGCGAAATCCCTCGCCGGAAAGGATCCTCACCAGGGCGTCAACCCCGACGAAGTCGTCGCCGTCGGCGCGGCCATCCAAGGTGGCGTCCTTTCGAAGGATCCCTCGCTCGGTGACGTCGTCCTCCTCGACGTGACCCCGCTGACCCTCTCCATCGAGACCATGGGCGGCATCGCAACCCCCATGATCGAGCGGAACACGACCATCCCCGCGAAGAAATCGCAGGTCTTCTCCACCGCCGCCGACAGCCAGCCCAGCGTCGATATCGTCGTCTGCCAGGGCGAGCGCAAGCTCGTCTCCGACAACAAGGTGCTCGGCAACTTCCGCCTCGACGGGATCAACGCCGCGCCCCGAGGCGTGCCGCAGATCGAGGTCACCTTCGACATCGACCGCAACGGCATCCTCAAGGTCTCGGCCAAGGACAAGGGAACCGGGAAGGAGCAAAATATCTCCATTCAGGGTTCCAGCGGCCTCAGCCCCGACGAGATCGAGAAGGCCAAGCGCGAGGCCGAGCAATTCGCCGAGGCCGACAAGAAACGCCTCGAAGGCATCGAGGCCCGCAACCTCGCCGACAACGCCGTCTACACGGTGAAGAAGCAGCTTTCCGAACTCGGCGAGCAGCTTCCCGCCGCCGCCAAATCCGAGATCGAGGCCTCCGTCGCCGAAGTCGAGGAGGCGCTGAAATCCGACGACACCGATCGCATCCGTCAGGCCACCGACGGGCTCCAGGCGAAATTCGCCCAGCTCGCCGCCGCCGCGCAACAGGCCGCTCAAGCCGGGGCGGGCTCCCCCGGTCCCGACGCCGACGAGGCCCCCGAGCCGAAGCGCGCCCAAGGCGATGTCGTCGATGCCGAATTCGAGGAGGTCGGCGAAACGAAATCCTGAACAAGCTTTGCCCCGGCTTTCCTCCCTTCGCGGGGGGGCGGCCGGGGACGGAATCCGCGGTTCGTCGGCCCGCTACCAGTCCGCCGGTGAAAACGCCCGTTCCGGCGGCGTGCCCAGCGAACTGCGGAATTTCAAACCCCAACCCATAAAGAAAACCAACCAGAACAAACCATGGCATCCAAAATCACACCGCTTGGAACCCGCGTCCTCGTGAAGCGCATCGAGCCCGCCGAGCAGAAGTCCGAAGGCGGCATCTTCCTCCCCGACACCGCGAAGGAGAAGCCCCAAGAGGCCGAAGTCATCGCGCTCGGCAACGGTAAGAACGACGAGGGCAAGATCATCGAGTTCTCCGTCAAAGTCGGCGACAAAGTGCTCATCTCCAAATACGGCGGCACCGAAGTCAAGATCGACGGCGGCGAGCACGTCATCGTGAACGAGAGCGACATCCTCGGCGTCCTCTCCTGAAAACTGAAGAGGGTTCGGTCCCGCGACCGACCCTGTTGAACCCTTCTCGAAAAAATACATCTAACGAACATCCCACACTATGGCTAAACAACTCACCTTCGACGAAGAAGCGCGCCACGCCCTCCTCGCCGGCGTCCGCAAACTCGCGAAAGCGGTCAAGGCGACCCTCGGGCCGGCCGGCCGCAACGTCATCCTCGACAAGAAATTCGGCAGCCCCACGATCACCAAGGACGGCGTCACCGTCGCCAAGGAGATCGAGCTCGGCTGCCCCTACGAGAACATGGGTGCCCAGCTCATCAAGGAAGTCTCCTCGAAGACCTCCGACATCGCTGGCGACGGCACCACCACCGCGACCGTGCTCGCCGAGGCCATCTTCAGCGAGGGCCTCCGCAACGTCACCGCCGGTGCGAACCCCATCAGCCTCCAGCGCGGCATCAACAAGGCCGCCGCCGCTTTGGTTGAGCAGCTCAAGGCGATCTCCACCGAGGTCACCGACACCAAGGAGATCGCGCAGGTCGCGACCGTCTCCGCCAACTGGGACACCGAGATCGGCAACATCATCGCCGACGCGATGGACAAGGTCGGCAAGGACGGCACCATCACCGTCGAGGAGGCCAAGGGCATCGACACCACCCTCGACGTCGTCGAAGGGATGCAGTTCGACAAGGGCTACCTCTCGCCCTACATGGTCACCGACACCGAGACCATGACCGTCGACCTCGACAACGCCCTCATTCTCATCCACGAGAAGAAGGTCTCCAACCTCAAGGACATGCTCCCGCTGCTTGAGAAAGTCGCGCAGAGCGGCAAGCCCCTCCTCATCATCGCCGAGGACGTGGAAGGCGAAGCCCTCGCCACCCTCGTGGTCAACAAGATCCGCGGCACCCTCAACGCCGCCGCCGTCAAGGCCCCCGGCTTCGGCGACCGCCGCAAGGCCATGCTCGAAGACATCGCCATCCTCACCGGTGGCCGCGTCATCACCGACGACCTCGGCATCAAGTTGGAGAACGTCACCCTTGAGGATCTCGGCAAAGCCCGCTCCATCAAGATCACGAAGGAGGACACCACCATCATCGAAGGCGAAGGCAAGAGCGAGGCCATCAGCGGTCGCGTTTCGCAAATCCGCCGCCAGATCGAGGAGACCACCTCGGACTACGACCGCGAGAAGCTCCAGGAGCGCCTCGCCAAGCTCGCCGGAGGCGTGGCCGTCATCAATGTCGGCGCCGCCACCGAGACCGAGATGAAGGAGAAGAAGGCCCGCGTCGAAGACGCCCTCCACGCCACCCGCGCGGCGGTCGAGGAAGGCATCGTCCCCGGCGGTGGCACGGCCCTCATCCGCGCCCACGCCGGTCTCGGCGACCTCGGCCTGAGCGGTGACGAAGCCACTGGTGCCGCCATCGTCGCTCGCGCCATCGAAGCCCCCCTCCGCCAGCTCGCCGCCAACGCGGGCCGCGAGGGCGCCCTCATCGTCGAGAAGGTCAAGAACGAGAAAGGCAACACCGGCTACAACGTCGCCACCGACACTTACGAAGATCTCGTGAAGTCCGGCGTCGTCGATCCGACCAAGGTGACCCGCAGCGCGCTGCAAAACGCCGCTTCGATCTCCGGCCTGCTCCTCACCACCGAGTGCCTCATCTCCGACGTTCCGGAGAAGAAGGAAGCCGGTGCCGAGCACAGCCACGACCACGGCATGGGCGGCATGATGTGATCCGTCTCTGGTTTCCGTTTCAGGAAATCATCGAAAGGCCGGGCGCGTCGCGAGACGCGTCCGGTTTTTTTGCGTCCGGCGTTCCCGATGAGATGGTTCCGGGCGACAAGGAGGGCCGACATTCCTGTCGGCCAACAAGCCCGGCCCGAACAGTCGGCCGACAGGAATGTCGGCCCTCCTTGCGCCTTTCGCCGGATCGATTAGCGACACGCGTCGGACGCTTTCTCCCGCGCCCGCTCCATCACCTCGGCCAAGGCCACCGTCGATCCGCCCCGCCTGACGCTCTCATCCGCCGCCTCCATGAAGGCGTAGATTTCCAAAGTCTCTTCCGCTGTCACGGGCGGCACTCCGGTCTTGAAGAAGCGGCCGAGCTGGCGGCAGAGGGCTTCGTAGGAAGGCTTCTCGGCGAGGTTCACGATGCCCTCCGTGCCATGGACGGCGAGGCCGTAGCACTTGTGGCCTTGGAGCAGACCGCGATAGACACCGATGCGTCCCCCGTTCCAGACGCCGGTAAGGACATCGTGGACGGGGCCTTTCACCCGCGCGACGGATTCGCAGCCAGGCCCCATCGCGGTGAAGAGGGCCTCGATCCCGTGGATGCCGTAGAAGAAGAGCTCGGGCTGGCCGGTTTGGTAGGCGAGCGGCCCCCAGCTCGTCGCGCCGAGGACTTCGCCGAGATCGGGTCGAGTCGCGAGGGAGGAGATTTCAGTGCCGAAGCGAGTCGAGGAGGCGGAGAAACAGGGCACCCCGTCGCGTTCCGCAAGGCCGTAGAGGGCGAGGCACTCGGCGAGGCTGCCGGCGACGGGTTTGTCGACGAAAAGGGGCTTGCCTGCCGCGAGGAGCGCCCGAGCCTGCCGCAGGTGGATGCGGCCATCGACGCTCAGGATCATGAGCCGGTCGCTGCGTTCGATCAGGGCTTCGACGGAATCGACGATCTCGACGCCGAGCGCCCGCGTCTCCTCGGTGAAGGCGGCGATGCGGTCGCGGCTCATGGGCGTGTCGCTGCCGTCGGGGAATCCGGCGACGACACGGAATCCGGCGAGGTCGCCGCTGGCGGCGGGGTCGTTGAAGAGCTTCGTGAAGGCCGGAACATGGGAGGTGTCCATGCCGACGAGGCCGATGCGGAGGGGGGAATTGGACATGGGTCAGGGGTCACGAGTCATGGGGCATCTTACTCATACTCTTTACTCTTACTCCTTACTCTCCCGGCATCTCGGGATGGAGTAAGAGTAAGGAGTAAAGAGTAAGAAGCCAAATCGGCCATGGGTCACGGGGCGAGCTCCGACAGCATCTCGTCCAGCACCTTCACCATCTTCGTCGAAGCCTCCGGTTCGAGGTAGCTGGAGCGCGCCCGCCAAGTCTCGTATCCGCCGAGGGCGTGGTGCTCGGGCGTCGGGAGATAGCCGTGGTAGGCGTTGGCGAGACCGACGACGGTGGAGCCGGGATGGAGGCGCTTCAATTCCAGCCCGATTTCGACGAAGACCTCGGCGGGCATCGCGGCGAGGCTGATATCCCCGATTTTCACCACTTGGAGCGGCGCGGAGACTTCTTTCGGAAATTCGGAGAGCAGCACCGTTTCGCGGGCATAGACTTGCTCCATGGTCTCCATGCGGGGAAGCAGTTTCGACTGCTGCATCGTCTCGCGGGCCTGCGCCACCTCCTCGTCCGTGGGCAGGCGCACGCCGAGGCTCAGTTCGCGCTGCGCGGCGGCGAGGGGAACGTGGTCGTGCCAAGTCAGCCCTGCGTGGACCCGCGCGACCTCGTTCGCGACATCCCCGGCGACGAGGCTGATCTGGCCGTAGGGCGGCTGCTTCTCCTGCTGCCCGAGGACGTTGATGTTGTTGATGTCGCCGCTGGCCCCGTTCGACATCATCCCGACGAAGGGCGGCTCGACGCGGTCGGCCTCAAGGCGCTGCCCGATCATTTTGGCGAAAGCACCGAAGTAGTCGGCGGAGATGTGATTCGGCCCGGTGCCGCCGACGTAGTGGAGGGCGTAGTTCGCGTAGAGGGCGATGGGGCGGCCCTCCACGCTGCGTACAGAGAGAAAGGGCACCTCGGGATCGATGGGGCCAGCGGGTTTTTCGACGAGCGGATTGCCGACTCCGGGATTGGTGCGGACTTGGTCGGTGGTGACGCCGAGGGGAGTCGGGGGGATGCCGCCCTCCTTCATGACGTAGCGGCGGTTGAAGACATGCTGCGGCACACTGCCGACGCCCCAAGCGATCTGGGCGGGTTCGAGGTTCTGGATCGCGCAGCGCACCGCGTCGGCGATGCGCCTCGCCACGAAGCGCTGGTAGAGCGGATCGGGATCGCTCTGCCCCACGGCCTGCATCGTGCCGCAGGTGTGGGAATGTGTCGCCGACATCAGCATTTGCGACGCGGGCAGACCGGTGGCCTCCTCCACCATGGCCTTGGCCTCGTCGAAAATGTCGCGACCGATCACGCAACTGTCGACGACGACGAGGACGATGCGGGTCTTCCCGTCGTCAAGGGCGAGGCAGCGGGCGAGCTGGGGATCGTGGATGTAGGCGGCCTGGCGGTCTTGGAAGCCGCCGTTCAAGGAGGAGCCGAGCGGAGCGGTCACGTCGCTCGTCGCGGCCCCGGCCTTGAAGACAGGCTTGGCGGGATCGGCGGCAGGAAGGGAGAGGCAAGTTAGCAGAGGCAGGAGGACGAGGAGGAACCTTTTCATCGAGGCGAAGGAAAGCGGGGAGGGGATGCCTTCGCAATGGCCGATTCGCGCTGGGGCTTCGTGGTGCCCTATGCCGCAGCGATCTCACGAAACGCTGGATCTCCGCCTTGGGGTAATACCCGAAATTGACGATGAGGCCGAGCCGGAGACCGGTGGCTTTGAAGCAGTTGAGCACTTGGACCTGATGCTCGGGAGCAGTCGTATCATTGGGCGGAAGCCTGCTGGGAAAGGGCGGAGATCTCGTCGGCGGAAAGGCGGTGCTGGTAGATGCGGAGGTCGCTCACCTTGCCGGCGAAGGGGCCGTTCACGCCGTTGCCGAGGCGGAGCGGGGCTTCCGTCGAGAGGTCGTATCCGGAGAGGTCGGGGGCCTCGCGGGTCGCGACGAGCTTCCCGTCGAGGTACAGTTCGAGCGCGGTCGAGGTCTTCACCGCCACGACGTGGTGCCGCCCCGCAGGAAAGGTGTGTCCCCATTGCACCTGCTCGCCCGCCGCGAAGGAGTGGATCGTGCCGGAGGGCAGCGTGGAGCAGAAGACCCGTCCGTCGTGCTCCGCCATCGTCCAAGCGCGGCGGTATTTCACATCCGGAGTGGTGTCGAGCTGCGCGAGGCGCTTCCATGTGGCGCCGCCCTCGTATTGATGGACCTCAGCCAGCGGCAGGGTGCCGCCGAGGAGCCGTCCGTTGTGGACGAGCATCCCCATCACCTCCGTCTCCTCACCGAGACGACCGAGGTCGGCCCACTGGCCCGGTGCGTCGAGACGATAGACGCGACCGCTCGGCCATGTGCCCGCCACGAGCGCACCGCCGAAGGAGGCGAAGGAATAGGTCTGCGTGTTCTCCCCGATGCGGTCGCAGTCCGTCCACTGATCGCCGTCGAGACGATAGACGTTGCCGTTGTCGTAGCTGCCCGCGTAGAGCTGGCCGCTGTGGACCGTGAGCGGCACGAGACGCCTCGGACCCGACTCTCCCGTGCTGGCATGGATGCCGACGGGCACGGGCAGGCTCGTCCATTCCGTTCCTCCCTCGTGGCGGAAGAATCCGGCGGGGGCGTAGAACGAGGAGGCGTGGAGCTTGCCGTCGTGGAGGACGATCCCGCCCACCGCCTCGGTTCCGGGAAGCTGGCCACAGTCGGTCCAGAGTCCCCCGCCCTCGTAGCGGAAAATGCGCCCTCCGAGGACGGCGTTCTCCGACTCGGGCAGGGACGAGCCAGCGACCCGGTATTTGCCGGTGCCGGCGTAGAGTGCTCCGTCGCAGACCGCGAGGGCGGTGACGGCGTTCGATCCGTCCGGTGCGCCGCAGTCGATCCAGCGGCCTTCGTCGTAGCGGTAGACTCGACCGCGTTCCCCTGCCCCCGGCTCGCAGGTGCCAGCGTAGAGCGCCCCTTCGTGAACGGCCAAGGCGAAGGCGAGGAGGGCGTTGCCCGGCCTGCCGCAGTCGGTCCAGCCCGTGTCGCGACCGTCGTCGATGCCGAACTGGAGATGCCGCCAGTTCGGCTGGTTCGAGACCACGCCCGGATTGCTCTTGAGCGAGAGGTGGAAGCCGCGGCGCTTCGTCGGATCGTACTGGCTCGCGAGGTCTCCGCCGGGCCCGTCGCCTGCGTCGAGCCAGAGCGAGAGGCTGAAGTCGCCCTTGCCGAGGCGGGGCGCCTCGTTCGCGGGGATTTCCATGACAGGGTCCACCGTCTGCCTAGACAGGGTCGGGTCGGCAGCGGAGGCGGAGAGGAAGGGAAGGCAGGCGGAGAGAGCGACGAAGGATGCGGCGGGGATGGGTCTCATGACAAGTGGCGGAAACGAGTCTGCGAGACCTATCCACCATCGGCAAGCCCCGGCTCCGGCGCGATGGCGTCTGCCGCGACCCTCACCGGGGCCACTCTGTCAATACTCACATCCGCTCCACATCCACCTGCACCATCAGCATCTGCGTCCCCGTTCCGAGGAAGATGCCTTTGAGGGGCTGGATGTCGAAATAGTCGCGCCCGTGCGCGATTTTGACGTGCCTTCCGGTGGGGAGGAGGTTGTTGGTGGGGTCGAAGCCGACCCAGCCGGTCGCGGGGGTCCATGCCTCGACCCATGCGTGGCTGGCGTCGGCGCCTTGGAGCTTCGGCTGTCCGGACGGGGGCAGGGTTTCGAGGTAGCCGCTGACGTAGCGGGCGGGCACGCCGACGGAGCGCAGGGCGGCGATCATGACGTGGGCGAAGTCTTGGCAAACGCCTTCGCGCTGCTGCATCACGGTCTCCAGCGGGGTGCCGGTGTCGGTCGCGCCGGGGGCGTAGCGGAACTCGTGGTAGATGCGGCCCATCAGTTCGGAGACGAATTCCATGACGTCGCGTCCGGGCACGAGCGAGGGGGCGAGGAAGTCGCGCACGGCGGCGAAGCCGGGAAAGGCGGGGGTGGGGAGGAGGTAGTGGGCGAGGCGCACCCCGGAGGCGTCCTTTTCGTTGGCGGGGACATGGAACTGGTCCCAAGCGACGCCCGCCGAGGGCAGGACGGCGGGGGTGTCGGAGCGGAGAACGGTCGTCGTGGCGACGACTTCGAGGAAGTCGTGGGACTGCTCGATGGAGAAGTAGTCCACGGTGTTGCCGAAGCTGTCGAGGCGCTGGGAGCGAACGGTCGGCTCGGGGGTGACCTCGATGCGGTGGGCGAGGGTCTCCTGCCCCTCGTCCTCGCGCGGGCGGAGATGGGCGAGGCTGTGGTAGAGGTCGATGCGGCCCGTGTAGCTGTAGGCGGTGCGGTGCCGGATGTGGTAGCGGACGGGGGTCATGGTTTCGGTTCTCGCTCGACGCCAGCCGGCTTAGAAAGATTCATCGGTTGTTGAAAACTTGGAAAGATAGTAATTGGTGAGTGACTCCTTTGAGATAAGGGAATAAAGAGCGCTGAATTGCTCTTTGAGTTCGTGTCGCTCGCACGAAAAAATAGGACTCAAATCGTTCAGGTTTCCTCGTTCGATGTGGAACGCCTGAATGGATTTGCTGTCGCTGATCAAATAGTAATCGCACTGGGTCCACAGGCAATAGCTCTTCGCTTGGTTATGGGCCTTCAAAAGCTCTTCTCTCTTTTTGAGGCGATCCTCTTTCTTTGCTTCTACTGTCAGCAGAGGTTGATGGCGAAGCGATTCGGATTGGCTGTTGAAGAGGGCGAAATCAATCACCAAGGTTGTGTTTCTGGAGCCGTGGGCGGCGGGAACGGGCATGCCGTCGTAGCGGTCGTCGTCGTCGTATCCCAAGCGAAACAGAAGCGGCACGATGAACTTGATCTCCACTTCCTTTTCGGTGCGGAGGCTCATTCCTGAAATCTTGTCAAACCAAGGGTCTGGACGGTTTTGAAATGGGTCAGTGACCTTCTTTGACCCTGACCGTTGGGGCTGGATATGCGACGGATCCGACAGGTAGATCCAATCTTCTACTGAAATTTCCCATTCTTCGCCAAATCGAATGATGGGCGGATTGATGGAAATGCCAACTGCTCCCAATGCTTCCGTGATCTTCCCCGTGTTCGAATCGGAACGCTTCTGATATCCGAACTTTGCGAGAAGGGTTCGCAATTTAAGGCGCTTGGCATGGTGGGTGGAGCTGTCTATCTCGGATCGCAAGCCTTGGGCGATGCGAAATTCGTCTGTTAATTCTGGCACAGGGTTCATTGTCGTCTAACACCCCCTTCACCCATGATACCCCGCATGGCTGAAGTAGGACGTGGTAAGATAATCATGCAGCCCGGCGAGTCGCTCGCCCACTGACGCGAGAAAAACCAGCGCGGCGCGGCGGGTCGAGTCGTCGAAGGCGAGTCCGGTGTCGAGGAGGGCGAGGAAGGCCGTCAGATCGGCCTCGATCAGGGCGACGCGCTCGCCGGGATGGGGGTTGCGGGCGGGGGCGCTCAGCTTCCGGAGGACTTCCCCGACCCGTCCGAGGAGGTAGCGCAGGGAGCGCGGGTAGTCCTCCTCGCCGAGGAGCAGCTTCAGGGTGAGGCCGGTGGTCGGCACGGAGTGGAATTTGCTCTGGTAGGTGCCGAGGCTGTCGGAGACGAAGAGGACGGATTCGTTGAGGAGGGTGCCCATGGGCGCGGGTTCGCCCGCTTCGAGGAGACGGGAGAGGAGGCTGGCGAGGATGCTCATGCGCTCGATGCGGCATCCGGCGTCGAGGAGAACCCACGCCTCGTCGCGGGTCATGGAGTCGAGGCTCAGTCCGTGGAAGGCGGCGAGGTGGAGGGCGAGGCCTTGCAGTTCGCGCTCGTAGCGGTAGGGCGAGGCGGCGGCCCCCGGCGCGCCGGGGAACCAGAGCGCCCGCGCCGACTCGATCGCGAGGATGGAGGTCAGGGACCATTCCTCGCGCGCGGCCATGCAGGCGCGGTGGAAGTGGTCGAGGTTCGACTCGACGCCGACGGGGCAGTCGGGGTCGGCGAGGATGAGGGCGAGCCGCTCGTCGGGGGTCGCGGCCTTGGCGAGCCACTCCTCGACCTCGAAGACGCGGAACAGGGTCTCGACGAGGGTGGCCTCGTGTTTGGCCTCGATGGCCCGTCCGTAGGAGAAGCCCGAGGTGCGCCCGATGACGAGGCGGTTGGCGAAGCGGACGATGGAGTCGGTGCGCTCGCCGTAGCGGCCCGCCCAGTAGAGGTTCTCGCCGCGACGGCTCGGGACGACCTCGGGGCTGATGGCCTGCGAGGGTTCGAGGCGGCGCTCGATGCTGACGGGGGCCTCGGGCGCGTGCGAGCGCACCCAGATGTCCTTCGACTCGCCCGAGTCGCGGGTCGAGACGATGACGCCCCCGGCGGTGCTGACGCGGCCGAGCCCGCCGGGCATGACGCGGGGTCCGCCGCGGGTGTCGAGGAAGGAGAAGCTCCGCAGGACCGCGCCGCGCGGGACGAGCCCGCCCTCCTGCGAGGTGGGCACGGTGGAGATTGGCAGCTCCTCCTGCCCCACGAAGCGCTCGGGCTCGGCCTCGATGCGGGCGGCGAGCTCGGCCAGCTCCTGCGCGGAGAGGCGCTGCCCGTAGCGGGTGTGGAAGTCGCTGTGGTGGCCGACGGATTTCACGACCATGCTCGGGAGCTTGTCGAGGACGTGGCGCTTCGCCGCCGGATCGCCGCACCACCACGTCTCCACGGGCGGGAGGATCAGCTCCTCGCCGAGCAGCTCACGGCAGATCGGGGCGAGGAAGGGGAAAAGGCCGGGGCTTTGCAGCACCTCGGCGCCGGGATGGCTCGCCACGGCGACGTGGCCCTCGCGCAGGGCTTCGAAGAGGCCGGGCACGCCCTCGGCGGTCCAGCGCCAGTTCGCTTCGAGGGGGTCGAGGTCGCGCCCGTGGGTGACCTTCCAGATGACGTGGACCGGTTTCAGCCCGTTCAGGGTCTTCAGCGAGACCTTCGCGCCGCGCACGGTGAGGTCGGAGGGCACGACGCGGGTGATGCCGCAGTAGTTCGCGAGGAAGCCGACCTCGGAGCTTTCGTTGCCGGGGTCGGAGTCGAGGACGACGATGCGGGGCTGCTCGCCGTCGGGGAGGGCGGGGGCGCGTTCGGCGAGGTAGTCGAACCAGTCGTTGAAGAAATGGCCGATGCGCCGGATCTGGCAGCGGCGGAAGAGGTTCGGGAGGACGCGGTTGACGACGGTGCGGTTCTCCAAGGCGACGCCGAAGCCGTAGGGGCAGTCGAAGCGGCTGTTGAGCAGGTGGGTGCTGCCCCCCGGCCCCCGGGCGAGGTCGAAGGCGGTGAGGCCCAGCCCGATGATGCCGCCGCCGGGAGGGCAGTCGTGCAGGGCGCGGAGGTAGCCGCGATGGCCGAGCACGATGGAGGCGGGGAGCAGGCCCCGGTCGAGCAGGGTCTGGGGTCCGTAGAGGTCGGCGAAGATCGTGGCGTGGAGGCGCAGCATCTGGGAGATGCCGTTTTCGAGATGCGCCCATTCCTCGGGCGGGAAGATCCACGGGATGGGGTCGAGCGACCAGTGCGCCCCGCCGCCGCGGTCGGGGCGGTAGGCGAGGCCCCGGTCGCGGGAGATGCGCAGGGCGGCCTCGCGCCATTCCTTCAGCACGCCGGACCCGTGGCGGCGGTAGGATTCGAAGAACTCGGCCCATGCCGGGGCGATCCTGCCGTCGGGCAGGACGGCCTCGTCATGCCGCCCCGCGCCGGGAAGGTAGAGTTCCGGCGATAGCGGAGCGTCGAGGACGCGGGAGGGCGCGGTCGTGATCCCGTTCATCGAACAAGCTATTCCATTTCATCCACTTGCAAATGGGAAGGGCGGCGCAAATCGAGGGTTTTGGGAAATTCGTAGCTCATGGTCTCGGGCGGCACGACGAGGACCTCGGCCCCGCCCGCGCTGCCCTCGAAGCGGACTGTGGCGGCGGGCAGGGGGCGGCCGGGGCCGACCGCTCCGGCCTCGATGACCCCGGCGCTGTGGCCTTCGTTCCAGAATCGGGAGACGCGGCGCGACTCGGCCTCGCGGGCGTTCACGGGGAAGGTCTCGTAGCTGCGTCCGCCGGGATGGCTGACATGATAGACGCAGCCGCCGAGGGAGCGGCGGTTGAAGGTATCGACGATGTCGAAGACGAGGGGCGACTGCGCCCCGACCATGGGATGCAGGGCCGAGGGCGGGTCCCAAGCCTTGAACCTCACCCCGCCGACCCATTCGCCGTTGGCTCCGGCCGGGTTCAGGGGGATGCGGTGGCCGTTGCAGAGGATGGCGTGGCGGCCCTCGACGAGGCCGGAGACGCGCACTTGGAGCCGCTCCAGCGAGGAATCGACGAAGCGGGCCGTGCCTTGGCTGGTCGATTCCTCGCCGAGGACGTGCCAAGGCTCGAGGGCGGCGCGCAGCTCCAGATCGACGCCGTGGTGGTGGACCGCACCGTATTTGGGGAAGCGGAATTCGAGGAAGGGCCGCGGCCAGCCGCTCTCGAAGGCGATCCCTCCGGCTTGGAGATCCTCGCAGACATCGACGACGTCCTCCCATACATAATGCGGCAGCATGAAGCGGTCGTGCAGCCCCGTGCCCCAGCGCACCGAGGAATGGCGGTAGGGCTTCTCCCAGAAAAGCAGGATGAGCGAGCGCACCAGCAGGCTCTGCACCAGCGACATGCGCAGGTGCGGCGGCATCTCGAAGGCCCGCAGCTCCAGCAGCCCGAGCGAGCCGCTGGCCGAGTCGGGCGAGGCGAGCTTGTCGATGCAGAACTCGGCCCGGTGCGTGTTCCCGGTGAGGTCGGTGAGGAGGTGCCGCATGATGCGGTCCACCATCCAAGGCGGATCGACCTTGCGGCGCAGGGCGGCGAGGGCGATGTCGAGTTCGAAGAGGCGGTCGTCGCGCGTCTCGTCCACGCGCGGGGCTTGGCTCGTCGGGCCGATGAAGAGGCCGGAGAAGAGGTAGGAGAGGCCGGGGTGGTTCTGCCAGTAGGCGACGAGGCTGGCGAGGAGGTCGGGGCGCCGCAGGAAGGGGCTGTCCGCCGGGGTGCGCCCGCCGATGACGACGTGGTTGCCGCCGCCGGTGCCGGTGTGCCGCCCGTCGAGCATGAATTTCTCCGCCCCGAGCCGGGCGAGCCGGGCCTGCTCGTAGAGGGTCGTGGTGCGCGAGACGAGTTCGTCCCACGAGGCCGAGGGATGGATGTTCACCTCGATGACGCCGGGGTCGGGCGTGACCTTGAGCCGTTCGATGCGCGGGTCGTGGGGAGCTTCGTAGCCCTCGACGACGACTTTCAGGTTCGCCCGCGTCGCGGCCAGTTCGACGGCGGCGAGGAGTTCGAGGTAGGGTTCCAGCGTGCCCGTCGGCGGGAGGAAGACGTGGAGGCGGCCCTCGCGCGTCTCTACGGAGAGGGCGGTGCGCGGCACCCAGCCCTTGTCGTCGGCGTTGTCGTCGTTGCCGGAATCCGGCGCGGGCGCGTCGTAGGGCCGCAACGGATCGGGGTCGAGGTCGGGGAAGGCGTCCTTCAGCGGGTGGCGCTCTTCGAGGAGATCCTCCTTCGTCGCCTTGCGGATGGAGTCGAGTGGCAGGCGGAAGCCCATCGCCGAGGAGCCGGGGATGAGGAAGAGGTCGCCGCGCTTCAACTGCCAGCGAACCCCGGTCCAGCGTTGCGTGGTTTTGCGGTGGTAGAGGGGCAGGACGAAGCCGCTCGGCACGTCGAGGCCGCGCTTCTCCAAGGCGGCGAGGGTGCGGCGCTCCAGCGAGTCGTCCTCCTCCGCCTCGGTCACGGTTTCGAAATGCGGCAGGGTCGAGGCCCGCCAGCGGTAGTATTCGACATCCTCCAGCGCGGGCAGGACGCAATCCTGCAGGATGCCGAGCGCCTCGGCGATGCCGCGGGCGAGGAGGCCCGGTTCCTCGTGGCCGTAGGGGCCGGGCTTCGAGGGATCGGCGAGGGTCGCGGCGGAGCGCCACATGGGGTAGCCGTCCTTCCGCCAAAAGACGCCGTAGGCCCAGCGCGGCACCGGCTCGCCGGGATACCACTTGCCCTCGCCGAACCAGATCACCCCGCCGGGGGCGAAGGCGTCGCGCAAGCGCCAAGTCAGGTCGATGGCGCGGGTCCGCTTCGCCTCGCCGTCGGCGGTGGTGTTCCACTCGTCGCCGTCCATGTCGTCGATGGAGACGAAGGTCGGCTCGCCGCCCATGGTCAGGCGCACGTCGCCTTTCAACAGCCGCCGGTCCACCGCGTGGCCGAGGGACTCGATCACGGTCCACTCCTCCTCCGTATAGGGTTTGGTCACGCGCGGCTCCTCGTGGACGCGGGTGACGACGTTGGCGAAGTCGAAACGCGTCTCGCAAGGCTCGACCGATCCGGTTACGGGCGCGGCGCTCGACGGCTCCGGCGTGCAAGCGAGGGGGATGTGCCCCTCCCCGGCGAAGAGTCCCGAGGTCGCGTCCAGCCCGACCCAGCCCGCGCCGGGCAGATAGACCTCGGTCCAAGCGTGCAGGTCGGTGAAGTCCTCCTTCGGCCCCTCGGGGCCTTCGAGCGGCTTCTCGTCGGGCACGAGCTGGACGAGGTAGCCCGAGACGAAACGCGCCGCCAACCCCATGGCGCGGAACAGTTGCACGAGGAGGAAGGCGGAGTCGCGGCACGAGCCGGAGCGGGTCGAGAGCGTCTCGTCGCAGGTCTGCACCCCCGGCTCCATGCGGATGCGGTAATCGACGAGCCCGTTGATGCGCTGGTTCACCGAGACGAGGAAGTCGATGGTGGGTATCGGTTCGGAGGGCCTCAGTTCGGCGGCGAGTTCGTCGAGGCCGGGCGCGGGATCGCTGCGCACGAGATAGGGTGCGAGTTCGGCGAGGAGGGCGGGTTCGTAGGCGAAGGGAAATTTCTCCGCAGCCTCTTCGAGGAAGAAGTCGAAGGGATTGATCGTCGTCATGTCCGCGACGAGATCGACGACGATCTCCAGCTTCTTCGTCTTCTCGGGGAAGACGAGACGGGCGAGGTAGTTGCCGAAGGGATCCTGCTGCCAGTTGATGAAATGCGTCTCCGGCTCGATCCGCAGCGAATAGGCCCGGATCGGCGTGCGCGAATGCGGAGCCGGTTTCAGACGGACGATGTGGGGGAAAAGCGAGATCTCCCGGTCGAATTCGTAGGTGGTGCGATGATAGAGCGCCGCGTGGATGGACATTGGATCAAGTGGGCAGTTTTCAGAGTTCAGTTTTCAGCGGTCCGACCTGTAGAGAAATTCGTGAGAATTTCTCCAGAGCGTTCTTCAAACCCAATTCGGGGAGAAATTCTCACGAATTTCTCTACCACGTCGCTCCTCCCTTGCGCTTGTCCCGGACCTTTCACTTTTTGCCTTTCACCTTTTACTGACGCGGCTGCGCCGCGTCATTGCTGCATCGACACTTGAGCTTGCATCCGGCTGTTCACGTAATCCTCCGCGCTCGCGGGCGGAGCGTCACGTCGGAGGAGGAAATAGCGCTGCGAGATTTCGTAGCCGATGCGGTTGAAGACGATTTGCAGCGAATCGACGTAGTCGTGCAACCCCATCGCCCCGATCTCCTCGACGCCGGAGAAATTCAGCCGCGCGAGCAGGGCACCGGTGGCCCGCTCGGCCTCGTTCAGGTATTCGCCCTCGTCCGTTTCCGAAATCTGGTGGAGCAGCTCGTCGATCTTCTTCACGCAGAAGCGGACCGAGCGCGGGAAGGTCGCGGAGAAAAGCAGCAGGGTCGAGGCGCTCGTGGCATCGACCTCGCCGCCGAAACGCTGGCGGTACTCCGCCGAGGCGCCGCAGGCTCGCAGCATCGTGTTCCACGCCGGGGCCGCCTCGTGGGCGGGCAGGAAGTTGGGTAGATCGACGATGCGGCTCGTCTTGTCGGCGCGCTCAAGGTATTCGCCGAGCTGGACGAAGGCCCACACGTCCGTGCGCGGCAGGACGGTGTGCTCGATCCCCCGGAAGAGCAGGGAGGAGCGCACCGTCATCTCGCAGATGCGGCTGTGGCGGTCGGGATCGCTCTCCGGGATCTGCTTCAGGTCGAGCCAGAGGGCGTTCAGCTCCAGCCACATCTCCTCCGAGATCTGGTCGCGCACCGCCCGCGCGTTCTCGCGGGCGAGGAAGACGCAGTTCCGCACGCTGTCGGCATTCTCCTGCGAGCTGACCATGTAGGTGATGACATCCTCCTGCGAGTTCGCGTCGCCCATCGAGGTCACTTCGAGGAGAGGGTGCCACTCGTGCTCGCCGGTGAGGTTCGAGGTGGCATCGAGCAGTTCGTTCTGGTGGGCGGTGACGAGCCGGGCGAGGTTGTCGGCCCGCTCGATGTAGCGGCTCATCCAGTAGAGGTTTTCGGCGACGCGGGAGAGCATTTCGGTGAACGGTGGGGCTGTGAACGGTGAACGGTGGGGAGGTTGTGGCGGTGAAGGGGGTATTCTTGGTGAGTGAACCGTTTACGGTTGACGGTTCACCGTTTACCGATCAAGTCTCCGCCAGCGGCGCCGCCCGCAACACCCAAGTGTCCTTGCTCCCCCCGCCTTGCGACGAATTGACCACGAGCGAACCCTTGCGCAGGGCCACGCGAGTGAGGCCGCCGGGGATCACGACGGTCTCCTTCCCCGTCAGGACGAAGGGTCGCAGGTCGATGTGGCGGCCCTCCAGCGTCCCGTCGCAGAAGGTGGGGTGGCGCGAGAGCGAGATCACCGGTTGGGCGATGAAGCCGCGCGGGTTCGACTTCACCTTGGCGCGGAACTCCTCGACCTCCGCCTTCGTCGAGGCCGGACCGATCAACATGCCGTAGCCGCCCGCCTCATCGACCGCCTTCACCACGAGCTGGTCCATTTTCTCCAGCATGTAGGCGAGTTCGTCGGGACGGCTTCCGAGATAGGTTTCAATGTTAGGCAGGACCGGCTCCTCCGAGAGGTAGAAGCGGATCATCTCCGGCACGTAGGCGTAGGTCGCCTTGTCGTCCGCTACGCCCGTGCCGACGGCGTTGACGAGGGTGACGTTCCCGGCGCGGTAGGCCCGCATCAGGTCGGGCACGCCGAGGATGGAGTCGCGGCGGAAGAAGCGCGGGTCGAGGAAGTCGTCGTCGATGCGGCGGTAGATCACATCCACTTGGACGAGACCCTTCGTCGTGTGCATGTAAACCCGCTCGTTCTCGACGAGCAGGTCGCGCCCCTCCACGATCTCGATGCCCATCTGCTGGGCGAGGAAGGTGTGCTCGAAGTAGGCGCTGTTGTATTGGCCCGGCGTCAGCAGCACGCACACCGGCGCGTCCTGCTGCCGGGGGGAGACGGCGTGGAGGGTCTTCAGCAGCTCCAGCGGGTAGTCCGCGACGCGCTCGACGTTGAGCTTGCGGTAGAGGTCGGGGAAGGTCCGCTTCATCGCGAGGCGGTTCTCCAGCATGTAGGACACGCCCGAGGGGCAGCGCCCGTTGTCCTCCAGCACGCAGTAGCGCCCCTCGCCGTCGCGGATCAGGTCCGTGCCGCAGATGTGGATGTAGGTGTCGTGCGGCAGCTTCACCCCGGCGAATTCGGCGCGGTTGTGCTTCGAGGTCTTGATCAGCTCCTCGGGGATGACCTTCTCCTTCAGGATGCGCCGCTCGGAGTAGATGTCCTTCAGGAAGAGGTTCAGCGCTTGGATGCGCTGGCGCAGACCCTGCTCGATCACCGCCCATTCCTCCGCCGGGATGATGCGGGGGAAGGGGTCGAAGGGGAAGATGCGCTCCGTCCCTTGGCCGTCCGAATAGACCGTGAAGGTGACGCCCTGCTTCAGGAAGGTCCGCTCCAGCGAGCGGAGGCTCGTCCGCATTCGTTCGTCGGTGAGGTTGGCGAAGAAATCCGCCGTCTCCCGGTAGGTGGGGCGGACGGAGCCCCCCCCCTTCGGGAAGGCCTCGTCGAAGAAGTCCCCGACGTCGTATTGCTCGAACTGCTCTTTCACTGCGACAAACTTAGCATTTTGAATGCCAAACGTTTAAGGCGTGGGGCACCCCCGTGTCAATCCCGCTCGGGGGAGGGGAGGGGGGATTTGTCTTCGGGGCGAGGCGCGGGCGCTGAGGCGAAGCCGGGACGTGGGGGCGAAAGGGATTGGAGAAGGCGGGCCGGTCGTGGTAGGCTGCCACTTTCCTTTCCCCGATGGCCCGCAAAGCAACTTCCCGCAAACCCGCGCCAACCTGAAAAGACTCGGCTATGAATTCTGAATCCGCCCAAAAAGAAACCCCGGGGCCTCTCAACCGCAAGCGGCCAAGGAAGGGATCCCGGGGTCAACGGAGCCAACATGCCACCACCATATCGGCAAGTCAAACAGATTCCCTCCTCGGAATCGGCTGCCTGCGCTCATGAATCCCGCCTTTTTCCAGCAAATCGAGGGCATTCTCCACACGGAGCGCATCGACGTTTACCGACGGGACGGCGCGGACCGCAAGCTCACGCTCGCCCGCTACATGCTGAACATGGCCTTGAGCGAATCGCTTTACCCCTCGCTCCAGTTCGCGGAGATCGCGTTGCGAAACGAGGTTCACCGGGAACTCGCCGACCACTGCGGCACGGATGCTTGGTATGACTCACCGGCGGCCCGGCTCACCCCTTGGCAACAGGACAAAGTGGCCGAAGCCAAGGCAACTCTGCAACGAAACCGGAAACCGCTCACGGCGGGCCGCATCGTCGCCGAACTTACTTTCGGCTTCTGGACTGGGTTCTTCAACAATTCCCACGCCCGCACAGGCATCGGCGCGTTTCTTTCCCGAAAAGCATTTCCCCATGCCCCCGCCACGGAGCAATATCAAGCCAAGCTCGATCGGCGATGGCAGGATATCCGCGACCTTCGCAACCGGGTCTTCCATCACGAGCGCATCCTCCACTGGACGGATCTGGACGCCCGGCGCCTTGCCATTCTTGAAATCATCTCCTGGATTTCGCCGGAACTCCACGATCTGGCGCAAGCCCTCGACCGCTTCGCCTTGCTGAGAAAAGACGGACTGGCTCCGTGGATCGACAAACTTCAAACCCAATGGCCCAATCCATGAGCCTGAATCGTTGCCGTCATGCGAGGATGGAGGACGTGACCCAATCAAACCTGGAAACTCCGGACATGGAAACTGAGCCCGATTCCTATGATGCCTTTCTTGAGGGAATGAAGGACCTGATCGCTCCGCTGCACTCGCTTCACCTGCAAGTGGACCAAGCCTGCGCCCCGGAAGTCCAGCGGATCCTCCACAGCCGCAGCCGGGATGTCCAGCAGATCGAGCGCACTCTCGATCTCCTCTTGGATAGCGCCTGCATCCCGGAAGGCCTCGCGCTTTTCAAGGCATTGTGTCGTGACTGCTACGACCTCAATCCAGAAGTCGCGCTCGGGTATGTGAGCGCCTATCGGGAGATATGGGATCAGGAAAAGGAGGTGGGGGATGGGAATCAGTAACGAAGAACTGTCCATCGCCGATGAGTTGCCATCCATTTCAAGCCGCATCATGAGCCAAAACAAACCCATCCCCGGCGGTCGCTCCAAGAAAAACGCCGAAGTCTCCTTGGTCCGCTCCTCGGCGGCGGAGTATCTGAGCTTTGTGGCGGCGAGCGGTCAGAGTGGGGTCGAGGCCGTTTATGCGGATGAAAATGTTTGGCTCAGCCAGAAAATGATGGGGCTGCTATACGATGTGGACGTGAGAACGATCAACTACCACCTCAAAAAGATCTTCACTGACAACGAGTTGAAGGAGGATTCAGTTATCCGAAATTTTCGGATAACTGCCGCCGACGGCAAATCCTACGACACCCAGCACTACCACCTCGCCGCCATCATCGCCGTCGGCTACAAGGTCAACTCCGAACGTGCGGTGCAGTTCCGCAAGTGGGCCACGACCATCATCGAGTCCTTCACCATCAAGGGCTTCGCGATGGATGACGAGCGCCTGAAGAATGACGGCTCCATCCTCGGCAAGAAATACTTCGAGGAACAGCTCCAGCGCATCCGGGAGATCCGTCTCAGCGAACGCAAGTTCTACCAGAAAATCACCGACATCTATGCGACTTCCATCGACTACGATGTCACCGCCGCTGCGACCAAGCGTTTCTTCGCCACCGTGCAAAACAAGCTGTATTGGGCCATCCACGGACAGACGGCGGCGGAGGTCATCCTCTCCCGCGCCGATGCGAGCAAGGATCGCATGGGCCTCACCACTTGGAAGGACGCGCCCGGCGGAAAAATCCAGAAGTTCGATGTCAGCGTGGCGAAAAACTACCTCACGGAAAACGAAATGGAGCAACTGCAACGCCTCGTCTCCGCCTACCTCGATGTGGCCGAAGACATGGCGATGCGACAGATTCCCATGACCATGCAGGACTGGGAAACGCGCCTCAACCGTTTCATCGTCGCGACGGACCGGGAAATCTTGCAGGACGCGGGCAAGGTCACAGCCGAAATCGCCCAAGCCCATTCGGAAAGCGAGTTCGAGAAATACCGCATCGTGCAGGATCGCTTGTTTGAGTCGGACTTTGATCGGATGCTCAAGGAACTGCCGGAGAAGAAAGGGAACAAGTAATGACCCTCACCCCGGCCCTCTCCCAAGGGGAGAGGGGGCTTTTAGTAATGTGATCGTGCTGGCGTGGATCGCGCCGACCACCGGAAACACGCTTTCCCGCCGCCCCGCCCCGGCATTTTCCCACTTGATTCCCCGGAGCTTCGCCCTGATTGTGGAAGAGTTATCGAGATTCATTCTCATTAAAGAAACCCTCCTCCTCCCTCCGCCATGATCCGATCCGCCCTCCTTGCCCTCTGTGCCGGACTTTTCGCCGCCGCGCTGCCTGCGCGGGCTGATGTTCCGCCTCCGCCGAAGTCCTTGGTCCTCTACACCCAGCGGCACTACCAGTTCGACGAGACGCTGCAAAAGATGTTCCAGGAGAAAACCGGCATCCGCGTCGATGTGGTGAAGGCGGGCGCGGACGAGCTGATCGCCCGCCTCCAGGAGGAGGGCGACAAGACCGAGGCGGACCTCTTCATGACCGCCGACGGCGGCGGCTTGGAGAAGGCGAAGCAGGCGGGCCTGCTGCAGCCGCACGCGGAAGTGGTCCTCTCCCGCGTCCCCGATACGTTGCGCGACCCGGAGGGGCATTGGGTGGCGCTGACGAAGCGCGCCCGCGTCATCGTCTATTCGCCGGAGCGGGTGAAGCCCGGGGAGCTCTCCACCTACGAGGATCTCGCCGATCCCAAGTGGCGCGGACGCCTCGTGGTGCGCTCCTCGGCGAACGCCTACAACCAGTCGCTCCTCGCCACGTTCATCGCGGCCAACGGCGCGGAAGCCGCCGGGGCTTGGGCCACCGCCGTCCGCAAGAACATGGCCCGCCCGCCCCAAGGCAGCGACCGCGACCAGATCCGCGCGGTGGCGGCCGGTCTCGCGGATGTGGCCATCTCGAACACCTACTACCTCGGGCTGCTGGAAACGTCGGAAGATCCGAAGGACCGCGAAGCCGCCGCCGCCGTGAAGATCTTCTTCCCGAATCAGGAGGGGCGCGGCACCCACATCAACATCAGCGGCGCGGGGATCGTGAAAGGCTCGAAGAAGACGGCGGAGGCGCAAGCCTTCCTCGAATTCCTGCTCTCCGACGAGATTCAGACGATGATCGCGTCCGAGACCTTCGAATACCCGGTCGTCGAATCCGCCGCTTGGTCGGCGGTGCAGACCCGGTGGGGCAAATTCAAGGCGGACGCCGTCCCCCTCGCCGCGCTCGCGAACCACAACGCCGAGGCGGTGCGTCTCTTCAACTTGGCCGGATGGGAGTAGGGGAGAAAGGAGCGCGGGCACTCCTGCCCGCCTCGATAGGACATGGAAGCAGGCTCGCGGGTTGAAGGTTGCGGACAGGAGTGTCCGCGCTCCTTTCCCGCCCGTTTCCTCCGTCCCGACCGATGGGGGCTGGGGGCGGGATTGCTCGCTGTCCTCATTCTCCTGCCCGTCTTCGCGGTGCTGTTGCGGCTCGGCGAGGCCAGCCCGGAATGGGGTCATCTCTCGCGGACGGTCCTGCCCGGCTATCTGGGCAATACCCTCGTCCTCGTGGTCGCGACGGTGGCGCTCTCGCTGCTGCTCTCGGTGCTGCCCGCTTGGCTGGTGACGACTTGCGAATTCCCCGGACGCCGCCTCCTCTCGTGGACGCTGGTGCTGCCGCTGGCGATCCCGACCTATGTGGCGGCCTTCGTCTATTACCAGATCCCCGAGGCCGCGATCCCCCTGTTGGTGCGCATCCGCCAGAGCGCGGGGGTGGACGCCTTCCTCGCGGCGGAGCTGGTGCTGCGCTACAGCCTCCTCGTCCTGATGCTCGCGGCGGTGCTCCAGCCCTACGTGTATCTCGCTTGCCGCGCCGCCTTCGCCCGGCAGGGACGGCTCCTCATCGAGGCCTCGCGATGCCTCGGGGACTCGCCCCGGCGGGCCTTCTTCGGGGTGGCCCTGCCCTTGGCGCGACCCGCCATGGTGGCTGGCTCGGCCCTCGTCGCGATGGAGGTGGTCAACGACTACGGCGCGGTTCATTTCTTCGGTGTGCCCACACTGACGGAGGGGATTTTCCGGACTTGGTTCGGCATGGGGGACAAGGTCGCGGCGCTGCGCATCGCCGGGATTCTGGTGCTGGCGGTCACCGGCCTGCTGGTGCTGGAGCAGGCCCTGCGGGGACGCGCCCGATACGCCTGCCCGGAGGGCGGGGACAGCCCTCTGCAACGCCTCCGCCTCTCCCCGGCGAAAGCCCTTGCCGCCCTCGCCGTCTGTCTCGTCCCGCTGGCCTTGGGCTTTCTCTACCCGGTCGCGCGGCTGGGCCATTGGGCTTGGCTGCATCTCTCCTCCGCCGTGGAACGGGCGCCTTGGGACGGGGCGGCGCTGGGACGGGGCTTCGCTCTCGCCCTCGGCACGGCCTTCGGTGCGACGCTGCTTGCCGCGATCTTCGCTTACGCCGCGAGGCTGCGCGAGACCCGCTACCGACGACTCCTGCTCCGCTCGGCCGGGATCGGCTACGCCATGCCCGGCGCGGTCGTCGCGCTGGGGGTGCTCGCGGTGCTCGGGGCCTTCGATCGGCTTTCCATCCCCTTCCTCCCAATGCTGGGCGGGACGCTTTTCGCCATCTCCTTCGCCTACACCGCGAGGTTTTTCGCCGTGCCGCTGCAACTCGCCAAGGCGGGGATGGATCGGCTCGGGAAGCCGCTGGAGGAGGCCTCGCGCCTGCTCGGGAGTCCGCCGCTGGAGACCTTCCTGCGTATCGACCTGCCGTTGCTGCGCGCGCCGCTGGTCGCGGGGGGGATGCTGCTTTTCGTCGATATTCTCAAGGAATTGCCCTTGACCCTGATCCTGCGTCCGGTCAACTTCGAGACCCTCGCGACGCGGGCCTACAGTTTGGCCAGCGAAGCCCGACTCCAAGCCTGCGCCATCCCCGCCCTTCTCATCGTCGCCGCCGGTGCGGCCGGACTCCTGATCATGAACCGTTGGCTGCAACCCTCCTCGAACGACGAGCGATGAGCGAGCCGCCGCCCCTCCTGTCCTTTCGCGGCGTCACCCGGGTCTATCGGGGTAGTCGCGTCGCCGCCGTCGAGGGCGTGGACCTCGACCTGAGCCGGGGCGAACTGCTCGCGCTGGTGGGCGAGAGCGGCAGCGGCAAGACGACCTTGCTCCGTCTCGCCGCCGGGCTTGAATCACCCGACGCCGGGCAGATCCGGATCGACGGTCGCATCGTCGCCGGAGACCCCGCCAGTCGCGAGACGCCTCCAGAGGGACGCAAGCTGGGGCTGGTCTTTCAGGACGGCGCCCTTTTCCCCCATCTCACCGCCTCGCGCAACGTGGTCTACGGCCTGCGCGGGATGACGCGGGAGGAGAAGGCCGCCCGAGTCGCCGCCTGCCTCGAACGGGTCGGGCTCGCGGGCATGGAGCGGCGTTTCCCCCACGAACTCTCCGGCGGGGAGCGGCAGCGCCTCGCCCTCGCCCGCGCCCTCGCGCCCGAGCCGACCCTGCTCCTGCTCGACGAACCCTTCTCCCATCTCGACCCGGCCCTGCGTCGCAAGCTGCGGGAGGAAATCCGCACCTTACTCGGCAGTCTCGGGCAATCCGCTCTGATCGTGACCCACGATCCCGAGGACGCCCTCGCCATCGCCACCCGCGTGGCCATTTTGGAGAACGGTCGGGTCGCCCAGACCGGAACTCCGGCGGAAGTCTATCGCCATCCCGCGAACCGCTACTGCGCGGAGCGTTTCGGCCCTGCCAACCGCGTCGTCGACGCAGACAGCGGCATCGAAATCTGGACGCGCCCCGAGGACGCCCGCTGGCTCTCCTGCGACCTCGCCCACGAGGGGGAGATGGTCACGGTCGAGGAGGTGCGCGAAATGGGTCCGGTCTTCGAGGTGCGCGTCGCGCCCGACCACGATCCCGAGTCCGCTTGGGTGTGCTTCCTGAAAGACGCCGCCCATCTGCGGCGAGGCGACCGGGGCCGGGTCGCGTGGCGCGGCTCGGTGGACCGGGTGGCGTGGAAGAGTTGAGGCCTCAACCCTGCACCGTCCAGACGTGGCAGCTCCCGTCGGAGTAGAGCGCCTTGTAGGTGGTGGTGAGGACGCGGCGGCAGCGGCGGTTGCCGTAGGCGTCGTAGGTGTAGTGGGGGACGCGGAGCTTGCTCACGACGATGGTCTTGAGCAGGTAGGGCTCGGTGCGGAGGGTCTCCCTGCAGCAGGGGGCGGCGTTGTAGCGCCGGTAGTCCCCGTGGTGCCGGTAGGGGAGGATCTGGTTGTAGCGGGGAGTCTGGAATTTGCTGTCGGCGCAGACGTGGCCGCCGCGAGGGACATGGCGCACATAGCCGGGATCGCCCGCGAGAGCGGCGGCGGAGGACAGGACGGCGAGGAGGGCAAGGATGGGCAGGTGTCTCTTCATGGTATTGTCGTGTTTCCGTGGAGAGTAGGATATTTTTAAAAATCTGTCGAGAGAAGATCGACCGCACGGCGTCATGTTTTCGGATTCCGCAGAAACCTTGTGGCAGGCACGGTGAAGGGGCTCGCGAAGACTCCTTCATCTGCGTCAATCCGCGTTTCATCCGTGGAAATCTGCGTTCCCTATTTTTTTGACGCAGATGCCCGCAAATTTTCGCAGATGGGGCGGCTACCCAAAATTTACTTGGAAAGAGCGGTGGCGATGGCCTCGAAGAGCTTCCGTTTCAGATCGGGGCTGAAGCCGCTGTGGACCCAGGCGATCTTGCCCTCGGGGTCGATCACGACGGTGTGGGGGAGGCTGTCGGCTTGGTAGGATTGGCCCACTTTCAGGTTGAAGTCGAGGGCGACGGGGGTGTCCTGCCATTCGCGGGCTTCGAGGAAGGCGGTCACGAGCGGGGGCGTCTCGCCTTGGTTCACGGCGAGGTAGGTCACGGTCCCGGGCGGGAAGGCGGAGACTCCCTCCATCACCTCGGGCATGGCCTTGATGCAGGGGCCGCTCCACGTCGCCCAGAAGTCGAGGACGACGACCCGCCCGCGCTGCTCGGCGAGGCGGAAGGTGGAGTCGTCGAGCAGGGGGAGTTCGAACACGGGGGCCTCCTTGCCGACGAGGGGCGAGGAGGGCGCGCCCCCGGCCTCGGGAATGGCGGGCTCGGGGGTGAAGACGGAGCGCCAGTCGGCGAAGGCGACGAGGTCCATGGGTTCGGCTTCGTGGAGGAGGGTGGGGGGAGTGCGGCCCACTTCCCGGATTTGTTCGAGGGGGACGAGGCATTTCCCGAGGATGGCCGATTCGCCGGAGAGGCGGTTCCCTTCGACGCCCTTCCCGTCGAGGCGCAGCCGGGTGCCGTCGCGGAGGATGAGGCGGTGGGAGGTGCGGAAGTTGTAGGCGGCGAGCTCCTGGTAATGCTCGTCGGCGAAAGGGTTGATCGGAACGGCCTCTTCGGGAGCTTCTTCCTTCTTCTCCTTCTCCTCCTCTCCCTTGGCCGGAGGGGGCGGCAGGGGAGGCCCGAGGCGGACGATGCTGGAGACGCGGGAACGGGGGATTTCGAGGGTCTCCCCGTTGGCGTGGAAGCGGAGGGTGCCGCCTTGGACCGAGGCGAGGGTCCCGCGGAGGAGGTCGCCGTTCGGCGCGACGAGGAGGTGGGTGGGGACGCTCTCGCGCATGGACCGGGGGATGGCGAGGATCTGGGCCTTCGCCCTCGGGTCGATGACGCGTCGCGGCACGCTGCCGGGGGAGCTTTCGATGCGGAATCGGCTGAAGGCGATGGTGCTTCCGGCTTGGTTCCAGCCCTGCCCGCCGCCGCCCATTTTGAAATAGACGCCGTTGCCGGAGACTTTTTCGGGATCGACTTTCAGAGTCAGGGTGGACTTGCCGTTGACGTGGATTTCGACCTCCTCGGGCCGGGTCGAGATGTCGAGGGAGGCGCGGTTTCCGGTGACGGGGATCTGGTCGCCGGAGAAGGAGAAGGCCCCGTTTTCATTGAGCTTGCCGACGAAGAGGCGGCTGCCCTGCACCGCCACGACGATGTCGGTGGAGGGATGGCTGGCATCGGGACCGGAGGCGAAGAGGCGCAGGGTGAAGGCCCCGTAGGACTCCTTCCATTCGGCGTCGAAGCGGATGCGGTCGCCGAGGAGTCCGGAGGGGTTGCCGAAGCTGCCCGCCCGCATGATGACGGAGTCGGGGGTGATCTGGACCTCGTCCTCGGCCTCCTCGATCTCCTCCCACTCGGTGTCGCGGAAGCCGTCCAGGACGCGGCCGGAGGTGCCGATGTCGATGGCGCGGACGTGTTCGGCACCGACCTCGACGCGGCCAGTGACGCGACTCTCGAAGACGATTTTCTCAGGCGTCAGGGAGACGAGGTCCCCGGTCAGGATCTCGTCATTGTCGAGGTAGAGGCGGGCTTGGCCGAGCCAGGCGGGGGAGTCGGCGTCGGCGGGGAGGTTGCGGGTGACGGTGACGGAGGCGTCGTCGGCGAAAGGCACGGGGGCGTCGGCGCCGGGCGGCTGCCAGGCGAGGAGGCTGGCCCCTCCCTCCGGGCCGGGGGAGGCGAGTCGTAGCCCGCCGCGCAGGGTGGAGCCTCCGGTGGCGAGGGTGTCGGCTCCCGCGGCGAAGGGTTCGGAGCTTTCCGGGAAACGGATCTCTCGCGCGTCGGCGAGGGAGGCGGTGACAGGCTCCGCCGCCCAGGGCGGGCGTAGCGTGATCTCCGCGCCGCCCATGCGCAGGTAGTCTCCGCTGAGGGAGCTGCCCGAGAACCAGGCGACGCGTGTGGCTCCGACCCCCGGGCCACCGGGGGCGGGGGAGGTTCCGGTCTCGGGCGAAAGGACCCATTCGACGAGATCGCCGAGGGGGCGGGTCTCCCCGCCGAAGCGGAGGAGGCCGGAGCCGGGGGCGAGGGAGGTGTCCTCGACCCGGAAACGGGCCGGACCCTCGCGCAGTTGCAGGCGGGGGCGGGTGAGGTCGACCAAGGGCACGGGGCCGCCGTCCCAAGGCCGGGCTTCGAGCGAGAGGAGGGTCATCGCCGGATTGCGGCTGAGGATGGAGAAGCCGCGGCGCAGCGGGTCGGCGTTTCGACGGCCCGGATCGGGGTTCTCCGGTCCGGTCTCTCCGGTGAGCGAGGCGAGGGTTTTCCCCGAGAGGTCGCAGACCGAGATCTTGCCGGAGCGCTGGTCCCAGAAGAGGCGCAGGTGCAGCTCGCGGGTCTCCTCGGTCAGCTCCATGACCGGGGCGAAGCGGCTGCGGTGGGTGAGGACGAGGTGGCGCTCCCAAGTCTCCAGCATCGGGCCTTGCTGGGGCTCGCGGAGCAGGCCGACCTCCACGTTGGGCGAGCCTTGCGGAAAGCGGGCGCGGAAGCGCACCTCGACGCGCTGGGGCAGGGCGATCTCGCGGAAGAGGTTGCCCGACCACTGGTGGGTGGCCAGTTCGCCGCGCAGGTCGGTGAACCAGTCGGCGGGCTTGCGGTCGCGCCCCCGCGAGGTCCAGTCGTCGAGCTCGCCGAGGCCGGAGAAGCCGCCGCCGTCCATGCCGGCCCGCGCCAGCCTGAGCGTCTCGCTGCGCCGGATCGAGACGGGCGCGGCGAGGGGGGCGCACCGGAAGAGGAGGTGCTCGAGGTCCACGGCGAGGAGCTGGCCGCGCAAGCGGTCGCCGTTTCTCAGGCTGACTTCGAAGAGGGGGCCTTCGCCCTCCGCCGCCTGACCTTTGGATGGCGGGAATCGCACGCCGGAGAGCTGGGCCGGGTGGAGGTCGAAGGGCGCGGCGAAAGGCGCGGCGGCGAAGCGCAGCCGACCGTCGAGACCGTCGAGGAGACGACCGGGGAGCTCGTCGCCGTTGCGCCAGCGCAGGAGGATTTCGCCTTCGCGGAGGGGGGCGGGTTCGGGTGCCGGCTTGATCTTGGCGGTGGAAAAGAGCCTCCGCGCGGGGACTGCTTTTTCGTTGGGGAGAAAGGGATCGCGTGCCGGATTGTCGATGTCGACGGCAGGGAGCTCCCGCCGGATGACACGCTGCGCCTCCGCCTCGGGCGGTGGCAGCAGGACGAGCGCCGCCATCGCCAGACCGAAGAGGGGCGGGCGGGGGACCGAAGAGGGTTGGATGCGGCGGCGCATCGGGTCAGAAGCGTTCGTAGATGGGGAGGAAGCGGTAGTTCAGCGCGAGGGAGAGCAGGGACATGGCCGTGCCGTAGGCCTCGCCGTAGCTGCCGGGAAAGCTGCCGTCGGGGGCCTGCTGCTCGGCGAGCATGGCGGCGTGGGTGCGGTTCCAGCGGTCCCACGCCTCGGGATGCCCCTGGAAGAGGGCTTGGGCCATGTAGTAGTAGAAATAGTGGGTGTGGGCCGTCTCCTTGTGTTCGAGCCGCTCGCTGATGTGGCCGAGGGCGGAGCGGAACTCCCCGGTGTCGCGCTTGTGGCCGACCGAGTAGACGAGGGTGGCGACGGCGGAGCGGGCCATGGACTCGCCGCCGCCGCCGATGCCACCGCTGTAGGCGACGAAGCCGGAGGAGGCGGTGTTGCGCTGCATGTAGACGATGGCGTTCTCGATGGTCTCGTCGGGCACGGAGAGTCCGGCGTTGCGGCAGGCGAGCAGGCCCATGAGGACGCATCCGGTCACGGAGGTGTCGGCGTCGGTGGCGGTGGGGGAGTAGCGCCAGCCGCCCCAGCGGTTCGCCTTCTGCGCGGTCACGGCGAGGGCGATGGCTTTTTCCAGGGTCTCGGCGATGGACTGGCGCGTCCCGGCGGATTCGGTGCCGTCCCACAGGGCCGCTTCATCGACCGCGCCGTAGGCCTCGGCGAGGGCGAGCATGGCGAAGCCGTGGTGGTACATGCTGTTGGGGAGGTAGCCCGTGTCGCGCTCCTGCCCGGCGATGAGGGCGCGGAGGGCGCCTTTGATGTGGTGGCGGTGGGCACCGTAGTTCGGGTCTTCGCCGCTGGCGAGGAAGGCCATCAGGCAGATGCCGGTGATGCCGTGTTCGGACCGGCTCCTCCAAGTGCCATCCTCGCTCTGGGTGCGGGCGAGGTAGGCGAGGCCGCGCTCGTAGACGATGTCCACCTCGGAGGGGATCTCGCCCCCGAGGCGGATGGAGGACTCCTGCGCCGCGAGGGGGGCGGCGAGGGCGGGCAGCGCCAAGGCGAGGAGGGGCAGGAGGAAGCGGGCGGGAGTCATGCGGGGATCAATCGATTTTCACGCGAATGCCTCCGCCTCCGACGCGGATGGCCTTCCGCACGTCCTCCTTGGCTTCCTCTTGCTTTTTGGACGCCTTCCCCTCCTCCTTGTCCCGGGTCCGCTGGCGGCGTTTTTCGTTCCAGAAATGGTCGAAGTTCGAGGTCGCCTCGCGGAATCGCTCGAACTGCTTCTCGGTGAGGACGGAGCGCAGGGTCTCCTCCTCGGCGGCGTTGGCGAGGGACATCAGCATGCCGCGCTCGAAGTAGTCGCCCCAGAATTTCTGCATCTCGGTGAGGTGGGCGGCGGCGGCGGCGCGGACGATCTCGGCCATCTTCGATTTCTGCTCCGGGGTGAGCCGGAGGTGGTCGTCGATGGTGGAGAGGGACATGCGGGCGAAGGCGTCGACGCGGTCGTCCTCGCGCTGCGCGAGGATGGTCTCGTAGCGTTCCACCTGCTCCTTGGTGAGGACGTCCTTGAGGGAGTCCTTCCACAGGTCGAGGGATTCGCCCTGCTCCTCGGAGCGGTTCCCGCTGAAGTTGACGCCGCCCATGCCTTCGAGCATCTCCTTGGCGGCGTCGGGGTCGGAGGCGCTTTCGAGACGTTGGCGGAAGTAGCGCTCGGCCTGCTCGTGCCATTCCTTCATGGAGCGCTCGGCGGCGCCTTTGGCGGCGAGTTCGAGGCGCTCGCGCTGCGTCGCGTCGAGGTCGCAGAGGCCGACGATGTCGTCGATGACGATGCGCATGAACCCCATCCGCGTGTCGCGCTCGGCCTCGGCGAGCTTCAGGATGTGCCGGGAGATCTGGGCGTTGAGCGGCTCTTTCTCGGCGGGGGCCTCGGGCGCGGCCTCCCCGTCGGCGACGACGTCGTCTTTGATGGCCGGGACGTCCTCCTGCGCGGCGAGCGGCGGCGCGAGGAGGGGCAGTAGCAGGGGCAGGAGGAGGCGGAATCTCATGGAAAAGAGGGGAACGGTGCGTCAGTTCGATTCGAGTTCGTTGAAATAGCTGTCGAGGCCGCGGCGGAATTCCTCGGGCAGTTCGCGCCCGGCCTTGCCGGTGCTTTGCTCGACCTCGCGGGAGAGAGGGGAGGCGCCTTCGACCGCAGTGTCCTGCGGGCCGACGTCGCTGAGAGCCGAGCCTTTCCCTCCTCCTTGGCTGCCGCCGCCGGGATTGGAGCTGCCGCCCCCGCCGCTGCCGCCGCCGGATTGCTGCCGCTTCGACTGGAGCAGCAGTTCGATGGCTTCGGTCTCGTAGGCGACGGCCTCGGGTCCGGTGTCGGGCCGGAAAAGGACGGCGTGGGCTTGGCGCATGACGTCGGAGACGAGGGCGAGCAACTGGATTTCGCGCCCGAAGTCCCTCGCGTCGGGCAGGGCGATGATGTCCTCGACGACGCCGTCGACGCGCTCGCGCAGGTCGGTCTGGGTGTATTCGAGGGCGCGCACCTTCGAGGCGTAGACGTCGGGGGCGAGGGCGGGGCGGACCTCCTCCATCTCGCGGGTCTCGTCGCGGAGCTGCATCTCCCCTTGCAGCACTTTCATGATGCGCAGGACGAGTTCGGGCGGCAGGCTCTTGGATTCGCCCTGCTGCCCCTGGCCCTCCTCCTGCGGCGGAGCGGCGGCGACGAGTTCCTCGGCCCAGCGGTCGAGGGTGTCGGCCCAGAACTGGGAGGCGGCGACGGAGCGTCCGCGGAGGTTGGCGAGGGCCTCCTCGCCGACGCGCCTCAATCCGGGGACGACGGCGTCCTCCTTCATCTGGTCGAGCACGTTCTTGTAGATGGTGTCCTGCTTGCGATGGAAGTAGGCCTCCAAGTCGGTCTGGATGTGGTGGACGAAGCGGCTCTGCGCCTCCTGCTCCTTCGCGATGGCCTCGCCAGTTTCGCGGAGCCGCTGCTCGACGTGCTGGCGGGGCAGGCCGAAGCCCCCGTCGAGGGTTTTCGAGAGGGTGTCGGCGATCTCGGTCTGCTTGCGCGAGGCGGCCTTGAGACGCTTCACGAAGGTGCTGGCCTCCAAGCTGGCGAGGATCTCCCGCAACTCGTCGGTGACGCGGGCGAATTCCTCCAGCAGCTTCTCCTGCTCCTCCAGGGCGCGGTCGAAGGTCTTCTGCGCGGGAGTCTCGGCGGGCGGGGCTTTCGCTCCGGCGTCGCCGCCTCCGGTCAAAGTCGTCGTGGGCAGGCGCAGCGGGGCGGGCGGGGAATCGGCGGGGGCGCTGTCGTCGCCGTCCGGTTTCTCTTTGTCCATGCCTTTCTCCTGGTCGCCGAGGGTGGGGGAGGAAGGGGGCGTGTCGCCCTCCGTCGGGGTTTTTTCAGGAGGATTTTCTTCCGATGGAGAGGTTGCTCCGCCCGGAGCGCGCGAGGCTTGTTGCAGCAGGTCGGCGACGGTGGGCATGCGCTCGCGGGCGATCTCGTCGAGGGCGCGCATCATCGCGGCCCAGCGCTCGAGGCGCTCGGCGTCGAATTCGGGGTTCTTCGTCGCCTCGCCGACGAGACCGCGCCCGGCGGAGGCGAGGGCGTCGAGACGGCGGGCGTTGGCCGACTCCGCCGAGGCTTGGTCCTGGAGGCGGCGGCGGTTCTCGGGACGGTCAAGCTCTTCGGCGGACAGCTCGCGCAGGGCGAGGTTCGACTCGTGGAGCTGCTGCTCGCGCTCGTAGGTCTCGCGGGCGTTGCGGAACCATTTCGAGAACTCCTCGGTGAGCCAGCGGGCGTGCTCCTGGGGGCTGAGGATGTGGAGGACGAAGGCGGGCGAGAAGACGCGCTGGCGGTTCGGGAAGAAGTCGGCGGCGAAGGCGCGGACCTGATACGTGCCGGGGTGGATGCCCTCGCGCTTCGCCGAGAAGGTGCCGCGGGTCTGGATGGAGGTCTTTTCCGGAGCGCCCGCCGAGATCGGTTTCTCGCCGGGGAGGGCCTCCGTCGCCTCTCCGCCGGACGAGGCGGCGGGACGCCATTCCAGACCGACCTCGCGCAGGCCGAAGTCGTCGTTGGCGCGGATGTCGAAGGCGACGACCTCGTCCTCCAGGACCATGCGTTTTGGCTCGACTTGGTGGGCGTAGAGTTCCGGCGCCTGGTCGGAGACGGGGGTGAGGTTGAGTTCGAGCGGGCGCTTCGCTTCTAGTCCGTGGACGTCCTTCCACGCGTAGGTCCGCGTCTGCGGCGTCTCGACCCGGAACGGGGCGGAGGAGAAGGCGCTGCCCTCGATGCGGGCTGGCTCGCCGCCGCCCTCCGCCGAGGCCAATTCCCGCGTCGTCGTGCCGCGGATCGTGGCGACGGAGCCTTCGAGGAGGGTCAGGGTGTTCCCCCGCACTGGCACGACGGGGTCGTTCTCGTAGCGGAGGTAGTCGGGCAGGCGCACGAGGGCTTCGAGCGACGCTAGCTCGGGGCGGGGCAGTGGCTCGACCGAGATTCTCTCGCGGGCGTCGCCGACGCGCAGGGAGAGCGTGCCGGCCTCCTTCTGCGGGGGGACGGCGAAGGCGTAGCGGTCCTCCTCGCGCGGCGCGGAGAGGCGGGTCTTGCCCGGCAGACGCAGGGTCGCCTGTCCCGGCCGCCATTCCGTGGTCGCGGCGAGGCGGGGATCGAGGGGGAAAGGCTCGGCGTAGGGCACCACGAGCGTTTCCGGCACCGTCTCAAGCTGGGCGAAGGTGTAACGGTCCAGCCCCCTCCACGGCGAGACCCAGCGGGCGAGGGTGTTTCGCGCCGCGTCGGAGACGAAGGCGAGGAGCAGTCCCGCGAGCGCCAAGGTGGCGAGCGCCCCGACGAGGCGTCGTCCGTAGCGGCGCGTCGGGACCGCGTCGGAGAAATCGCGGTCCGCGACCCGCTCGTCGATCTGGCGCATCGCCGCCTCGATCAGCGGCTGGCTCTGGTCGCCGGGATGGTGGTGGGCCAGCTCGACGATGCCGAGAAGCTCGTCTCCGAGGCGCGGATGGCGGCGTTTCAGATAGCGGGCCGCGTCCGCGAGGGTGCGCTGCCGCCAGACCCAGCGGTGCCAGAGCAGGGGCAGGCCCAGCGCAGGCACGGCGAAGCCCGCGACGAGGAGCGAGGCGCGCAGCCACGCCGGGGTGTCGAAGAATCGGTCGAGGCCGAAGACGAGCAGGTAGGAGATCCCCAGCCCGAGCAGCCCGGCGAGCGCGCCCTCGGCGATCTTGACCGACCAGAGGCGCTCGCGGAAACGCTCCAGCGTCCCCTGGAGACGGGGGGGCAGGGGCAGGTCGCGCATCGCCTCGCCCGTCTCGCCGCTTCTGTCCGTCGCGCCCATGTCAGTGGGGAAACTAAACACGCTCCGCCCCGTTCCGCCAACCGCCATTTCGGGCCTTCTCCGGCGGAGTTGCGGGGATTGCCGGGCGGGGGGAAGGGGCTATTTTCGCCTTCATGAGGCTCCGTCTTCTCCTCCTCGTCGCCCCCGTTTTGCTGTTGCCGCTGGCATCAGGGCAGGACGGTCCGCGCGTCGTTCTTGAGCCGGGATTCCTCCACCTGCGCAACGCCGATCCGCGCGAGTGGTCGAGCTTTCCGGAGAAAGCGGACGCCGACCGGATCGAAGTGGCCTTCGACCTCGACGCGCCGGAGTCTTTCCGCCTGCTCACTTGGCGGCAGGAGGAGACGAAGCAGCCGTGGTCGGTCCAACTGAACGGACGGAGGCTCGCCACGCTCCCCCGCGACCACAACCGTCTGGAGCACGGAATCGAAATCCCGGCCGGTCTGCTGCGGGCGACCGGCAACCTGCTCGAAATCGCCACCGCTTCGGAGACGCCCGATGACATCCGCATCGGCGGTCTCGTCCTGCGCGATTCCGTCCAGGCGCTGGCCGAAGGCGAACGCGCGGAGCGGCTTTTCCAGCAGCGGGGAATGAGGAGGGCGCTCCCAGCGATGACCGCAACCGTGCGCCTCGCGGCCACGGAGGACGGGCAGGCGCTGCCCTGCCGCTTCACCATCCTCGATGCCGAAACCGGCGCGCTCGCCTTCGTCGGGGCGGAGTCGGACGACCGCATCGCGGTGCGCGAGGGCGTCGTCTACGCCTTGGACGGGAAAGCCACGGTCCGGCTTGCCGGGGATGCGGCGGAGCCGCGCCGCTACCGGATCTACTGCGGGCGGGGATTCGAATACAGCCTCGGTCGGGAAGAGCTGGTCGTCGATGGGAGCCGCGCGGACGCGAGCCTCGCCTTCGCCCTGCGGCGCGAGGTGCCCACGCCGGGACTCGTGAGCTGCGACCCGCACCTGCACACCTTCGAGTTCGACCGTCACGGGGATTGCAGCCTCGTCGAGCAGCTCATCGTCCTTGCCGGTGAAGGCATCGAGTTTCCCGTCTCTGCCGGGCACGACCAGCGCATCGACTACCGGGAGGAGGCCGACCGCATCGGGGCGAGCCGATGGTTTACTCCCGTCGCCGGCTGCGAGGTCACGACGGGCCTCGGCCATTTCAACGCCTTTCCCGTCGATCCCGGCGCTCCGCCCATCGAGCACAAGCTGCGTCCCTGGCCGCAGCTCTTCCGGAACATCTACGCCACGCCGGGCGTCAAGGTCTGCGTCCTGAACCACGGGCGCGACCTCCATCTCAAGTTCCGTCCGCTCGACCCGGAGAACTTCGACAGCGCGGGCGGCGTCTTCAAGCACGGCTGGAAGCTGGAGGCGAACGCCATGGAACTGGTCAACTCCGGGGCGCAGCAGACCGATCCGATGCGGCTCGTCCGCGATTGGTTCGCCCTGCTCCGCAGCGGGCACCGCCTCGCCGGGATCGGGGCGAGTGACAGCCACACCGTGAACTTCGCCATCCCCGGACAGGCGAGAACCTACCTCGAAGCGCCCGACGCGGACCCTTCCGCCATCGACGTGACCGCCGCCGTCGGGTCCATCCTGAAGGGCCGGACCTGGGTCAGTTTCGGCCTGCTCGCGCGGCTCGATCTCGCTCCCGATGGAGGCGGGGCGACCGTGCAGGTCCTCGGCCCCGGCTGGACGCGGGCGGAGAGGCTGCGGCTCTTCCGCAATGGCGAGGAGGTCGCGTCGCTCGCGATCCCCGGCCAAGACGCCGCGCGACCGGGAGTGAAGTTTTCCCGCGAGTTCACGCTCGACGAACTGGGGGCAAAGGCGGGGGACTTCCTCTGCGCGGTCGCCACGGGACCGGGCATCGTGGAAGGCTGGTGGCCCATCATGCCGCCCTATCAACCGACCTCGCCCGATTTCGAGCCCTTCGTCATGGGGATCAGTCCGGCGGTGTGGGTGGAGCAGGGGACTTCCTCAGTCGGCATCCTCCTCCGAGACGAAACGGTCCGTCGTCTCGTCTTCGAAGCTGGCTCCTTCGTAGAGGTCGATGACGGCGTCGAGACCTTCGGCGGCTTCGTTTCGGAAGTCGCCGAAGGGCGAGCGGCGGAAGATCCGCACGAACGGCTCCTTCACTTCGGCGACGAGATAGACGGCGAGGGAGGGGATCGAGAGATAGGCGTCCCGCTTCTCTCCGAGGTCGATGCGCCGGGTCGAGGCCGAGGCGACTTCGAGGACGACGACGGGGGCGTCATGGAAAACGTCGTCCGGCGGGTTCGGCTGGCAGACGACGAAGGCGTCGGGATAATAGAAGCGCGTGCCGTCGAGGAGCCGGATGCGGATTTTCGTGTCGCTGTTGCAGGGCTGGCGGGGACGGCCTCGGAGCTGGGAGTAGAGCTGCCCGAGAGCATTCGTCGCGATGCGGTTGTGCGAGTTCTTCGCTTCGGCCATCGCATAGACGACCCCGGCGCGGTATTCGCGTTTCGTCGGGGAACGCTCCTCCTCGGCGAGGTAGTCCTCGACCGAAACAAAATGCCATTTCTCCGCTGTGGACATGCCCGCATCATGAATGCGGACGGGGACGGAAGCAAGGGAGCGCGGGCACTCTTGCCCGCACTTTGGATTTCACGCGGCTTCGCCGCCATGATGTTGGAGGCGGGCAGGAGTGCCCGCGCTCCCTTCAACACATCGCTATTTCACTGGCATCCCGTTCGTGTCGACCACCCGTGCCGTCACGAATATGCAGACATGCTTCCTCTCAACCACCCTCTTCGAATCGGTGACCAGTCCGAGGACGGGCAGCTTGTCTTCGACCTGCAGTTCCCATTTCCTGACAAAACCGCCAACGCAGACGGTGTGGCCATCCGGCATCTGCGCTTTCATCCGCTGGGCGGAAATGGCGAAGACGGGAGTCTCGATCCGGTTTTCGGAGACCAAGATGCTAGTGAGCTTCCCGTTTTCGACGTGGTGGATCGGCGCACCGAAATCGAGATACTTGCGGAGCTCTTCGTTCATCGGAGACAACTCGAGTTCGATCATCCCCTTGGGCCGCAAACTTGCCTTCACTTGGAGCTTCAGGCCGACAGTGGTCTTTTCCCAGTCCTTTGGAGTCGCCGGGCTCGCTGGAAACCCTTTTGCCGTCGCAGGATACAAAGTGGGAGGATCGTAGCTGGCCGGATAAATGAACTCCCGGATGAGTTCCATCTCCTTGGACTCTCCATTCTTAAACACCAACGAAGGCCCCGACAGCAAATCCACATCCCTCAATTGGTTTAAATGCCGGATCATGATTTGGAATTGTGGGTCGGCAAGAAACGGAACATTGCTCGGAGGCCCTCCGTCGAATGCCGGAGATTCGACGAACCTCGTCATCACGAAAATTTGATAATCGTCCTTCTTCTCCACCCCTCTCTCCGCCACCACCTCGACCGGCGTCGCCTCCACCTCGATCCTGAGCTTCGGCAGCTCCGGCGAACGCAGTCTGTCGGCGAAGCCCTCGACGAATTCCTCCCCGCCCGGTGCCGACTCGTCCATGTCGGAAACGACCTTGGCCACCAGCTTGTCGCCCTCGGGTTCGAACATCAGCTCGCGGCGTTGCGCGAGAAAGACGGGGAACAACTGGCGGTTCTCCGTCGCGATCCGGGGCTTCTCCTTCTTCAGGATTCCCGCAGGCTGCATGACGGTGATGGGCACACCCCAATTCACGAATCCCCGCAGCCCGTCCTGCTCGACGACGCAGGCGACGCGCACCTTGCCGTCCCGCGTCCGCTCGGGCCGCATCTTCAGGGTCCATCCGAGCGACATTTCCTCGAATCCGGACGGATGGGGAGGCAGGACCACGCCGTTGCGGTTCGTCTCCCATTTCGCCCCCGGCTTCCCTTCCTCCCCGACCACGCCTCCGCCCGATGCTTTCGTGACGAGATCCTCCGACAGGCTCGGCAGCCCGTAGGCGGTGGGGAAGCGGATATTGCTGCGCTCCTCGAACAGCGTCCACTCGTCCAGAAGCGACACCGCTATGGGCGAGGCGAGCAACTCGTCGGGCCGGTCCGCGTGCTCCCGTCAGACCTTCACCGCGAGCTGGACTTGGGAGGCCCCGCCGAGGTCGAGTCCGGCGGCGGTCGGTTCCGGTTTCTCCATCGGACTGGTCGAATCCATCGTCTTCTTTTTCCCCGCTGGAGGCTGCGTCAACCCGGCCACGCCCATGCCCAGCAGGACGAGCACCGCGACCGCGACGACCCAAGGGCGCGAGGCACCCCGGTAGCGGCGGATCGCGACGAGGCGCGAGCGCAGGCTGAAGCGGCTTTCCAGCACCCCGACCAGACCCGGCACGGCGTAGCGCCCGCAGGGGGCCGACTCCAGCAGGCGGATCAGCGTCTCGCCGTAATCGACAGGGGAACTCATCCCGCGCCGCCGCAGCACCCATTCGTCCGTGGCCCGCTCGGCCTCGACCCGGATGCGCCGGAAGGCCCACCAGACGACCGGGTTGAACCAATGGACCGCCTGCAGCACGCCGAGGAGCCAGCTCACCAACACGTCGCGGCGGCGCAGGTGCCCGAGTTCGTGCAGCATCACCATCCGCCACTGCGCGTCGGACAGCCCCTCGACGGCGGAGCCGGGCAGGAGGATGCGCGGACGCCACCATTCGGTCAAGGTGGGGCCGTCCACCGCGTCGGTCACGACCAGTCCCGGCGCGCGGGCGATGCCCTGCTCCACACAAAGCGCGGCGAGCATGGCGTCGAGGTCCTGCTTCCGGGGATGCCGTCTCCGCTCGTATCTCGCGATGCGGCTCTGGAACCGCAGCCAGCCGAGCGCCAGCATCGTCAGCATGGCCAGCGTCCCGGTCGCCCACAGCGGCGGGAGGATTGTCGAAAGCGTCCACCGTGGCGGGGCAATCCAGACGTCAGCTGTGGACGGCTCGGCGGTCACCGTCCTTTCCACCGGAACTCCATGAAAAAGGCGAGGACCGAAGCGGTCGGCTCCCTCGGGGAAGAGGGTCGTCCCGCCATAGACCTTTTTCTCCTCCGCCGGAGCCAGCCAATGCCGCCATGAAAACGCGCTTTTCCGGCAGCGCGGGCACCACGACAAGCATCCAGAGACCATGCCGCCACACGGGCGGCAAGCGCCGCAGGAACAGCAGCAGTACCGCCCCGACGACCAAGGCCAGAATCGCCGCGTCCCGCGAGGCGAGCAGGATCGCGGGGAGGATTTCCTGCAAGGTGCTCATTTGGGTCCGCCCTCCTCTCCGTCCAGCAGTTTGCGCAGCGCGGCGAGCTCCTCCGCGCTCATCCGTTTGCGGCTGCGCACGAGATGCGCGAGCAGCGGCGTGACCGACCCGCGCGTGATGCGCTCGATGAAGCTCCCCGCCTCCGCCGAGACCGCCGCCTCGCGAGTGAAGCTGGGCGAATAGAGGTAGCGGTTCGCCTCCGGCTCGTAGGTGAGGGCGCCCTTCTTGACGAGGCGCCCGAGGAGCGTCTTCACCGTCTGCGGCTTCCAGCCTTCATCCCGGCCCACGGCATCGAGCACCTGCTGCGCCGTCACCGGAGGGTCCTCCCACACCGCTTCCATGATCTTCCATTCGGCATCGGTGATTCGCGGGATCTTGCTCATGACGACAGATGTAAATCAATCGTTCACGATTGTAAACGAAAAAGTGACTATTGATCTGTTCTGGTAAGAATGAATGGGCGGGAGCGTGGAAAGACTTCGGAGGACGCGCCAGCGTCTGTCGCCGCGTCCATCGGGCGCGGAACGGGCGTCCTCAAGACGTTCGACCGAGGCCATTGGCCTCGGCTACAAGGCTTCGGGATTTGGACCACGGATGGACACAAATGAACACGGATTTTCTTGAATTCCATCCGTGTGATTCGTGTCATCCGTGGTCCAAATCCCCCTGAACAAAGCGGGGACTACGCGAACCCGGCATTGTCCCGGCGAGGGAGTTCGAGCTACCCTTGCACGGAACAGGGTCAGGTCGTGCATCCAACCCTCTCCGGTCCGCGATGAACACCCCGAAACTAGGATGGATCGTTTTGGCCTTGGCCGCGGTCGGCATGGCCCCGGCGTCGGGTCAGGAAAAGCCCTTATTCAACCGCGACATCCGGCCCATCCTCTCGAACGCCTGCTTCGCCTGCCACGGCTTCGACGCGAAGGAGCGCAAAGCGGGCCTGCGCCTCGACACGCCCGAGGGAGCGGTCGCCGACCTCGGCGGATACGCGGCCATCGTGCCGGGCGATCCCGCGAAGAGCGAAGCGTGGCAGCGCATCCTCTCGGACGACAAGGACGAGGTGATGCCCCCGTCCGATTTCCACAAGGCTCTGACGCCGGAGGAGAAGGAGACGATCCGCCGCTGGATCGAGCAGGGGGCCGAATACCAGCAGCACTGGTCCTTCGTCGTGCCGGAGAAACCGATGGTCCCGTCCGTGTCGGGGGTCGAACATCCCATCGACGCCTTTTTACGGAATCGGTTGGAAAAGGAGGGCTTGGAACCTGCTGGCGAGGCGTCGAAGGAGACACTCATTCGCCGAGTCACCCTCGATCTGACCGGATTGCCGCCGACTCCCGCCGAGGTCGAGGCCTTTCTCGCCGACACCTCGCCCGACGCCTACGGGAAGCTCGTCGATGGCCTCCTCGGACGCGCGACCTACGGCGAGCACATGGCCCGCCACTGGCTCGACCTCGCCCGCTACGCCGACACCCACGGGCTGCACCTCGACAACGAGCGATCCATGTGGCCCTATCGCGACTGGGTGGTGAGGGCCTTCAACGCGAACCTGCCCTTCGACGACTTCACCCGCTGGCAGCTCGCGGGCGATCTCCTCCCCGAGCCGACCCGCGAGCAGCTCATCGCTTCGGGCTTCAACCGCTGCAACGTGACCACGAGCGAGGGCGGCAGCATCAACGAGGAGTGGGTCTATCGCTACGCCGTGGACCGCACGACCACGGCGGTGGAGGTCTGGATGGGGCTCACGGCCGGGTGCGCGGTCTGCCACGACCACAAGTTCGACCCGATCTCGGCGAAGGACTACTATTCGATGTACGCCTTCTTCCACAGCGCCGCCGATCCGGCCATGGACGGGAACAAGATCGACACCCCGCCGATCCTGAAGCTGACGACGCCGGAGGACGAGAAGCGCCTCGCCGAACTCGGCGCGAAGATCGGCGAGGTGGACCAGCGTCTCGCTGCCGTGGTGGCCTCGCTGGACTACGTCGATCCCGCGACCCTCGATCCCGCGCCTCCGGTGACGCGGACGGAGACGGTCTGGTTCGAGGACGCCTTTCCCGCCGGAGCGAAGCCGCAGGCCTCGGGCGAGCCGCTGCGCTGGAACGTGAAAGGGCAGGGGTCGGTCTTCAGCGGCAACCGCGCCCTTGTCCGCACCGCCGCCGCCTCGGTGGCGCAGGATTTCTGGAGCGGCGGGGCCAGCTTCACGGTTCCGGCGAAGGGGACGGTCTTCGTCCACGCCTACCTCGACCCGGCGAACCCGCCCGAGGCGATCATGATCCAGTTCCACACCGGAGGATGGAAGCACCGCGCCATCTGGGGAACCGAGGAGAAGATCGCCTTCGGCAAGCTCGGCACGATCGAGAAAGTCGCGATGGGGCCGCTACCGAAGGTGGGCGAGTGGGTGCGCCTCGAAGTGCCCGCCGACCAGCTCGGCCTGAAGGCGGGGACGAAGGTGGACGGCTACGCCTTCACCCAATACGGCGGCACGGTCGCTTGGGACCGCCTCGGCGTCAGCGCGGAGACGAATCCGGCGAAGGACCCGGACTGGTCGTGGAAGGTCTGGCTGGAGCAGAACCAAGGCAAGCGCAACGACCGCCTCCCCGACGCCCTCCGCGACCTCGTGCGCGGGAAAAGGCCGGAGCAATGGAGCGAGGCGGAGCGGAAAGGCGTCCACGATTTCTGGCTGGCGAACCTCTACGCCGGGGCGCGCGACGCCCTCGCCCCGCTGGAGGCCGAGAAGGCGCCCTACGTGCAGGAGCGGGATGGGATCGAGAAGGCCACGCCGCTCACCTTCGTCATGGCCGACCTGCCGCAGCCGCGCGAGAGCTTCGTGATGGAGCGGGGCCAGTACGACCAGCCCGGCGAAAAGGTCCCGCGCGGCGTGCCGTCCTTCCTGCCTCCCTTGCCGACCAAGCCCGTCGACCGCGACTACCACCGGCTCGACTTCGCCGACTGGCTCGTCAGCGGGGAGCATCCCCTGACCGCGCGGGTCACGGTGAACCGCTTCTGGCAGCAGTTCTTCGGCATCGGGCTGGTGAAGACGAGCATGGACTTCGGCTCGCAGGGCGAACCGCCGAGTCATCCCGAGCTGCTCGACTGGCTCGCCGTCACTTTCGTCGAAGACGGCTGGGACATGAAGAAACTGGTGAAGCGGATCGTCACGAGCCACGCCTACCGCCAGCATTCCGGGGCCGATCCCGCGCTGCGCCAGCGCGATCCCGAGAACCGCCTCCTCGCCCGCGGCCCGCGTTTCCGCCTCGACGCCGAGGTCCTGCGCGACCAAGTGCTGTTCACGAGCGGCCTGCTCGTGGACCGGATCGGAGGCAAGGGGGTGAAGCCCTACCAGCCCGAGAACATCTGGGAGCCCGTTGGCTTCGGCGGCAGCAACACCCGCAACTACCAGCGCGACAGCGGCGAGGCGCTCTACCGGCGCAGCCTCTATACTTTCCTCAAGCGCACCGCGCCGCCGCCCTTCCTGAGCACCTTCGACGCGCCGAACCGCGAGCAAAGCTGCGCCGTGCGCGGGCGCAGCAACACGCCCCTGCAGGCCCTGCAACTGATGAACGACATCCAGCACGTCGAGGCGGCGAGGCACTTCGCCCAGCGCATCCTGAAGGAGGGCGGGGCCACGCCCGAGGAGCGCGTCCGCTGGGCGTGGCGGGCGGTGACAGCGCGTTTCCCCGAGCCGGAGGAGGCGGAAGCGGTGCTCAATGCCCTGACGCAGCACCGCCACCGCTACGAGTCGGACAAAGCGGCGGCGGCGCAGTTGATCGGCTACGGGGAGAGTTCAGCGGATGTCGCGCTCGATCCGGCGGAGCTGGCGGCCTACACGCTGGTGGCGAATCTGCTGTTCAATCTGGATGAGGTGGTGGTGAGGAATTGAAACTGGACTTCTATCGTTGCAAACTGGTCTCATGATAGCGGAACGAATTCCCGAAATCGCCAAACTGACCCGCGAGGAGCGGCTCCAACTGGCCTGTGAGCTATGGGAGGAGGAATGGGGATCGCATCCTCATCCAGAGATGGACGAAGCCATCGGGAAGCTGCTCAAAAAGCGTTGGGAAGAATACGAAGCCAATCCCAGTGCTGTCATCACGTACGAGGAGATGAGGAAGAAATATGGTCTCCCGAGCGATGTGTGACTTAGCTTAAAAATCGAATGCTTGCGAACGTCGTCACAGACTATCTTGAGAAACGAATCTCGGACAAAATGGAGCGGGTCGAGATCAAGGAAGGCAATAGCTTATTCCTTCGAATCGTGGCAGAGGCATCCGATTTTGGGGACATTGAGCTTTACGATGATGGTGACGAAGTGACAATAATTTTCGGCAGATTCACCCATTCCCATTACAACAATTATGATGACATCCCACAAGAGGAGAAGGAGTTGCGCATCGCCGAAGACGTATTTGAAGCATTAGATGCCACCTTGAATGATCGGTACGAGTTTTGGGGGGCGCATGAGGGGCCGGGAGGATTTCGAGATGTGGAATACGTGAATAAACAAAATCAAGGGATTGTGTCTCGGGTCTTCGGACGAGGGTCCTTGAAGACGTTTTACAGATGGTCAGGAGCGGCAAGGCAAATCAAGTGCTAAAAAGACCGAACGACCTTCTTCCCTGAATTAGCCTTCTTTAAATGAACCCCGCCATCGCCTACCACGAACTCCTCACGCGCCGCCGCTTCTTCGAGGGCGCGGGCTTGAAGCTGGGCGGGCTCGCCCTCGCCACCCTCGCGGGACGCCCCGCCTTCGGTTCCTCGGGCGGTGCGCCCTCCGACGCGGGATCGGTCCACCCGGCCCTGCCCGGCTTTCCCCATTTCGCGCCGAAGGCGAAACGCCTCATCTACCTGCACATGAACGGGGCGCCGTCGCAGCTCGACCTCTTCGACTACAAGCCCGGCCTCCAAAAGCTCTTCGACACCGACCTTCCCGACTCCATCCGCCAAGGCCAGCGCATCACCACGATGACGAGCGGACAGGCGCGCCTGCCAGTGGCCCCGAGCAAGTTCGCCTTCACCCGATGCGGCCAGAGCGGCATGTGGATGAGCGAGCTCGTCCCCCACATGCAGGGCATCGCCGACGACATCGCCATGGTCAAGACGGTGCATACCGAGGCCATCAACCACGATCCCGCCTGCACCTTCGTCATGACCGGGTCCGAGATCCCGGGCAAGCCCAGCCTCGGCTCGTGGATCAGCTACGGACTCGGCAGCGAGAGCGACGACCTGCCCGCCTTCGTCGTCTTCACCCCGACCTTCCCCAAGGAAAGCCAGGCCCAGGCCCTCTTCACGCGGATGTGGAGCAGCGGCTTCCTCCCCACGAAATACGACGGCGTCGCCCTGCGAGGCGCGGGCGATCCGGTGCTCTTCGTGAAGAACCCTCCCGGCGTGAGCCGCGACGACCGCCGCACCATGCTCGACGCTCTCGGGCGGCTGAACCAGCGCCATTTCGAGCGTCTCGCCGATCCCGAGACCCAGACCCGCATCGCCCAATACGAGATGGCCTTCCGCATGCAGGCGAGCGTGCCCGAGCTGACAGATCTGCAAGGCGAGAGCGAGGCCACCCTCGCGATGTACGGCCCCGACGTGAGGACGCCCGGCAGCTACGCCCACAGCGCCATCATGGCCCGGCGTCTCGTCGAGCGTGGGGTGCGCACCGTGCAGATCCTCCACCGCGGCTGGGACCAGCACAACAGCCTGCCCAAGCTGATCGAGGGCCAGTGCCGCGACGTGGACCAGCCCACCGCCGCCCTCGTCACCGACCTGAAGCGGCGCGGGCTGCTCGAAGACACCCTCGTCGTCTTCGGCGGCGAGTTCGGCCGCACCGTCTATTCGCAGGGAGCCCTGACGAAGGAGAACTACGGTCGCGACCACCATCCGAAGAACTTCTGCATGTGGATGGCCGGTGGAGGGGTGAAATCCGGCATCACCTACGGCGAGACCGACGATTTCAGCTACAACGTCGTCGAGAACCCCGTCCACCTGAACGACCTCAACGCCACGATCCTGCACTGCATGGGCATCGACGCGAACCGCTTCAGCCATCCCTTCCAAGGGCTGGAGCAGCGCCTCGTCGGCGTGGAGGGGGCAAAGGTGGTGGAGGGGCTGCTGGCGTAGGGGCTTGGTGGCCGTTTTGAAACCCTGTAGCCGAAGCCACTGGCCTCGGTCGGGCGTCGTTTGGACATTCGGTCCGACCTCAGTGAGGTCGGCTACAGGCGCTGTCGCGTTTTTCCACGCTCCACCCATCATTCATGCTGGGATGGAGCATTCGTAAAGCCCAAGGAGGGCCGCCCCTACCGAGCCTCCCGCAAGGCGGTCAGCTCTCGGGCCTTGCGCTGGATTGCCTCGGGAGACGGCAGGGAGGAAAGATCCAGCTCGGCGAGCACCTCGGCGGGGATGATCCCGGACTGCTGGAGCTGGACGAGGCAGCGCTTGCGCTCGTCGAGGGCCTTGTCGGGGCTGCGCTCCTTGGAAAAACGCGACTTCGCCTTCTCGCTGCGGTTCCGCAGGCTGGAGTATATGTCGCCGCCGAGGAGGCTGGAGATGTCGATCTTCATGCTCTCGCGGGCGACGTCCTCCTGCTTCACCTCCTCGCCGTTGATGGGGCCGGAGACGTATTTGGGGAACATGATCGCCACCTCGGGGCAGACGCGGGAGCAAGCGGGGCAGTTCGTCTTGCAGTTGTCGTTGTTCTGCACCTGGATGCGCTTGTCGGCATCGACGCCGTAAACGTCGAAGAGGCAGAAGCTGAGGCATTGCATGCAGTTCGTGCAACGGTCGTAGTCGATCACGGGGAACCAGGGCTTCCACGCGCCGGGTTGGCCGGGGCGGTTCAGGTCGGCGCCGAGTTCGTCGCGGGCGGTGGCGACGAGGTGGAGAATGTCATCGGCTTCCAGCCCGGCGGTGTCGCGCGTGGCGACGCGGAGATGTCCGCCGTCGTCGACGATCTCCGGCTTCGGCCCGGTGAAGCTCCCGAGGACGATCAGGGGATGCCCGTCCGTCGTCCGCAAGCCCTCCGTTTCCGCCGCTGCGGGGGTGATGCGGAGGACGGAGTAGCCTTGGTCGAGGAGGGAGGCGGTCACGGCGAGGCGGCGTCCGCCCTCCCACGGCTCGGCCCCGAGACCCTCGTAGAGGACCACCTGCACGGGATGGAGCTCCTGTTTCATGCGGCGGGGGAGGGGGTGTCGCGCAGGAGCTCCTCCACGACCGTTTCGGGCGGGGTGTCGCGCATGTTCAGGATTTCGACGCGACCGTCCTCGGGCAGGGGGCAGCCGGCGTGGTGGAGAAGCCATTTCACGGCGCGGGGATAGCAGGCGGCGATGCGCACGGGGCCGCCGTCCGAGACGATCCCGGCGAGGCGCGGGTCTTTGCGGGCCGACATCTCGCAGAGATCGGCGACGCTCTCGAAGCTCGCTCCCGATTCGCAGAGCCCTTCGAGAACGGCGTTCTTCGACGCCTCGGGAACGGTCTGGGCGAAGGCGCAGCGGCAGTAGAGGATCTTGGCGGGGGCTTCGTTCACGGGCAATACGGCGAAAGATCGGAGACAAAACAGGCGGGTTCAATCGCTATTTTCCACAGGGAGACGCGAATTCGCCCTCGCCCTGCTTGCCAGGCGAACAGCAAAGCCGATATGAAGTGGCACGGAACCAAACGTCTGATCTCCCGTGAGTTCGATCTCTTTGGTTGCCTCGTGCTCGCTGTCACGGGCGTTCTCTTCCTGTGGAAGTTCCCTTGGGCGACGGCGGCGATTTTCGCGGTCGGCGTCGCGGGGTTCGGCATCTTGTACTGGTGGGGCCGTCGAAAGGAATGGGCGCTGAAGCGTCTGCGGAAGCGCCATGCGGAGACCTTGCTCCTTGCCGATGGCATCATCGAGCGGCACGCCCCCCGGCTCGCCGAACATATGCGCCAAGTGCTGCGGAGCAATGGCCGCGACGACTACCTCTGGGAGCCGTGGGTGCCCATCCGGGAGGAGTTCATCGACGCCCAGATCGTCCCGCAAGCCGGGGCGGCGGAGCGCCGTTTCATTGCCCGCGAAGGGGGGGCTTTGCGCGTCCTCATCGCCCAAGAGATCGACCAGCGGATTCTCCAACGATGTCTGGACGCTCCGCCGCCTCGCTACTACGGCGATCCGCTCTAATGGAGCGCACCTCGGCGTCTGGTTTTCAAGAAAAAGCAAGAAAAAGCCGGGGGAATTTCGAGTTTCCAAACGCTCGATCACCGTTAATCTATCCAGATTGTGTCAAATCCCGCTACAAATCCCCGTCTTCCGCGCTTCGTCTGGGCCGTCGCCCTGATTTTCGCGGGGGGTGCCGGGAAAATGGCGGGACAGGAGGTGACCGCAGCTTCTCCGGCACCTCCCAGTGTCGCCCCTGCGGGTCCGGTGCGCCTTGCGGAGCTGCCGGAGCGCTTCTTCCAAGTGCAGGACGAGGCGGGCTTCCTTTGGCAGGCGCTCGACAAGGGCGCCCTCCTCTCGGGCGATGCGCAATATCTCCAGTCGGGACTCAATCTCATCGTCGATGGCGAACCCTTCAACCCCTCCGAGGCCTTCGTCAGCGAGCCAGGATCGGGTGCCGAACGCGTCTCGGTGCGGCTGGAGGAGAAACGCGGCGAGGCTCTCGTCGCCCGCGACCTGTGGTTCGACACACGCCGTTCCGGGGTGCGGGTCTGGGACGCTTTCACGAACACGGGGAAGTCCGAGCGGACCTTCTCCGTGGTGCTGCGCACGACCTATCCCTTCGCTTGGCAGAGTCTGCACGGGACGGGCGGAGCCGTCCTCGGAAACGAAAGCGCCCCGCTCCTGCGCCCCGAGGACATCAGCTTGGGAGTCCATTTCAGCCCCTCCGACGGGCGGCACGACACTTTTTTTCTTTTTGGGAGTGAAAAAGGAGGGCAAAAGCCTGAATTGAAGACCTCCGCGAACGCCCGGGAGTTGCTCTTCACCTATTCCGTCGTCGTTCCCCCCGGCCAGACGCGTGGGCTGCTCCACTGGATCCTGCAACGGAACCTGCCCGAGATTTCGCAGGACGCCTCCGTGCTCGCCCCCTTCACCCAGCGCGGGCAATGGGTCGAACCGGGGATTGACCCCATGAGCCATGCCCTCGTCTCCAACCTGCCCGCCGAGGCCCTGCCCTCCGCCACGGCGGCTCCGGCGCGGCTGCGCTCCCTCGTCGCGCTGAACGAGCTCACCGACCGGCTCGGCCTCTACCGACGGGCCGAGGATGTCCTCTGGCTCGGCCCCTCGAACGGCATCTCCGGCACTCTCTCGCGGGAGGGCTCGATCACCCTCTCCGCCGCACCTTGGGGCGAGATCGCCGTGTCCGCCTCGCACATCGCCGCGATCCGGGGCGGGGCGGGGCAGGGGGGCGCGACGGCGGTCTACCTCCGCGACGGGCGCGTCCTCTCGGGTGCGATCACGAAAGGCGAGCTCCGCTGGACGACGAAAGACGCCGCCGCCGTCGAGACTCTCGATCCCGCCGAATTCCATCTCCTCCTCCTCGCGACGGCGGCGGAGGACGGGACCGCGCCCGCGAAGACGACCCATTTCCTCCAACTCGCCAACGGCAGCGTCCTCGCCCTCGCCTCCGATCCCGCCGCGACGCTCGGGTGGATCACGCCTTGGGGCCGGGAGGCGCTGCCTTGGGGCGATCTCCTCGAATTGGTCCGGGAGAACGGTCCCGCGCCGCGCTGGCGGAGCCTCGTCAGGGACGGTTCCTCCTACGCCGCGATCCTGCCCTCCGGCTCGCTCGCGGTGAACCTCTCCACCGGAAGCCCCGTCGAGGTCTCCGCCGCCCTCGTCGAGCGCGTCTGGACGGAGGGGACGCTGACGCGCCTCGGCGGCCCGGCCTTCGGCGAGGAATGGATCGATTTCTCCGAAACGCCTGCGGGAGTCGGCCCGGCGGGCGGCGCCCTGCTCGCGGGGAACCAGATCCTCTCCGGCCATCTCGTCCCCGGCACCCTCTCCCTGCGCGACGGCGGGACGACGCTGGGCGTCGAGACAGGGCGAATCCAAAGCCTCGTCCGCTCCGCCGATCCCGATTCGCCCCGCCGATGCGAGATCGTCCTCGACGGCGGCGAGAGGATCGCCGGGGAGATCCTCGACCCCTACCTCGTCCTCTCGCGCCCCGGCGGTCCGCTCGACCTTCCCGCCGCGCAAGTCCTCGCCTACCGGAAATCCCCCGCCGCAACGAATTCGCCGTGACCCGACGCCTCCATCCTCCCGACCTCCGTCGATGCCGCCTCCTCGCGACAGCGCTCCTCTGCGCCTGTGGCGCTTGGACAACCGGGGCGACGGCGGCGGACCGCTTCGACGCGGAGACCCTCGTCCCCGCCGCCTTCGGCATCCGTACCGACCGCGCGGGCAGCTCGTGGAGCGTCGAAGCCGCCGGAAACCTCGGCCGCATCGGCAGCGCCATGGTCAACAGCGGCCTCGCCCTCCTCATCGACGAGGAGAAATTCGCCCCCTACCGGCCCATGATGACCGCCGACGGGAAGGAGCTCGTCCTCCAGGGCCTGCCCCTCGACGCGCTCCCCGGCCTGCGGGTGCAACGCCGCATCCGCCTCCTCGACGAACCCGGAGGGCTGCGCTACGCCGAGCTGTTCCACAACGCCTCGGGCGATCCGCTGACGATCTCCGTCGGCCTCGCCACGAATTTCTCGGGCAACTTCAAGACCTTCCTCAGCGAGCGGGGGCGGTCCGAGCCGCTCCTCCTCGGTCCGGCGGAGACCGCCCTCGTCGTCCTGCCCGGCGCGTCGCAGTCCTCCCGCGCCTTCCTCTTCACCCTCGCCGGGGCCTCGGGCGGGGAGAGGCCCTCCGTCTCCTCGCAGAACCGCTACGGACTGACCTTCCGCTACCGCCTCGACCTCGCGCCGGGCGAGACGGGCGTGATCGTCCACCACGTCGCCCAGATCGCCATCCCGCAGACGCTCGATCGGCAAAGCCTGCTCCGCGCAAGCCGCCCCTACGCCCTCGACCGCCTCCGCGCGGGCTTCGATCCCGCTTGGCTCCCCTTCGTCGCGAACGCGACCGAGCCTCCCGCCGCCTCGCCCCGCGCCGCCCTCGCCGCCGGGGGGGCAGGCTCCCTCGGGCTCGCCCCGTCCCCGACCGACACCCTCGCCATCGGCGAATCGACCCGGCTCCCCGGCAAGGCCGAGGGCGGGCCGCTGACCCTCGTCTCGCCCTACGGCGAAGCCGAATTCCCCCTCGACCGCCTCGCCGCCATCGCCGGAGGGAAGCATCGCGGGGATGGCCGGACGCGGCTCTTCCTCCGCGACGGGCAGATCCTCTCCGGCCAGGTCTCGTCCGGGGATCTCGGCTTCGTCCCGGCGCAGGGCGCCCGCATATCCATCGATCCCGCGACCCTCGACCGCCTCGTCCTCGCGAAGGCGCCGACGGCCCCGGAAGCTTGGCCCGCTGGCACCGCCGCGATCCTCGAAACCCACGACGGCGACCGCATCCGCCTCGCCTCCTCCGGGGAAGGCCCGCTCCTCCAACTGGCGACGCCTTGGGGGACGCTGCCAGTCTTCCTCGACGACCTCGTCTGGCTGCGGCCCGCGGCGAGCGGCGGTCCCGGCCACCGAGTCCTCTTGAAAAACGGCACGGAATGCGAGGGCTTCCTCGACGCCTCCGGCATCGCCCTCGCCGGGGGCGATTTCGCGAAATCCTCTCTGCCCGCCTCGCGGCTGAAACACGTCTTCACCGAGGCCGCTTGGAAGCTTCCCGAAGGCGAAGGTATTCCCCTCGCCGGGTCCGCCGTCCGCCTCCCCGGCGGCCAGACCCTACAGGGTCGGATCACCGACACGACCCTGTCGCTTCTCAGCGAAGGGACGCCGCTGGAGATCGCGCTGGCGGAGATCCGGCGCGTCGAGAGGATCGAGCCGGGGGCCGGGAGCGCCCGCTTCCGCATCGAGCGCTGGGACGACGGCGTTCTCGACGCCTCCCCCGCCGCCGAATTCCTCTCCCTCGAAGTGGCCGGGCGCACTTGGCAGATCCCCTTGCGCGACCTCGCCGGGCTGGAGCTCTCCCCGCCCGCCCTCGACGCCGCGGCCCTCGCCAAAATCGAAGCCCTCGTCGCCAATCTGGCCTCGCCGGACTGGGCGACGCGCGAGACGGCGACCCGCGAACTCGGCGCATTCGGCTACCTTGCGCGTCCGCTCCTGCGGCGCGAGCTTGCTGCAACGACCGACGCCGAGGTGGCGCGGCGTCTCGAACGGGTGCTGTCCGCCCGACCGTGAGAGTCGTAAAGTTTGGACCCCTGACAGATGAACACCAAAGCACAGAGCGAACGCATCTTCCCGATTCGTGTTCATCCGTGTCCATTCGTGGTCCAACACCTTCCCCAAGCCCGGCCCGTGTAGAATCACAGCACATGGAGAATCCAGGAGAGCGTCTAGTCGGTGACTATCTGAGGTACATCAAAGGATGCGACTTTGTCGACTTTAACGTTTATACGACCGCGATTCAGGGCGAAATCGACGTTGTGGCCGTGAACAATACCCGTAAGGAAGTGTATATCTGCGAGGTTGTCACGCACCTCACCACAGGGATGCAGTATGTGAAAAACAAGAGGCCGGATACTTCTGAACGCCTGACTAAGAAGTTCATCAAAAACATCCATTATGGTTCAGAAACATTCCCTGATTTCAACATCCACTACATGCTTTGGTCTCCGGTTGTCCGAAGCTCCAACGGCAAGGATGAATACAACCAGTTCTTCCTTTTGAAGCGTGCCATCGAGGATATCCAGGCCGAAACCGGGATTGTCGTGGAGAGCGTTATCAACGCCGGCTTTGCCTCAGCTATTGAGCAACTGCGTGCGTTTGCCTCCAAAGAGACGAAGGAATTGAAATCGCCTGTTATGCGACTTCTCCAGATAGAAGAGTGGTGCCGCAAAAATGTCACCAGAATCGACAACAAGGCGAAGCTGGCTCAGGCGGTCGGGAAAAGCTTTGTGTCCGTTTCTTGAAGCGCCGACTCGCAACCATTTGATTTGGACCACGAATGAACACGGATGCACACGAATCCCCGGATGATCGAACGCTCCGCATTCATGAAAATCTCCCTTTGAACCCCGACCACCAACGCTCCGCCTACCTCGGTACCGCCTCCGCCCTGCGGCGGCGGCTGGCATGGGTCCGTTTCGCCTCGCGCGTCCGGCGCAGCCACCTCCTCGCCGCCTTGCTCGCGGCGGGGGCCGTCCTCGCCCTGCGCCTCTTCGCGGAATGGCGGGCGAACGAATGGCTCGTCGCCGGAGGGCTGCTCGCGCTCTGGCTCGTGCTCGTGGCCCTTCTCTCCGCGATCCGCCTGCCCCGTCCGGCGGCGGCGCTGCGGACGCTCGACCGACTCGGCTCGTGGAAGGACTGCTTCTCCTCCGCTTGGGAATTCCTCCACCGCCCCGACCCGAGCGAGGCGGAGAAACTGCACCTCTCCCGCGCCGCCGAACGGCTCGCCGAGGCGCGGCGCTCCGTGCCCGCGATCCTGCCCGCCGCCCCGCTGCGGACCGCGTGGATCGCGCCCGCCCTCGCCCTTGCCTTCGCCTTCGCCTCTTGGGGGAGGATCCCGCCCGACGCTCGCGACCTCGCCCTCACCCAAGAGATGAAGGACGCCGCCGCGCTTCAGGCCGAGGATCTGAAGCGCGAAGCCGAGCGTGTCCGCGACCTCGCCTCGCTCACCGAGGAGGAGCGCGAGGAGCTGGAGGCCCTCCGTGCCGAAGTCGATTCCGTGGCCGAGGCCCTCGCCAATCCCGACGACCTCACCGCCGGGGAGATGCTCGAATCCCTCGAAGGCCGCGCCCGCGCCGCCGAACGCCTCGCCGAGAAGCTGGGCGCTTTCTCCGACGAATGGGCCTCGCCCGAGATGCTCGCCGAGATGGCCCGCCATCCCGACACCGCCGACCTCTCCCTCCTCATCGGCGACAAGGCCGCCGAAGGCGCGGCGGCGGAGGCGGGACGCCTCGGGACCGCTCTCGCCGAGGAAGACATCACCGCCGAGACGCAGGAGCGCTTCACTCGCTCCGTCGAGAGCATCGCCGGGGCCGCCGTGGAGAAGGACCGCGAGCGTCCCGTGGGCGAGCGTTTCGGCAACGCCTCCCGCAAGCTCCTCGAAGCCCAGCCGAAGACGGCGGCGCGGGAGTTCGAGGAGCTCGCCAAGCACTTCCGCGAACTCGCCGCCCGCGAGGAGGCCAAGGCCAAGCTCGATGAACTCGCCAAAAACCTCCGCGAAGCCGGAGCCGAGATCGGCGGCAGCGAATTGAAGAAAATGGAGTCCATCGCCGAGTCCTCCTCCTCCGGCGGACAGGGAGCGCCGCAGGGATTGCAGGCCATCGACGCGGACACCCCAGGCGCCAATCCTGCGGGCCAGTCCGGCCAAGTCCTTTCCATCGGCACGGAGCAAGGCGATCCCTCCGCCACCCCGACGCTCGCACAAGCCCCCGCGCAGCAGCCCGGCACCGCCCCCGCCCCCGTCCCCGGAACCGCGCCCGGCGAGGGCGAAGGCGGTGGCGACGGGGAGAAGAAAGGCGAGCAGACCTTCTCCGCGCCCGTCCCCGGCGAGAAAGCGCCCGAAGGGCAGTCCGGCTCTGGCATCGGGATGAGCGACCAGAGCCGCGACGGCAAAGGCAAGGGGGGGATGCTATCGGCTCCGATCCCCGGCATGGACCCCGGTGAGGGCGCTCCGGGGGCTGGGCTCTCGCTCGGCAGTGCCGCGTCCTCCCAGTCCGGCCAAGGCGGCAACCAAGTCGGCACCGGCACCGCTGCTCTGACCGATGCGAACTCCGAGACCTTGAAGGCGACTGGCGACTCCGAGGTCGTGGCCCAGACTGGCAGGGAAGGGGACTCGACCGTCCGCGCCATCGAGGGGCAGGTCCGGGCCGAGGCGGCGACCCGGACGCGGCAGGAGATGGCGACCGAATTCATCGCCGTCGAGGAGCAGGCCCTCGACGAGCAGGCCCTGCCCCTCTCCCGGCGGCGGCAGGTGTTGAAGTATTTTTCCGGGGTGCGGGCGCAGTTTGAGAAGGGGGATGGGGAGTAGGGTGGATTTTGATTTCTATCGAGCCTCTTGCATCACTCTTTTCGTCGGTTCTGATTTGCGGATATTCGCGGGCATTTGCGGCCATTCGCGTTAAAAAAGAAAGAGAACGCGAATTTTCGCGAATGGAAGAAGGTTTGCAGGAAACTCGATCCTCGAAAGGAAACGGCCCAGTGAAAAACTTTGCCTGCCTCTGCGTTTAGGTGGCCTCGCGTTGCATGAAGTCGCGAACAGCAATCCGAGTTGCCATCTGCCCGTTCCTTTATCTTGGCGTGCCGATCATCGCATCGCTCATAGGCAATGAGACGGTGACAACGGTTGTTTGGATCGGTTATGTCTTCCTGCTCATTCCCATTGGTATCTTGCGCATGATTGAGTTTTACCGGACCAATGATGGCACGACGATTCCAAGCCGGATCTTCAACGCCTTGTTTCGCGCTCCTCTCGCATTGTTTGGCCTGGTCTGCCTTGTGGTCGGCATAGGGATTGTTGGTTGGGTGCTTTACAATCTCTTTGTTGAGCGCCAGAAAGATTACAGCGGGCCGTCTTTCATTACCGGGATTGCAAGTTTCGGGGTCGGCATTCCACTCATTCTTTTTGGATTGGCCACACTGAAGTCGTCATTCCGGCGTAAAGAAGAGATCGTGCTCAGTCCCGAGGAGCAGGAGGCGTTTGAGCATGAGGAAGACGATGAAGAGCAGGCCGTCTAACCAAGGTCGAGCCTTCAACCACACCCACAAGGTAAGACGGGCTTACTTGACAGCCCCGGCACGTTCCCCGATACTCATTCCATGACGACGACGCTTTCCAGCAAAGGCCAAGTGGTCTTGCCGAGGTTGGTCCGCAGCAAGCTCCATTTGGCTCCGGGGACCAAGCTGCTTTGCGAGGTTCGCGGCGATTCCGTGATTCTGACGCCCGAGCATCCCCGTCGCCAACAGAGGGAATACCTCACCGATCCACTCACGGGTCTGCGCGTCACGAAGGCTGCCGAGGCTTCGGAGCCGGTGACGACGGAAATGATCAAAACCCTCTTGGTGGATTTTCCATGAGTTGGCTGCTCGATGTGAACGCCCTCGTCGCCTTGGCGCATCAGGGGCATGCCGATCATGCGCGACTCATCCGCTGGTTCGCCTCTCTGATCGGCTCCGAGGCGAGGCTCTGGACCTGCGCCTTGACCGAGATCGGCTTCGTCCGCGTCAGCATCCAAGCCGGTTTTGAGAACGACGCCCCCGATGCGGCGGAGACCTTGCGGGGCTTGAAGGCGAGCAGCCCGATCCCCTTCGGGTTGGTTCCGGACTCGTTGGGTGCGGATCGGCTGCCAGCCTACGTCTCGGCGGCGAAGCATGTTACGGATGGGCATTTGCTCGAACTGGCAAAGGAGGCGTCCATGCAGTTGGCGACCTTGGACAAGGGGATTCCGGGGGCTTACCTCATCCCCTGAACAGGCGATGGAAAACCGGAAGGATCACCACGCAAAGGCGCAAAAAACGCAAAAGACAGCCTCGCTTTTTGTGGCTTTTGGGACTTTTTGAGACTGCCCTTTCGATCCAGCGGAGGCGGAAAGCGATTTTTATGAAAACCAACGAAGAACTCGGCCGGGACCTCGCGAGGTTCCAAGAGCGTTTCCACGCGCTCAAGGATGAAATCCAGAAGGCCATCGTGGGCTATGACGAACTCCTCACCGACACTCTCGTCGCGGTCTTCGCCCGCGGCCACGTCCTCCTGGAGGGCGTCCCCGGTCTCGGCAAGACCTTCCTCGTGCAGACCCTCTCGAAGGTGCTGGGGCTGACGCCGGGGCGCATCCAATGTACCCCCGACCTCATGCCCGCCGACATCCTCGGCACTCACATCGTGAACGAGAACGAGCAGGGACGCCGCGCCATGCACTTCGAGAAAGGGCCGGTCTTCGCCAATCTCATCCTCGTGGACGAGGTGAACCGGGCCACGCCGAAGACACAAGCCGCCCTGCTCGAAGTGATGCAGGAGGGCGCGGTCACCGCCGGGGGCGAGACCATGCCTCTGCCGAAGCCCTTCTTCGTGATGGCCACGCAGAACCCGATGGAGATGGAGGGCACCTATCCGCTGCCCGAGGCGCAGGCCGACCGTTTCCTGTTCAAACTGCGCGTTCCCTTCCCCGACCGGGACACCTTGAAGGAGATTTCCCGCCGCACCTCAGCCTTCGACCTGCCCGAGCTTTCGCAGGTGATGGGGGCGGACGAGTTGGTCGAATTCCAGAAAATCGTCGCGGAAGTCCCTGTGGCCGAGCATGTCAACGACTACGCCGCCCGCCTCGTCCTCGCGACCCATCCGGGCGACGAGGGCGAGACTCAGCAGGTCGCCCGCTACGTCAGCTACGGGGCCAGCCCGCGCGGGATGCAGGCCCTCATCCGCGGGGCGCGCATCCATTGCGCGCTCGACGGGCGCACCGCCGTCTCCATCGACGATGTGCGCCGCGTCGCCCGGCCCGCCCTGCGTCACCGGGTGATCCTCAATTTCCAAGGAGAGGCCGAGTCGCGCGACATCGACCAGATCCTCGACGGGGTGATCGAGTCGGTTTCCGCCGCCGCGCTGGTTTAGGGAATCCGCTAGGGTGAAATGAGCGAGGGTCGGTCAAGGCAGCGGAGAAAGGGAGCGCGGGCACTCCTGCCCGCATCTTGGCTCCGTTGGCTCTCCGGCACGGTCGTCCGGTGCGGGCAGGAGTGCCCGCGCTCCCTTCTCCTCGTCGCCGTCATTCTCCTCGCCCCCGCCTTGCCCGCCCAGGACCGTGACGACGAGGCCCGCTTCAACGAGGAGTCGATGCGCTTCCGCACCGCCCTCTACCACGACCCGCTCCTCGATCCCCCCCTCGAATCGCTGGTGAAACTCTACCTCTCGGCGGAGCGCACCGACGAACTCGTGGCCCTCTACCGCAACCACATCGCCCAATACCCCGAGGATCCCGGGGCGAAGACCGTGCTGGTCCGCATCCTCCGCCGGGTGGACCGGGCCGGGGCCGACACGCTCGTGGCCGAGGCGGTGCCGCAGCATCCCGACTACGCCCCCTTGCAATACGTCCTCTTCCGCTTCTTCGAGGAGCGTGGCGACGCGAGGGCGACCGAGGCGCTGTCGAAGGCCATCGATTTGGAGCCGAACCTCGCGCGGCGCAACGCTTGGCTGGAGGAGTTGCTGGCGCTTTCCGAAGGGGAGACCGCCCGCGCCCTCGCCGCGGGCCACTTGGACAAACTCCTCGCCGCCGAGAAGGTGGACCTGCCCACGCTGCTGTCCACCGCGAGGCTGGCGCAGCGGCACCGTTTCTGGGAGCAGAGCCTGACCGCGCTGAACCGGGCGAGGCTCTCCTCTCCCGACCCCGACGCCTCGGTCGAGATCGAACTGATGCGGGCCGCCGCCTTGGCGCAGCTCTCCCGCCGGGGGGAGGCCGAGAGGCTCCTCGACGCCCTCCTCGCCAAGCTCGCCCCGGACCACTGGCGGCGGCGCGAACTCCTCACCCTGCGCCTCGGGGTCGCCGCGACGGACGAGGGGCGGACGGCCTATCTCGCCGCCCTCGAAGCCGCCCACGGCAAGAAACCGGACAGCGAGAGCGCCGCCCTCGACTACGCCGAGGCGCTCGCCGCTTCGGAACGGCGGGACGAAGCCGCCGCCGTCCTCGTCGCGGCCTCGACCCGGCTCCCGAAATCCCACCTTCTCGAATCCCGCGCCCTCGACCTGCTCGAAGGCGGTGGCAATCTCGAAGCCCTCGCCGACTTCCTCGAAGACCGGCTTGAGGCCGAACCCGGACGGCTCGACCTGCGTTTCCGTTTCGTCAAAGCTCAGTATGCCTTGGGCCGCGACGCGGCGGCGGAGCAGGATTTCCGCACCCTCGTCGCGGGCCTGCCGCCGGACGAAGTCTCCGGGCGCATCTTGGAATTGCAGCGCTACCTGCGCGGCATCGACCGCACCGATGCCGCCGCCGCCTACCTCGAACAATACGTGCGGAACCATCCCGCCCGCCTCGACGTGGCCCGCGAACTGGCCGAAATCCTCCTGTCGACCCGCGCGGTCGGGGCAGGGGAGACTATCGGCGAACTGGTGCGGAGCCTGCGACCGGAGGAGGCCGAGGCCGGGAACGTCCTCGACTTCGCCGAATTCCTCCTCGACCAGGGGTTCGCCCATCCCGCCCGCCTCCTCGTCGAGGCGAAGCTGGCGGTCGAGCCGAGGCAGTTCGACCTCGGCCTGAAGCTCGTCGAGATCCTCGGACGCGCCGGGGACGCCGCCGCCGTCCGCGACCGCATCGCCTCCCTCCGCGAGATGACCGACACCGCGCCGCGCTACTCCCAATGGCTGGCGGCCTCCCTCGCGGCCCACCGCCATCTCGAAACCCTGCCCGGTTTCCTCGAATCCGAACTGAACCGCTACGACTTCGACGACGGCTTGTGGCCGGAGGAGAAGGTCGAGAAATTCCTCATCCTCTGCGAAGCGGGCAAGCGCGACCTGCCCGTGGCCCGCCTCGCCGAGGGGCTGCGCCGCCAGCTTTCCCAGAGCCGCCTCGACGCCGCCCTGCGCCTGCGGCTGCGCAAGGTGCTCGTCGCCGTGCTGGAGACCGACCCCTCCACCGCCCCCGAGTTGGAGGAGCAGCTCCGCCTCCTCTCCACGGAGGACGCCACGCACCGCGCCGACCACGACCTGCGCCGCGCCCTCGTCTACCATCGCGGCGAGCGTCGCGACCTCGCCCGCACGCTCCTGGCCTCCGTCGATCTCGCCGATGTCGTCTCTGCCCCCCTCCTGCGCGAGGCCGCCGACGTCCTCGTCGAATACGATCTGCTCGACGCCGCCGACACCGCCCTCGAAACGGTGACCCGGCTCGAACCGGCGGACCTGCTCAGTTGGGAGCGCCGCCTCTCCGTGCTCGCCGCCCTCGGCGAGGAGGCGACCCTGCGCGCCGTGATCCGCACCTTGAAAAGCGGGGAGAAGGGCCTCGCCCTGCGGGGCCGCTCCCTGCGCTCCCTCGACGACCATCTTGAAGCCTCCTACTGGCGCTCCGCCGCCCGCCTCCTCGAATCCGGCGATCCCGCCGCCGTCCTCCCGCTCCTCGCCTCCATCGAGCAGGAGGAGCCCTCCGAGCGGGCGCGCCTCTGGAGCGAATGGACCCGCGCCCGCGTCCTCTCCCGACTCGGGCGCGAGGCCGAGGCGCGCGAAGCGATCAAGCGGCTCCAAGACCGGGCTTCGGCGAGATCGCTGACGAGCCTCTCCTTTCCCGACGGGCTGGAGCTGTCCATCCCCGCCGCCGTCCGGACCTGGCAGGGTGAGGCGGCGGACCTGACAGGGTCGGAGGCCCCTCCCTCGGCCGAGTTCCTCCTCGCCAATCCCGTCCTGCGCTGGATCTTCGAGTTGCCCGAGGGCGCCGCCATCGTCCGCCTCGGGAGAAACGAGAGCCATGTCCTCGCGCTCGACGATCTCGACTGGGTCCACTGCCTCGACGCGACGAGCGGCAAGCTGCTCTGGCGGGGCTTCTTCGGTCTCGCCGGGGCCGGGTCGCGGCGCGGAACCCCGTCCCGTCCCGCCGCCTTCGACGAGGTGGAGATTCCGCCGCGGCTGGCGGGCGGCGCGGAGGAAGGCGTCCGCATGGCGAGGACGCCGCCGTCCTTCGTCGTCTCGGGCGGACGCTTCTTCCTGACGAGAGGCGGGGAATGCGTCGCCCATTCCGTCGCCGACGGGGCCATCCTCTGGTCGGCGGATCTGCCGGAAGCCTCCCCGCCGAAGGCAAGCACTGGCGTCCGTCCCGGAGGTGCGCGTCCTGAGCGTCTCCTCGAAGCCACCTCCGGGCGCGTCGTCGTCTTCGACCCGCTCTCCGGGGAACTGGTCGGTCTGGAGGAGGAGAGCGGCAAGCGTCTCTGGCACACCCGGATCGGAGGCGTCGCTTCCTCCCCGGACGGAGAAAGCGGGGCGCAGCCCTCCGCGCTCCAAGCTGGCCTCGAACTTTCCGGCGGCCTCGGCCTCGCCTACGGGCGCGAGGCGGTCGTCTTCGACGCGGCCAACGGCGAAATCGTGTGGCGCTTCCACGAATCCGGGGCGGCGCGCTTCCCCGTCATCCTGCGGCCGCCCCGCGAAGGCGATCCCGAGGAACCCGCCGCGACCGCTTGGGCCGAGGAGGCGATCTACGACTTCGACGCCACCGCCGGATCGGGGCGGCTCCTCGCGCGGACCTTCATGGAGGCACCCACGGCGCTCGTCGGCCCCGCCGTCTTCTGGGCCGAATCCCGCCTCGCCCGCGAGGAACCCGCCTTTGCCATGCTCGACGAAGGCTGGCTCTGGCTGATGCAGGACGGGAAGGTGCGCCGCGTCGCGGGCGACCTCCCCGTGGCCTCCAGCGAGCTGCCGGGCGAGGGGGCCTTGGTGGGGCGGGCGGGGGACCATCTCTGGTTCCTCTCCGGCGGGGATCTGCTCCACGCCAACTTCCACCGGGGCAGGACGACGAAGCTCGTCCTCGGGGATCTCGGACCTGCCGAGGAGCGCCGCGCCGTCGTCAGCGGGAACCAGCTCCTCGTGCGCGGGAGCCGGTCGCTCACCCTCGTCAACGCCCTCACCGGAGAGGTGCTGGGGCGGGCCGCCCTGCCCGCCGCCCTCGTGGACTACCTCGCCGCGACGCCCACCAGAACCCGGCCCGGAGAGGAGCCGGGCCAAGTCTGGCAGGGCCGACTGCACCACCGCCCCTCGGGAGCGCCCCCGCTCTGCCTCCCCGTCGGAGACCTCCTCGACGAAGGACGCTGCCTCGCGGTCTTCGGCGACCGCGTCGTCGCCTGTCTCGAAGCCGCGACCGGCGCGGCGACGCCCCCGCCCCCGGCTCCGTCGCCGCGGTGAGAGTTTTCCTGCCCATGGCCGACCCCGCCCCCAACTCCTCCCGCGAGGAACTGTTCGACGCCGAGTTCCTCGACCGTCTCCGCGCCCTCTTCCTGCGCCTGCGCAAGCGCAAGCAGCTCCGCCGCAAGGGCCTCCAGGCCACGCCCGCGACGGGTTTCACCCGCGAGTTCAAGGACTTCCGCCACTACACCCCGAAGGACGACTTCCGCTCCATCGACTGGCGGCTCTACGCCCGCCTCGACCGCCTTTTCATCCGTCTCTACGAGGAGATCCAGGAGTTCCACGTCCACATCGTCGTCGATACGAGCGCCTCGATGGCCGAGCCTTTCCCGGAGAAGCGCCTCACCAGCCTGAAGCTCGCCGTCGCCCTCGCCTACATGGGCCTCGTCGGGCACCACCGCGTCAGCCTGCACACCATCGGCGAGGGACTCGGGGCGCCGCCGCCGCCGTTGAAAGGGCAGGGGAGCTTCCAGCGCGTCCTCGACTTCGCCCGCGATCTCGAATACGGCGGCCTCACCCGGCTGGAGCAGTGCTTCGAGGCCTTCCAGCCGGGGCGGCGGCGCTACGGGATCATCTTCGTCATCTCCGACCTCTACGGACGCGACATCGACGAGGCTCGGGAGGCGATCCGGCACGCCGCCGCTTGGCCGGGCGAGGTGCATTTCATCCAGATCTTCCATCCTTGGGAGGAGAAGCCCGATGTCGAGGGCGAAATCGAGCTCTTCGACGTGGAGACCCAGGAGCACCGCCGCCTCTGGTTCACCCCCGGCGACCGCGAGCGCTACGAGCAGCGCTTCCACCTGTTCCTCGACGACATCGAGCGCAGTTGCCAATCCCGTCAGATCGACTACCAGCGCTGGCGGACGGACTACCCCTTCGACGAACTTTTCCTCGACCTGCTCTCGCGGGGATCGGCCCTCGCGGGCAGCCATTGAGCCGCCATGGAATTCCTCAACCCCGGCTCCCTCTGGCTCCTGCTGCTCGGCTTCATCCCCGTGCTGCTCTACCTCGTGCGGCGGCGCTCGAAGAAAGTCCGCGTCCCCACCCTCGTCTTCTTCAAGACTCTCGCCAAGGAGCATCAGGAATCCGCTTGGCTGCGCCGCCTGAAACGCTGGCTCTCCCTCGCCATGACCCTGCTCCTGCTCGCCCTCGCGGTCTTCGTGCTCTCGCGGATCGTGGTGCGGCAAGACGCCGCCGACCGCTACCGCACCGTCGTCATCCTCCTCGACCGCTCCGCCTCCATGTCCGTGAGCGACGGGGAAGGGGAGACCCGCCTCGACGCCGCCAAACGCCTCCTGCGCGAGCGACTCCAGCAAGTGCCCGAGGAAGTCGGCGTCGCCCTCGTCGCCTACGACCTGCGGCCCGAGGTGCTCCAGCCCCGCACCACGAAGCGGCGCGAGCTGCTCTCCCGCCTCGACGCCGTGGAGACCCGACCCATCGCTGGACGCCCCGCCGCCGCCATCGAGACCGCCCGTAGGATCGCGGGCTTGGAGCCGCCCGCCGCCCTCTGGCATCTCAGCGACCGCCTCCTCGACACGCCGGTCGAAGGCGTCGCTTTGCACGAAAAGAACCTCGCCCTGCCCGAGGTGGCCAATGCCGGCATCACCGCCGTGCGGCTGCGCGGCGTGCCCCTCGAACACGCCCGCTACGATGTTTTCGTCAAAGTCGCCAACAACCGCGCCGCCCCCGGCCCCGCCAAGCTCCGCCTCGAGATCAGCGTCGGCGGCATCCCCAGCCAGATGCGCGAGATCGAACTCGAGCCGGGTGAGGAGAGCGCCCTCACCCTGCGCATCCAAGGCTCGCGCGACCAGCTCTTGCGCCTCGCCCTGACCACCGAGCGCGACGACTTCCCCCTGGACGACGAGGTGACCCTGCCCCTGCCCGAGATCCGGCCCATCCTCGCCGCTTGGATCCGGCCCGACGAGAGCGAGGACCCCTACACTCGTCTCGCCCTCTCCTCCCTCCAGGAAAGCGGCAGCTTCGAACTGCTCAAGGGCAACCCTGGTGCGTGGCCCCTCACCCACAGCGTCGATGCCGTTATCTTCGACGGCTGGCTGCCCCCCGAATGGCCCGCCGGACTGCCCGCCGTGGTCATCAATCCGCCTGACGGCGACGGGCTTCTCGCGACCCGCCGTCTCGCCTCGCCCATCCCCTACGACGGCGTGCGGACGGGCGACGAGCGGCATCCCGTGCTCTTCCGCGTTGGCAGCGGCCGCGTCGCCCTCGCCCAGACCGCGCTCTACGAGGCCCGTGGCCTGCTCGAACCGCTCTGGTTCGCGGGGAACGACCCCGTCCTCTCCGCCGGTGAAGTCGGCGGGCGGCGCGTCGTGGTGATGGGATTCTCCCCCGGCCTCTCCGAGCGGCTGCCCCTGACCGCCTCCTTCCCCATCCTGATGGGCAACGCCCTCTTCTGGTGCGTCGATCCCGAGCGTGTCTCGGGGCAGGCTCGCCTCCACCGCACCGGAGAGCTGGCCAAGGTCTCCGGCTCCTCCATCGCCTGGACCAGTCGCGAAGGGCGGGGAGTGAAAACGCGACGCCTTCCCCTGAACTCCGAACTCGTCGAGATGGACCGAGTCGGCACTTGGGAGACCGACGACGGTCTGCGCGGATCAGCGCACCTCCTCTCCGCCGAAGAAAGCGACCTGCCCGCCCTGTCACCGGAGACGGCGGGGGACGCCGATTACTTCGCCGTCGGGAACCGCTTCGCCGGGAACCTGAAACTCTGGCTCCTCGCCGCCGTCGCCGCTCTGCTCCTGCTGGAAAGCTGGCTGTTCCATCGGCATGCGGTTTATTGAGGAGGGCTGTTCCGACCGGGAAACAGAACGCACAATGAAGCACCTGAAAACAGCCATCTGGGTCGTGCTGGCTTTATCCCTTGTCCTTATCGTCGGACGGCCTGTTGCAAGGATGCTCTCTTGGCAGGAAGAATACGGGGAGGCGGAATCGCTTGTTCAGACCATTTGGCCGATGTCCCAATCCATGAATGCCTATGAAGAGAGGTTTGGCCGCAGTCCGGAAACCCTTGAAGACCTCGCGTCATTCGACCCGGATCTGAACCTTTCCGCCCTCGCCCCATACGACGTCAGGCTGAGCCCCGAGGGGCGACAACGACTCTTCGTCAGAGTGAATCGAAGATTTGCTTTCGAGATTGATGACAGGTTTCAGCCTTCGTGGGCGGAGTTTACGGCCGTGTTAGAGCCACCCAAAGACGGAAACCTTCTCCAGCCCAACAAAATCATCCCGCCTCCCTTTTCCGAAACACGGCGTTTCGCGGATTGATTTCCTCGGGCAAACCTCTAGTGTGCTTACCCGGAGGTGTCGTGCCGCGAAACGCGCCCCGTTTCCCGCCCATGGACTTCGACTGGATTGATTGCCGCTTCGACCTCAAAAAAATCACCCCGCGGGAGGTGGAGGAAGCGTTCGAGGACCCATTCTCCATCCGCATGCTCCCCGAGAACGAGAGCGACGGAGGCGAAGCCCGCTATTACAACCTCGGAAAGACGATCAACAACCGCCACCTCTTCGCGGTCTTCTGGACGGACGGAAAGCGATGCCGCGTCGTTCTTTGTCGGGAAATGATCGAGGATGAAATTTCATTCTACGAGCGTAAAAATGCCGAATGGCTTTGAAGCCGCTTCGGATGCCGTTTACAAGCCCAACAGAGGGGCTGGCACGAGGAAGGCATGCTGCTCCAACAGGCTGAGGGTGCCGTGCCAGCTCAGATATTGGGAGAGCCAGACGAAAAAGACATAAATCGTAGCCACAGGGATCGCGGCGAGGCGCGCCGCCCAGCGGGACACCCAGATGCGCGCCGTTTCCCGGCGTTCCGCCCGCGCCAGAGCCCAGCCGAGAAGAAGGCGGGCGGGGAGGATGAGAAGCACGAACACCACGTTCGGCAGCCAGGCGATCTCGGCCGGGGCGAGTTCGATCTTCAGCAAGTAGAGCGGCAAGGCCGAAAGCAGGGTCGCGGAGAGGGCCAGCCAGAAGGCGAGGGGAGCCCGTCGGAAGGAGCGTCGCGCGGCCAAAGGATCGAGGAACTCACCGAAACGCCCCGTCATCGCGAAACGGGTCTGGAGCAGGGGCAGCAGGAGCGCGACGTAGCCGAGGAGGAGTCCGCCGCAAAGCGAGCCGAGGGCGGAGAGTCCTGGGTTTTTCAGTCCGGCCGACGCCATGAGAACGAGCACCGGCACCGCGAGCCAGAGCGCCGCCCCGACGAAACCGAGCGCCCCGAGCCGTAAAAAATGCCCGGGACGAAGCCCGCTGACGAATCCGGTGAAAGCGGTGCGCACGGGGAGGGAACCGGAGTTTCCACCGCCGATCCAGAGCGCAAAACGAAAGGGTGCTGGCCAAAGGAAGTGGCGGAATTTCCCGCCGCGAAGGACCGCCCAGAGGAGATGCAGGGCTGTCGCAAGAATGAGAATCACCAGGGCCGCCCGCAAAGCGAAGGCGTTCGGGCTGCCCGGGGCGATCCATTCGGCGTCCCGCCAATAGCTGTGGACCAGCCGCACGGGCAGCCAGCAGATCCAAGCGGCGAGGGCCGCCTTGCCGATGACGGAGAATCCGGCGAGGCCGGGAAAGCCGTCCCGCAGCCGTCCCGAACGGGCCACACGCCCCGAGCCCTCGATCAAATAGCCAAGGCTGAGAAGGTTCAGGACCGGGATGGCTGAAGCCACGGCCAGCGCGGGCACAAGCACAAGGAATCCCACTAAAGCATCGAAGCCACGCCCGGACGCCGCAAGAATGCGCCAAGTAACGCCGTTAGCGGCAGGAGGCGGCGAAACAGAACCGCCGGACATTGTGGGAGAAGCCCCCAAGGAAGCCTCCGGGAGCATAGCGGGAGAGCGCGACATCGCGGAGGGAAGACGAAGGCAGACACGGTTCCGTTACGATTCAGACGGCATTTAGAGAGGTCTTTTCGGCTTCCGACACAACACCAAGCGGAGAGTTTTATAACTTCCGACAATGTGTATAATGTAAAATTCAATATTTGCCAACATCCAACCCCGCCTCAAGGCGTGGCGAGTTGCTTCGCTTGCTCGACGCTGGCTGCGTCGAGGGTCGAGAGCGGCACGAGGTAGCTTTTCCCGTTCCGCATGACCAGCTTCGCCGCTTCCCCTTGCAGCCCGAGGAAACGCGCTTCGATCGTCTTGCCTGCTTGATTCGTCCAAGTATGGAAAGCATCCGTCTTCGCAGCCTCTTTCGGGGTCGGAGCCGGGGCACCGCTTTCCGCGAGGCGCTTCGCCTCCTCCTCGGTCGGCTTTTTCGCATCGACGATGGCGCCTTGACGAATCCACTCCTCGATCGCCGCGATCTCGCGCTTGGGCAGGGACGAGCCTTTCCGTGGCATAAAGTCAGCGTGGCCTTCGTCCAGCTTCATCCGTTCGACAAAGCCGCTGGCATCAGGTTCGCCGGGACGGATGATGTTGTATTTCCCGATCTGATCGGGAAGGGCTTCCGGGTCGAGGGCGAGGTTGCCCTTCACCGAGGTTTCCCGGCTGTGGCAGTCCCAGCAATGCTTCTTCATGATGGGAAGGACTTCGCCGACATAATCGACGACCTCGGAACGCGCGTCCGCCGCCGCGGCGGAGAGCAGGAGACAAAATAAAACCCGTTTCATCGCGGAGGATAACGGCTCAGCCTCCTTCTGTTACGAGGGCCTCGACGCTCTCGTCGAGAAAGAGTCCGTCGAGCGCCTCCCGCGCCCAATCTTGCGAGTCCGCTTGCCGACGCAGCAGCCGCACCGCGAGCGCTTGGACGACGGGGTTCTCGCTCCAGGCTTGGCCTGCGAGGAAGCGCCAATGCTCTCCGGGACGGAAGCGACGGGGGGCCTCCACCTGCCCGAGGCAGTCGCCGCAGAGGAGGAGGCAGCGGTCGAAGTCCGGTTCGCGCGGCGCGAGCGGCAGCTCGTGGATGGAGAGCTTCGCCCCGCCCCGCTCGCAGAGCTCGCACTTCGACTTGGCGCGGCGGGCCAGATCCTTGCCGAAGGCGTTCAATGCGGCGAGGCGCGCCTCGTGTTCTTCCCTGCCTTTGGCCATTTTCCGTTCGTCGTTCCGCAACCTATTGACGTCGCCTCCGCCCGCAAGCACCTTTTGGGCTTGAAACCGCCGTTCCGACTTCTGCTCGCCGCCTTTCTCGCCGTTTTCCCGGTCCGCGCCGGGGAGCCGCCAGTGGGCACCTTCTCCATCGTCGCGGTCGATCCGGCCACCGGGGAGATCGGTGTCGCGGTGCAGTCGCGCATCGTCGCGGTGGGCGGGATCGTGCCTTTCGCCAAGGCTGGGGTCGGGGCCGTGGCCACGCAGGCCTACGCGAACGTCCGCTACGGCCCCGCCGGGCTCGCCCTCCTCGCCGAAAGGATCGCGCCGGACGAATGCCTGCGCCTCCTCACCGCGAGCGACCCTCTGCGCGAGACGCGCCAAGCCGGAATCATCGACGCCGCCGGCCGCGCCGCGACCTACACGGGGAACGAATGCCTCGACTGGGCCGGGGGCCTCGTCGGGAGGCATTTCGCCGTGCAAGGCAACATCCTCGCCGGGCGGGAGGTCGTCACGGCGATGGCGGCGGCCTTCGAGGGCAGCGAAGGACTTCTCGAAGACCGTCTCCTCGCGGCGCTTGAGGCCGGGCAGGCCGCCGGAGGCGACAGGCGCGGGATGCAGTCCGCCGCCCTCCTCGTCGTGCGTGAAGGATGGGGCTACGGAGGGCTGAACGACCGCTACCGGGATCTGCGCGTGGACGAGCACGCCGACCCCATCGCCGAACTGGGGCGAATCCTCCAAGAGCACCGTCGGCTCTTCCCTCGGCCAGAAAACTGAATTTTCGATCAGTTGAGCTTTCCGCCTCTTGAAACTAAACTCCCCCGCCATGCTCGCCGTCATCTCCCCGGCCAAGACTCTGGACTTCTCCTCCCCCCTGCCCGGCCATCGGCCCACCCAAGCGGCACGGCTGGAGGAGTCGGTCGAATTGATCGCCGTGCTGCGCCGCAAATCGCGGGAGGAACTCGCCGCCCTCATGGGCATCAGCCCCGCCCTCGCCGACCTGAACTGGCGGCGCTACCGCGAGTGGACCCTGCCTTTCGACGAGGACCGCGCCCGTGCCGCGATCTTCGCTTTCAAAGGGGACGTCTACACCGGATTCTCCTTGGCGGAATACGGGGCGGAGGACTTCCGCTTCGCCCAGTCGCACCTGCGCATCCTCTCCGGCCTCTACGGGGTGCTCCGCCCCCTCGACCTCATCCTCCCCTACCGCCTCGAAATGGGCACCGCCCTGAAGACGAAGCGCGGAAAAAACCTCTACGAGTTCTGGGGCGACCGTCTCACCGACGATCTCAACGCCGCCCTCGCCAAATCGGGCGGACGCACCTTGATCAACCTCGCCTCGCAGGAGTATTTCGGCGCGGTCCAACCCGAGCGGATCAAAGGCCGCGTCATCACCCCGCATTTCCGGGAGTGGAAGGGCGGGCGCTACCAAATCGTCAGTTTCTTCGCGAAAAAAGCCCGGGGCCTGATGAGCGACTACCTCATCCGCCGACGCCTCTCCGATCCCGAGGAGTTGAAGTCCTTTGACAGCGACGGCTACCGCCACCATCCTGAACTCGGCGACGAGACGAACTGGTATTTCACCCGGGGCGAAGCCGCCTGACCCTCCGCCTCGCATCGCATGGCCCCGCTCCTCCGAACGGCCCTCCTCCTCTGCCTCCTCGCCGCGCACGCGTCGACGGAGTCCCTGCCCGTCAAGCTCGACCTCTCGCGGCGCGACCTGAAAAACTTCCTCACCGACGAGGAGGCCCTCGTCCCCTACCGCCTCGGCGAGGGCGGTTTCGCCGATCTGAGCGACATCTTCACCCTCGGCGCGATCGGCGCGCCCTATGCGGTGTTCTGGGACCCGCTCTCCTGCCGCCTCCTCGGCATCCTCGACCTCTCGGAGGCCCCGTCCGGGAAATCCCCCGACACAACTGCCGACACTGCCGACACTGCCGACTCCGCCGGAACCGCCGAGCCGCCCTCCCCCTACCTTCTCAAGGCGACCGGCCCCTTTCCCCTCGCCAAGACCCCCGGCGTCTCCGGTGCTCCGCGCTACTTCGGCTTCCGCCTCGTGAACGGAGCGCCCGAGTTCCTCTACACCTGCGGCTCGATCTCCATCGAGGAACGGCTCTGGCTGGAGGACGGAGGGAAGGTGCTGCGCCAGCGCTTCTCCGCGAAAGACGCCGCTAACGGCCTTCGCCTCGCCATCCCTGAGGACTGGAAAGACCGCGTCGAGGCCTCGACCGGGACTTGGCAGGGTGCCGTCCTCACCGTCCCGAAGGAAGCCGCCGCCGAAGTCCTCCTCACCTACCGCCTCGTCCCCGCGACGAAGGAAACGCCACCTGCGGAACCCGACACGAATTGAAGGCCCTTTTTCCCATCCTCCTCCCCTCCCTCGCCCTCGTCGTCCTTTCCGCCCAGGACGACGAGACCGCCGTGGACACCAATCCGCCGGACAGCCGCGAACGGCGCTTCCACCAGATCGCCCCGAACGACCAAGTGCCCACCGTGCGAGCCATCACCCCCATCGACGGGGCAAACGTCCTCTTCCTGAACCACCGGGGCCAGATCGGCGTGGCGAAATTCTCCCCCGGCCTCAGCCAGATCGGCTGGACCCTCTACTCCGAGGCGAAGCTGAACGCCCTGCCCTCCCTCGCCCTCGGTCCGGGCTACTCCGTGCTCGCCGCCTCGCCACAGGAGCTGACCCAGGCCTTCGACACCGACCGGAACGCCGAACTCGATTTTTTCCAAGCTCTCGCCCGCGACTGGCCCGGACGCGGCCAAGGCGTCGTCATCACCGCCGGACCCATCGCCGATCCCCATGGACGCGTCCTCTTCGCCCTCTCCCCCCACGCCCTGAAACCCGGCGATCCGGCGAAGGCGCGGCTCATGGCGTGGCTCCCCGCCACCGGACAGACCGTCCCCGTGACCGAGAGCGAACTGCCCATCGAGAGATTCGCCCTGCGCCGCGACGGGCTCCTCGCGGCCCGGCTCTCCATGCCCGACTACACCGACGGCTACTTCCTTTCCCTGACGGAACTCCCCCCTCCCGCGCTCGAACCGTCCGAGCCGGGGAGCGCCCCCCCTCCCCTGCCCTTCACCCTGCCCTCGCTCATCATCCCCGCCGAACTGACCCAGCGCGACCGTCCCGTGGCCCCCGCCTTCTTCGAGGAGGGCGGCACTGGCAAGCTGCTCCTCGCCTGCCCCGAGTCGCGCCATCTCGTCGAAATCGTGCCCGAGCGAGCCGGCGGTCTCTGGCAGGGGGCCATCCTCCTGCGCGGCCTCGCTCCGAAGCCGATCCGCGCCCTCGTCGAGATGGACTCCGGTGGCCTCCTCGGCGGCGGGGACGAGGGGTTCACCCCCCTTTCCGACGATCCTTCGATTTACCGCCTTGTCCGCCTCTCCCTCGCCGACGACGGCATCGTCCTGGAGTTCACCCGACCCGTGGACCGTTTCGAGGCGGTGAAGGCGGAGAACTATTCGGTGAAGGCCATCGCTCTCGGCGGCGGCGAGACGGTCCTCCCCATCGAACCGATGGTCGAATCCGACGGGAAAGTCGTCGTGCTCAAGGGCAAGCCTCCCGGCCCCGGCCACGTCCTTCGCGTCGTCTGCCAGAACCTCCCCTCCGAGACGGGAGAGACGCTGCTCAGCCCCTCGGCGTTTTACACCGTGCATGGGCAGTGAGGTCGTAGCGAGGTTCGCGGGAAATTTGCGCGCCCCTTCACTGCCCGAACAGTGCGTAGTGATGAAGGAAATAGACCTCGCGGAGGGTCGCAGGAATCCGAGCCCTTGCGGATCGGTATCGTGAATAGGGTGTGGGAGAAGGCCAAACGCGCATTCCTGTTCCGTGGGCCATCCAGCCTGCCCGCAGCAAATGGTGGGGATCGCTGACGATCACGACGTCCTCTTTGATGGCTGCCGCCTCGATCAAGGCCCGAGCTTCCTTGAGGTTTCCCAGAGTGGTGCGCGATCTCGTTTCGATCAGAATGGCGGAGGCCGGCACGCCCTTGGCCACGGCGTAGTTCCTTCCGACTTCGCTTTCAGTCAGAAGATCGCCACTGCCCAAGCCCCCCGTGAAAATCAGGATCGGCGCGACACCCTCGCGATGGAGCTCGACCGCATGACGGAGCCGGGCTTCGTAGACGGGAGAAGGCCGGTCCCCGTCCACTCCGGCACCGAGAACGATGATCGCTTCGACTGTTCTTGGCTTGTCGGAGGGGCCGTATCGAAGCCAATCCCGCGTTCCGAACTCATGGATCACAATCGCGATGGCCACCACCCATCCAAGCAGAATTGCGCCGAGCAAGAGCGAAAACCAGCGTCCGATGCGGGAGAGAAACGAGATGATTCGAAAGATCACGCTATCTCTACGGGCGCATCCCATTCGACCTTTCGGCGAAAAGCGCATCCTCCCATCTCCGCTTGCTCCCCGACTCCTTTCCCCCTTTACTCCTCGACTTCTCCCCTCCCCTACTCCCCCTCCCCCGTGAACCTCGCCTACCCACCCGACCTTCCCGTCTCGCGTCGGCGCGACGACATCCGCTCCGCGATGGAGCGGCATCCGGTCGTGATCGTGTGCGGGGACACGGGCTCGGGCAAGACGACGCAACTTCCCAAGATCGCCCTCGAACTGGGCCGCGGCCAAAAGGGACGCCGCATCGGCTGCACTCAGCCCCGCCGCCTCGCCGCGACCTCGGTGGCGGCGCGCGTCGCGGAGGAATTGCAGGTGGCCCTCGGCCGCGAGGTCGGCTACCAGATCCGCTTCGAGGACCGCACCGACCGCCAGACGACGCGGGTGAAGTTCATGACCGACGGCATCCTCCTCGCCGAGACGAGGAATGATCCCGACCTGCGGCAATACGACACCGTCATCGTCGACGAGGCGCACGAGCGATCCCTGAACATCGACTTCATCCTCGGCTACCTCCACCGCACTCTCGCGAAACGGCGCGATCTCAAGGTCGTGATCTCCTCGGCCACGCTCGACGCGGGGGCTTTCTCGGAGTTCTTCGGCGGCGCACCCATCATCGAGGTGGAGGGCCGCACCTTTCCCGTGACCGACCTCCACCAGCCGCCCCTCGACGAATACGAAGCCCTCGCCGAGCAAGTCTGCCGCGCCTTCGAGTCGCTGGGCGAGATCGACCGCCTCGGCGACACCCTCGTCTTCCTGCCGGGCGAACGCGAGATCCGCGAGGCCGCCGATCTGCTGGAGGGCCGGGGCTACCGCGACACTCTCGTGCTGCCGCTCTTCGCCCGGCTCGCCGCCGCGGAGCAGGGTGCGGTCTTCCATCCGGTGCGGGGAAAACGCCGCGTCATCCTCGCGACGAACGTGGCCGAGACCTCGCTGACGATTCCCGGAATCCGCTTCGTGATCGACTCCGGCCTCGCCCGCATCAGCCGCCACGATCCGGGCTCGGGCATCCAGCGGCTCCGCGTCGAGCCGGTCTCGAAGGCGAGCGCCCGCCAGCGGCGCGGACGTTGCGGCCGCGTCAGCGAAGGGGTCTGCGTGAAGCTCTACTCCGAGGAGGACTACGCGGAGCGCCCCGACTTCACCGATCCCGAGATCCGGCGCTCGAACCTCGCCGGCGTCGTCCTGCAAATGGAGCACCTCGGCCTCGGCGATCCGCTCGAGTTCCCCTTCGTCGATCCTCCCCAGCCGAAGCGCGTCGCGCAGGCCTACCGCGTGCTGGAGGAGATCGGAGCCCTGACCAAACAGGGTCGGGTGGTGCATCTGACAGGGTTGGGCCACAGCCTCGCCCGTCTGCCGCTCGATCCCCGCGTCGGACGTCTCCTCGTCGCCGCCGATGCCGAGGGCTGCCTCGCCGAGGGACTCGTCCTCGCCAGCGCCCTCGCCGTGCAAGACCCGCGCGAGCGCCCCCGCGACCGCCAGCAGGCCGCCGACGAGGCCCATGCGAAATTCCGCGACAAGCGCTCCGACTTCACCATGTGGCTGCGCCTCTGGCACGCCATCGACACCGCCCGCCGAGGCTCGGGCAACCGCCTCCGCAAGTTCTGCCGCGACCACTTCCTCAACCACCGCCGCACTCAGGAGTGGATCAATCTCCACCGCGAGCTGCGCGACACCCTGCGGGAGATGAAATGGCGTCTTCCCGATCCTAACAAAACCCTCGACGATCCCGCCGACACCTACTCCGAACCGCTCCACCGCGCCGTCCTCGCCGCGATCCCGAGCCGCATCGGGACGTGGCGGGGCAAGGGCCTCGGCTATCGCGGGGCGAACGACTCGACCTTCCATCTCTTTCCCGGATCGGGGCTGTTCAGTGGCTCGCCCGCGTGGGTCATGGCCTTCGAGCTGGTCGAGACGACGCGGCTCTACGCCCGCAACGCCGCCATCTTCGATCCCGGCAGCTTCGAGAAAGTCGCGCCGCATCTCTGCCGCTACCGCTACTCGAACCCGCATTGGAGCCGCGACCAAGGCGCGGTCTACGGCGAGGAGCGCGTCCTCGCCTTCGGCCTGCCCGTGGTGGAGAAGCGCCGCATCCACTACGGCCGCGTCGATGCGAAGCTGTCCCGCGAGATCTTCATCCTCGAGGCCCTTGTCAACGGCGACACCCGCGCCCCCATCGCCGCGCTCGCGCACAACCGCGAGACCATGAGCGCGGCGGAGCGGCTCGAACACAAGATGCGCCGCCTCGGCGGGCTGCTCCATCCGCCCGGCATCGTCGCCTTCTACGAGGAGCGCGTCCCCACGACGATCTGCACGCAGAAGGATTTCGAGAAATGGATCGCGGCGCAGCCGGAGGGCTTTCTCGACTTCGCCCTCGAAGACTGCCTCGTGCCGCAGCGCGAACCGCTCTATCCCGAGGACTACCCTGACACCATCCCCTCCCCCGACGGCGAGACCGAGTTCGCCCTGCGCTACCTGCACAATCCCTCCGACCCCGCCGACGGCATCACCGCCACCGTGCCCCTCGTCGAGCTGCCGCACCTGCCGCCTTGGTTCGGCGAATGGCTCGTGCCCGGCTGGCTCGGGGAGAAGGCCGCCGCGCTCCTCCGCTGCCTGCGAAAGGAGACCCGCACCCTCCTGCCCGCGAACCGCGAGGTGGTCGAGGATTTCCTCGCCGCTTGGGCGGACTACGAACCGGCCTGCGGCTTGCTCGAAGCCCTCATCGACCATCTCCACGAAGCCCACGGGCTGGCCGTCTCGCCCGGCTCCTTCGAGCTGGAGCGGATGCCGCCGCATCTCCATCTGCATTTCGAGATCGTCGATGACAAGGGCCGCGTCGTCGGGAGCGGCCTCGATCTGGAGGAACTCCAACGCAGCCTCGCCGGACGGGTGCGCGACCGCTTCGACCAAGTGGCGAAAGGGCGCTACGAGCGGCACGGCATCGCTTCGTGGAACTTCGGCGACCTCCCCCGTTGCGTCGAGCTCGACCGCCACACCGTCGGCCATCCCGGACTCCACGACACCGGCGAGGACCGTCCCGCGATGCGGCTCTGGCCCTCCGAAGCCTGCGCCTGCCGCCAGCACCGGCTCGGAACGACGCGGCTTTATCGATTCGTCAGGAAAGACCGGATCGATCGTCTCCTCGCCGTCCTCTTCGCGGGCAAGGCACCGTCCACCCCGATCCCCGCGAAGACGCAGAAGAGTGCCCCGAAGAAGGACACCGCCTTCAATTCCCTCGCCGCCGCCTTCGGGGAAGTCGGAAGAAGCCCGGCTCCGAAACCGTCGTCTCCGGCCCCCGCCGCGAAATCCGCTCCGCAAGGGCGCTTCCTCGCAGCGGCGGAGGCCTTTCTCCTCTCCCGGATCGGTCCCGACGCCTCGCGGCACAAGGAGGACCTGCTGCGGAGGATTTTGGTCGATCTGCTAGGCGAACCCTTTGCCGCAGGCGAATGGGAATCCGCCGCCGCCCGCTGCGACGCCAAGCTCTTCGAGCACGCCGGAGCCGTCTGCGAAGCGGTCGCGAAAATTCTCCGAGTCGCCGAGACCGTCACCGGCCTGCTCGGGAGCGCCCCGCGCGGCTACGAGGAATCCATCGACGACGCCCGCCGCCAGCTCGACCGCCTCCTCGCGCCCGGCTGGCTCCTCGCCGACGACCTCGCCCGGACTCTGCTGCATTTTCAGGGCTTGGAGATGCGACTCACCCGGATGCTCGGAGCTCCCCCGGCAAAAGACCTGCAAAAGCTCGAACGCTACGAAGCCGAAGCCGCCGCGATCTGGCGCGACACGCCCGCCTGCGAATGCGGCCAGTGCCCCCTCGCGATGCAGCACGCCGCCGCCCTCGCCGCCGACCGCGACCTGCGCCTGAAGCACTTCGCGCCTGAACTGCGGGCGAGGCTGCGGTGATACAGCCGAACTCGGTAGGGACGCACCGCCGGGGCGTCCGCGTCGGACGGGGCAGTCCTCGGTTCTCCGATGGCGCTATAAAAAAAATAGGACACCCAATGGTTTTTACGGACGCGGTTTCAGGACCCAAGGAGGGGCGACATTCCTTGCGCTTCCCGCCGAGAGAAACCTATTTGAGTGCCCCATTCCCGGGCGCTTTCATCCCTTTTTGTCGCCACCTCACCGCTCCTCCAGCAGACGCCAGCGATGGATCGTCACCCGATAGGAGAACCAAGGATTTCCGTCGCGGACCGCGTGGAGATTGGCGACCGTTCCGAGGCCCGGATCGGCTTGGATCCAGAATCCGTCGCCGGTGTAGACGAGCGCGTGGGCTCCTCCGAGGGTGATGGCGAGATCTCCCGGTTGAAGCGGTTCGAGGTCAAGCTCCTTCATCTTCCCCTCCACCCCCAGCGACAGGGTTTCGTCCCGATACCTCTCCGAGAGAGCCAAGGCGCTGGCGTCGTGCCACCATTGCGAAACCGCGGTTCGGATGGCGGACCCGTTGAAATCCCGAAGGCCTTGTTTCAACAGCGCATCCCGCAAGGCCCTCCGGGGCAGTCCCGAACGATGCCACGACGGCTTTCCCCGCCCCAGTGATACGGACAGCCTTCGTAGGAATGCAGGGCGTCAAGGTAGTCGGTTCGCAGCCCTTCGCGGTCGAGGCTGCGACCGGGCAGCAGCAGGGGCACGACGGCGATGGCGCTCAAGGCCAAAACCGCGAGACGAATCGGTCGATATTTCCACGAAAGGAACACCAGCCCGCTCCACGAGACGACGACCGCGGCGAGCAGGAGCAGCCTCGTCGAGGTGCTGTTCACCGGATTGAGGGGCAAGACCAGAAGCCCCGCCATTGCTCCGATCGTCGCGAGAAGGACGAGTCGACGCAGGGGCGGCAGTGTCATCCGGATGCTCATGGCCTCTCACTCGCCCTCCCGCATCATCCCCTGGATCGCACCGAGCAGTTCGAGCCGTCCTGTCTTTGCCTGGGCCGAGGTGACGTAGATGGAGGGCGTGCCGTCGGCGAATTCCGCGAGCGCGGCGAGGAAGAGCTTCCGGTTTTCCTCCAGCTTTCCGGCCTTCACCTTGTCCGCCTTCGTGAAGACGAGGGAGAAGGGCACGCCTTTCTCGACGAGCCATGAGACGAAATCCACGTCGATGCGTTGCGGTTCGTGCCGGCTGTCGATGAGGACGAAGACGTGGGTCAGGCCCTCGCGGAATTCGAGGTAGTCGGCGACGAAGTCGTTGAAGCGGTCGCGCTCCGACTTGGCGGCCTTGGCGTAGCCGTAACCGGGCAGATCGACGAGCACCCAGTCCTCGTTCACCACGTAGAAGTTGATCGTGCGGGTCTTGCCGGGCGAGCCGGAAACCTGGGCGAGCGACTTCTGGTTGCAGAGCAGATTGATGAGGGAGGACTTGCCCACGTTCGACCGTCCGATGAAGGCGAATTCGGGAAGCTCGGCGGCGGGGCATTGGTTGAGCCCGGCGGTGCTCAGGGCGAAACGGGCGTTCTTGATCTTCATGGTGGCAATGTCAGGTGTTCGTCGGGCGAGGCTTCAGCTCGGCCTCGTGGTCGCGACGGTCGGCGAGGTTGCGGGCCTTCACCTTGTGGTCGCGCTTGGCGCGGCGTTCGAGGGTCATCTTGCGCTTCTTGAGGCGCTTCTTCAGCTTGGCGATCTCCTCGTCGAGCTTGAGAAAGCCCTCCAGCCGCTCGCGCGACAGCCGCCCTTCGGACACGGCCTCGCGGATGGCACAGCCGGCGTCGCTGCCGTGGCGGCAGTCGTGGAAGCGGCATTCGGCGGCGATCTCGGCGACATCGAGGAATTTCTCGCGCAGGGTGTGCTCGTCGGTCCACATCTGCACCTCGCGGATGCCGGGGTTGTCGATGAGGATGCCGCCCTCCTCCAGCACGATCAGCTCGCGGGCGGTGGTGGTGTGGCGGCCTTTGCCGGTGACTTCGTTGACCTCGCCTTCCTCCTGCCATTCCTCGCCGAGGAGGGCGTTGACGAGGGAGGATTTCCCGGTGCCGCTCGATCCGACGAAGGTGATGGACACGCCGGGAGAAAGGAAGCGACGGATCGCGGCGACGTTGCGCCCTTCGACCGCGCTGGTGACGACGACCTCGGCCTCGGGGCAGAGGGCGCGGATCGCGGCGGCGGCCTCCTCGTTCTGCTCCTCGGGGAAGAGGTCGCATTTGTTCACGAGCACGAGAGCCTGCGCCCCGCTGCGCCCGATGAGGGCGAAGTAGCGCTCCATGCGCCGCAGGTTCAGGTCAGCGCCCGCGTCGGTGACGACGCAGACGAGATCGACGTTCGCGGCCAGCACCTGCTCCTCGGTGCTGCGGCCCGGAGCCTTGCGGGAAAAGCAGGTCCGCCGGGGCAGGCGGGCGCGGATGACATGATCGAGCTCGCCTGTGCCGATCTCCAGCGCGACCCAGTCGCCCACGGCGGGCAGCTCGGCGTCGGTGGAGGCGTCGTGGTAGACCTTGCCGCTCATGACCACCTCGTATTCCTCGCCGTCATCGGTGAGGGCACCGTAGGTGATCTTGTTGTCGCGGATCAGGCGCGCCGGAACCCAGCCCGCTTTCGCAACACGCGAAAAGGCTTCCTCGAAAAACACGCTCCAGCCCAAGTCGGTCAGGGTCATCGGGGGCATGGTAGCGGAAGACTCCGCAGGGTTCACGCGAAAAGCGTCCCGCCTCCGTCCGATCCTCCGTCACAGACGCGGAACGCCCCTTGACGGCGAATGGCCTCGCGGAGTAGCGTTGCGCCCATGCAACGGTGCTTTCTCCTCGCCCTCGTGTCCGCGATGATGGCCTCCCCGGCCGTCGCGGACTCCCTCCTCCGGAACAGCGGTTTCGACGAAACGCTCGCCCCTTGGGAGTGCGACGAGGGCAAGCTGGCTCCCGATCCCGAGGCCGGGGACAACCAAGTGCTCCGCATCGAATTGGAAGACGGCGTTTTCGGCTTGGCCCAGGCCCTCCAATGGTCGGCGGACAAGAAGAAGCTCACCCTCTCCTTCCGGGCGCGGGCTTCGCAAGCCTCCAAGAAATCTCCGATTCAGCTCCGGGTGAGAATCTATGACCAGGACGACAACTCCGAGATCGTCGCCGCCTTCCTCGTGGAAACGTCCAGGGAATGGATCGTCCTCCGCGAGGAGTTGGAGTGGCCCGATTTCAAACCGGTCTCCTTCCTGCTCGAAAGCAACCGCGGCGAGGGAATCCTGTGGATCGACGAACTGAAGCTGGAGTGAGACGGCCCGGCTGGAACCGCATTTCCCCGATCCTCACCGCGACCGGATCTCCTCGATCTCCTCGGGCGAGGCGGGGATGACGTTCATCTTCGCGTCGTCCGGGATCTCGACTTGGGGATTCTCCTCGTAGAGGTAGGATTCCATGATCATGTAGACCTTGCCCCGGCTGTTGGGGCGGTAGGTCCTCGCCCCGAAGGCGCGGGTGATTTTGATGGGCTGCTCGCCCGTCTCGATCTCCAGCACGAACTGCTGCTGGCTGGAGGAGAGGCCGAAGGTGGGATCGACCTTGCGCATCTCCGTTTGGATCTCGACGAGGGGGCGGAAGAGCTCCTGGTAGGTGACCTTCCCGTCTTTGATCGCCGGGGGCGAGACCTTCGGCACCTCGAGCTGGACGAAGATGTTCAGCGAGCCGCGCGGCTGGTTCGAGATGAGATCGGGGTTCGCCGCCACGAGCACGGCGGTGTGGGGCACTTCGAGGAAGCCGTCGTTGTCCACCGGCAGGTAGAGGGGCTTGTCCTTCACGTCGAGGAAGAGCTCGATGTCCTTCGGCTTCACGCTGGGGTTCCGGCTCTGGATGCGCAACTTGTAGCTGGTGGCGTCGGCCTTGGCCTTGGAGTCGCTCTGGGCGATGCGGAGGAGCTGCGAGTAGGGCAGCCGGGCGAAGTCGTTGAAAGCGGCGGGGCGGCCCGAGAGCGTCTCCGGGATCTCGACGGGCGCTTTCGGGGCTTCCTCCGCCTTCGCCGCTTCCTGGTCCTCCTGAGCGAACAGCCCCGCAGGCGCGCCGACCACGAGGGCGGCGAGCAGGGACGCATGGACAAGGCGTGGCAGGCGTTTCATGGCGTCGGATTTCCTCGAATCTACCGAAGGCGCGGCGAAATGGCAACTCAAGTCTGCGATCCTCCCCCCTCCGCGAATCGGGACTGCCAGAACCTCCGCATCCCGTCGGCGCACATCGCCGTACCGTTGATCGCCTGGTAGTCCGGCCATGCCGAGGAGGGAAGGCCGAGGCGGAAGCCCTGCTCGAGCTGGAAGGCCTCGTAGGCCACCGCGAGGGTCTCGCCCTCCATGCCTTCGATGACGCGCTGGCGGACGAATTCGGCGTTCAGCTCGACCGCGTCGCGGTAGGCGGCGAGGTGGGCAAGAGGGTCAGGCACGGCACCGTAGTGGGTCAGGAAGAGCCGCTCCGGCGCGAGCGAGGCGAGTTTGTCGATGCTCGCGAGGGTGTGCTCCAGATGGAACTGGGGCGGAGCCGAGGTCACGGAGAGGTAGCCGCTTCCCCCCAGTCTCGCTCCAGCGGCGTCGCCGGGAAAGAGATCTCCTCCGATCTGGAAGGCGTGGTGGTGGAAGGCATGCCCCGGCGTGTCGCGGGCGGTCACGGACAACCCCGCGATTTCGACGCCTTCGCCGTCGGCGAGCGGCCTCACGAGGGCCTCCGGGGCCGGGACCATGCCGCCCCAGAGCACGTCGAAGCGGTCGCCATAGACGCCCCGGGCGCTCTCGACGAGGCGGGTCGGATCGACGAGATGCCTCGCCCCGCGCGGATGAACGTGGACCGGGACGCCCTGCGCCGCGAACCAACCCGCCGCCCCGGCGTGGTCGAGGTGGACGTGGGTGACGAAGACGCCTTTCAGGTCCGCGACCGCGACACCGCGTCGGGCCAGCTCCGCGAGGAGTCGCTCGCGGGTCGATTCCGGCCCCGTCTCGACGAGAATATGCCCGCCTTCCCCTTTCACCAGATACGCGGCGATGCCGCCGCGCACGCCTTGGAATTCCAGATCGATCGTCTCCACCTCCATCGTGCCGGGAAAATGCCCGATTCCCGTGCCTTGGCCAACTCAAACTTGCCCGAATCGGACGCCGTGCCTAAGTTCCCCGCTTCATGAGCGCCGAAACCCTCTCCTCCATCCCCGTCGAGCACGACGATCCGGTCAACGCCCAGATCCTCGCGGTCTCCGAAGACCTCGTCGAGGGCTTCCAGCGTCACCCGTTCCAGCACATCGCGGAACAATCCGGCGTTCCCTTCGACACCGTGGTCGAGCGCATCCGGGCCATGCTGGAGGCCGGGGTGATCCGGCGGGTGCGGCAGACCCTGCTCGCCACAAAGCTCGCCCACGGCGCCCTCTGCGCGTGGAAAGTCGATGCCGACAAGCTCGACGCGACCTTCGATTTCATGTTCCGCGAGGATCCCTTCAGCGGCCACGTCGTGACCCGCTCGACCGACCGCGAGATCTCGGGCAGCGACTACAAGCTCTGGACCACCCTGAAGGTGCCGCAAGGCGAATCGCTGGAGGAGCACGCCGAAGTCCTGAGACGCCTTGTCGGAGCGCACGAATTCGTCCTCATGCCCGCGAACGGCATCTTCGCCCTCGGCGTCGGCCATGTCCGCCGCAAGTCGATGGAGCCCGGCGCGAAGTCCGACGAACCCGCCTCGATGACCTCCACCGCCACGGTCGAACTCGACGCCGACGAGTGGGAGGTGCTCCTCGCGCTGAAGGATGAGCTGGCTCCCGACGAGATCGGCGAAGATCCCTGGGGACCCCGTGCCGGCGCCATCGGATTCGACCGGGAGCGCTTTTTGGAAATCGCAGAAACCCTTGACCATAAAAAAGCTATCGGGCGTTTTTCTACGTTTCTCGAACACGTCAAACCCAGCCAAAGCGGCCAGCGCGTGACCCGTTTCAACGCCCTCTTTCACTGGAAAGTGCCCGAGGGGATGCAGCCCCGCGCCGGTTCCGAGGTGGGACGCCACCACATCATGACCCACTGCTACTGGCGCGAGGGCGGCCCTCGCTTCGGCGGGGTCAACATCATGGGCGTGGTCCACGGCACCGACCGGGCGCGGGTGCTGGAGCACAAGGCAGCCATCGACGCCCACCTCGCCGAAGTCGGCATCCCCCTGCTCTACACCAACGTCTTCTGGGGCGGACGCAGCGAGATCAAGCCCTCGGAAATCTCGCCGAAAGTCTATCGCGCCTTCCATGAGAAGTGGAAGGATTCCGGCCAAGTGCTCTGATTCCCCTCCCCCATGGACATCCGCCAAGTCGCCGCCCTCGCCCGGCTCGAACTCACCGACGAGGAGGCCGAACGCTACCAAGGCCAAGTCGAGCAGATCCTCCACTACGTCGAGCAACTGAACCGCATCGACGTGGACGGCATCGAACCCACCGCCCACGCCGCCGCGCTCTTCGACGTCCTTCGCGAGGATGTCGCCATCTCCGGCGGCCTCACCCGCGAGGAAGCCCTTTCCAATGCGCCAGCGGTCGCCCAAGACCAGTTCCGACTGCCCAAGGTGATCGAATGAAAAATCCGAAATCCGAAGCTCGAAATCCGAATGGTTCCGCCATCTCCCCATTCAGGCTTCGGATTTCGAGCTTCGGATTTCCATAACCGCACACTTAAGCTGAAAACTGACCTCACCATCTCCGGCCTCCGCGCCGCCTATGCTTCGGGCGATCTCACGCCCGCCGACGCCTTGACCGCTCTCGCCGGAGAGATCGAGGCCCGCGATCCGGCCATCGGCGGCTATTTGTCCTACGACCTCGATCAGGCCCTCGCCGACGCGGAGAAGGTCGATCTTTCCCTGCCCCTCGGCGGCGTGCCCATCGCGGTGAAGGATCTCATCAACGTGAAGGGCCATCCCTGCTCCTGCGCCTCGAAGATCCTCCACGGCAAATACACTTCGCCCTACGACGCCACCGTCATTCGAAAACTGCGCGAGGCCGGAGCCATCCCCTTCGGACGGACCAACATGGACGAGTTCGCGATGGGTTCGTCGAACGAGAACTCTGGCATCCAGCCCTGCCGCAACCCCCACGACCTCGACCGCATCCCCGGCGGTTCCTCGGGCGGTTCCGCCGCTGTCGTCGCCGCCCACACCGCCATCGCCGCCCTCGGCACCGACACGGGCGGCTCCATCCGCCAGCCCGCCTCGCATTGCGGCATCGTCGGCTTGAAGCCCACCTACGGCCGCGTCTCCCGCTACGGTCTCGTCGCCTTCGCCTCCTCCCTCGACCAGTGCGGCCCCATGACCAAGACCGTGGCCGACGCCGCTACTTTGCTGGAGGCCATCGCCGGACCCTGCGGCCGCGACTCCACCTGCCTCGACGCCCCCGTGCCGCGCTACACCGACGAGATCGGAAAGGACGTGAAGGGACTGCGCATCGGTCTGCCGCAGGAGTATTTCGCCGAAGGCCTCGACCCGGCGGTGCGCGAGCGCGTCGAAGCCGCCGTGAAGACCCTCGAATCCCTCGGAGCCGAGATCGTGCCCGTCTCCTTGCCGAATACCGCCCACGCCGTCGCCACCTACTACATCATCGCCACCGCCGAGGCCTCCTCGAACCTCGCCCGCTTCGACGGGGTGCGCTACGGCCACCGCGCCGCCTCCGACGAGCTTCTCGGGATGTATGGGAAGACCCGCGACGAAGGTTTCGGCGAGGAGGTGAAGCGCCGCATCATCCTCGGCACCTATGTTCTCAGTTCGGGCTACTACGACGCCTACTACCTGCGGGCGCAGAAGGTCCGCACCCTCATCCGGCGGGATTTCGAGGCGGCTTTCGAGAAAGTCGACCTCCTCGCCTCGCCCGTCTCGCCGGTGCCGCCCTTCCGTCTCGGCGAGCGCCAGAGCGATCCCCTCGCGATGTATCTCGCCGACATCTACACCATCTCCGCGAACCTCGCGGGCATCTGCGGCATCTCCGTCCCCTGCGGCACCGTGCCCGTCGAGGGGAAGGAGCTGCCCGTCGGCCTGCAACTGCTCGGCAAACCCTTCGGCGAAGCCGAACTGCTCCGAGCCGCCCACGCCTACGAGGTGGCGCGGGGGTGAAGAAGTTGGATGGCGGGCATCACTGGAAGCCGGGGCGGCTGACCGGGAGGGAGGCTTGCCAAGCCCCCGCCGCTCACGACACCTTGCGCAATTTCGAGACACGCCCCGTGTCCACCCACTCGGCCACGAAAATATTGCCGTCTTGGTCGAAACAGGCGTCGTGCGGGTGGACGAACTTGCCGGAAACCCAGCCGTCCGGATTCTTGCGCATCGCCATCTTGTCCTTCAGCACCTCCTGCCGCCAATCCGGGTCTTCGCCGAGGTGGATCATGCGGTCGTCCTTGTCGAGCAGGGTGATGCGCGCGCTCAGGTCCGGCACGAGGAGCAGGTCGCCGAGCCGGTCCACGTTCGCCGGCAGGATGAAGTCGGCCATGGTCTTCCGGTGCTGCCCGTCGAGGCCGAACCATTGCAGGCGGGCGTTGGCGCGGTCGGCGACGACGAGCTGCGGGTCGTCGGCCTTGCGGTCGTCGATCCAGAGTCCGTGGGGCAGATTGAACTCGCCGTCCGCCTTGCCGGGCCTGCCGATGGTCTGCTGCCATTCTCCGTCCTTGCCGTAGCGCAGAACCGTGTGCGAGCCGTAGCCATCCGCCACGAAATAGCTTCCGTCGGGCAGGAAGGCGAAGTTCGTGGGCATGAAGCGGTCGCGGCCCCATACCTTCTCGCGCTTCGTGTCCTCGCCCTCGGCGTAGAGGCCGGACTCCATCGGGGCAAACTGCTCCCAGACCTTGTTGCCCGTCAGGGACATCTTGGCCGTCTTCTTGACCTGCTGGTAGCCGGTCACGTAGAGAAACTCGCCATCGGCCTCCTTCCTCACCTCGAGTCCGTGGCCTCCGCCTTGGAACTCGCTTCCGAAGGCCCTGACAAAGACCCCTTTCTCGTCGAAGACGAAGATGGAGGGATGGTCGGGCTGGTCGGCACGGCCCTCGTGGATGACGTAGAGGTTGCTCTCGCTGTCCACGGCCACGTTGTGGGTGGTCTGCCAGGTGTATTTGTCAGGCAGCTTGGCCCAGTCGTGGACGACCTCATAGCGATGCTCGCCCTCGCCGAGAACGACGCCGTTTCCGGTCGCGGCGAAGGATTTTCGGGTGGTGAGCAGGTTCAACCCGCCGAGCGAGGCCGCGGAGGCGGCGACGAAACGACGGCGGGACCAGAATGGGGATGGATTCGACATAGGCCGAGTGTAGCGGAAAGCAGGGGGCGGTGTAAACCACGAATGGCGGGGGCCGGGTTCAAAGTTTGAAGGGCCAACGGCAAAACCTCTTCACCGGACCGGATTCGCGGCCATTCGCGCTCATTTGAGGCCATTCGCGTCCAAAAAAAATGGGAAACGCGAATTTTCGCGAATGGCCACGAATCGCCGCGAATGGAAAAGACTTCGCCAGCTCCTCGAAGTTCGGGTTCCGGATTTTCCTCTTGCCAGCGCTTGCGGAAACCGTCATCATCCCGTTCATGCCATCTTGGGAACCGCCCCTGCCGGACGAGCTGCAGGCGATGCTGCCGCAGTACGAGATCACCGACATCCTCGGTCGCGGCGGCATGGGCGCGGTCTACAAGGGACGGCAGGCCAAGCTCGACCGCGACGTGGCCATCAAGGTGCTGCCCGAGACCCTCACCGCCGACGGCGACGAAATGAACTACGCCAAGCGCTTCGAGCAGGAGGCGAGGGCCATGGCCAAGCTCGACCACCCCGCCATCATTTCTGTACACGATTTCGGCGAGACGGCGGCGGGCCAGCTCTACTTCGTCATGGAGTTCATCGACGGAATGGACATCCGCCAATACCTGCAACAACAGGGAGGCCGCCTCTCGCAGAACGACTCCATCGCCATCATCGCGCACGTCCTCGACGCCTTGGCCTACGCCCACAGCCACGGCATCGTCCACCGCGACATCAAGCCCGCGAACATCCTGCTCAACCGCGACGGCCGGGTGAAGATCGCGGACTTCGGTCTGGCGAAACACTTCGACACCGACGATTCGGCCCTTGGCCTGACGATGAGCAACATGGCGGTGGGCACGCCCGACTTCCTCGCCCCCGAGTCCTTGGAGACGGGCCGGAAGGTGGACCACCGCGCCGACCTCTACGCCGTGGGGGTGATGCTCTACCAGTTGCTGACGGGGAAGCTGCCGAGGGGAGGCTTCGACCTGCCCAGCGAGATGTTCCCCGAACTGGACCCGCGTCTGGACGACATCTTCGTGAAGGCCTTCTCCCCCGACCCCGATCTTCGCTATCCCGATGCCTCGGCGGTGCGGGCGGATCTGGACGAGGTGCTCAGCCAGCCGAGGTCGCGCTTGGAGATGGAGGCGGCGCTTGCCGCCGCGTCCACGCCGCCTCCCGCGTCGGTGAAACCGTGTCCCGCGCCTGTGAAGTCGAAAGGGCCGCTGTACGCCGGGATCGGCGTGGCGGCGGCCTTGTTGGTGTCGGCGGTGGTATTTTTCGCGAACCGTCCCTCCGCCCCGCCGGTGGAGGAAAGTGGCACGGGCATCCTGCCCGTGGCTTCGGCGGAGAAGACGGACGACCAGGAGCCGACGCCCCTCGCGGAGAAGCCCGTCGAACCACCCGCCGAGAGCGTCGCCAAGACGTCGGCGCCACCAGAAAAACCGACGCCCGCCGTGACCGCAGCAGCCCCGCCACCGGAGCCAGCCCCCGAACCGGACAAGGCCGTCGCCCCGGAGCCAAGCGGCGGGACGCCGCCTCCACCTTCCGCACCTTCCGCACCTTCCGCGCCCTCGCCTCCGCCGCTCCATCCCGACCTCGCGAAGCGGCTCGACGGCTACCTCGCCGCCCGGAGCGGGCAGTTCGACACCCTCGCCGGGCAGTATCTGCGCGGTCTCGAAACCCGCCTCGGCCAAGCCGCCGACGCGAGGAACCTGCCCCTGGCCACCGCCTTCCGCGAGGAGAAGTCCCGTGTCGAGACCCTGCGGGCCTCCCTCGCGCAGCCGCCCGGGGATCTCGCGGCGGAGGTGGCGCGGTTCCCCGCCCTGCCCGACCTTGCCGTGGACGCCCCGAAAGAACTGGTCGAGCTGCGCTCGGTCTGGAACGGCGAGCGTCAGAAGATCCGGGCGGACCTCGACGGGAAGCTCGTGCAGTCCCTTCAATCCTTGGAGGGCGACCTGACGCAAGCCCGCCACTTCGACGAGGCGCAGGCCGTGCTGGCGTATCGCGAGTCCTGGCAGGAAGGGAGCGCGGGCGCTCCTGCCCGCAACGAGCCCGGCGTTGCCTCCACGACGCCCGATCCCGGTCCGGAGGCGGACAGGAGTGTCCGCGCTCCCGGCCTCCCGCTCCGCGCCACCAAGGAGCAGCCCTTCGAGAACAGCCTCAAGATGAAATTCGTGCCCGTGCCGGGAACGGAGGTGCTCTTCTGCGTCCACGAGGTGCGCTACCGGGACTACGCCGAATACGCCAAAAGGGCGAAAGGACCCGTCGACGGCGCATGGAGGAACCAGACCCTCGACGGCTTCGAGATCAAGCGGGGCGGCGAGGACCACCCCGTGGTGCGGGTGAACTGGGACGACGCCCGGAGATTCTGCGAATGGCTGAGCGAGAAGGAGGGCCGCACCTACCGCCTGCCCACCGACCGCGAATGGAGCCTCGCCGTCGGCATCGGCGACTCGGAGGAGTGGAAGGACGACACCACCCCCGCGACCGTCTTCAAGCCTCAGGACGCCTTCCCCTGGGGCGGCGAGTGGCCCCCGCCAGCGGGATCGGGCAACTACAGCGACGCGAGCCGCCAATCCAAGGCCCCGCGCGACGATGCGAATTACGTCGAGGGCGGCTACGACGACGGCTTCCCGACGACCGCGCCGGTGATGAGCTTCGCGCCGAACGCCCTCGACCTCTACGACCTCGGCGGTAATGTGTGGGAGTGGTGCGAGGATTTATATTCAAATGAACAGTCAACCCGTGTCTTGCGCGGCGGTGCTTGGACTTACAACGAGCGCGGCCATCTGCTCTCGTCCAACCGCAATCGCCATACACCCGAGTATCGGAACCACAACTACGGGTTCCGGCCCGTCGTCGTTCCCTCGTCGTCGGAGCGATGAGTGGCCCTTGGTTACCCTCTGTCCTCTTACCCTTTTACCCTTTAATTCTGCGCGAAGCGCAGGGAATTTTTTTGAAAAATGAAGATTTGTACCGGAGACGCCGCCAGCACGCTGACGGTTGAAAACGGTACGAAGCGGTGCGGGCGTCTGACGTCCGTGTCTTGCGCGGCGGTTCTTGGAATAACAACGAGCGCGGCAATGCCCGGCGCGGCAGCGCTTCCATAACGGCGAAGCGAAGATCACATAGCGGCACTAGCCGCAATCTGCTCTCGTCCAACCGCAATCGCAATACACCCGAGAATCGGAACAACAACAACGGGTTTAGGCCCGTCGTCGTCGTTCCCTCGTCGTCGGAGCGATGGTGGCGTGCGATGCCGCCGCCGGCAATCGGCGAGGCACCGGGCGGCGACCACCGCTGCCCGGCCAGTGCCAAGAGGCCACCAAACCGCCCGCACCACCCCCCGGGGAAAACACGGCGAGCCGGAGGACAATGCCGGCCGGTGCCGGGGACAAGACGCGGCGGCCACGGTGGTGACGGGGCGGCGGAGACGCCGCCCAAGGCTTGAAACCACCGTGGCCAGCGCCGCGCCCCCGCCGGGGTCTCACGGCTTGCGTCCCTCCAGCGATTTGATCCATCCCCCCGTCATGCGGCCGATCTCGTCGATCTTGCCGATCGCGAAGAACAACTGCTGCTGCGAGATGAACTTCCGCCCATGAACGATGCGCCAGAGCACCCGCAGCTTTTCGAGAAGGAAGCCCCGCCAAAGTAGCCTGGGTTTTCGCTCCGCGTAACCTGGGTCCACCCGTCCCGCCGCCGAACAGCCCACCAGCTTAGCCTGAGGCAAAGGCCGGGCTACTTTCCCGCCGACGCCGGTCTGCGCCGATTTTCCATGCCCAAGAAAAAAATCAGCGGAAATCAGCGAAGATCAGCGGTCGCCGGAGGCCAACGCCGAATCGGATTTCCGCCCCGCATTCCCCGTTGCGGAACAGGGCGGATTTGGCTTCATTTCCCCGCCGCCCTTCACTCGCTCCCGGCAACCTGAAACCATGTCCGTCCAATACCGCGACTACTACGAGACCCTCGGCGTTTCCAAGACCGCCTCGCATGAGGAGATCAAGAAAGCCTTCAAGAAGCTGGCCCGCCAATACCATCCCGACGTCGCCAAGGACCAGCCCGACGCGGAGGAGCGCTTCAAGGCGGTGAACGAGGCCTACGAGGTGCTCGGCGATCCCGAGAAGCGGGAGAAATACGACACCCTCGGGCCGGGCTGGCAACAGGGCCAGGACTTCGGGGACGACGCGGGCTATCCCGGCGCGACCTACGAATACCACTTCGGCGGCAGCACCGGGTTCAGCGACTTCTTCGAGAGCCTCTTCGGCTCGCGTGCCGGAAACGATCCCTTCGGGGCCTTCGGCGGAGCGCGGACCCAGCAGACGCGTTCGACCCGCCCCATACCGGGCAGAGACATCGAAGCCGACCTGCTCGTGCGCATCGAGGAGATCATGAACGGCTCCACGCGCGAGATCCGCCTCGCCCGACCAGGCAAAGAATCGACCCTGCGCGTGAAGATCCCCAAGGGCATCGCCGAGGGGCAGCTCATCCGCTGCGCGGGACTCGGCCATCCCGGAGCCAACGGCGGCCCCGACGGCGACCTCTATCTGCGCGTCCGCCTCGAACGCCATCCCCTCTTCAAGCCCGAAGGCCGCGATCTGCTGGGCGAACTGGTCCTCGCCCCATGGGAAGCCGTCCTCGGAACCAGCGCGACGATTCCGACCCCGCACGGAGACGTGAAGATGACGGTGAAGCCCGGCACCCAGCCCGGCACGAAATTGCGGCTCCGAGGCAAGGGGTTGCCGACCGGCAAGGAAGGCCACGGCGACCTCTACGTGACCGTCGTCGTCGAGTGCCCCGAGACGATCAGCGAGGAGGAGCGGAAGCTGTGGGAAACGCTGGCGGAGAAGAGTTCGTTCCGTCCCCGGGGGTGATTTCCTACTCCTACTCCTACTCCTACTCCTACTCCTACTCCTACTCCCGAAACACCCGCCGATTGAGTATGAGTAGGAGGATGAGGAGGAGTAGGAGAAAATGATGAAGACCGATCCCAGGCCCCCCGACGCCCGACGCCCCCTCCGCACCCGCGACACACGTTGGGCCGCCGGTCTCGCGCGGACCCTCCTGCGCACGGGACTGCGCCCGAACGGGGTCTCGATCCTGAGCGTCGTCTTCGCCGTCGCGGGCGGGGCCTGCCTGTGGTTGGTCTCGCGAGGCGAGCTGCCCGCCATCCCGCTCTGGCTGGGCGCCGCCGTCCTCATCCAGCTCCGCCTCCTCTGCAATCTCATGGATGGGATGCTCGCGGTGGAAGGAGGGCTGAGAACGCCCGACGGCGATCTCTACAACGAGTTTCCCGACCGCCTCTCCGATCCCCTCCTCCTCGCCGCCCTCGGCTACGCGGGAGGGGACGAAGCCTCCCATCTGCTCGGCTGGCTCTGCGCCTGCGGCGCGCTCCTGACCGCGGCGGTGCGCCTCCACGGGGCGACGCTGACCGGAACCCACGATTTCCGCGGCCCCATGGCGAAACCCCATCGCATGGCCCTCGCCACCGCCGCCTGCCTCCTCATGGCCGCGCTCGCCGCGACGGGATCGGAAATGCGGCCCCTGCCTTGGATTCTCGGCCTCATGCTCGCGGGGATCGCCGTCACCCTCGTCCGGCGGCTCGCGGGCATCTCCCGCACGCTCCGCGCCCGTCCCGAACCATGACGCGCCAGCTCCTCGCCGCCCTCATCCGTATCGCCACCGGGGTTCGGCAACTGCCCGCGGTCCCGCACAGGAGCGGCCCCGCGATCTACTTCGCCAACCACGCCAGCCACATGGACGTCGCCGTGGTCTGGGCCGCCCTGCCCCGCGAAATCCGCGAACTCACCTGCCCCGCCGCCGCCGAGGACTACTGGGGGGCGAACCTCTTTCGCCGTCGCATCGCTTGCGAGTTCTTCCGCGCCATCCTCATCCCGCGCCACGGGGTCACGCGCCGCAACCATCCCCTCGCCCGGCTCGGGGCGGTGCTGGAGTCGGGGCGATCCGTCATCCTCTTCCCCGAAGGCGGACGGGGCGACGGCGACGGGACGGGGGAGTTCAAATCCGGCCTCTACCACCTCGCCCGGCGACATCCCGAGATCCCCCTCGTCCCGGTGCAGCTCGAGAACCTCAGCCGCATCCTCCCAAAAGGGGCGCGTCTGCCCGTGCCGCTCATCGCCCAAGCCCGATTTCTCGCCCCGATCCACCTCCTCCCCGGCGAGTCCAAACCCGCCTTCCTCGCCCGCGCCCGCGCCGCCCTCGCCGACGAGGAAACCGACTGAACTCCGATGGACCACGAAACGAAATGGCTACTCGGCATCGTCGGAGGCATTCTCGTCGCCGCCTCCGTCGCCGGATTCCTCCTCGCCCGGCGCGCCCGTTCCGAATCGGCGCGGGCCACCGTGGCGAACCTGAACGCCCGCATCCGCTCCTGGTGGGTCATGGCCGCGATCTTCAGCGCGACCATCCTGCTCGGGCCGGTCTTCACGACGGTGCTCTTCGCCCTCCTCTCCTTCCTCGCGATGCGCGAGTTCATCACCCTGACGAAGACCGACCGCGCCGACCACGAGGTGCTCTTCTGGGCCTTCTTCGTCATCCTGCCCCTGCACTACCTTCTCGTCGGGATCGGCTGGTATGGCATGTTCACCATCTTCATCCCCGTCTACGCCTTCGTCTTCATCCCCTTCCGCCGCGTCCTCACCGGGGAGACGCGGAACTTCCTCGCCAACACCTCGCGCATCCAGTGGGCCCTCCTCATCTGCGTCTACGCGGTCAGCCACATGCCCATGATCCTGCGCCTGCCCCTCCGCGGCTACGAGGAGGAGAACGCCAAGCTGCTCTTCTTCTTCGTCCTCACCGTGCAGCTCAGCGACGTGCTGCAATACGTCTGGGGCAAGACCTGCGGCAAGCATCCCGTGGCCCCGAGCGTGAGCCCGCACAAAACCTGGGAGGGCACCGTCGGCGGCATCGCCAGCGCCGTCCTCGTCAGCGCCCTGCTCTGGTGGGCGACGCCCTTCAACCCCTGGCAGGCCGCCGCCATGGCCCTGCTCGTCTGCCTCGCGGGATTCTTCGGCGGGCTCGTCCTCTCCGCGATCAAGCGCGACCTCGGGGCGAAGGACTGGGGCGGCTCCATAGCCGGGCATGGCGGCTTCCTCGACCGCATCGACTCGCTCTGCTTCGCCGCCCCGCTCTTCTTCCACATCACCGGCTTCTGCTTCGGCACGGGGATGGACCCGAGTCCGCCGGGGTGGTTGCTGGAGTGGATCGGGAGGTAAATCCGAAGCTCGAAATCCGAAATCCGAAGCTCGAAACCGCTATGCGGGACCGCTGATCTTCGCTGACGTTTCCATACACAAAAAATCAGCGAAGATCAGCGCCAATCAGCGGTCGCCGAAGGCCCAACCAATTCGGATTTCGAGCTTCGGGTTTCGGGTTTTCCTCCCCGCCCAACTTTCCACTGGCGCGTCCCGGCAATCCGCGCCATAGCTTTCCGCCATGTCCACCCCCTCCTATTTCGTCGTCTCCCGAGAGCAGCACGAGGCCCTCGTCTCCGCCGCCTACCGCCACCGGGGTTTCCAGCCCGACGAGGCCGCCGCCGCCGCCCGCATGTGCAGCGAAGCCTCGTGGCACGGCATCCGCACGCACAACGCGCTCAAAGCCCTGCACCTCGACGAACTCTTCGGGTCCGGCAGCGGCGGCTGCGTCCCCGGCGCGCAGATCGAGGTCCGCGAGACCCGCTTCCCCGCCGTGCAGAGCTGGAACGCGAACCGCAAGCTCGGCCAAGCCGTGGCTGTCGAGGCCATCGAGACCTGCATCCGCCTCGCCGACGAATACGGCAGCGGAACCGTCGCCATCGACAACGCCTTCCACTACCTCTGGGGCGGCGGCTACGTGATGGACGCGGCGAAACGCGGCTACATCGCCTACACGAACTGCACCTCGACCCTCGCCGAGGTCGTGCCTTTCGGCGGCAAGTTCCCCACGCTCGGGACGAACCCCCACAGTTGGGGATTCCCCACCGTGGACGCTCTCGGCTATCCCGTGGTGATCGACTGGGCCACTTCCGAAATCGCCATGGGCAAGGTCGAGCAATACAAGCGCGAGAACCGGAAGCTCGAATCGCCCTTCGGCATCGACAAGGACGGCAATCCCACCGACGACCCCTTCGCCGTGGTCGCCATCGTGCCCTTCGGACGGCACAAGGGCTACGGCCTCGGCCTCCTCGACGAACTCTACGGCGCGGCCATCGGCGGATCGCTCCCGACCCTGCGTGGTCGCGCCGCCAAGGCCGAGGGCACGGGCGAGAAGACGACCTGCGCCTTCTACTTCCAAGTGGTGCATCCCGAAGCGATCTCCGGCGAGAATTTCTCGAACGGCCGCAACCAGACAGAGAACATCGCCGCCGTGCTGAAAGACATCTTCGGCCACGGCAACGAGGGCTGCATGCTCCCCGGCACGATCGAGGCGAACAGCGCGAAGCTCAGCGAAGAGGCGGGCGGGCTGCTCTTCACCGACGCCGAGGTGAAGGGCTTCGTCCACCTCGCCGAGGAATGCGGCCTCGACGCCTCCGCTTGGGACACGGCGAAGCTGCCGGTCTTCGGGGGGGCGAGTTGAGAGTTGGTAGTTGAGGGTTGAGAAGTCGGAAGCGGCTTGCTCCGAATCGGGGCAACTCATTGATTCCGAGCATCTCGGCTCTCAACACCACAAAAAAACCGGGCCGCCCTCGCGAGCGGCCCGGCATGATGGAAATTCGCGGGTTGCTGGACTCAGGCTCAGTAACCGGGGCCGTAGTATTGCTGCTGCTGCTGATATTGCTTTTTCTCCTTGTTGTTGCCGATCGCCGCGCCGGCGACACCGCCGACCGCGCCTCCGATGAGGGCTCCAGTGCCCCGGTTGCCGTCACCAGCGACGAGGGCGCCGACACCGGCCCCGGCGACCGCGCCCGTGGTGGCGCCTTTTTGGGTGGGGGTGCATCCGACAAAAGCGAAGGACGCGGCGACAAACAGAGAGAGGAGGGTATAGAATTTCATGGGTGGAAAAATTTAAGGTTTCTTTACTAATTTTTCAAGCAATGTTTTCAAAACTTTCGCACCGCCCGGCGGCGACTCCGGCGCGACGGGGCGCAAGCCCGGAATCGGTCCGTAGCCGGTGAACTTCGAGTTCGACCCCGCCTTGGGCACCGTCCAGTCGAACACGCTCACCCCGTGGATCTTCTTGCCCCGGTAGCGCCGCCCCTCGCTCGCCCCGAAAACGACGCCCTGCCCGTCGCCCTTCAAGGTGCCGAGGTAGATCATCACATGCGAGATGGGCGGATCGCGGTCGACGGTCTCGTAGCTGCCCTCCCAGAAGAGCAAATCGCCCGGTCGGAGCTGCTCGAAAACGGCGTCCTCCGTCGTCGTCACGCCAGGGGTGAGGACGAGCGCGCCCGAGTCCTCGACCCATCGGTAGAAATCCCAGGACGAGCGCGGCAGTTTCTCGAAGCCATGCCGGGCCAAGGCGCACTGCACCGTGCCGGAGCAATCCATGCCCCCTTTCTCCGGCGAGTTCGAACCGAAGCGGTAGCCGAGCGGCTTTTTCGTCAGCGCGAGGGAGACTTCGATGAGCCGTTTCACCGCCTCCGGCTCGGTCTCGTATTCGACGAGATCGGCGGGTTCGATGGACGCGACCGAGACCTTCTCCGCGACCGCCGCCATTGGACTCAACAGGGTCACCACGAAGATCCAAGAGGGTTGGATCGACCGTCTCACGAGGGAAACGTAGACCCCGGTGCGCTTGGGCGCAAGGGGAAGCCCGAAACCAGAAATCCGAAATCCGAACTTGGGCATTGGCCTCCGGCGACCGCTGATTGGCGCTGATCTTCGCTGATTTTTTGTGTTTGGGGTGGAACAGGAGGGCCGCCCACCCAGTATTTCGGATTTCGGATTTCCCCAATTTCCGCTATGCTCGCGGCATGTCCTACCGCCTTTTCAAAACCTCCGACGCTGTCTTCATCGAAAGCGCCGACGCCCCCGGTCTCCTCCGTCCCGCCGGTCCCGATTTCTCCTTCGACGCCCTCTTCACCTCGTCCGACCCGCTCGCCTATGTCGCCGCGCTCCACGAGACCGGATCGGACGATGTCTCCTTCAATCCCGAAATCCCCTTCCAAGCCCCCATCGGCAGCCAGGAGGTCTGGGCCGCCGGGGTCACCTACTACCGCAGCCGCACCGCCCGCATGGAGGAGGCGGAGACGGCGGGCGGCGACGTCTTCTACGACAAAGTCTACGAAGCCGCGCGCCCCGAGCTGTTCTTCAAAGCCACCGCCGCCCGCGTTCGCGGCCATCTCGACCACGTCGGCATCCGCAGCGACTCGACCTGGGACGTGCCCGAACCCGAGTTCACCCTCGCGATCAACCACGAAGGCAAAATCTTCGGCCATACCGTCGGCAACGACATGAGCTCGCGCTCCATCGAGGGCGAGAATCCCCTCTACCTGCCCCAAGCGAAGAACTACACCGGCTCCTGCGCCCTCGGCCCCTGCCTCGTCGTCGGCGGGACGCCCGCGCCAGAGACGAAGATCGCCATTTCCATCGCACGCGGCGGCGAGGAAGCCTTTTCGGGAGAGACCTCCCTTGCCCAGATCAAGCGCCGCTTCGAGGAGCTGGCCGACTGGCTTTTCAAATGCAACCATTTTCCGAACGGCGCCTATCTCATGACCGGCACCGGCATCGTGCCCGACAGCGACTTCACCCTGCATGAAGGCGACGAGATCGCCATCACCATCGAGGGGGTCGGCACCTTGGAAAACACCGTGGAGAAGGTGTGACGGGAGGGGGACTTTCCAAGTCCTCGTGGGCACCTTGCCCCATTTGATCGGCTACGGCATCAAAACGCCCTAACCGAACACCACCGACCGCGACAGCATCGTCTCGCCGTCGAAGCGGAACCAAGCGCGGAATCTCTCGCCGCGAAGCATCTGCGGCAGCCAATAGCAGTCGTCGGCCCACATGCGGTCGTAGGGCACGGCGTCGATGAGGAACCACTCGGGCTTCGCCTCACGGGTCTCGGTCGGCTCGCCCGTGAACTCGGTGCCGTGGAAGACGACGCAATGCAGCTTCAATCCATCGACGAACTCGAAGTGGAGCACGCCCATCTCGCGCAATCCGCCCACCTCGAGATGCAACTCCTCACGCACCTCGCGTCGGGCCGCGTCGAGGGGGCTTTCGCCGGGCTCCAGCTTGCCGCCGGGGCCGTTGATCTTGCCCGCGCCAAGACCGGTTTTTTTATGGATGAGGAGCACCTCGTCGCCCCGCGTCAGGAAGACGAGGTTCGCCCGCATGTTCGGGGTCCAGTCGTCCGGGAAAGGGGCGGATTCCTCCATCGTCGGTTGGATCTCACGGGGCGTAGCCTTCCATCCCCTCGCAGGTGCAGACGAGGTTCCGGTCGCCGTGGACGTTGTCGATGCGGCTCACCGGAGGCCAGAACTTGCGCTCGCGCACCCAAGCCAGCGGATAGGCCGCGGCCTCGCGGGTGTAGGCGCGGTCCCACGAGTCCGCGAGCAGGGTCGTGGCAGGGTGCGGGGCGCGCTTCAGGGGATTGTCGGCGGGGTCGGACTCGCCCGAGGCGATGCGGGCGATCTCGCCGTGGATGGAGATCATGGCCTCGCAGAAGCGGTCGAGTTCCTCCAGCGACTCGCTTTCAGTCGGCTCGATCATGAGGGTGCCGGGCACGGGCCAGGACATCGTGGGCGCGTGGAAACCGTAGTCCATGAGCCGCTTCGCGATGTCCTCGACCTCGACCCCGGCGCTCTCCTTGAAGCCTCGCACGTCGATGATGCACTCGTGCGCGACGCGGCCTTTCCCGCCTTGGTAGAGCACGGGATAATACGGCGCGAGGCGGTGGGCGATGTAGTTCGCGTTGAGGATGGCGACTTCGGTGGCGCGGCGCAGGGCGGGTCCCATCATCGCGATGTACATCCACGAAATCGTGAGGATGCTGGCGCTGCCGTAGGGCGCGGCGCTGACGGCGTGGCTCGGGGCCTCGGGCCATTCGCCGTGGCCGGGGAGGAAGGGAGCAAGATGGGAGCGCACCGCGATGGGGCCGACGCCGGGACCGCCGCCTCCGTGGGGGATGCAGAAGGTCTTGTGCAGGTTGAGATGGCAAACATCGGCCCCGATGGAGCCGGGGGAGCAAAGGCCGACCTGGGCGTTGAGGTTGGCCCCGTCCATGTAAACCTGGCCGCCGTGGCGGTGGATGAGTTCGCAGATCCCGGACACGCCCTCCTCGAAGACCCCGTGGGTCGAGGGATAGGTGATCATGAGCGCCCCGAGTCGGGCGGCGTGCTGCCCCGCCTTCGCGGCGAGGTCGGCGGTGTCGATGTCGCCCTCGCGGTCGCAGGCGACGGCGACGACCTCGAACCCGGCCATGACGGCGCTGGCGGGATTGGTGCCGTGGGCGGAGACGGGGATGAGGCAGACCTTGCGGTCCCCTTCCTCGCGCGATTCGTGGTAGCGGCGGATGGCGAGGAGTCCGGCGTATTCGCCCTGCGACCCGGCGTTGGGCTGCACGCTCACCGCGTCGAATCCGGTGACGACGGCGAGCCAACTCTCAAGCTCGGCGATCATCTCGCGGTAGCCGACGACCTGCTCGGCGGGGGCGAAGGGATGCGGGGCGGCCACCTCGCGCCAACTGAGAGGCATCATCTCGGCGGCGGCGTTGAGCTTCATCGTGCAGGAGCCGAGGGGGATCATGCTCCAGTTCAGGGCGATGTCCTTGCCCTCGAGGCGGCGGAGGTAGCGCAGCAGTTCGGTTTCCGTGTGGAAGCGGTTGAAGACGGGCTGGGTGAGGAAATCGCCGCTCCTCAGCAATCCCTCGGGCAGGCCGGAGGGCGCGTCGTTCGAGACCGGACGCTCCAAGCCGAAGACCTCGAAGATCAGGGTCCAGTCACCGCTTTCGACGAGAGCCTCATCGAGGGAAACGCCGAGGACGCCGGGACGGTCGGTGCGCAGGTTGATCCTGGCATTCGCACAACGGTCGAGGATTTCGCCGCGTTGCCTTTCGTCCACGACGACGCTCAAGGTGTCGAACCAAGTCTCGTGGACGAGGGAGAAACCTGCGATCTTCAAGGCGGCGGCGAGCTGCGAAGTCGCGCCGTGGACGCGGCGGGCGATGCGCTTCAACCCCTCCGGCCCGTGATAGACGGCGTAGCAGCCGGCCATGACGGCGAGCAGCACCTGCGCGGTGCAGATGTTCGAGGTCGCCTTCTCGCGGCGGATGTGCTGCTCGCGCGTTTGCAGGGAGAGGCGCAGGGCGGGGCGTCCGTCGGCATCGCGCGAGACGCCGACGAGACGTCCGGGGAGACGGCGTTTCAAGACGTCGGCGCAGGCCATGTAGGCGGCGTGCGGCCCGCCGAAGCCCATGGGCACGCCGAAGCGCTGGGCGCTGCCGACGACGAGGTCCGCCCCCCAAACGCCGGGCGGCTCCAGCAGGGTCAGGGCGAGCAAGTCCGCCGCGACGATGACGACGCCTCCGACGGCGCGGCAGGCGGCGGCGGTCTCGCGCGGGTCGTCGATGCCGCCGGATTCGCCCGGATACTGGAGCAGGACGCCGATCAGCTCGTCCCCGGCGGCGGCGAAGTCGAACTCGTGCGCCGCTCCGACGACGACCTCGATCCCGAGGGGTTCGGCGCGGGTGCGGAGGATGTCGAGGGTCTGGGAAAAGCAGGCGTCGCTGACAAAGAGACGCTTCCCCTTGGGCCGTGTTCCGACGGCGAGAGCCATGGCCTCGGCGGCGGCGGTGCCCTCGTCGAGGAGGGAAGCGTTGGCCACAGGCAGGGCGGTGAGTTCGCAGATCAGGGTCTGGAAATTCAGGAGGGCTTCGAGGCGGCCCTGGGAAATCTCGGCTTGGTAGGGCGTGTAGGCCGTGTACCAGCCGGGGTTTTCGAGGATGCAGCGCTGGATCACGGGTGGGGTGACGGTGCCGTAGTAGCCGCGTCCGATGCAGGAGCGATGGTCGGCGTTCCGCGACAGGATGCCGCGCAGCCTCGCGAGGGCGGCGGTCTCGTTCAGGGCCGGGGGCAGGTCGAGCGGCTCGTCGCGGAGCAGGTCCGCCGGCACGACCTCGCGGATGAACTCGTCCATCGAGGCGCAGCCGAGCGCGGCGAGCATCCCTGCGATCTCCTCGGGCGAAGGACCGAGGTGGCGGACGGTGAAGGGGGCGGGGTCAGGAAAGGTGCTCACGGTAGGAGGCCGCGTTGAGGAGGCTGTCGAGTTCGGAGGGGTCGGAGAGCCGGAGTTTCGCCATCCAGCCGACGCCGTAGGGATCGGTGTTGATGGATTCGGGGGCCTCGACGAGGGCCTCGTTCACCTCCACGACCTCGCCGGAGACGGGGGCGTAGATGTCGTTCGCGGCCTTGACCGACTCGATCACGGCGAAGGGCTCGCCTTTGGTCACGACCCGCCCGACGGCGGGCAGTTCGAGATAGACGACGTCGGTCAACTCCTCCTGCGCGTGGTCGCTGATGCCGACAGACGCGGCGGCGGGATCGGCAGGATCGATCCATTCGTGGGAATCGAGGAAGAGGAGGTGATCGGGGACGTTCATGAGCGGTTGGACAACACGGGCAACAAACCGAATTCTTGCCGTGTCGCAACGCGGAAATCCGAAATCCGAAGCTTCGAGAAACAGGACCGCTGATCTGCGCTGATTTTTCCGGGGACCCGTCTCGAACCGCCAATCAATGCCGTCGGCAGATTCGACGAAGGTGGGGCGAACCGTCCCCAGTGAGCCGTCTCCGGGCAAAGGGCGTCCTTCCCTCCAAGCGGCTTGTCGAGCGCCCTCTGCGTCCGCCCACAGCACCATGTCGTCCATGTAACGGACGTATCCGGCAAGCACAGCGCCTCCTTGGCACGGAGGGCTATTTCCCGGCGGCATTTTTGGCAAGAATCCGTTCCAGTGCCTCGGTCGTTTCACGGCGCAGGGCGGGTGAAATCCACAGCGTCGAGTGGTGGGCGAGGCGATACCAAGCCGCGCGGGCGGGACCATCGGCCAGCCGACGGCGGGCAGCCGCCATGAGAAGCACGCCCAGCGAACCCCGGACGACCAGCCCGTTCGCCTGTGCGAACTCGCGAGCTGCGGTGTCGTCGGTCAGGAAACCCCCGGTTCCCGTTGCCAGAGCGTGCGCCAGCGACTCCGCCTCGCCGTGGTCGAGCAAGCCTTGCCGCATCCAGCCACGCGCCTTGCGCAGAGTCCGCGGCTCCGGGGTTTCCGTCCGCACCCATTCCGGCAGGGCGGCTTCACCTGTTTTGCGCCTCCATTCCTCCACGACGGTCGGAGTTGTCGAAACTCCCGGCTTCTCTTGCAGCAAGTCCAGCAACCCGGCTTGGTGCAGATGGAGCAGCGGGCCGGTATCCGACATCCAGCGCATCAGCTTTCCAATCCGGCTTCCCGCAGGGCTGCGGCGATGTCTTCGCGCTGATGCGCGTCAGCCAGAGCGAAGCGATGCTCGCCCAAAAACTCGCGCAACGCAGCCAAGGCCAGTTCCCGCGCGTCGGAACCCGTTTCCGCTTCCGCCGCTTTCAACGACTCGGCCAGCGGATCGGGCAGCTCCAGTGAAATCACAGTCATACCAACAGTCTATGGCAGGGATGGCCGTCTGTCGATGCCCGAACTGACTGCCGGGGGAGCGGGTCTGAAACCTCAAACAAAAGGCTTCTTCACCACCTCGGCCGGATAAGTCCGTTCCCGGATCGCCACGAGCAAACCCGTCCCCGGTTTCGCGAACTCCGCAGGCAGGTAGGCGAGGCCGATGCCGAGACCGAGGCCGGGGGAAAGCGAGCCGCTGGTGAGTTCGGCGACTTTTTCGGAACCGTTCGCGGCGAGGACTTCGTATCCATGGCGCAGGGGCGGGGCCTTGTCGAGAAGGCGGATCGCGGAAAGCCGCGCGGGCAGACGCTGTTGCTTCTGGGACACAAGAGGGTCCCGTCCGATGAAGCCGCCGGGCTTGTCGAGCTTTACGAAAAAGCCGAGCCCGGCTTCGAGCGGGGTGTGGACTTCGTCAAGGTCGCTGCCGTTGAGGGGATAGCACTTCTCCAAGCGCAGGGTGTCGCGGGCACCGAGACCGCAGGGGACGGCTCCGGCGTCGAGGAGGCGGTCGAAGCACTCGCCGATCTTCTCGACCGGGGCGATCAGCTCGAAGCCATCCTCCCCGGTGTATCCGGTGCGGCAGAGGATCAGGTCGTCCGCCTCGGCGATGCCGTTGCGCGGCGGCAGGGCCATCCCCGGCGCGACGCGGGACCAGAGCGAGACGCTCCCCGGCCCCTGCACGGCGAGTGCTCCCAGTTCCGCGCTGCGGTCGCGGAAGCTGACGCCCTCTCCCGGATGGGCAAGGAGCCATTCGCGATCCTGCTCAATGCGGGCGGCGTTGACGACGAGGAAGAAGCGTTCTTCGCCGATGCGGTAGAGGATGAGGTCGTCAATGACGCCTCCGGCTTCGTTGAGGAGCAGGGTGTAATGCCCCTCCCCCACCCCGAGGGCGGCGACGTGGTTGGTGAGGAGTCCGTCGAGCCAAGCCGCCGCGCCCGGACCCGAGACCTCGAACTCGCCCATGTGGGAGATGTCGAAAACGCCGACCGCCTTCCGCACGGCCTGATGCTCGGCGACGATGCCTTGGTATTGGATGGGCATCTCCCAGCCGGCGAAGGGGACGATGCGGGCACCGAGGGAGAGGTGGCGGTCGTGGAGGGGGGAGCGGAGCATCTGCTTTAGTCGGGAGTGGAGGATTGAGAGTCGAGAGCCGGAGCGAGGCGCAGTTGAGAGTATGCGCAGGGAGGGCGAAGTCAACGCGTCGGCGGACTTCGGACTTCGGGTTTCGGACTTCGGGTTTCCCCTCCCCTCACTCCCCTTCCCCGGCAACGGTGCGCTTGGCCGCGCGTTTCGCCCCGAGATGGCGGATGTCCTCGGCGTTGATGAGGAAGACGGCGTCCTCGCCGATGTTCACCGCGTGGTCGCCGACCCGCTCAAGGCTGCGCACCATGAAGATGAGGTGCAGGATCTGCTTCACTTGGCCCGACTCGCGGTCCACGAGCTTGCTCAGCTCGCGGATGACCTCGCGGTGCGCCTCGTCGAGCTCCCGGTCCCGCTCGTAGAGGGAGAGGGCGAGATCGGCGTCGCCCTCGGCGTAGGCGCGCACCGCGCTGCGGAGGAGGCTCGCGGCCTTTTCGTAGACCGGCTCGATCAGGTGGACCTCGGGGATCTCGGGATGCTTCAGCAGCTTGCGGGCGCGGCGGGCGATGCTCCGGGCCTCGTCGGAGACGCGTTCGAGGTTGTTCGCGACCTTCATTCCCGCGATGATTTCGCGCAGGTCCCCGGCAACGGGGTTGAAGCGCAGCAGGATCTCGAAGGACTCGGCGTCGATGCGGCGCTCCAGCAGGTCCACCTCCTCCTCTTCGGCGATGGCCTCGTTGCAGAGTTCGGCGTTGCGCGTGAGCAGGCCGCGGATGGCGTTGTCGAGGTTCCGCTCGGAGATGCTCGCCATCCGCATCACGGCGGCGCGGGCCTCGCGCAGGGCTTGTTCGAAGGTTCCGAGGATATGGGCGGAGTCGGTCATGGCTTGGAGGTTTTGGACGTTTGTCAGGGATGGTCGTTCGAGGGATCAGACGGAGGCCGGGCAGGGGGTCGCGAGCCTCGCCCCCGCCCCGTCCACGACAGTCTCCCCGGTTTTCATGAAATCGCGGTAGTGGACCAGTTCGAAGTCCCCCGGCCGCCTCTCGACGATGGCGGTGAGCGACTCGACCCAGTCCCCCGAGTTCAGGTAGTGGACGCCGTTTCCGAGAAGCTTGTCCGCCGGGGTGTGAATATGCCCGCAGATGATCCCCCGGCAACCGCGAACCGTGGCGAGCTCCTTGAGCTGGTCCTCGTAGCGGTCGATGAAGCCGACGGCGGATTTGACCTTGGCCTTGATCGTCTGGCTCAGCGAGAAATACTCCTTCCCGCGCAGGGCTCGCCAGCGGTTGTAGAGGCGGTTCAGGCCGAGGAGCAGCTCGTAGCCCTTCGCCCCGGCCACGGCGACCCAGCGGTGGCTCGTCGTGACGCGGTCGAAGCCGTCGCCATGCACGACGAGGTAGTCGCCTCGGGGCGTCCCGTGGATGTATTCGTCGACGATGCGGAGGTTCCCGAAACAGAGGGGCAGGAAGCGTTCGAGGATGTCGTCGTGGTTGCCGCGCAGGTAGATCACCTCGGTGCCCTGCTTCTCCATCTTCTTGAGGACGGTGCGGATGAACTTCGTGTGGGCCGGCAGCCAGCGCCCCCCGCTGCGCAGCGCCCAGCCATCGACGATGTCGCCGTTGAGGATCAGCTTGCGGCAGGTCGTGGCCTTGAGGAAGGCGGTCACCTCCTCGCACTTGCTGTCCCTCGTCCCGAGGTGGATGTCGGAGAGGAAGATGGCGTGGTAGTCGTGGCGCTTGTCGCAGGCTTTCATGGCGGTCGGGAGAAGGGTCGTCAAAGGGGCGGCGGGGAGACCGACTCGCGCTCGACGGGAAGCCGCTCGACGAGGTTGCGGAGCTGCTTCTCGAAGCGTTTCAAGACCTTCTTCCATCGGACCTTCCGGGCCGAGGCGCGGGCCTCCTCGCGGAGAGGGGCGAGATCCCCGGACGCCGCCCGCACCGCGAGGTCGAGGTAGGCCTGGCGGTCGTCGAAGGGGGCGGTGAACCCGTTGATCCCGCTGACGATGTGCTGGCGGGCCGCCGCGTAGTCGTAGGCGACCACGGCGAGGCCGCTGGCCATGGCCTCGAGGGTGACGTTGCCGAAGGTCTCGGTGATGCTGGGGAAGATGAAGAGATCGGCCGAGGCGTAGTGCTCGGCGAGGGCTTCGCCCCGGAGGACCCCGGTGTAGATGAACTCGGGATGGTCGCGCTTCAGCTCCTCCAGCTTCGGCCCGTCGCCGACGAAGACGCCCTTGAAGTCGGGGATACGCTTGCGGATCTCGCTGAAGGTCTCGACGACGAGGGGCAGGTTCTTCTCCGCGGCGACGCGCCCGACATGGAGCCCGACGAGCCCGCCCGGCCCGATGCCCCAAGTCCGGCGGAGGGCGAGGGAGCGCTTCTTCGGATGGAAGAGCTTCGTGTCCACGCCTTTCGGGAGGAGCTGCAGGTTCTCGAAGCCCCGCGCGTCGAGCTGGTCGATGACGTCGCGGGAGGGCACGAAGGTGCAGGTGGAGCGGTTGTGGACACGGCGCAGGTAGGAGAGGGCCGCCTTTTCGAGGAGGGGCAGGCGGTAGTGGGCGACATACTGCTGGAAGTTCGTGTGGAAGCCCGAAGCCGCCGGGATGTCGAGGGCGCGGGCGGCGCTGATGGCCGAGGCCCCGAGCGGCGTCTCGGTCGCGACGTAGACCACGTCGGGGCGCTGGCGCGACCAGCGCGATTGCAGGACGAGGCGCATGGGGAAGCCGAAGCGCACCTCCCGGTAGCCCGGCAGCCCGACGGAGGGCACCTCCAGCCCCTCCTCGTCGCAGGCGAGAACGGCGGGGCGCACGACCTCGACGTGGTGGCCGCGTTCCCGCAGGCCGTTGACGAGCCGCTCCAGCGTGGTCGCGACCCCGTTGGCTTGGGGCGTGTAGGTATCCGTGACGAAGGTGACGTTCATAGCATTCGCGGCCCGCGAACGGCCCGATGCCCTAGCTTCGGGCACCGGGGGAAAGGGGAAAGCAACACCTTTGTCACTTTCGACCTTAAAGGAACCTTGACCTTTCGCCCCCCGAAAAGGGACGAGCCGCAGCCCGGACACCTGCCAAAGACCCGGACTGCGGCTACCCCTCAACTTGGATTCTTGGGGCGGCCTGTCGATGAACAGGAGCCATCGGCCGCCCTTCCGAATCCCAAGGATCTGTTTTGCTGGATTTGAAGCGCGAGCGCTTCGGCGACCAGGCCCTCGCGGTCCTGTCGCGTCTGTTTGTGTGTCAAAAGGATTCCGGGAGACTTCCGCCCTCCTCCCCTCCCCCACCCCATTTGGGCAGGGACGGCATTGGAAGGTTCGGCGGATTCGCTCATCGGATTCGTCGGCGAAGTTTCGCTGACAGTTGAATTTAACAAAATATCAACCGAAAGCAAGTTAAAATTTAAAATTTTTCATCTGCTGATCTTCAAATTTGAGAAATTTTTTAAAATTCCGCGAATTGCCTCCCCTGTAGGGAAGCTCGTGAGGGGTTTCTCCCCGAACGACATTTCAAGGAACGCTCGCCGAAGTTCACGAACTTCGCTACGGCCCCTCAAACCAGCGGAAAGACGATGGCACCAACGAGGAGCAGCGCCAAGCCCGCGAGCGACATCATCAGCATCATCACGCTGACGCTCTTGAAGGTCTCGACCGGGGTCATTCCGGTCATGCGCCCGATGAGCCAGAAGCCGCTGTCGTTCGCCCAGGAGATGGGCTTCGACCCGCAACCGATGGCGAGAGCGAGGTAGAGGGCGGAGTAGGAAAGCTCCGTGCCCATGGCGATGGGGCCGACCATGCCTCCGGCGGTGATCATCGCCACCGTCGCCGATCCCTGGGCGGTGCGGATGAGGGCGGTGACGAGGTAGGCGACGGGGATGAGCATCAGGGTCTGCCGCCCCTCGATGGAGTCGCTGATGATCTCGGCGATGTTCGTGTCCCGCAGCACCGAGCCGAAGGCGCTGCCCGCCGCGGTGATGAGGATGATGACCCCGCCGCTGGCGAGGGCCGTCTGCACCGCCTCCTTCACCTTGGCCCCGGCGGCGCGCTTCGCCCGGACGAGGAGCCACACGGCCGCGCCCGCCGCGAGGATCAAGGCGATGTTCTTGTCGCCGAGCGCCTTCATGGCCGCGACTTCGCGCCCCATCGCGCCGAGGACAGCCTCGCCGCCGATCAGCGCGATGGGAAGGACGATAGGAAAGAGCGAGAGCCAGAGCGGAGGGAGCGGCCCGTCGAACCCGGCGGCCGGCTTCGTCTCCGCGCCCGCCTCCTCCCGCAGGGGGATGTCCCAGCGCCGGTTCGCCCAATAGGCGTAGGCGACACCGGTGGCCGAGGTGAAGAGACCGACGACGATGCCCCCGAGCATCATGGAGCCGATCGTGACTTGGTCGCCGAAGCTCGCGGCCACGGTGAGGGGACCCGGCGTCGGCGGCACGAGGGAATGGGCCATGGTCGCCCCGGCCACGATGGTGAGGATGTAGAGCAGGTAGTCCCTCCCCGTCTCGCGCCGCAAGGCCTTGCCGAGGGGTAGGAGGAGGTAGAAGACCGTGTCGAAGAAGACGGGGATGCCGAGGGTGAAGGCGCTGCCGGCGAAGGCGATGGGCGTGCCCCGGACCCCGCAGAGCCGCATCAGGGAATCGACGATGCGCTTCGCCCCGCCGGAGTCGAGGAGGCATTGCCCGATGATGGCGGCCATGGCGATGATGAGGGCGATCTCTCCGCAGCCCTTGCCGAAGGCATCGGTGAAGCGCGAGACGAACCATTTTCCCGAATGCGCCACGGCGGTGGTGTGCGCCTTTTCCCATTCCGGCGGCGCGGCGTCGGGGATGCCCCCCCCATCCCCCACGAGGGCGGCGCGCTGCGGCGCGTCGAGCTTCGACCGGTAGAGCAGCTCCGCCGGGGTCAGGGCCGCGACGGTCAACCCGGCGGCGGTGAGGGCGATGAAGGGATGCCAGCGGAGGACGATGATGGCGAGCACCACGACGGACACCCCGACCAGAAGCAGCGAGAGAGATCCCATCGTCTTCGGAGCGCGAAGGGGCTCACTTCATCGCGGCGAAGCGGGTCGTGAGGAGGTCCGCCGCCGAAGCATTCCCGACTTTCTCCCGGCTCGCGTCGATCCAGATCTGCTCGAGCTGGTTCTTGGTGGGGCGGTCGGTCTCGTAGAAGACGCCGAACTTGCCGGGGAAGGGCAGGGAGGCGAGCTGGTAGGCGGCGTTCTCGTCGGAGACGTCGTGGCGCTCCGCGTCCTCGGGCGTGTCGTCCCATTTCCGCTCCTCGATCAGGTCGAAGGCCCCGCCCTTCCGCGGATTGCCCGCGTCGAAGGCGCCGGGGTAGAAGACGACGCATTCGGAGAGCACCTCGACGACGCTGAAGCCGGGGTGGAGGATGGCCCGCTCGAAGACCTCCATCATGTGCTTCACCTGGGTGGCGTGGGTGCGGGCAACGAAGCTCGCGCCGCCGTAGACGAGCTTCTTCATCGGGTTGATGGGCTGGTCGATGGCCCCGGTCGGGTCGGTCTTCGACTTGAAGCCCTTCGGGCTCGTCGGCGAGGTCTGCTTCTTCGTCAGGCCGTAGACGAAGTTGTCCATCACGATGTAGGTGAGGTTCACGTTCTTGCGCGCGGCGTGGTCGAGGTGGTTGCCCCCGATGGAGTAGCCGTCGCCGTCGCCGCCGAAGGCGAAGACGTGCAAGTCGGGGCGCGAGAGGCTCACCCCCGTGGCGAAGGGCAGGGCGCGGCCGTGGATGAAGTGGACGCCATGCCCGTTGACGAAGTAGGGAAAGCGCGAGGAGCAGCCGATCCCGGCGATGGTGCAGATCTTCTCGTGGGGGATCTGGAGCTTTTCGAGCACCTTGAAGAAGGAGGCGAGCACGGCGAAGTCGCCGCAGCCCGGACACCAAGTCGGGTGGTCGGCGGTGAGGTCCTTCTTCGTGAGCGGTTTGGGAGCTTCGGCGGCTGTGGACATGGGAAAAAAGGGGGGTGTTCAGGGATCAGTTTTCAGTGGCGGCCTCGACGCGCGACACGATGTCGCGGACCCGGTAGTTGAGCCCGTCGGTTTTGCAGATGGAGCGGATCTTCGGATCGCAGTGGCGCGCCCGCAGCAAAGTGGCGAGTTGGCCGTGGCCGTAGAGGCCCTCGTCGTTCATCTCCACGACGAGGACGTGGTCGTATTTCGAGAAGACCGTTTCGAGGTCGTTCGGCATGGGGTTGAGATGGCGCAGATGGACGGCGCCGACCTTCCGCCCTTTCTCGCGGAGGCGTCCGACGGCCTCGCGGATCGGCCCCCAGGTCGATCCCCAGCCGACGAGGAGGATTTCGCCGTTTTCGTCGCCGAAGGTTTCGGGCAGCGGCAGAGTCGCGCCGAGGGCCTTGAGCTTCTCGCGGCGGCGCTCGGTCATCTTCTGGTGGATGCCGGGGTTGGCGCTGGGATGGCCCCATTCGTCGTGCTCCAATCCGGTGACGACCGGGTAGGTGCCGGCGGTCATGGTCGAGCCGGGAGGGGCGTGGCGCGTGGGGCCGTCGAGCGGGTAGGGCTTGAACTCCTCCCCGCGCGGGGCGAGGTCGAGGGTCGGCTCGTGGAGATGTTTCGAGAGGTCGGGCTCCTCGAATGCCTCGATGCGCGAGGCGAGGGCCATGTCGGTGAGGACGAAGACGGGGCAACTGTAGGTCCGCGCCAACTCGCAGGCCTCGACTGCGGTGTAGAAGCAATCGGCCACGTTCTTCGGCGCGAGGACGATGCGGGGGCAGTCGCCGTGGCTGCCGTAGATGGCCTGGAGCAGGTCGCTCTGCTCCACGCTGGTCGGCAGTCCGGTGCTGGGCCCGCCGCGTTGCACGTTGATGACGACGAGGGGCAGCTCGGCCATGGTCCCGTAGCTGAGCGCCTCCATTTTCAGCGAGATGCCGGGACCGGCGCTGCCCGTCACGGCGGTGTGGCCGGAGTAGGCGAAACCGAGGGCCATGGCCACCGCCCCGAGCTCGTCCTCGGCTTGGACGAAAAGGCCGCCGTATTTCGGCAGTTCGACGCGGAGTTGCTCCATGATCGTGGACCAAGGCGTGATCGGATAGGCCGCGCCGTAGCGCACCCCGCCCGCGAGGAGGCCGAGGACCATGGCGGTGTTGCCGTCGGTGGTGACCTTGTCGGCGGCGCTGCCCTTCCCCTGCTGCAATTCGTATTCGACCCGGAGGAGGTCCCCGACGGGGTAGGCGAAGCCCGCGTCGAAGGCGAGCATGGCGTTGCGCAGGACATCCTCGTTTTTGCCGCCGAACTGGCGCGAGACGAGTCCGACGACCTTCTCCCGGTCCAGCTTGAAGATCTGCGTGACGAGCCCGAGGACGAAAAGGTTCTTCCCGCGCTCGCGCGAGCTGCCGCCGAGGGCCTCCACAGTCGTGCTCGTGATGGGGATGCCGACTTGGAGGGCGTCGAGGTCGCCTTTCAACTCCTGCACCTGGTCGCTGTCGTAGATGCAGACGCCGCCCGGGCGCAGGGAGCCGATGTGGTTGTCGTAGCTGTGCTGGTAGAAGGCGAAGAGGAAGTCGGACTCGTCCCCGGCGGAGAGCACCTCGCCCGATCCGAGGTGGACCTGGAAGATCGACGGCCCGCCCGAGATCGTCGAGGGGATCGTCATGTAGGTCATGACCTCCCGGGCGCTGCGCCCGGCGAGACGGGCGAGGAGGCCGCCGATGGTCTGGATGCCGTCTTGGGAGTTCCCGGCGAAGCGGATGACGGCGTTCTGGAGTTCGGTGGCTCCCGAGGAAGGCGCGGGATCGAGGGTGATGTCGGAGGGTTCCGACGTCGCGAGGGGACTCATACGGAGTGACAAATGGGGAGTTTAAAAGGCGTTATACTTGGACGGATTCGGCAAGGCAACCACATTTCTGCGCCATCCCGAGGTCCGGGCGGCGTTTGCGTATGGGAATCCGGTCGACAGAAAGGCTTGCCAGGGGTCGCGCCACATGTTACTCCCGCTTCGCACCCGACATGAAAGCCCCCCTCTTTTCCCTCCTTCTCTTCGCCCTCCCCCTCGCCGCCGCCGAGCCGGGAGAGTGGGTCGATCTCTTCAACGGCAAGAACCTCGACGGCTGGACGCAGCGCGGCGGAGTCGCCAAATACACGGTGGAGGACGGTGTCATCGTTGGCACGACCGTCCCGAAGACCCCGAACTCCTTCCTCTGCACCGACAGGGACTACACGGACTTCATCCTCGAAGTCGAGTTCCAGGTCGATCCCACCCTCAACTGCGGCGTGCAGATCCGCTCGAACAGCCTGCCGGACTACAAGGACGGCCAAGTCCACGGCTACCAGGTCGAGATCGACCCCTCCGACCGCGGCTGGAGCGGCGGCATCTACGACGAGGGCCGCCGGGGCTGGCTCGACGACCTCTCCGGCAATCCCGCCGCCCGCTACGCCTTCAAGCAGAACGGGTGGAACCACTACCGCGTCGAGGCCATCGGCGACCGCATCCGCACCTTCGTCAACGGCGTGCCCGCCGCCGACCTCGTCGACAACCTCACCGCGACCGGCTTCATCGCCCTGCAAGTCCACGGCATCGGCAACCGCGAGGAGACCCTGCAGGTCCGCTACCGCAACGTCCGCATCCAGGACCTCGGCGGAGCAACGCTCGTGAAAGAGGGCGCGGCCTTCCGCAAACTCGCGGACGGCTTCAAGTTCACCGAAGGCCCCGCCCTCGCCCCGGACGGGAAAATCTATTTCACCGACATCCCCAACGAGCGCATCCACGCCTACGATCCCGCCACGGGGGGGACCTCCGTCTTCCGCGAGCAGAGTGGCAAGGCCAACGGCCTCTTCTTCACCCCGGCGGGAGCCTTGATCGCCTGCGAGGGCGGCGCGCGACGCCTCACCCGCACCGACTTCGCCGGGCAGGTGACGGTGCTCGCCGAGACCTACGAGGGCAAGAAACTGAACAGCCCCAACGACGTCATCCCCGACGGCCACGGCGGCTTCTACTTCACCGACCCGCGCTACGGGAGCCACGACGACCGCGAGATCGACGTCGAGGCGGTCTACTACGTGGACAAGGGCGGCAAAATCGCCCAAGTCGCCGCCGACCTCGTGCGCCCGAACGGCATCCTCCTCTCTCCCGACGACCGCGTCCTCTACATCGCCGACGAAGCGGGTGGCAAAATCTATGCCTACGACGTCGAGAGTCCCGGCAAACCCGTCAACAAACGCGAATTCGCCCCCGTCGGCAGCGACGGTCTCAGCATCGACAAGCGCGGCAATCTCTACGTGACGTGGAAGGCCGACGTGATCGTCTTTTCGCCCGAGGGCAAGGAACGGCTGCGCCTCGCCCCGCCCGAAGCCCCCGCGAACTGCCTCCTCGCCGGGAAGACGCTCTACGTCACCGCGCGGACGGGATTCTACGCGATCGACTGGGAAGTCGAGGGAGTGAGGTGAGTGGAGGGTCCGGAGGCAAATCCGAAGCTCGAAATCCGAACTTGGGCATCCGGGATTGGCCTCCGGCGACCGCTGATTTGGCTGATCTTCGCTGATTTTTTGGGGTTCCGTGACTTCGGATTTGCCTTACGCCCGCGATTTGACCCGAAACCGTCAGCGGACTATCTTGCCCCATGTCCGTTCGCGAACAGCTCCAACGCGAAGCCTCCCTACTGCCGGAAGAGGTGGTCCGGCATCTGCTCGACTACCTGCGCGATTTGCCATCCGGCAAGATGCCTTCCTCTGCCACGAATTCGCAGGGAGACTATTTCGACACCTATTGGAGTCGCTGGTATGGGCGTTGTGACGGTCAGGCTTGGGACGAACCCTCCGAGCTTCCCTTGGAGACACGGGAGGCATGGTGATGCCTTGGCTGCTGGACACGAACCATTGGATACGGCTTCTGAAGGGACGCTGCCTGCCACTGGCAGAGCGATTGAAAGCCATGCCACCACAAGAGGTCTGGCTCTGTTCCATCGTGAAGGAAGAGCTGCTCCACGGCGCACTCGGATACGAGCGGCCTGATGAACGTTTGGCCTTGTTGGCGGATCTGTTCGCCCAGCACCCTTCCGCGCCATTTGACGATTTGGCCGCCGAATCCGCCGCCCGTATCCGTCACGATCTCGAAACGCGCGGCTGCGTGATCGGTCCGCGTGATTTGCAGATCGCCGGGGTGGCCCTGAGTCGCGGCTGGACGCTGGCGACAAGCAACACGGAGGAATTCAGCCGCGTCTCCGGTTTGGCCTTGGAAGACTGGACCGCGCCCATGACATGAATGAGGTGATTCCATCCATTCATGTCGCCGACACAGCCCAAAGTAGCCCGGGCCAGCCGTCCCTACCAAGCCTCCCGTCCACGGGGACTTGGAAAGCCCCCCTCCCAGTCAAAAAAAATCAGCGGAGATCAGCCAAATCAGCGGTCCCGCGAAGCGGCTTCGGATTTCGGGTTTCACTCCCCCACGACCACCCCGCGATCCCCGCCGGTAGGACGGTAGCCGAGGCTGCGGAAACCGGCTTCGGCGAGGAAGCCCTCCATCTCGGACCACGCGTAGCAGCGGCCCTGCGTCGAATGGGCGAGGATGCAGGAATATTCCGCCACGGGCAGCGGGCCGCGCTTGTCGGGATCGAGGAAGGCTTCGTGGACGAGCACTTTCCCGCCGGGCGCGAGGGTTTCGCGGGAGCGCCGCAGCAGGGCGAGGATCTCCGCCTTGCCCCAATCGTGCATGACGTTGGAGAACAGATGCAGGTCGCACCCGACGGGCCAGCCATCGCGGAACATGTCGCCCGTCTCCACGCGCACGCGGTCCGCGAGCCTGCGTTGCGCAATCTTTTCACGAGCGATGGCGTCGACGGGAGTCTGTTCGAGGACGGTGGCCTCGATCTGCGGCGCGTTGGCCGCGAGGGCGCAGGAGTAGACGCCCGATCCGCCGCCGATGTCGAGGAGGCGGCGTGCTCCGGCGAGGACATCGGAGACAGCGTCAGCGAGTTTCTTCCCGAGAAAGACGCCGCGGCAGTCCATCGCGGCGGTGAAGGCGCGGGCGAAGTCCTCGGAAAGCATGGAGCCGTGCCAGTCGTCGGAGGCCTCGTCGAGTCCGGCCCAATGCGCGGGACGTCCCGTTTTCAAGACCCTGACAAAGTCCTGCACCACGGCCCGGTCGCGAAGGGAGCCGTAGTAGGGGGTGAGATCCCAAGGCGAACCCTCGCAAAGATGCTCAAGGGCGGTCGTGGTCGGTGAAAACACGCCGTCCCCGTCGCAATCGAGGTAGCCGTTGGCGAGGCAGAGGGTGAGGAGGGCGTCGGCGGGACGTTCGTCCCAGCCGAAGCGTTCGCAGATCTCCGCAAGGGTGCCGGGACGCTCGCGCAAAGCGTCGAAGATGCGGAATTCGGCCACGGCGGCGGTGAGCAGGTCGATGGCGTAGACGCCGTCGCGGTAGCGCAGCAAGGTCGCGGGATCGGTCAGGGGGAGGCGGTCGAGTCCGGTCATTGGAAAAGGGTGGCCTACGGAACGCGCGGAAAACACGGAAGTTTCATGGGATTTTTGGAAAGGAATCGATGCAAATGCTCTCCGTCTTTCCGAGTCTTCCGAGTTTTCCGTAGACCCCCACCATCAGAGGTGCAGCAGCGAGCGGAGGGTCTCGGCGATGCTCGTCGAGGTGGGGCGGTGCGCCTTCCAGAGATTGGGGTGGTAGGGAATGGGCGTGTCGCGGCAGTTGAGGCGCTGCGGCGGCGCGTCGAGGAGGTGGAAGCCATCGGCGACGACACGGGAGACGACCTCGGCGGTGACGCCCCCCCAGGGAAAACCCTCGCCCACGCAGAGGAGGCGACCCGTCCGCGCGACCGAGCCGAGAACGGTATCGGTGTCGAGGGGCTTCACCGTGCGCAGATCGACGACTTCGATGTCCCAGCCTTCTCCGGCGAGTTCGTTGGCCGCCTTCAGAGACTCGTGGACCATGGCGCTGTAGGTCACGACCGTGGCGTGGCGTCCGGGCTTGAGGACGCGGGCGCGCCCGGCGGGGAGGACGGGTTCGTCGGGGAGCGCGTCCGCCTTGAGGTGGTAGTAGAGGAACTTGTGCTCGCAGAAGAGCACCGGATCGTCGATGGCGACGGCTTCGAGAAACATCCAGTAGGCGTCCTCCACCGTGGCCGGGGTCATCACGACGGTGCCGGGGTAGTGGGCATAGATCGATTCGAGGCACTGGCTGTGGAAGGGGCCGCTGCCCTCGGTGCCGCCCGAGGGCAGGCGCACAACGACGGGACAGGGCACTCCAGTGCGGTAGTAGTGGGTCGCGGCGTGGTTGACGATCTGGTTGAAAGCGATGGAGGAGAAGTCGGCGAACTGCATCTCCACGATGGGGCGCATCCCTTCAAGCGCCGCGCCGATGGCCGAGCCGACCATGGCGTCCTCGCTGATGGGCGAGTCGAGGACGCGGCCGGGGAAGCGCTCGGCGAGGTGCTTCGTCGCCTTGAACGCGCCGCCGAAGCCGGCCACATCCTGTCCGTAGATGTAGACGGCGTCGTTCTCGGCGAGGGCCTTGGCCTGGGCCTCGCGGATGGCCTCAAGATAGGTGATCGGCATGGGTTTTTCCGGGGCGAACCTTGGCCCAAGTTGGCCGATTCGCAAGGGGGCATGGCCGCATCCGCCTGACGGGAGGCCATCCATCGAGCCCTCCTCCCCTCATCATGGGTGATTTTCCGCTTCGCGCTTGGCGAAATCGCGGGCAAACTCCCGTCCGTCCCTCATGAAGCTCCACGGAAAAATCGCCCTCGTCACCGGCGCCGGACGCGGCATCGGCAAAGGTTGCGCCCTCGCCCTCGCCGAGGCGGGTGCCGACATCGTCCTCAACGACCGCCCCGGCAGTCCCGACCTCCATCCTGCGGCGGAGGAAATCCGCGCTCTCGGCCGCCGCTGCTGGGCGGTCGAGTCGGACATCTTCTCCCGCTCCGGATGCGAGGCCCTCGCCGCCGCCGCCCTCGCCGAAGCGGGCCGCCTCGACATCCTCGTGAGCAACCCCGCCTTCAGCCGCCGCGCCGACTTCCTCGATTGCGATCCCGATATCTTCGAAAAGACCCTGCAAGGCTCTCTGACCAGCGGCTTCCACATGAGTCAGCTCGTGGGACGCCACTTCGTCGAGCGTAGCGAGGGCGGCAAGATCGTTTTCATCTCTTCCGTCCACGGCATCGCCCCCTTCCCCCGCGCCGCCGCCTACAACGCGGCCAAGGCCGGTCTCGACCACATGATGCGCACGATCGCCGTCGAGCTCATCGGCCATCGCATCAATGTGAACGGCATCGCCCCCGGCTGGATCGACACCCCCGGCGAGCACGAGGCCTTCGGCGCAGGTGTCATGGCCGACGCAGGCAAGGAGCTCCCTTGGGGCCGCCTCGGCCTGCCCGCCGATATCGGCAAGGCGGCGGTCTATCTCTGCTCCGACGACGCGGACTACGTCACCGGCGAAGTGCTCACCGTGGACGGCGGGATCCGCCTGCGGGGCTACATGGACCACCAGCCGCCCCCGACGCGATGACCCTGGCATTCCGACAATTCCAAGCCGCCGAGGCGGGTCCACGCCTTCTCGTCACCGGCGGAGTGCATGGCGACGAGTTCGAGCCCATCCTCGCGATCCGCCGTCTCATCCGCTTTTTCTCGGACGACAACGCCCTCGTCTGCGGACGCCTCGTCCTCGTGCCCGTGGTCAACGAGGCTGCCTTCCTCCGCGGCCACCGCTGTGGCGAGGACGGCCTCGACCTCGCACGCACCTGCCCCGGTCGCGCCGACGGCTCCCCCACCGAACGAACCGCCACCGCCCTCGCCGCCCTGATCCGCGACTCGAACCACTACATCGACCTGCACACTGGCGGCACGGAGCTTTCCGTCTTCCCCCTCGCCGGCTACATGATGGTCTCCGACCCCGCCGTGCTGGAGGAGCAGCGCCGCATGGCCCGCGCCTTCAACCTGCCCGTGGTCTGGGGCAGCTCGTCAGAACTGGAGGGCCGCTCCCTCTCCGTCGCCCGCGACGCCGGAGTGCCCGCGATCTACACGGAATACCTCGGGTCGGCGACACGCTCCAACGAAGGCGTCGAGGCGTATTTCGACGGCGTCCTCAACGTCATGGCCGAACTCGGCATGATCCCCCGCAGCCTGCCCACGAGTCGCGTCGAGCATGTCGTCGAAGACACGCGGCCCGGCTCGGGCCACATGCAGGTCAGCCACCCCGCCCCGATGGACGGCTGTTTCGAACCCGCCTCGGGTCTCGGCGATCACGTCGAAAAAGGCCAGCCCCTCGGCCACGTCCTCGACCTCCTCGGCGACACGAGCCTGCCCGTCCCCGCCGAGGAGAGCGGGCGCGTCATCGTCTTGCGCACCTTCCCGCGAGTGAGGAAAGGCGACTCGGTCGGGGTCATCTTGCCCATGACCCATGACCCATGACCCATGACTCGTGACTCGTGACTCGTGACTCGTGACTCGTGACTCGTGACCCGTGACCCGTGACCCGTGACCCGTGACCCGTGACCCATGACCCATGACTCGTGACTCGTGACCCATGACCTCCCCCCGCATCACCCTCGGAGAAGGCAACACACCGCTCGTCCGGTCCCGCCGCATCGGTCCGGCGGCGGGCTTGGCGAACCTGCATTTCAAGCTCGAATCCCTCAACCCGACCGGCTCCTACAAGGACCGCTTCGCCGTCGCCGCAGTCTCGCGCTTGCTGGAGCGCGGGGCGACCCATTGCCTCGCCACCTCCAGCGGCAACACCGGGGCCGCCCTCGCCGCCGCCTGCGCCGTTGCGGGGATCCCCCTGCACCTCGCCATCGTCGAGCCCGCCCCCGACGACAAGCTGCGACAAATGCTGGCCTACGGCGCGACCCTGCATCGACTTCGCGGCTTCGGCCTTGATCCCGAAACCACGGCGGAGACCTTCGCAGGCTTGCGCCGCCTCGCCAACCGCCCCGGCTGGTCGCTGGAGGTCAGCGCCTACTCCGTCAGCCCCGAGGGGATGCGCGGCGTCGAAACAATTTCCGCTGAACTCGACGAAGCCCTCGACGGACGCCTCGACCACGTCTTCGTCCCCGCCGGAGGCGGCGGGCTCTGCCTCGCCGTGGCGAGGGGATTCGCGCCCTGCCAATCCACCCCCTCGATCCACTGCGTGCAGCCCGAGGGCAACGACACCATCGCCGGACCTCTCCGCGAAGGGCGCGACCACGGACGCCGCGCCGATCCCTGCGCCACGACGATCAGCGGGCTGCAAGTGCCCAATCTGCTCGACGCCAACGCCGTCATCGCCGCCTGCCGCACGAGCGGGGGAAATGGTCATCCCGTCCCCGACGCCTCCGTTTACGAACTGCAAGCACGCCTCGCCCGCGAGGAAGGGATTTTCACCGAACCCGCCGGAGCCGTCGCCCTCGCCGGAGCTTTGCAAGCCGCGGCCGCCGGGGAGATCGACCCCGAGGCCACCATCGTCTGCCTCGTGACCGGGAGCGGATTCAAGGACGGCGCTTCGCTCGCGAAGATGGCCGACGCCGGAGCCGTGCCGCTGGTGGGGTTTGCGGAATTCGAGGCGGCCTTGGGGTAGGCGGCCTTTGGAGCGCCGGGCGGGAGAAGCTCTCACGAACTTCTCTACCATGCCGTCCGCCGCAGCCGTAGCGAAGTTCGTGAGAACTTCGACGAACGTTCCTTGAAACGCTGCGGCCAACAAAGAAAAGAAACCCACGGAATTCACGGAAGCTCACGGAAAGTTCCTTCCGGGGAACTGGGCAAACGGGTCTCCTATTCGCGTTTCTCGCCTTTTTTCAGACGCGAATGACCGTAAATCCCCGCGAATTTTCGCGAATCCGGTCTGGCGGAAGGCATTCCTCCATCGCCCTCGGAAAATCCCTTTCTGTGAGCTTCCGTGATTTCCGTGGGCATTCTCACCCCGCGCCCAGCTCGATCAATTCGCGGATCTCCCTCGCGATCTCGTCCTCCGTCGGCGCGTCCAGCGTCTCCTCCACCGCCTGCCGGAAGAGCATGCGGTAGCGTTTGCGGTAGCGCGTCAGCATCACCCGCAGATGGTCGAGAGAGACCCCCAGCACCTCCGCCGCCGCGGCTTGCTCGCCCGCTCCGCCGGACGTGAAAATCCAAGGCGAAAGCCGCTCGAAGACCTCGCCCTTTCCCTCCCCTTCGCACTCCTCGCGCAGGCGCTCGTGCACCGAGGCGAAGAAATCCCTCGCCCAGCGCCGATGGTAGAGCGCCTCCGGGCTCGCCAGATCTGGTGGTTCCGACTGGTAGCGGGCCTCCGCGCCCATCGCGTCGATGGAGACGACCGTCCCCGCTCCGCGCTTCGCCGCGCCCTCCCGCTCCCGGTGGTTGCGCAGGTGGTTCTGGAAGGAGCGCAGCAGCAGCGCTCGCAACCGCCCCCTCTCTTCGCTCGCCCTGCCGAAGAGGTCGTTGCCCAGCGCGTGCTGGAAGAAGCCCTGCGTCAGGTCCTCCGCGTCCTCCGACGGATGCCCCGCCCGGCGGGCGTAGCTGTAGAGAGGGAACCAGCAGGCCTCACAGAGCTTTTGCAGGATGCGGACCCGTTCCTCCTCGCAGTCGCTTGCCCGCAGTTGTTCGATCAGCGTCCAGCGCGTGGATTGGAAACTTGGCGAAGCGGAGAGCATGGAGGGAGGATAGCAGAGCGCGGCGCAGGGCGGGACATTTTTGTGGAAAAAATCGGGGCCAGCCCGTAGCGAAGTTCGCGGGAACTTCGACAAGCCTCCCTCGAAACGCCGAACGGGGGAGAAGTTCTCACGAAATTGCCTTCGGCTATCCGCTTCGCGCCATGCCCACGGCCAAAACCAAGCCCAAACGAGCACACTTCGACATATCCCAGAGATTTTTTTCAAAAAAATCATCCTCCCCTGTAATCGCAGCCGAGTTTTCCTGTAGAAAACATGGAAAGGGGGTGGTGCATCCGCCTCCCGCAAATCCATCGCAAAGACCATCCATGAGCAACGACACCCCAACCCCGGCACCGGGCGACAGCTTCCCCGCAGGCAGTCCCTCGGACATGCGCGACCTGCTCCTCGGCCCCGACAGTCAGCCACCTGCTGCCTCCAAGCCCTCCGGCCCCTGGGTGCCCCCCACGGCCGAGAAGCTCCAGGCCATCCTCCCCGGCGGCTACGAGATCGTCAGGATGCTCGGCCGCGGCGGCATGGGTGCCGTCTACATGGGGCGGCAAGTCTCCCTCGACCGCCCCGTCGCCATCAAGATTCTCTCCGGCGCGTTGGCCGAGAAGGAGGGCGACTTCCACTTCAAAGAGCGATTCCAGAACGAGGCCCGCGCCATGGCCAAGCTCAGCCACCCCGGCATCGTCGCCGTCTACGACTTCGGCGAGACCGGGGACGGGCTGCTCTACATCGTGATGGAGTACATCGACGGCACCGACGTCCAGCGCATGATCGTCGCCGACGGGAGGCTGCGCACGGAGTATGCCATGGCTATCACCGCCTATGTCTGCGACGCGCTCGCCTACGCGCACGCACGGGGCATCATCCGTGTGACGAACCCACGAGTCGAGCCCCGTCCGACGCTCGCCTACGCGCACGCGCGGGGCATCATCCACCGCGACATCAAGCCCGCGAACATCATGGTCGGCTACGACGGGGTGGTGAAGGTCGCCGACTTCGGCTTGGCGAAGGTGCAGGCCGTCGAGGGCCAGTCCCTCGGGCTGACGATGAGCGGCATGGTGATGGGTACGATGCACTTCATGGCCCCCGAGTGCCTCGAGTACGGGGCGGTCGTGGACCACCGGGTGGACGTCTACGCGGTGGGGGTGATGCTCTACATGATGCTGACGGGGAAGGTGCCGCACGGGATCTTCGAGCTACCCTCAATGCAGGTGGCGGGCATGGACCCTCGCTACGACGGGATCATCGCGCGGGCGATGCGGGAGGACCGCGAGGAGCGCTACCAGAGCGCCATGGAGCTTCGCCTGGACCTCGACGCGATCCTGACGCAGCCCGTGCCGAAGGTGGACGCGGAGTCCGGGCAGCCGATGGCGGCCTTGCCGACGAGGGCGCGTCCGCAGAGGCCCGGCGGGAAGACCTTGGTGACGCGGGAGGCGGGGGCGGCTCCGCCGAGACCCGTCCCGGCGAAGCCTCGCTCCTCGCTGGCGTGGGTGGCGGGTCCGGTGCTGCTGCTGACGGGGGTTGGGGTTTGGTGGTATCTGAGGCGCGAGACGCCCGCGCCCGTCGCGATGGTCACGGACACCTCCGTGGTGTCCCGCCCTTCCGCAAATCCGACGAGCCAGACTGGTCCAACCAGTCCGACTGCCTCGGACCCAGCCGGAGCGACGAAGGACCGCCCTTTCGAGAACCGCCTCGGGATGAAATTCGTGCCCGTGCCGGGGACGGATGCGCTCTTCTGCATCCACGAGACGCGCTACCGGGACTACGAAGCCTATGCGAAGGAGAATCCGGGGATCGACGGCGCTTGGAGAAACCAGACCTATGATGGTTTCCCGATCACCGAGCGGGCCGGAGACCATCCTGTGACACGAGTGAGCTGGGAAGATGCGAAAGCCTTCTGCGCATGGCTGAGCAGGAAGGATGGCAAGACCTACCGCCTGCCCACTGACGAGGAATGGAGTCTCGCCGTGGGCTTGGGCGGCAAAGAGCGGCGCTCGCCCAGCGACACGCCGAAGAGCATCCCGAGGGTCCAAGACGAGTTCCCCTGGGGCACGGAATGGCCCCCACCCGCCGGAGCGGGTAACTACAGTGATCAGAGCCGCAAGGAGCAGGCTCCGCGCGACAAGACTCGGTATATCGAAGGCAACTACGACGACGGATTTCCGACGACCGCGCCGGTGATGAGTTTCGCTCCGAACCCCTTCGGACTGTACGACCTCGGCGGCAATGTGTGGGAGTGGTGTGAGGATTTATATTCCAATGAAGATAAATCTCTTGTCTTTCGAGGCAGTTGTTGGTACGACGGTGGGCGCGGCCATCTATTCTCAACCTCCCGCCATCACGAACCACCCGAGGTTCGGTTCATAACCTTCGGCTTCCGCGTCGTCCTCGCACCATCCGAACCAACGCCGCCCCCCGCCAGCATCACTGCCGCCCCGACCACGCCCCCGCCCTCATCGGGCGGCTGGCTGGAGCTATTCGACGGCGCCACTCTCGGCGGCTGGAACACCGGCGGTCAGGCGCAATGGAAGGTCGAAAACGCCGCCATCACCTCCGACGAAGGGGGCAATGGCGCCCTCTATCGCCAACTCGCCTCGCCATGGTTCGAGCTCACCGGAGAGGCGCGCATGAGCGAAACTGGAAACGGCGGCATCCACTTCCACCTCGAGGACGCCGCCAAGCTGCTCCAAGGCTATGAATTCCAATTCTGCGGCAGCCTCAACCAGCAGCGCGGAGTCGGCCCCGGCGGCCTCTTCGCCTACGCCGAAGGCAGGGGAGCGCACATCAACGCGCCCCCGGGCGTCTTCCCCGACAACGAGTTCACCCCTTTCCGCCTCCTCGTGGAACCCGACCGCATCCAAGGGTGGATCGGCAATCGCCAGACCTTCGATCATCGCCGCCGTCTCGATCCGTCCAGACCGTCCCTCCTTGCCATCAGCCGGTGGGGGCCGGACGGAGCGGCGGCCTACCGCAACCTGCGGTTGCGGATGATCGAGGCGGGTGCCCCCGACGTGTCCGCTGCGGCTACCAAGGAGCAGCCCTACGAAAACAGCCTCGGCATGAAGTTCGTGCCCGTGCCGGGGACCGACGTAATGTTCTGCATCCACGAGACACGCTATCGGGACTACGAGGCCTATGCGAAGGAGTATTCCGGCATCAACGGCGATTGGAAAGACCAAACCGTCCTTAGCTATACGATCACCGAACGGGCCGGGGAGCATCCCGTGTGGAAAGTGAACTGGGAGGATGCGCAGGGATTCTGCGCTTGGCTGAGCAAGAAGGAGGAACGGACCTACCGCTTGCCAACCGACGAGGAGTGGAGCCTTGCAGCGGGCTTGGGCGGCAAAGAGCTTCGAATGCCGGGAGATACCCCGGAAAGCCTAAGCGAAAAAATCATACAAGAATTCCCGTGGGGAACGACTTGGCCACCACCGGCAGGGGCAGGCAACTACAGCGACAGGAGTCGGAAGGCCAAGGCTCCCGGCAGAGGAGATGGCTATTTGGAGGAGTATGACGACGGCTTTCCGACAACCGCGCCAGTAATGAGCTTCGCGCCAAACCGCTTCGGGCTTTACGACATGGGTGGCAACGTGCGGGAGCTGGTTGAAGACTGGTTCAACCCCGCACAGAATCTCCGTGTTCACCGCGGCTCTTCTTGGCATTTAAGTCAAGAGAGCAACCTCCGTTCCATGGCCCGCGGCACTGACAACCCGATGACCCGCCGCGCCTCATTTGGCTTCCGCATCGTCCTCGCGGCATCCGGCCAAGCGGCTTCCCCTCCCATTGAAACCACCACCACCCCGCCTTCCACTCCGACCCTCCTCCCCGAACTCGCGCAGCGTCTCGAAGCCTACCTCGCAGCCCGGCGCGGAGCCCTCGACACCTTGGTCGGACACTACCTGCGCAACCTCGACACCCGCCTCGCCCAAGCCAACTCCGCCGCCGACCTGACGCTGGCCACGGCCTTCGAGGAGGAGAAGGCCCGCGTCGCAGCCCTGCGCACCCGCCTCGCGCAAACGCCGACGGACACCGCCGCCGCAGCCAAGCAGTGGCCCGCCCTGCCCGCCCTCGCGGAGGATGCCCCTGCGAAACTGGCGGAGTTGCGGCAGGTGTGGGAGGCCGAACACGGGAAAATCCGCGCCGACCTCGACGGCAAGCTCGCCCAATCCCTGCAAGCGCTGGAGGCCGAGCTGACGCGGGCGCGCCGTCGGGAGGAGGCCCGGTCGGTGCTCGCCTACCGCGAGTCGTTGCAAGGGAGCGCGGGCACTCCTGCCCGCAACTAGCCCGCATTTCTCACACTCTTTCTGCTACGGCTTGCTGCGGCCCGCCCCGGCTTCGTTCCGCCCGGATTTCCCCTTGGACAGTATGTTCTCATACAATCCGGCGGGGAAATCCGGCCGCGCCTTGCCGGAACAGCCCTCGCCGCGTCTCGCGACGAAAGAGTGTGAGAAATACGGGCTAGACGGACGTGGCCGAAGTCCCCGCCCCGCCTGCGACGGCGGACAAGAGTGTCCACACTCCCGCCGACTTGGCCCAAACGACGTTCGACCGAGGTCAATGACCTCGGCCACGGGGCGGGACGGGCGGGAGAAGCTCTCACGAACTTCTCTACACGCGTAACGTCGAACAAGCCCCTCAATCCAGCCCCTCGAACATCCCTGCCGCCGCGATGAGACCGTCGCGCAGGATGCCGAAATCGCCGCAGTTGCAGAGCAGTTGCGCGCCTTGGTCTCGGCGCTTCTTCATGTCCTCGGGCGTTCCCGCCGGGGTGCCCCAGGCTTTGCCATGGGCTTTGCACGCGGCGGCGACGCGCTCGTAGGCGGCTTCGAGCTTCGCCCCGGTGGTGTCGCCCGCGATCTGGTAGCGCAGACCGAGGTCGCCGGGACCGACAAAGAGCAGGTCCACCCCCGGCACGGCGGCGATCTCCTCGACGTTCTCAACCGCCTCGGGCGTCTCGATCTGGACGACGAGGAAGGTCTCGCGGTTGGCCCATTCGGCGAAGGCGAGATTGTCGGGGTTGATGCGGTAGTCGGAGTCAAACCCGGCGTTGTCGAGACCGCGGTCGCCGAGGGGCGGGAACTTCACCGCCTGCACGAGCTGCCGCGCCTTCTCGGCGGTGGAGACGTGCGGGATCATGAGCCCGGTGGCCCCGTCCTCAAGGTGGCGGTAGAGCCCGGTCTTCTCCAAGGTGGACGGTCGGAGGAGGCAGTCGATATCGTAGAGGCGGAAGTGGGCCATCAGAACCTGCAACTCACGAAGCTCGAAGGCGCGGTGCTCGAGGTCGAGCCAGATGCAATCGAAGCCCGCGCGGGCGGCGTGGACGATGTAGGGGGGGATGGGGTTGCCCAGATTGGCGCAACGGACGAGGCCCCCTTCGCGGAGGCGTTTCAGGGTTTTGCTGGATCTCATGGATGGTGGGAAAGTTGCACGAGGGTCTGGGCGGCGCGGACGCGCACATCGGCATCGGGGTCGCGGAGGAGGGCTTCGAGCTTCGCTTGCGCCGAGGCGGCTTTCGCATCGCCCGCGAAGGTCGCGGCATAGGCGCGGATGAAGGGGTCGGAGTCGTCGAGGTTGCGGACGAGGCGGGCGAGCCCGTCGGGATCGCCGAGGGCGGCGAGGGCGTTCTCGACGTAGGCTCGGATGATGGGCGTGGGCGCGTCGGCGATGCGCTTTCGCAAAGGCTCGATGTCGCTTTCGTCCCCGATCACGCCGAGGAGCCAGGCAGCGATCTGGAGACCGTCGGGATCGGCGCCGTCGCGGCTCTCGCGGATGAAAGCGAGGGCGCCCGCGTCGCCTTTCCGCGCCAGCGCGCCCGCGGCCATGAGCCGCAGCTTGATGTCGCCTCCCTTCTCGTATCGCTCGCGCATCACCGCCTCGTCGCCGAGTTCGAGCACCTTGTAGAGGCTCTCGGCGGCGTGGGTGTGGCCGTAGGAGTCCTCGCGACGGAGCACTTCGGTGAGGACGGCGACATGCTGCTTCTCTCCGGCGCGGACGAGTTCGCGGGCAAGGCCGCAGAGCCGCCGGGCGTCCTTCTCCGTGGAGAGCTTCGGCTCCAGCACGGGGACGATCTCCTCCCCGTAGCCGCCGAGGACGAGGCCCTCGGCCGCGTGCATCGACACCCAGAACGTTTCCTCGCCCTCCAGACGGAGGGCCGCTCTCAGGATGGCGAGCGCATCAGCGCGCACCTTGGGGGAGAGGGTGATCGCGGGTCCGGCGACAGAGGGAAGCGGCATGGAAAGGCAAAGGGCGAGGAAAGGGAGGCAAACTCTCATATCCACAGATCGTGGCAAGCTCCAGACTCCCTGTCGAGGACGAATTTGCGCCCCGGGGCGCTTCTCGGTTGAAAGGGGGGCGGGGTTTCCGCTAGACTGCTCCCCATGATCCCCCGCCTTTCCCTCCCCGTCCTCTGCGCCATCGCGCTCTCCGCCGTCTCCCCCGCCCGGCTCCTCGCCGAACCCGCGCCCTCGGGGACAGCTCGCTGGGAGAAGGAGGTCGCCGCGCTCGAGGCGAGACGAACGGAGAGCCCGGCGCGGCCCGGCGCGCTCCTCTTCGTGGGCAGCTCCAGCATCCGCCTGTGGGATTTGGAAGGCTCCTGGCCGGGGAAGGGCACCCTCAACCACGGCTTCGGCGGATCGAACCTGTCCGACACGGTCCACTTCTTCGACCGGATCGTCGCGCCCTACCAACCCCGCGCCGTGATCGTCTACGCCGGGGACAACGACGTGGCCAAGAAGCGCACCGCCGACGAGGTCGCCGACGACTTCCAAACCCTCGCCGGGCTGGTCGGGAAGAAGCTGCCGGGCGTGCCGCTGGTCTACATCGCCATCAAGCCGAGCATCAAACGCTGGAACCTGTGGCCGGAGATGAAGCGCGCCAACGAGGCCATCGCCGCGCTCTGCGCCTCGGCGGAGCACCTCCACTTCGCCGACATCGCGGCCCCGATGCTGGAGGCGGGCGAGGACGCCCCGCCCGCGAAGGAGTGGTTCAAGGAGGACGGGCTGCACCTCAGCCCGTCCGGCTACGCCCGCTGGACGGCGGTGGTGAACGAGGCCCTGCGCGAGGCGGGGGTGGAACTGTAGGCGAGGTCATCGACCTCGCCCGGGCGTCGTGGGACGTGCGATCCGGCCTCAGTGAGGCCGGCTGCAGGCTTCAAATCGCCGCAGGCTTTCCGCTGGCGGTCGATTCGTAAATGGCGTCGATGATCTGCATCAGGGCGAGGCCCTGCTCGGCAGTGTTGAGCGGCGCGGCCACGCCTTCGATAGCTTCGACGAAGTTCGCGGCGGAGCCGATGCGGCCCATGTCCTCGCAGGGCTCGACCTCGATGGTCCGGTCGACTCGCGTCGCCCCGTCCTGAGTGTAGAACTCGCAGGTGTCGATGGCGGTGTCGTCGAGGCCGTCCGTTCCGAAAAGCCGCTCGACCTTGCCCCCGGCCTTGACGCCCTGGAAGACGACGGAGACCTCCTCGCGCTGGACCAACTCGGCCCAGGACATCTGGAAGCTCAGCACCTGGCCGGTCTCGAAGGTGACGAGGCCATGCGCCGCCGACTCGACATCGGTGGTGCCGCCCTCGCGATCGGGGATGCCCCACGGGCCTTTGAACTCCTTCAAGGTGATGTGGTCGTCGAAAGTCCGGGCGAGGACGTGGGCGGGCTTGGGATTGCCCATGAAGTAGATCGCCAAGTCCATCATGTGGAGCAGATCGATGACGGGGCCGCCGCCGGAAAGGGCCTTGGTCGTGAACCAGCCGCCAAAGCCGGGGATGCCGGTGCGGCGGATCCACTTGGCTTGGGCGGAGTTGATGCGCCCGGCCGCGCCGCTGTCGATGAGCTTCTTCATCTCGCGCGACTCGGGCCGGGCACGGTTGTTGAAGTTGAACATGAGCTGCCTCCCGGCGCGGTCGCGGGCGGCGATCATTTCCCGGGCCTCGGCGGCGTTCAGGGCCGGGGGCTTCTCGCAGAAGACATGCTTGCCCGCCGCCAGCGCCTGGATCGCGATGGGAGCATGGAATTTGTTCGGGACGATGACGGAGACGGCGTCGATGTCCGAGGCGAGCAGTTCGGCGACATCGCCGAAGGCCCGGTCGATCCCGTTCGCCGCGGCGGATTGCTTCGCCGCCTCGTGATTGACGTCGGCCATGGCAACGACCTCGCCGCCTGCCTTGCGGAAGCCCTCGATGTGATAGCGGGCCATGCCGCCCGCCCCGATGATGCCGATTCTGGTAGCCATGCTATCTGCGATTGGGAATGGAAATCCGAAGCCCGGTTATTGGCCCTTGCCTTTCTCCTTGGCGTCGCCTTTGCCCTTACCCTTCTCCTTCGAGTCGGCGGGGGCCGGGGCAGGGGCCGGTGCGGCGGAGGGCTCGGGAGCCGGGGCCGTGGCGGGCGCTGGAGCCGGGGCCGTGGCGGGCGCTGGAGCCGGGGCCACGGTAATGTCGGAGGCTTTGACCTGAAGCCCCGCCTCAAGGGCGAGCTTCACCGTCGCCTGCGTAATGTCCACGCTGGTGGAGTAGGTGAAGACAGGGGGCGTGACCTTCATGAGGACGACCTCGAGGCCGGCTTCCTCGGCGGCTTTCAGGGCGATGGGCTCGAGGCGGATGCGGAATTCGTTGATCATGCGGATGCGCTCCTGCGCGAGGGTGTTCTGCGCTTGGGCCCTGAGGCGACTGAACTCCTCGTTGAGCTGCTGGTTCGTCGCCATGATCTGGCGCTTCTGCTCCTCGGTGGGGTTCTCGCCGGCGGCCTCCTCGACGCCGCTCATCTGCTTCTGCAGGGTCGTCTGGGTGCGCTGGAGGTCCGCGTTGAGGTTGTTCTGCATGTTGATCAGATCGACGCGCACTTTCTCCTCGACACCGAGTTTGCGGGCGACTTCGTCGATGTCGAGGATGGCGACGCCGCCCTTTTGCGCCGCGGCGGGGAGGGCGAGGAGGAGGATCGTAAGGGAGCTGAGGAGGGTGGTTTTCATAGAGAGTTTTAAAGAAGGAGCACAAAGACTAGCTCGGAATGCCCCGCGAAGTCCAGAATTTTTCAGCGGGAGCGGGTTTTCGGGACGGTTCCCGGCGGGCGGGCCGGGTCAGGACGCGGGCTTGCGGAAGACGAGGAAATGCTGGATGGGCAGGAAATCGCGGACCTCGACGAATTCCAAGCCGACCGCCGCCATCTCGCGGGTGATCTGCTTCACCGTCATCTTGTGCAGGGGCTTGATCGGCACCTTCGGGTCCTCGCCCCGGTATTCGATGAAGACGACCCGGCCGCCGGGGGCGAGGCCCTTCACGATGGACTCCATCATCTCGCGGGGATGGGAGAACTCGTGGTAGGCGTCCACCATCAGGACCAGATCGACCTCGCCCTCGGGCAGGTGGGTGTCCTCGATCGTCCCGAGGAGGGTCTCGACGTTCGCGGCCTGCTTCAACTTCTTGCGACCTTCGACGAAATCGAGCATCTCCTGCTGGATATCCACGGCGATGACCCTGCCCTGCGGCACGAGCGGGGCGAGGAGGAAGGTGAAGTAGCCCGAGCCCGCCCCGATGTCGGCCACGACGTCGCCGGGCTTCAGGCCGAGGTTCTCCATCACGAGGGCGGGCCTCTCCTCGGCCTCGCGGTCGCGCCGCTCCAGCCAAGAGATGGCGTGGGAGCTGACGGTCTGGGCGATCTCGCGCCCCATGTAGACCTTTCCGGTCCCGTCGCGCGAGGGTTCTTTGCTGGTGTAGAGGGTCTCGTCGGCGAGGAGAGAGGGTGCGATCAAGGCCAAGGCCGCGAACGGCAGAACGATGCGTCGGGGAAAGGCGGGCATGATGGCTATGTTTACCCGCCGATGGCACTCGTGAAAAGCCGGAATTTTGCCCATTGCCGGACCCGGCCCGGCGGTATAACCTCGCCCCCATATTTCACCATGGCTGAGGACGAGACGAAAAAGCGGCACGCGCTCTACGGCAGCGCCGGCATGGCCGCCGCCGGAATGATCCGGACGGGCAAAGGCGGGGCGAAGCACCCGAAAGCACCCCTGTCCGCCGGGACGGAGGAAGTCGGCCCCGCCGAACCCTCCCCGGAGGAACCCGCCTCCCCCGGCGAGCCTGCCGACGAAGCCGCCGAAATCCCCGACGGCTCCGCGCACTCCGCCGAAAGCCCCACCCACATCGAATTCGCCACCGAACTGATCGAACCCGATCCCGAGCCGCCGGTCCGCCCCGCCCCGCCCGCGCCGAAATACCTGCGCGCCGCCGTCATCGGCCACACCGGGGCGGGCAACTACGGGCACGGGATCGACTTCCTCTTCCATCGCCTCGACGGGGTGCGGCTCTCCTCCATCGCCGACGCCGATCCCGAGGGGCTCGACGCCGCCCAGATCCGCACCGGGGCGGAGACGGCCTACGCCGACTACCGCGAGATGCTCGCGACGGAGCAGCCCCAGCTCGTCGCCGTCGCCCCGCGCGAGACCGGGGAGCGCTATGAGATGGTCAAGGCCGCCCTCGAAGCCGGGGCGCACGTCTGCTGCGAGCGCCCCCTCGCCCGCACCCTGCGCGAGGCCGAAGAGCTTCTCGCTCTGGCGGAAGGAAAAAATCTCAAGGTCGCCGTGCTCCACCCCATGCGAATCGACCCGCACGTCGAGCGCTTCCACGCGGAGCGGGTCGGACTCATCGGCGACCTCCTCGAAATGAAGGTCTTCGGGATGATGGACCACCGCGCCGGCGGGGAGGATCTGCTCGTCCTCGGCACCCACCTGTTCGACCTCGTGCGTCTCTTCGGCGGCGAGGCCAGCTACTGCACCGCCTCGATCACCAAGGAGGGCGAACCCGCCATCGCCGACGACGCCCATTTCTCCGAGAAGGAGGATCTCGGCCCCGTCCTCGGCGACTCCATCCACGCCGAGATCGCGATGGACTCGGGCGTCCACGTCTCCTACGTCTCCGACCGGCGGCTCCACTACCTCCACGGCCCCTGGGGCATCGAGTTCATCGGGGTCAAAGGCCGGGCGCGGCTTTTCGCCGGGCAGCCCCCCACCCTCTCCCTCCTCGTCGACGACGATCCCGCCTCGCCCGAGCGCCGCTCGCGCTGGGTCCGCTGGCCGCAGGACGCCGACCCCTACCACGAGCCGCTGGGGCGGCTCACCGGCAACGACGCCGCCAACCGCCTCGTCGTGGCCGACTGGCTCGCCGCCATCGCCGAGGACCGCCCGCTGGCATGCTCCGGCGAAAACGCCCTGAAATCGCTTGAGATCATCCACGGCATCTGGCAGGCCGGGGCGACGATGAAGCGAGCCTACTTCCCCCTCGCCAACCGCTTCCATCCCCTGATCGAGGAGACGGCCTGATCGAAGGGGCGCTCCGCCCGGTCGCCGATCACCGAGGCCACCTCCCATCCCGATGCCCCCCCGCAAGCCGGCCCTGATCTTCATCTTCATCACCCTCTTTCTCGACGTGCTCGGGATCGGGCTGGTGGTGCCGATCCTGCCGAAGCTGGTCGAGTCGCTCGCCGGGGGCGGGGTGGACCGCGCCTCCTACCTCTACGGCTGGCTCGTGGGGCTCTACGCCCTGATGCAGTTCCTCTTCGCCCCGGTGCTGGGGAACCTCTCCGACCGCTTCGGGCGGCGGCCCGTCATCCTCCTCTCCCTCCTCGGCTCGGGGCTCGACTACTTCCTCCTCGCCTGGGCACCGACCCTGCCGTGGTTCTTCCTCGGCCGCCTCGTCTCGGGGATCAGCGGGGCGAATTTCTCCGCCGCCGCCGCCTACATCGCCGACGTGAGCCCGCCGGAACGCCGCGCCGCGAATTTCGGCCTCATCGGCGCGGCCTTCGGCCTCGGCTTCATCTTCGGCCCCGCCCTCGGGGGCTGGCTGGGGCACTACGGACTGCGCGTCCCCTTCGTCGCGGCGGGCATCCTCACGCTCGCGAACTTCCTCTACGGGCTTCTTATCCTGCCCGAATCGCTCAAGCCGGAAAACCGCCGCCCCTTCCACCTGCGCCGCGCCAACCCCATCGGCGCCCTCCTCGAACTGCGCCGCCACCGCCTCGTCCTCGGGCTCTCCGTCAGCTATTTCTTCAGCAGCATCGCCCACCAGGTCTACCCGAGCATCTGGGTGCTCTACACCGGCTACCGCTACGGCTGGGGCACGAAACAGACGGGCCTCTCCCTCGCCCTCGTCGGACTGATGGCGGCCATCGTGCAGGGCGGACTTGCCCGCCATCTCATCCCGAGACTGGGCGAACGCCGCGCCGCCCTCGCCGGCTTCGCCATCATGGCGGTCGCCCTCGTCGGCTACGGGCTCGCCCCGCAGGGCTGGATGGTCTACATCCTCATCGTCTTCGGCTCCCTCTCCGGCCTCGCCGTACCGGCGGTCCAAGGCATGATCTCGCGCTCCGTCGGCGACAACGAACAGGGCGGCATCCAGGGATCGCTCACGGGCTTGCAAAGCGTCGCCGGGGCGATCGGCCCGCCGCTGGCGACGGCCATCTTCGGTTTTTTCATTGGCGACAAAGCTCCCGCCATCGTGCCGGGCGCGCCCTTCTTCTTCAGCTCGGCGCTGGTGGTCGTGGCGGCCTTCCTCGCGGCGCGGTCCTTCCGGATGAATCCGGGTTAGTTAGCGGTTCATGTCAGCGAAGTTGATGGGTGGAAACCTGTAGGCGAGGTCATTGACCTCGCTCGGATGTCCTGGGACCGTTCGGACCACCAAGGAGCTATCGCGCACCTTCTCTCTCCGCCTCTCCGCGCTCGATGGTGAGCAGGGCGCTCTCGATCAGGTCCAGAGCCGAGTCGAAGCGCTCGTCGATGTAGTAGACCGACCACTCGGTCTTTCCCTCACGGTTTTCCTCCTTCGCGGGATAGCCGACCCGTTCGAGAATCTGGAAGGTCTTCGGATCGAAGTTGTCGATCTCGACCTGATAGACCAGAGAGGGCTGGTCCTCGACCTTCTCCGACGGATCGCCGGGCTGGTTGATCTCGACCATCAGGCGGTAGGGCATGGGGGAGGCGGACTTGCGGGGCAGGATGTAGTCCGCCGGATCGAAGGAGCTGTTTTCCGTGGGGCTGGAGACCGCGTCCACGAGCTCGTCCAGGCTGGCGTTCCGCTTCCGCGCCTCCTCCAGAGCCTCCCTCCATCCCCGGACCTTGAAGGCCCAGTAGGGAAGCATCGCCTCCCGGTCCTCCGTCTCCGGTTCGAGGAGGGTCTTGATGTGGTAGTGGGACTGGTTTTCGAGCCAGATGGCGAGGCGGGGCGGGTTCCGGGGATCGTAGGAGCGCCCGGTCCGGATCTCGAGGACCATCTTGTAGGAAGGGTCGGGGGTGTAGCGGTAGACCATCCCCCTCTCGCCGATCTCGAAGCGGTCGAGGGCGGGCCCCAGGTTTCCGCTCCATCCGAGCACCGTCCGCACCGGCCCCGGCTGCCACCAGAGGAGCACCGTGAGAAGGGCCGTGACCGCCAAGCTGATCCACAGGACCCGGCTCCGCAGATGTCCGGCCATGGCGCGGCGGCTCGCGGCCACATGGAGCGCCACCAGCGCCACGAAGAGAAACCCCGCCAAAGCATGGACCCCCACCACCCTCAGCGAAAACGGACCCACGAAGGCGATCGCTCCAGTCACGGCCAAGATGACGAAGGTCGAGGCCGTAAACAGCGTGATGAGGCGCTTCTTCATGCCCGCTCCGGCACGATCTGCCCGTGCTCGCGCAGCAGGTCGCGGATATCCGCGAGCGGGATCTCCAGAGGCGTCTTGCCCTGCTTCGCCGCCAGCGCCGCGGCCACCCCGGCGGCCTGGCCCATGCCCATGCAGGCGGCCTGGACGCGGAGGCCGGAATTCGCGAGGCGGTCGCTGCCGAGGCATCTCCCCGCCACCATGAGGTCGCGGCTGCCCTTGGGAATCAGGGCGCGCAGCGGGATCGTCGGCACCACCCCGGGCTTCAGCGGCTCGGGCTTCACTCCGTCGCGGGTGTGCAGGTCCACGGGATAGAAGGCGTAGGAGATCGCGTCGTCGAAGAAGCGGCCCGAGACGTAGTCCTCCACCGTGACGACCGTCTCTCCCTCGATGCGGTAGCTCTCCCGGAATCCGGTTTCGGGCTGGAGATGCATCAGCCGCTGCTTCTTCTGGCGCACCTGTTCGAGGATCGACTTGCGACCCGCCAGATTCGCCTGGGTGGCGGTGCGCGAATTGGTCGAGTCCGCCCCGTGGACGTAGAGCCGATGGATCTGGTTGCGGCCCGGCTCGTGGGATTCGCCCAGCATGTAGAGGAAGGAACCCGGCTGGCGCTCCGCCTCGCGGAGGCGCGGGAAGCCGAGCATCCCGACCACCTCGGCGCCTCCGGTGCAGTCGATGATCTGGCGGCAGGTCACCCGTCGCCGCGTTCCGAAGCCCACGCAGTCGATCTGCCAGCCTTGCTCCGTCCTCTCGACCGCCTGGGGAAACTCGTAGTAGGCGATCTCCACCCCGGCGGCGGCGCATTTCTCCTCGGCGAGGATCGCGTAAAGGAACTGGTTGGTGTAGATCTGGTTGTGCCAGTGCCGCTGCGGGACCTTGGCGAAGTTCGGGAATTCGCCCTCGTCCATCTCCACGCTCTCCTTGACCAGCTCCCAGCCGATCCCCGCGATCACCTGCTTGCCCCAGGCATCGAAGAGGCCGGGGAAGGCCACGCCTCCTGTCGTCATCGTGCCGCCGAGCTGGCTGCCCCGCTCGACGATCAGCGTCTTCGCCCCGAGGCGTCCCGCCTGGATCGCCGCCACCGTTCCCGCCGTGCCGCCACCGACCACCAGCACATCGAAGGATTGGACGACCTCCGGCTCCTTCGCCCCCGGATCGGCGGCGACGGCCGTTTCGCCAGTGGACGAAATCGCAGCCCCGGCCCCGAGGAGGGAGCCTTGGAGGAAATGCCGGCGGTTCCAGGAGGTCTTTTGGGAGTTCATCGGGTCGCGGGTTGGGATTCGGGAGCCAAACCGTCGCCCGCCCCGTCCCCGCCCGTCAAGCGGTTCCGGTCGCGGGAAGACGTGTTGTCCAATCGCCCCCTCGGCTGCCGTGTGCCCTTGCCCCATCCGCATTCCCGAGGACATTGGACGACGATGCGAATCCTCCCCCTGCTGCTCCTCGCCGCGGCCCCGGCCTTGGCCGCCGACTTCCCCGCGCCCTACAACAGCGAACCCGAGTCCAGCGGCCAGCCGCCCACGGCGGAGGAGTCCCTCGCAATGATGGACTTGCCCGAGGGTTTCAGCGCCACGCTCTTCGCATCCGAACCGGAGGTGCAGAATCCCATCGCCATGGCCTGGGACGCACGCGGCCGCCTCTGGGTCGCGGAGAACTACACCTACGCCGAGGGCCAACCGCACCGCTTCGACCTCGGGTTGCGCGACCGCCTTCTCGTCTTCGAGGTCGGCGACGACGGGAAGGCGAAGAGCCGCCACGTCTTCACCGACGAGGTGCAAATGCTCACCAGCGTCGAGGTCGGACGCGGCGGCGTCTGGCTGATGTGTCCGCCGCAACTGCTCTTCATCCCCGACGCGGACGGCGACGCCGTTCCCGATGGTCCGCCGCAGGTCGTCCTCGACGGGTTCACCGTGGCCGAGGCGAGCTACCACAATTTCGCCAACGGCCTGCGCTTGGGGCCGGACTCGTGGCTCTACGGACGCTGCGGCCACTCCTGCCCCGGACGCATCGGCATCCCCGGCACGCCCGACGCCGAGCGCGTTCCCATCAAGGGCGGCGTCTGGCGCTACCATCCCGGGCGACGCGTCTTCGAGGTCCTCACCCACGGCACCACGAACCCCTGGGGCCACGACTGGGACCGCCACGGCGAGCTCTTCTTCATCAACACCGTCAACGGCCACCTCTGGCACGGCATTCCCGGAGCGCATTTCAAGGAGAGCTTCGGCAGCGACCCCAATCCCCTAGTCTACGAACGCCTCGACATGCACGCCGACCACTGGCACTTCGACACCTCGGGGAAATGGAGCGACTCCCGCGACGGGGCCGCGAACGCCTTCGGCGGCGGGCACGCCCATGTCGGCATGATGATCTACCAAGGCAAACGCTGGCCCGAACGCTTCCACGACCGCCTTTTCACCCTGAACATGCACGGCTACCGCACCAACGTGGAGCGCCTCGAACGCGAGGGGAGCGGCTACACCGGACGGCACGAACCGGACATCTTCCTGACAAAAGACAAATGGTTCCGCGGCGTCGAAATCCGCCCCGGTCCCGACGGTGCCGTCTACCTGCTCGATTGGAGCGATGCAGGCGAATGTCACGAGCGCAGCGGGGTGCATCGCACCAGCGGACGCATCTACCGCATCCAGTATGGCGAGGGGAAAACGAAGGTCGCATGGGACGGTGTTTCCGAGCCCGCGACCGAACTCGTTCTCGCCTCCTTGGCCGATCCCGATCCCTGGCTCGACCGACAGCTTCGCGTCCGCTTCGCGAATGAGGGCCTTCCCGTAGACCTGCTCGATCATCCTTTCTTCAAAGACGCCCTCGAGGGGGGAGAACCCGTCGCGAAGCTGCGGGCGATGTGGCACTCGTATGCCGCCCTCGGCGGCTTGGTCGATTGGACCCGGTGGCTCGACGACGGCAGCGAGAACGTCCGCGTCTGGGCGATCCGCCTCCTCACCGACGCCCAGCCCATCGACACGACTCTTGGCCCGTCCGAATCTCGCCCCGCTCCTCCCTTGCCGGACGCGCTTCTGGATCGCTTCGTCTCGATGGCCCGCGAGGACGAATCCGGCCTTGTCCGTCTTGCCCTTGCCTCCACCTTGCAGCGCCTTCCCGTCGCCCAACGCGCCGCGCTCGGGACCGCCCTCGCCGCCCGCGACGAGGACGCCGCCGACCACAACCTGCCCGCGATGGTCTGGTATGGCATCAGCCCCCTCGCGACGAGCGATCCCGCCGCCCTCGTCCGCCTCGCCGAGACCTGCCGCTGGCCCGACACCCTCCGCTGGATCGCCCGCGCTCTCGCGGGACGCCTCGAAACGGACCCCGCTCCGCTCGACGCCCTTCTTACCCAAAGCGCCACCGCCGACGCGGCCCTCCGCAGCGCCGTCCTCGCCGGAGTTGGCGAAGCCCTGCGCGGCTGGCGCAAAGCGCCGAAGCCAGCCTCTTGGGACACCCTCGCCCCGGTCTTCGCCAAGGACGCCGACGAAACCCTCGCCGGACTCGTGCGCGATCTCGGCGTGGTCTTCGGCGATGGCCGCGCCCTCGACGAGATCAAGGCCCTCGTGAAGAACGCCGAAGCGGACGCCGCCATGCGGATCGCGGCGTTGGAGACCCTCATCGAGAGCCAGCCCGACGACCTCCGCGCCATTTGCGAATCCCTCCTCGACGACCGTTCCCTCAACGCCACCGCCGCGCGGGGACTCTCCCTCTTCGACGATCCCGCCCTCGGGCAGGCCCTCGCGAAACGCTACAAGCGCTTCGAGGTCTCCGCCCGTCCCCGCCTCGTCGAAACCCTCGTCTCGCGTCCCGCCTGGGCCAAGGCCCTCCTCGCCGCCATCGCCGACGGGACCGTGCCGAAACGCGATCTCTCCGCCTTCCACGCCCGCCAGATCTCTGCTCACGGAGACGAGGCCCTGAGCGCCGAACTCGTCCGCGTCTGGGGCGAAATCCGCGAATCGGCCGAGGAGAAACGGAAGCTCGTCGCCGACTGGACCGCGAAGCTCACGCCCGAGGTTTTGAAAGACGCCGGGCTTCCGAAGGGCCGACAGCTCTACGCCGCCATCTGCGGAGCCTGCCATGTGATGTATGGCGAGGGCGGCAAGATCGGACCCGACCTCACCGGCTCGAACCGGCACGACCTCGGCTATCTGCTGGAGAACATTATCGACCCCGGCGCCGTCGTCAGTGCCGACTACCGCATGACCCTCCTCACCCTCGACGACGGGCGCGTCCTCTCCGGCGTCGTCGCAGCCGAGGACGAGCGCACCCTGACCTTGCGCCAAGCCGTCGGCGAGACCGTCACGGAGAAAAGCGCCATCGCCAAACGCGAGGTCTCCCCCGTCTCAATGATGCCCGAGGGGCTGCTCCTCGCCTTCAACGAGACGCAGGTGCGCGACCTCATCGCCTATCTGATGCACCCGACGCAGGTGGGATTGCCGGAGTGAAATCCCAAGGAATGTCGGCCCTCCTTGCCTACTCCTCCAAAATCTCGTCCAGCACCCGTCCGTCCACTTCCGGGAACTCCAGCCCCATCAGTTTCGCCAGGGTCGGGGCGACGTCGAGGTTGCGCACCCGGTCGACGACGAGGCCCTCTTTGATCCCCGCGCCGCTGGCGATGAAGATGCCGTCGAGCTCGGGATCGGAATTGGGGTAGCCGTGGGTGCCCGCGTAGTTCACCGCCGGGACCACGACCTTGTCCTCGTGCATGTCCTTGCGGAAGGCGTAGCCGTCCGCCGCGTAGAGGACGAGGTCGCCCATGCCCGCGTTCTCCCCGGGCTTCGGCATCCCGAGGCTGGGGCCGTCCTCGCCGTCGATCACTTGCGCGATGCCCTCGGTCTTGGAAAGGATCTCCTTCAGCTTCGGGATCAGCTCCTCGCGCCGGGCCAGGTCCGTCACGTAGGCGAAAGCCATGCCGCCCTGGGCCATCACGTAGGCGTCGCAGGAGGCCACCGTCGGCCCGAGCCCGCGCACGAGGCCCGCCTCCTTCAGCGCCACGTTCGGCTGGACGAATTTCGTCACCTTCTTGAAACCGTGGTCCGTCGCCACGACGATGGTGGTTTTGTCGCGCAAGCCGCTGCGGTCCACCGCCGCGAGGAGGTCGCCGACGAGGCGGTCGGCGTATTCCAGCGCGGTGAAGCCCGGCCCGCTGCGGGGACCGTAGACGTGATGGGTGTAGTCCGTGTTGAGCGTGTGGTAGAGCAGCAGGTTGGGTCGGTGCTTCTCGAACATGTGGATCGCCGCCCGCGTCCACATCGTGTCGAGGAAGGGAACGCCCTTGCGGTTCGGCCCCATCTGCATCCAGCCGATCTCCTCCTCGGTGGCGGCACCGGCGGCGATCATCTCTTTCACCACTGGGCTGTCGAGCTTGGGCAGCTCGGCGAAGCTCCAAGTGATCGTCTCCGCGTCCGTCACCGCGACCCAGTCCGACTCCGCCGTGGTCAAGCCCGCGGCGTGGGCGAGATCGTAGAGGGTCGGGGCGAAGACCATGCGGTCTTTGTGCGCCCATTGCTCGATCCCCGGCGGCTTGCCGTCGCCTTGGCGGACGAGAAGGCCGTTGTAGAGCACCCCGTGCTTGCGAGGCTCGACCCCGGTGACGAGAGTGGTGTGGTTGATCCAAGTGATCGACGGATTGCTCACCGTCATCGCTTTCGCCGAGACGCCTTTCGCGGCAAGTTGGCGGAGGTGCGGCACTTGCAGGGTGGGGTCGTTCCAGAGATAGGCAGGGAAGCCGTCGATGCTGATGAGGATGACGTGCCGATCCTTCGCCGGGGCGGCGGGGGCGAGGACCGGAAACAGGGCGAGGAGGCAGAACGGGAGCAGGAGCAGACGATTCATAGCCGGACATCATGGCAGGGTTTCCCGCCAAAGGGGAAGGCCGGATCGCGCCTTGTTCGCGTCACTTGCCGGGACCACCCCCCATCCCGCATCCTTCCCCGTGAATCGCCTCGCCATCCTCCTCTTCGCCATCCTCCTCGCCTTCCTGCCCCTCACCGCCCTGGCCTCGTGGGAGGCCGGGCTGGCGAAAATCGACATCACCCCGACGGAGCCCGTCCCCCTCGCCGGCTACGGAGGCAAAACGCGGATGTCGCAGGGAGTCGAGCACCCGATCTGGCTCAAGGCCCTCGCCCTGCGCGACGAGACCGGAGCGACCTCGGTCCTCGTCACCGCCGACCTCGTCGGACTGAGCGACAAGATGGTCGGGCGCATCGCCGCCGCCGCGCTGGAGAAACACGGGCTGCCGAGGGAGCGGCTCATCTTGAACACCTCGCACAACCACAGCTGCCCCGTCACCGAGGACGTGCTCTGGCTCTACTACGAGTTCACCCCCGAGGAGACCGCCGCGCGGGATCGCTACACGGAGATGGTCTACCGCGCCTACGAGGAGGCCATCGCCGCCGCCATCGCCGACCTCGCCCCGGCCGAACTCGGTTTCGGGCAAGGGCTCGCCGGACTCGCCGTGAACCGCCGCCGCTCGCGGGGGCCGGAGAGCCGCGCCCTGCCCGGTCCCGTCGATCCCGACGTGCCGGTGATCGCGGTGCGGAGCGGGGAGACGCTGCGGGGGATCGTCTTCGGCTACTCCTGCCACACCACCGCCCTCGGCGGTCTGACGCTGAACGGCGACTACGCGGGCTTCGCCCAGCTCGATCTGGAGAAATCGCATCCGGGGGCGGTCGCGATGTTCGTGCAGAACTGCGGCGGCGACGCCAACCCGCTTCCGCGCATCCGCGGAAAGGACGCCGAGGCCGTCGCCCTCGCGGAACGCTACGGGCTGGTCCTCGCCGAAGCGGTCCGCCAAACGCTGGCGGGATCGATGGCCGCTTTGCCGGGGCCGCTCCGCGTGGCCATGGGCGAGACGGACCTCGATCTCCAACCCGGCCTGCCGCTCGACGAATTGCGGGAGCGCGTCCCGAACCTGAACGGGATGCATCGACGCGAATTCGAGCATTTCATCCGCCAATACGAGAGCCTCGGCGAGCTTCCCGGGACCGTGCCCTACCCCGCGCAGGTCTGGCGGTTCGGCGAGGGCTTGAATTTCATCGCCCTGACCGGGGAGACGGTGGTGGACTACTCGCTGAAGTTCAAAGACGCCTACGGCTGGAACAACACCTGGGTGAGCGGCTACAACAACGACCTCCTCTGCTACGTGCCCTCGCTGCGGGTGCTGCGCGAGGGCGGCTACGAAGGAACGCTCGGGATGTGGGAATACGGCCATCGCGCCCCCTTTGCCGAAACCGTGGAGGAACGGATCATGGCCTTGGTCGCGGAGCTGATGGGAAGATGAGGCCTTGGCTGCCCTCCTGTCTCCCGGTCCGGGCGCGGAACCCGGTAGGGACGGCTGGCTCAGCCGTCCGTCGGAAGATCGCGCTACGCATCCATGGCGGACGGCTGAGCCAGCCGTCCCTACCAATCTCGCGTGTTTCGTCGAAGGCATTCTCGTCTCCACCATTCAAAACAACTCCATCTGCCCCGGCGTCCTGCGACGGAAGGCTGCGGCGGAGAGAGGCGCTCGCGGGCGGTCGAGTCCGGCGCGACGCTTCGAGATCTGGACGAGCCGGGCGATCTGCTCGGCGAGCGGGCCGGTTCCGGTCATGCGGTTGCCGTAGTCGGTGTCGTTGAGCCTCCCGCCGCGCATCTCGCGGATGCGGTTGAGGATCAGCTCCTTCCGTCCCGGCTCGAAGCGATCCAGCCAAGCGGCGAAGACCTCCTTCACCGCGTAGGGCAAGCGCAGGATCGTGCCGAAGGCCGAGACCGCCCCGTGCGCCGCCGCCGCCTCCATCAACGCGGGGATCTCGTGGTCGTTCAGGCCGGGGATGATGGGGGCGACGGACACGCCCACGGGAACGCCCGCGTCGCTCAGCGCCTTCATCGCGGCGAGCCGGGCTGCGGGGCGCGAGGCGCGAGGCTCCAGCGCGGAAGCGAGCTCGGCGTCGAGAGTGGTGAGGGAGAGGACCACCTTCACCGCGCCATGGGCCACCAGTTCCGCGAGCAAGTCGAGGTCTCGCGTGACGAGGGCGTTTTTCGTGACGATGCCGACAGGCTGGCGGAAGTCGGCGAGCACCGCGAGGCAGCGGCGCGTGATCTCCAGCTTCCGCTCCACGGGCTGGTAGCAGTCGGTGACGCCGCTGCACGCGAGAGGGACGGGGCGCCAGCTTTTCTTCGCGAGCTCCTCCTCCAGCAGTTCGGGGGCGCGCTCCTTCACGAGGATGCGGGATTCGAAATCGATCCCCGAGCTGTAGCCGAGGTACTCGTGGTAGGGCCGGGCGTAGCAGTAGGCGCAGCCGTGCTCGCAACCGCGATAGGGGTTGAGGCTGTGGGAGAAGCCGATGTCGGGGCTGGCGTTCGAGGTGATGATCGAGCGGGTGTCGTCGCGGAGGAATTCGGTGCGGACGCGGCGCGGTTCGAAATCCGGGTCGGTCCGAGCGATCTCCTCCCAAGCCCCGTCGTCGCTCTCGACGGAGAGACGCTCGAAGCGGTTGGGCGGATTCTCGACCGTGCCACGCCCGCGATGGGAGAGATGGATTGGCATTTTATGAACAAATGAACAGCATTCTATCCACTTGTCAACCGAGTTGAGAGCCCACAAGCCATTTCGTCGCGGGATGCCACTTCCATTCTTCCGCCCGCCGAAGTTCTCACGAACTTCGCTACGGCTTTCGATGGAAGGTCGTAAAATCAGCGCAGACCAGTGCCCATCAGCGATCGCCGGAGGCCCATCCCGATTCCCGCCTCAGATCGCGTTCTCCTCGAGGAACTTCCGCACCGCCGCCGCGCTGGCCTCAACGGGATGGCGGACCTGCTTTTTCCCTTTGAGGCTTTCGAGGGAGGGATCGGTCGGCGTCTCGCCGATGGCCTTCTCGATGATGGCGGGGAACTTCGCCGGATGCGCCGTGGCGAGGACGATGTGGGTGGCGGCGGGGTCGAGATCCTGGAAGCCGCAGGCGGTGTGCGGGTCGACGATGTAGTTGTAGCGCTCCTTCACCTTGCGGATGTTTTTGAGGATGTCGGCGTCGGTGCTGCGGGTCGCCGTGAAGTTGCTGGCGTCGAAGTTCGCGATCCGGATGGAGCCGTCCTTCCGGAACGTCTCCATCTGGGCGAGGGTGGCCTTCGCATCCTCGTCGTTGTGGTAGTAGAGGAAGCGCTCGAAATTCGAGGCGATCTGGATGTCCATCGAGGGCGCGTGGCTCGGGTGGACTTCGCCGGGCTTGTATTCGCCGGTGGTGAAGAGGCGGTGGAGGATGTCGTTCTGGTTCGTGGCGACGACGAAGCGGTCCACGGGCAGGCCCATCTGGTGAACCATCCACCCGGCGAAGATGTTCCCGAAATTGCCGGTGGGTACGACGAAATTGACGTCGTCGCGGTTGTCGGGCGGGAGCTGGGTGAAGGCGTGGATGTAGTAGACGCACTGGGCGAGGACGCGGACGACGTTGATGGAGTTGACCGCGGAAAGGCGCAGCTTTTCCTTGAAGGCGAGGTCGCCGAGCAGCTCCTTCACGATGGCTTGGGCGTCGTCGAAGGTGCCTTGGATAGGGATGGGAAAAATGTTGTCCGCTCCGGTGCAGGTCATCTGGCGCTCCTGAAGATCCGAGATTCGGCCCTCGGGGTAGAGGATGAAGACCCGCGCCCCCTTCTTTCCGGCGAGGCCGTGGATCGCGGCGGAGCCGGTGTCGCCCGAGGTCGCCCCGAGCACGTTGATGGGGATGCCAGTGCGCTCGACCTGCTCCTCGAAAAGGCTGCCGACGAGTTGGAGGCCGAAATCCTTGAAGGAGAGGCTCGGCCCGTGGAAAAGCTCAAGGACGAAGAGATTGTCGTCGAGCTGCTGGAGCGGCGCGTTCATCGTGTCGCTGAAGCTCCCGTAGCTGCGATCCACGATCTCCTCCAAATGCTCGCTGTCGTGATCCCCGTCGAAGAGGCTCAGGAAATCCCAAGCGAGGGCGGCGTAAGGGAGGGCGTCCTCGACGAGGATGGTCTGCGGCAGCGCGGGGAGGCCGCGGGGCACGTAGAGGCCGCCGTCGGGCGCAAGGCCCCGGGCGAAGGCTTCGGTGAAACTGACGGGCTCGCCGCCGCCGCGGGTTGAGACGAATTCCATGGCTGTAAATCGGGTTTCGGGGGAGGAAAAAGAAAATCGGGGAGGGAACGTGAACCTTCGCCGGGATCGGCGCGATGACAAGCGCGGGCTGCTCCGCGACATCTAACCGACATCCTCGACCCGCAGCAGCACAGGGCGGTCGCGCACGCAGTCGAGCGCCGCGATGCGGGCGAGGGCACCGAGGACGACGCCGTAGGAGGCGTAGTGCAGCATCAGGACGATGGCCGCGTATTGCTCGTCGTGGTCCTCGGGCTGGATCACGGAAAGGATGCCGATGCCCTCCTCGCCGAGCACGGTGGCGATACGGGCGAGCACGCCGGGGCGGTCCTCGGCCTCGACGCGGAGGTAGTATTTCGAGACGCTCTCGCCGATGGGCAGGGTCTCGCCGTAGAGGGAGTGGGTGACGAGGCCCGAGCCGAGGGCCGGCTGGGTCCACATGGCGGCGTCGGCGATGTCGGCGATGACCGAGCTGGAGGTCGGATCCTGCCCTGCGCCGGGGCCGTAGAAGAGGGTCTCGCCGACGATGTCCCCGCGCACCGCCACGGCGTTGCAGGCGCCTTTGACCGAGGCGAGGATGTGCTTCGAGGGGATCAGCGAGGGCTGCACCCGCACCTCGATGGAGCCGGATTCCTCGTGCAGCCGGATCACTCCGAGGAGCTTGATGGTGTAGCCGAGGCGTCCGGCAAAGGCGATGTCCTCGGCGCGGACGTGCTCGATGCCCTCCACGTGGAGGCGGTCGCAGGGCACCCAGCGGCCGTAGCTGAGCGAGGCGAGGATGATGGCCTTGTGCGCCGCGTCCCAGCCGTTCACGTCGAGGGCGGGATCGGCTTCGGCGTATCCGAGCACCTGCGCCTCGGCGAGGGCGGCGGCGTAGTCGAGGCCGCCCTCGGACATGCGGGTGAGGATGAAGTTGGAGGTGCCGTTGATGATCCCCACGACGGACTGGATGTGGTTGCCGATGAGGGATTCCTGCACCGCCTTGATGATGGGGATGCCGCCCGCGACGGCGGCCTCGTAGTGGATGGGCCGTCCGCAGGCCTCGGCGATGGCGAAGAGCTCCTGCCCCCGCTCGGCGAGGAGGGCCTTGTTACCCGTGACCACGGCCTTGCCTTTCTCCAAGGCGGCTTTGACAAGGTCGAAAGCGCGGTCGGTGCCGCCGATCAACTCGACGACGATGTCGATGCCCGGATCGTCCACCAGCTCCCGCAGATCGGTCGTGACGAGCCCGGCGGGCAGATCGACGGAGCGGGACTTGCCAGGATCGCGCACGGCGATGCGGGCCACCTCAAGATGGTAGCCCGTGCGTTCGCGGAGGAGATGGCGGTTCTTCGCGAGATTCTTGTAGACTCCCGCGCCGACGTTGCCGAATCCGGCGAGACCGATCTGGAGGGTGGGTGCCGACATGCCCGCAACCAAAGGACGGGCCAAGCAGGGAAGCAAGCGGATACTTTGGCCGTCCGTCAAGACAGCTCGCCCCCCTCCCCCACCCCATCTTCCCCGTTGCGCGACGGGGCGCGTTCTGGCAAGCTTCCCGCCTATGAGAACTCCCATCCTCCCCGCCCTCGTCGCGACCTTGGCCCTCTCCTTCGCCCCCGCCTTCGCCGAAGAGGGTTTCGTCGAACTCTTCAACGGCAAAACCCTTGAGGGCTGGACCCCGTCCTCGGAGAATCCCGAATCCTTCTCCGTGGCGGACGGCGTCCTCGTGGTGAAAGGCGGCAAGAGCCACCTCTTCTACACGGGCGAGGTGAACGGCGGGAAGTTCAAGGACTTCGAGTTGAAGGTCCGGGCCAAGACCTTCCCCGGCGCCAACAGCGGCGTCTACTTCCACACCGTCCTCCAAGCCGAGGGCTGGCCGGACCAAGGCTACGAATGCCAGGTGAACTCGACCCACAAGGACCCGAAGAAGACCGGCAGCCTCTACGGCGTCAAGAACATCGTCGCCCTCGCCGAAGGGCAGGAGGTGCCCAAGGGCGGCGACAGCGAAGTGCGCGAGAAGGCCCCCAGCACCGACGGGGAATGGTTCGACTACCACATCACGGTGCAGGGCAAGCGCATCGTCATCCGCGTCAACGGCGAAGTCACGGTCGACTACACCGAGTCCGAGGGCGGCCCCGGCGACGCGAACTTCCCCGGACGCAAGCTCGGCGAAGGCACCTTCGCGATCCAAGCGCACGACCCGGACAGCGAAGTCCACTACGAGCGCTTCGCGGTGAAACCGCTTTGAAACGAGAGGCTGCCCACCCTCTGGAAAACCCGGCATTTTCCGTTTGTCTTTCCGGCTCCCGCGAGTATTACTGTCTCCCCCCGCGCCGGGAGCCCCCCTTCCTGCGCGAGAATGGCAAGGCTCGATAGCTCAGTTGGTAGAGCAGAGGACTGAAAATCCTTGTGTCCCCAGTTCGAATCTGGGTCGAGCCACCTCCCTCCCCTTGGTTCCATAGAGAGGGACGCAAACCGCGGAAATGGTGGGCCTCAATGCGCCTCCAGCCAGTTTTCCCCGGTGCCGGACTCGACGACGACGGGCACGTCTAGGGGCAAAGCGTTCTTCATCGCCTCCTCGATCTTGGGAACGAGTTCTTCCTTTTCCTCCCGATGGAGGTCGAAGACGAGTTCGTCGTGGACTTGCAGGAGCATCCTCGTGCGGGTGCCCCTTTCGTCGAGCAGTTCGGCGACGCGGACCATGGCGATCTTGATCATGTCGGCGGCGGTGCCCTGGATGGGCGTGTTGATCGCGGTGCGCTCGGCGGCGGAGCGGATCATGCCGTTTTTCGAGTTGATGTCGCGGAGGTGGCGGCGGCGTCCGGTGAGCGTCTCGACGTAGCCGTCGCGGCGGGCCTGCTCGATGGTCTCGTCCTGGTAGCGCTTCACGCCGGGATACTGGCGGAAATATTCGTCGATGACGCCCTGCGCCTCGCCCCGGGAAAGCTCGCCGTTGAGCCGCTGGGAGAGGCCGAAGGCGGAGATGCCGTAGATGATGCCGAAGTTCACCATCTTCGCGGTGCGGCGCATGTCGGCGGTGACGCCCTCCAGCGGCACGCCGAAGACGCGGGCGGCGGTGGCGAGGTGGATGTCCTCCCCGGCGCGAAAGGCGGCGATCATGGCCGGGTCGCCGCAAAGCGAGGCCATCACGCGCAACTCGATCTGCGAGTAGTCGGCGGAGAGGAGGACGAACTCCTCGTTTCGCGGGACGAAGGCGCGGCGGATCTCGCGCCCCTGCTCGGAGCGGATGGGGATGTTCTGCAAATTCGGGTGGTTCGAGGCGAGCCGCCCGGTCGCGGCAAGGAGCTGGTGGAAGGTGGTGTGGATGCGTCCGGTGCCGGGGAAGATGGCTTCGGGCAGGGCGTCGACGTAGGTGCTCTTCAGCTTCGCGGCCTCGCGGTAGGCGAGGAGGTCGCGCACGATCCGGTGCTCGGCGGCGAGCGCGGCGAGGGTCTGCTCGTCGGTCTTGTATTGCCCGGTCTTGGTCTTCTTGGCCTTGTCCGCGAGGCCAAGGCGGTCGAAGAGGATTTCGCCGACCTGCTTCGGGGAATTGAGGTTGAACTTCGTCCCGGCAGCCTCGTAGACGGCTTTTTCGTATTCGGCGATGCGTTCGCCGAGGAGCGCGCCGGTCTCGGCGAGGGCGGCGGGATCGACGCGGATGCCCTCCTTCTCCATCGCCACGAGCACGGGAACGAGGGGGCATTCGATCTCGTGAAGGACGCGTTCCTGCTCCAGCTCGCGGACTTTCTTCCGCAGGATCGCGGCGAGCTGCCAGGTCACGTCCGCGTCCTCGCAGGCGTAGCGGGCGATGTCCTCGAAAGCGGGGCCTTCCGGGGCGGCGGCTTCGGTCCCGGACATCGCGGCCTCGTCGAAGAGGTTGAGCTGGCCGGATTTCTCGACGGGCTTGCCGAAGACGGAATCGTAGGGGATGGGGGTGTAGCCGAGGAGGGACTCGGCGAGGTAGTCCATCTTGTGCCGCTGCTCGGGCTCGACGAGGCTGTGGGCGAGCATGGTGTCGAAGAGGGGCGTGGCGACGCGGAGCCCCTGCCAGAGCAGCACGCCGATGTCGAACTTGAGGTTGTGCCCGATCTTCTCGATGCGCGGATCGGCGAAGACTTCGCGGAATTCCCCGAGCACGGCCCGCCCCGCCCCGCCGGGAGGCACTTCGACGTAGACGCCGTGGTGGTCCTGCCAGGAAAAGGCGAGGCCGATGACGGAAGCGGTCTTCTCGTCGAGGGAGGTCGTCTCAAGGTCGAAGCACCAGGAGTCGAGCGCCTTCAACTCCCCGATCAGCGCGGCCCGTCCCGCGGCGGCGGCGGCGCGGAGGGAGCGGTAGCGCTTCTCGAAATCGGCGATGGTCTTCAACTCGGCGACGAGCGTTCCGCCCCCGGTCTCGGCGGAGCTGTGGCCGCGCCCGGCTTGGAAGCCTTCGCCGAAGAGCCGCTTCCCGAGAGCGTTGAACTCGAATTCGACGAAGAGCGATTTCAAGGCCTCGTCGTCGCGGGGGCCGAGCTCGATCTCCTCGAAGCTCGTCACGACGGGGGCATCGGTCAGGATGGTGGCGAGCTGTTTGGAGAGCCGGGCCTGCTCGCCGTGGGCTTCGACGTTTTCGCGCTGCTTGCCCTTGAGCTCGGCGGCGCGGGCGATCAGCGCCTCGACGGAGCCGAATTCGGCGACCAGCTTTTTCGCGGTCTTTTCCCCGATGCCGGGTACGCCGGGGATGTTGTCCGAGGCGTCGCCCCACAGCCCGAGGACGTCGATGGTCTGAAGCGGGTCGTCCACTTCCCAGATTTCGCGGATTTTCGCCGGGTCGAGGATTTCGGCCTCGCCGCCCTGGCGACCCGGTTTGTAGATGAAGGTCGAGGCGGTGACGAGCTGGGCGAAGTCCTTGTCGGGCGTGACCATGTAGGTTTCAAAACCGCCGAGGGCCTCGGCCTTTTTGGCGAGGGTGCCGATGACGTCGTCGGCCTCGTAGCCGGGGCATTCGATCACGGGGATGCGGAAGGCCTCGACGAGGCGTTTCACATGCGGCAGTTGCAGGGCGAGATCCTCGGGCATCTCGTCGCGCGTCGCCTTGTAGGCCGGGTAAAGCTCGTGGCGCGGGGTCGGCTCGGGCGTGTCGAAGACGACGGCGAGGTGGGTGGGCGACTGCTTTTCGAGCAGGTCGAGGAGGGTCGTGGCGAAGCCGAAGAGGGCCGAGGTGTTGAAGCGCTTCGACGTGTAGATGGGGCTGCGGATGAGGGCGAAATGGGCCCGGTAGACCAGGGCCATGCCGTCGAGAAGGAAAAGTCGCTTGGGGGCCTCGGCCATGCGGGAAGGGAACGGCGGGCCTCGCCTGGTGTCAAGGGCTACGAGCCGTACACCAAAGGCGCATCCCCTGCCCCCTCGACGACGAGATCCCGCCATCGCCCGATGGGATCCCCCGGCGCGTGGCCCTCGTGGACCGAGACGAGATAGACCCGGCCGCCGAGCACCTCGTAGAAGGCCTGCTGGCGGAAGCGCCGCGCCAGCAGGACGGCCTCGGCGCGGTCGCACACGATGCCGTAGCCCGGCTCGGCGTGGGAGAAGTCGGGGCTGCCCCCGGTGACGGGGAAGGACTCCAGCCCGAGGCGGGCGATCTCGTTGCGCAGGTGCTCGTCGGCGACGAGGTTCTCGGCGACCTCGACCCGCTCCCCGCCGGGATTCCATGCCGTGACGACGCGGAACTCGGGCGGCACGTCCGCCTCGGCGCAGCGGAAGCGCACCCGGCGGTATTCCGGCGGCAGGTCCGCGTGAAAGCGGAGCGGGGGCGGCAGCTCCCCGGCGAGGCCCTTGGCGAAGAAGCGGCGCACCGACCGCCGCCGGATGAAACGGATCAACTCGACCTTCTCGGTGCGGCGGAACATCGCGTAGAGGAACCACGGGATCGAGAAGAGGCTGAAGACGGCGAGCACCCCCACCCAGAGCAGTTTCAGCCTCGCGGTGAGACGCCGCGTGAAGAGCGCCCAAAGGAGATAGACCGGCCACTGGACGACGAGGGTATAGAAGCCGTAGCGCGAGACGGTGAAAAACCACTCCTCCGGCTCCGGCATCTCCTCGCCGTGGTAGGCGGCGGGCAGCCCGTAGACGACGAGCCAGCCCACCGTGACGAGATAGGCGAAGGGGAGGAAGAAGGCCGGTCCGGCGGCGAGCGCGTATCCGAGGAGGCGGGGGACCGGCTTCATTCGGCGGAGGACTTCAACGGAGCGGCTCCGGGTCAGGCGCACCAACGCCGCAATTTCTCCAGGAGCGGCGGCACATGCTCGTAGGGATCGACGTCCTCCTCGAACTCCAAGGTGACGAAGCCCTCGTAGCCCGTGTCCTTGAGAATCTTCACGACCCGTTCGAGATCGGCGGGCTGCTTCTGCCGCCCTCCCTCCCCGACCCGGATCTCCGTCTTGATCTGGACGTTCACCGCATAGGGCGAGGAGGCCTCGATCTCGGCGTAGACATCTTCGGCGATGAAGTTTCCGCTGTCGAGGTTCACCCCTACCCAGGGACTCTCGACCGCGCGGACGATGCGCAGGAGCCGGTCCGCCGTGGCGATGCTGTCGTGGTTCTCGATGCCGAGATAGACTTGCTTCTTCTCCGCGAGGACGGCGGCTTCGGTCAGGGCGGAGACCGCGTTGGCCTCGGCCTGCTCGGGCGAGACGCCTTTCGGATGGTTGCCCGCGAACACGCGGACATGGGGCGCGCCCATCGTGGCGGCGTGCTCGATCCATTGGTGGACGTAGGCGATCTGCTCGGCACGCTCCGGCGAATCCGGCGGATGCGAGAAGTTGTTCCCCACCGCCGTGCCCGAGATCGCGATCCCCTTCTCCGCCGCGACCCGGCGGCATTCCGCGAAGTCGGCCTCCCCGGCGTCGGGCGGAAAGAAATAGCTCGTCAGTTCCGCTCCCTGCGCCCCGTGCTCGGCGCAGTAGCCGATGAATTTCGCCATGTCCATGGCACGCTCGTCCGCCACATAATCCGCGTTCTTTTTGCCGCGCATCCATTCGAAATGCTTGCGGAACGAATAGGCCGCCAGCCCCACTTGGAGTCCCTTGCCGGAACGCTGATAGGGTTCCGTGACGGCGAAAAGCGGAGCGGCGGGCGCAAGCCCCAAGGCGAGGGCTCCGCGCATCCAGGAGCGGCGGTTCATCTTCATGGGTGGATTCTAGTGCGGGCTTGGGGAAATTCCCATCTTAAAACGTCGATAAATCTTGCTCTCCTACTCCTCCTCATCCTCCTACTTATACTCAAAAGCCGCTGGAGCATGAGTAGGAGGATGAGGAGGAGTAGGAGCATGAGAGGTCAATACCGACCATCCCTCACCTCGAACTTCGTCGCCTTCCCCAGCGTCGGCCTCCCGTGCCCGACCCATTCGGCGACCCAGTCGAGGAGCCGTTCCTCCGGCACCGACGGCGGGCCGAAGAGGCGTTGCGATTTCGCCGCGTTGCTGAGCCACGCGGTCCCGGCCTCGGCACCAGTGAAGGAAACGAGGCGACCGAGCCGTTCCGCGAGAGCCTCCGCCGTGTCGCGCACCGGGAGGATGCGTGCTCCGGTGACGTTGAGGACGCAGGCCTCCGGCGCGGGAGCGGCGAGCGACAGGGAGCGCACGATGCGGGCGACAGCGTCGCCCTGCCAGATGCAGTTGAAATATCCCGTCGCCAGATCGACCGGCTCATCGGCGAGGATCTTCAAAGCCAGATCGACGAGCACCCCGTAGCGCAGATCGACGGCGTAGTTCAGGCGGATGAGCGAGAGCGGCGTGCCGTGTGCCTCGCTCGCGGCGAGGAAGGCCCTCTCCCGCCCGAGGCAGGAGAACGCGTAGTTCCCGACCGGGGCGGGCTCGTCCTCCTCCGTCGAGCCCCCGCCTTCCGGATCGACGAAAGGATAGACGCAACCCGTCGAAAGCGCCACGATCGCCGCCCCGGCGAAACGCTCCGCGACGAGGGCGGGCATCTCCTCGTTGAAACGGCGGAGCTCGTCGGAAGCGCCATCGGTGCCGAACTTCTTCCCCGCGAGGAAAAAGACCGCCCCCGCCTCGGGCAGCGCCGCCACCGCGTCCGCGTCCGTGAGATCGGCGGGGACCGTCTCGATGCTGGCGATTTCAAAAGGCTCCCGCGCCGCCGCGTCGCCGAAACGCGAGACCGCGATGACGCGGCGGCCCGAGCCCAGCACGTCGAGGGCGCGGCGGAGCATCAGGGCGAGGTGGAATCCCATCTTCCCCCCGGCCCCGGCCACGAGAAGGTCGCCGTCGCTGCGCTCCAGCGCCTCGACCACGCCGCGATCCGGTTCGCTCGCGAGTCGGTCGAGTTCTTCGACGGATTGGGGACAGGGGATCGCCGCAGGCATGTCCCCTTCATCATGCCCGACGAAGCCGCGGGAGCCTAGAAAAAACGCCTTCCCCCGCCTCCTTGATCGCGCGAGGCCGCCTCACCCGCCGATGAACCAGAAAACGCGGCCCGCCGTCACCGCGCTGGCGGGGAACTCCGGCGCTCCGGCGAGCACCTCGCGGGCGCGGGCGTGCTTGGACGCCCCGTTCACGAGGAAGAGCACCTCCTTCGCCGCCGCGAGGAGCGGATAGGTGAAGGTGATGCGCCAAGTGTCAAGCTGGGGTACCTCGTTCGCCACGACCCAGCGTTCACGCTCGGCGAGGGCGACGGTGCTGGGGAAAAGCGAGGCCGTGTGTCCGTCGTCGCCCATGCCCAAGAGGGTCAGGTCGTGGACGAAACAGGGTTCGCCCGCCAGCTTCGCGAGCTTGCGGAGATGCGTCTCGCAGCGTTCCGCGGCCTCGGCGGGAGGCAGCTCGCCGAGAATGCGGAGCACGTTCGCCGACGGGATGCCCGAGGCGTCGAGGAGGCTCTCCTTCGCCATGCGGTAGTTGCTTTGCGCGTCCTCCGGTCCCACGGGGCGCTCGTCGCCGAAGGTGACCATGACACGCTCCCAATCGATCCCCGGCCAAGTGGCCAAGGCCCGGTAGATCGGTGCCGGCGTCGAACCGCCGCAGAGGCTCAGACGGAACACGCCTCCCTCCGTCTGCTTCGCGAGGATGCGCTCCGCGATGAACTCGCTCGCCTCCCCCACGAAATCCTCCGGATAAACCACTTCAGCATTCATCTCATTTCCCGCTCGCAACCCATGACCCATGACCCATGACCCATGACCCATGACCCATGACCCATGACCCAT
>ERZ761602.154-NODE-154-length-167576-cov-15.558634_pt1 | contig 167576 bp, 165 predicted proteins | sample MGYA00512165_ERZ761602 | MGnify/ENA primary metagenome ERZ761602 (study PRJEB28899, sample SAMN02445085) | bioreactor sludge metagenome | biome: EBPR sludge; isolation source: Thorneside wastewater treatment plant | place: Australia: Brisbane, Thorneside... | reverse complement strand
AGCACGTGCTTCACACGCACGGGGTCACTGGTTCGAGTCCAGTAGCGTCCACCATCTTGCGGTAGATGTAATCAAGCCGCTGATTTGGGTTTGCGGAACTATCCGCACTGCCTGCGAATGCCCCCCATGAGCGCCAGCCGCATCAATCGGGTTGAATTCTTCGAGGCCGAGTCGCCGCTCTCGCGGCCCATCGCGGATGCGACGCATGCGATTCCGGCGATCAACTTTGTCGTCGCGCGAGTGACGCTGGCCGACGGCACGACGGGCGAGGGGTATCTGCTGGCGTTTCACTTCAACCCGGCGGCGATCCGCGGGGCGCTGGCCGATGTGCGGGCCTTGGCGATCGGGCGCGATGGGGAGGACACACGGGGTTTCGACCAAACATGCGACCGGGAGTTCGAGTATTTTGGCGCCGTGGGGCTCCTGCGCTGGGCGCGGGGCCTGGTGAACATCGCGCTATGGGACGCGCGCGGCCGGCGGGCGGGCAAACCGGTGTGGCAACTGGTGGGCGACGGCCCCAAGGCCGCGCGGGTGCCGGTCTATGGCAGCGGCGGCTGGCTGTCCTACGGCGATGACGAACTGCTGGCCGAGGTCACGGGCTATGTGCGCCGCGGTTTTCGCGCGGTGAAGCTCAAGGTCGGCGCCCGCGAGGGCCTCGGGCGCGACCTGCACCGCATCGCGCTGGTGCGCGCGGCCGTGGGGCCGGACGTGCGCATCATGATTGATGCCAACCAAGGGCTCGACCTGCCGCGGGCGCAGGCCCTGGCCGAACAGGCGCGGGCGCATGGCATCGACTGGTTCGAAGAGCCGCTGGAACACACGGATTTTGAGGGTTATGCGCGGCTGAAGCAGCGCGCCGGCATCAAGCTCGCGATGGGTGAGCGGGAATACGATTTGGTCGCGCTGCGCGAACTCGCGCAGCGCAGGGCGCTCGATCTCTGGCAGCCCGACATCCTGCGGCTCGGCGGCGTCGAGGGCTGGCTCGACTCGGCGGCGCTGGCGCGCACGCACGGGCTGCCGGTGTTGCCGCACTATTACAAGGAATACGACGCGTCGCTCGCCTGCACCATCCCCGACGCCTACGGCGTGGAGTCGTTCGACTGGGTGGACGGCATCATCGACCACCCGCTGCGCATCGAGGACGGCTTCGCCTATCCCTCGGAGCGGCCGGGCTGGGGTTTCAGTTTCAAACCGGAAGCCTTGCGACCGCTCGCAATTTGACCCCGGTTCGCCGCCTGTCCCCAGCCCGCGACCATTCGTCGCAGACGGCTTGGCGGGAGGAAAGGCGCCGCCTAGTGCTCGGTTATGACCCGACGCGATTTGCTAAAACTCGGCGCGCTGGCCAGTGTCGCCCTCATGACCGGACGTGCGCAAATCCCCGCCTCCCCACCGGCGCGCCCGTTGCGGATCCTCATCCTTGGGGGCACCGGTTTCACCGGGCCGCACCAGGTGCGCTACGCGCTGGCCCGCGGCCACCGGATCACGCTGTTCAACCGCGGCCGCCGGCCGCAGGACTGGCCCGGCGAGGTCGACGAACTCACCGGCGACCGCGACACCGGCGACCTGGCCTCGCTGGCCGGGCGCGAGTGGGACGTGTGCATTGACAATCCCACCTCGGTCCCGTTCTGGGTGCGTGATGCCGGGACCGCGCTGCGCGGCCGCATCGGGCATTACGTCTTTATCTCCACGCTGTCGGTTTACGCCGACACCAGCCGGCCCGGCATGGATGAAAGCGGGCCGCTTGCCGCTTACCGCGGCCGCGACGTCATGGCGGAGACGCGGGCCAGCCTGCAGGCCGACATGGGGCTTTACGGTCCGCTCAAGGCCGCCTGCGAGGCGGAGGCGGCGCGGCAGTTCCCGGACATCACGACCGTGATCCGGCCCGGCCTGATCGTGGGGCCGGGCGACGAGACCGACCGCTTTACCTACTGGCCGGTGCGCATGGCGCGGGGCGGCGAAGTGCTGCTACCGGGCGACGGCACCGATCCGGTGCAGTTTATCGACGCGCGTGACCTCGCGGAGTGGACGATCCGCATGGCCGAGCAACGGGTCTTGGGCGTGTTCAACGCCATGGGGCCGGAGCGTGAGCTTACGGTGGCGCCGATGCTGGAAGGCATCCGGACGGCCGTCGGCGGGGAGGCGCAATTCACGGCGGTCCCGGTGGATTTTCTGCGGGCGCAGCGCGTGGCCCCGTGGAGCGATCTCCCCGTGTGGGTGCCGGCGCAGGGTGCCTACACCGGCTTCGCCCGTTTGAACAACACCCGTGCGCTCAAAACCGGGCTCACCTTTCGTCCATTGGCAGTGACCGCGGCGGATACCCTGGCATGGTTCAACACTTTGCCCGAAGCGCGTCGCACCAAGCTGCGCGCCGGGTTGAGCGCGGAGCGCGAGGCCGAGGTCTTGCAGGCGTGGCGCGAGCAGCGAGCGGCCCGCACCTGAGGCATTAACCGAATACGTGGGTTCGACCACCGGCCAAGGTCGTGGCCGGCCGGCCCGGCAGGTGCAGGGTGGCGGTGATGCCGGCGGGCAGCACGACTTCCCCGCGCGGACCGGTTTGCAGGGACACGCGGATGTCGCCGTGCGGGGTGGGCACCACGCCCTCGGCCCCGGTGAGGTCGCCGAGGGCAGGACGGAGATCCACGGTGCGGTAGCCGGGCGAGGTCGGCGTGATACCGAGGATATAGGCGGGCAGCAGGCAGGCCGGGCCGGCGGACCAGCCGTGGCAATGACTGCGACCGGCGGGTTGGATGTGGTCGATGCCGGGTTCGCGGCGGTACACGAGTTCCCACGTGGTCGTCGCACCGTTGCGCAGCATCTGGCCGTAGTAGGAGCGCATCTCGTCGAGCGCCTCGCGCACGAGTCCGGCGCCGAGCCAGGCTTGCAGCAGGTAAAACTCCATGAAGCCGGCCATCGGCCGCCGCACGGCGGCATCGGCCTGCAAGCGTGGATGCACCGACTGCAACTGCGCCGCATCCAGCGCGCCGGCAAGAAAAGCCGCGGCATGGGCATGCCAGCTGCGCGTGGCACCGGCGGGCAGATCGTCGCGCAACGCGGCCTGCGCGGGGCTGCCGAATTTCTCCGCCGTCTCCTGCAGGCGCGCGGCCCGCCAAGTCCCGCATTGGGCGGCCAAGGAGGAATCACCGAGATGCTCCGCGAGTTTGGCGGCATCGCCGAAGGTCGCGGCGAGCTGGTAGCCGAGGGCGGCGCGGCTGCCCCACCAGTCCTTGGTCTCGGGTTGGTTATCGGTGATGAAGGTGCGGCCGGGCACGGCAGCGACGAGGTCCACGCGGGCCAGATGCTCCAGCACGCCGCGGGTCACGGGCGCGAGTTCGCGGGCGAGGGTGGTGTCGCCGGTGTAGAGCACATATTCCCAGATGCTGCTCACGAAGTCCGCGCAGTAGTTGTCGAGCACCCACTCGTGCAGCCCGCCGTGGGTGCTGAGGTCACCAAGGTAGGAAACGCGCGGATAAAGGTGTCCGCCCGCATCAAGCGCGACGGCGGACAGGCTGCCGTTGGCGTGACGGCACTGCGCGAACATTTCCAGGCTGCGGCGGGCGAGGGCGGCGTCGGCAAAGAGCGGCCAGGCGCAGAGAAACTCCACGCGGTAGTCGCCGATCCAGAGCATGCCGTCGCGCTTCACCCCGTCCTCATAAAACCCCTGCATGCACAGGCGCATCGTGCGCCGGCTGATGGCCCACGCATCGTTGAGCAGCGGATCGCTGCAATGAAAATGCCCGCGGTCGGTGACCGGCGCGTGCTCCAGGATCGCCCGTGCGCCGCTCAGCCGCAGCGCGCCGGGGCCGTGCACGATCACGTTGACGAAGCGGAAGGCGCGGCGGCCCTGGTTGCGCAGGGTCTGGCGGCCGGGATTCACTTGGAGAATGTCGCGCGGCTGGTGATACCAGTGGTCCGGCGGGAACGGGTCTTGGACGAGCAGAGCCTCCTCAAGGTCTTCGCCCTCGATGAGTTCGACGGTGGTGGCACCGTCGGCCTCCGCCGTGAGTTCGATCACGCCGACGAGTTCCTCGCCGAAGTCGAGCACGACGCTGGCGCCGGGCCGGAGCAGCGTCTCGCCGCCGGCCAGACAGGCGGCGGGGTTGAGGGCAGCGACGGCATGGGCGATGGCCCGGGGTTCGCGTGGGGTGTAAACGAGCGCGGCGGGGGTGATGGCTTGGGCCATGGGTTGGCGGAGCGTGGGCGCGCGCCGGCCGGGATCAATCCCGTTCCGCCAGAGTGTCCCGCGCTGGGACAAAGGGGTGGGCGGTTTGGCACAGGGGAGGGGCCGGATCGGACGGGCCCCAGAGGGAAAGGCAGCCGCCGGCCTTGGCCCGCCGTATGCACAAGGGAGGACATCATGGATTTCAACAAACTCACCCAGATGTCGCGTCAGGCCGTCACCGACGCCCAAGCCACCGCCCGCCGCCTCCAGCACAACGAGGTGGACACGTGGCACCTGTTGTCCGCGCTCCTCGGTCAGGAAAACGGCATCGTGCCCGGCCTGCTCGACAAGCTGGCCATCACGCCCGGCGCGGTGCAGCTTGCGGTGGACCGCGAACTCGAGCGCCTGCCCAAGGTGTCCGGCAGCGTGGACACGTCGAAGGTTTATGTCACCCAGGCCGTCAACGAGGCGCTGACCAAGGCCGAGGCCGAGGCGAAGTCGCTCAAGGACGAGTTTGTGTCCGTCGAGCACCTCTTCCTCGGCCTGCTTGAGACCGGCAAGCCGGAGGCGCTGAAGAAACTCTTCAAGAGCTTCGGCCTCGACCGCGCGAAGGTGCTCCAGGCGCTGAAGGAGCTGCGCGGCTCGCAGCGCGTGACGACCGACAATCCCGAGGCCACCTACCAGGCGCTCGAGAAATACGGCGTGGACCTCGTGGCGCAGGCGCGGAAGGGCAAGATGGACCCCGTCATCGGCCGCGATGAGGAGATCCGCCGCACCATCCGCATCCTCTCCCGCAAGACGAAGAACAACCCCGTGCTCATCGGCGAGCCCGGCGTCGGCAAGACCGCCATCGTCGAGGGTCTCGCGCAGCGCATCCTGCGCGGCGACGTGCCCGAGGGCCTCAAGGACCGCACGATCTTCGCGCTCGACATGGGCGCGCTCGTGGCCGGCGCGAAATATCGCGGCGAGTTCGAGGAGCGGCTCAAGGCCGTGCTCAACGAGGTGAAGACCGCCGAGGGCCGCATCATCCTCTTCATCGACGAGCTGCACACCATCGTCGGCGCCGGCAAGACCGAGGGCGCGATGGACGCGGGCAACCTGCTCAAGCCCATGCTGGCCCGCGGCGAGCTGCATTGCATCGGCGCCACCACGCTCGACGAATACCGCCAGCACATCGAGAAGGACGCCGCGCTGGAGCGCCGCTTCCAGCCCGTGCTCGTGGACCAGCCCACCGTCGAGGACGCCATCTCCATCCTGCGCGGCCTGCGCGAGCGCTTCGAGCTGCACCACGGCGTGCGCATCCAGGACAACGCGCTCGTGAGCGCCGTCACGCTTTCCCACCGCTACATCAGCGACCGCTTCCTCCCCGACAAGGCCATCGACCTCGTGGACGAGGCCTGCGCGATGATCCGCACCGAGATGGACTCGATGCCGCAGGAACTCGACGAACTCACCCGCAAGGTGCTGCGCCTCGAGATCGAGGAGACCGCGCTGGCGAAGGAGAAGGACGAGGCCAGCGCCCGCCGGCTGGAGTCGCTCCGCAAGGAGCTCGCCGAGGCCCGCGAACAGACCAAGGGCATCAAGCTCCACTGGGAAAAGGAAAAGGCCTCCGTGGACAAAACCCGCCGGCTGCGCGAGTCGCTCGAGGCCGCGCGCCTTGAAATGGAGAAGGCCGAGCGAGCCTATGACCTCAACAAGGTCGCCGAGCTGCGCCACGGCAAGATTCCCCAGTTGGAGGCCGAGCTGAAGGCCTTGGAAAAAGCCGGCCGCACCACCACACTCTTCAAGGAGGAGGTTTCCGAGGAGGAGATCGCCGAGGTCGTGTCGAAGTGGAGCGGCGTGCCCGTCACCCGGCTGGTCGAGGGCGAGAAGGAAAAACTCCTGCGCCTGGAGGAAGTGTTGCACGAACGCGTCGTCGGCCAGGACGAGGCCGTCTCGCTCGTCACCGAGGCGATCCTGCGCGCGCGCAGCAGCATCAAGGACCCGCGCCGCCCCGTCGGCAGCTTCCTGTTCCTCGGGCCCACCGGCGTCGGCAAGACCGAGCTGGCAAAGACCCTGGCGGAAACCCTCTTCGACACCGAGGCCGCGATGGTGCGCATCGACATGTCGGAATACATGGAAAAATTTAGCACCGCAAGATTGATCGGTGCTCCTCCTGGATACGTCGGCTACGACGAGGGAGGTCAGCTCACGGAAGCAGTTCGCCGCAAACCCTATGCGGTCCTTCTCTTTGACGAGGTGGAGAAGGCGCATCCAGACGTTTTCAACGTCCTGTTGCAGGTTCTGGATGATGGTCGCTTGACCGATTCCCAAGGCCGCACCGTGGATTTCAAGAACACCGTCATCATCATGACCTCCAACCTCGGCTCGCGCTTTCTGCTGGACGGCGTGACCGGCAGCACGATCCCCGAGAGCGTGCGGGAGAGCGTCATGGCGGAGCTGCGCAAATCGTTCCGTCCGGAGTTCCTTAACCGGATTGACGAGACCATTCTCTTCAAACCGCTTACCCTGGAGGAAATCACGACCATCGTGGACCTGCTGCTGGCCGACCTGAACAAGCGTCTCGCCGATCGCCGTGTGACCGTGAAGCTAGACGCCAAAGCGAAAGAGTGGGTCGCCGAAAAAGGTTATGATCCGGTTTTCGGAGCCCGGCCGCTCAAGCGTTTCTTGCAACGCCACCTCGAAACCCGATTGGCGCGAGCACTCATTGGCGGCGAAGTAGGAGAGGGCGCCGAACTCACCTACACCGTCAAAAACGGCGAGCTTGCCCCGGTTGGGCTGGATGCAAAGTACAGCCGAGCTTGATCGCGCGCTGTCTAGTTACAGTGCTCGCAGTTTCCTCCCTCGTTGAGATTCATGACGATGAGGGTGCCCGGCCCGACGAGCGCATGGCGTCGTCACGGGCGCGACGCTGGTCCAATGTAGTCTGTGCGAGCGACACCGGTTGTCCGCACTGCGGTGAGGGGAAAATGCCGGTTCTCGCGAAAGGCGTCTGCTGTAGCCTCCCTTGCCCGTGATCGGCATTGTTCGAAGCTATGCCGGGCAGCCAGCGAGAAACTATCACGAAATACTGAAGGGTTCAGTCAAATCACGACTAAACCCTCATTTTATGAGGCCGTTGGGGTTTTGATTCATCAGTCAAATCCCAGCTGGTGCTCTATCCTTCAAGTTCCACCTTGAAACGCCGCCGAATTCGGGCGCGCAGGCTTTTCAGTTCGTTGGGATCGTTATGAAGTCGCTCCCGGTATTCTTGGAGCACGCGACGGACACCTCCGGCAAGCAGCAGCGGATTGACCGCAAGCCGGGTGTCCTGCCGTTGCGCCACCCCGCGAACGTCGACCGAGAACTCGCTGCCGTGCTTCACCCGGGCGTCATGGACCAAGCCGTTGCGGAAATGCTCGCAAAATAGCTTCGCAGTTTCCGGCTCATCCAGCCCCGGAATATGGCGGAAAAACGCCACCATCCGTTCCTTTGTGCCGCTGGCGCCGGTGATGAACCCGGCCAAGGCATCAGCCGCGCAGACCGCCAGCAAGCCGGAAGCAAAATCGTGCCTTCGTTGGGCAAGTTCAACCGCGGGCTGCAGATAGAATCCGTCGATGCGGCGGTAGAACTGGTTCGGTAATCCGCCGCCCTTCATATCGACGGAGCTGAACGGAATGCCCGGGGCAAACAATAGGCAGTCGCCGAGACGAGACATGGTCTAGTGTGCCGTGGCGACGGCGTGCTCGATCACGGCCGCTACCGGAGCGAGGTGGGTGCCAACGAAGTATCCTTCCTTGTTGCCCCAGTTCGTCGCCACACCCACCAGCCGGACATCATCGCCCTGCACCGCGAAAACCGGGCCGCCACTCATCCCCGGTGGCAGGAACGTAGCCTCGGCCCATTCATCATCTTCACGGGTGCTGAGGTTCATAAATGGCGATACCAAGCAGTCTGCGGTCAGCGGGGCCGGATACTCCAGCACGGGCAAGAGCGGCGTGTTGACACACTGGGGCCGGAGCACGATTTGGGCACCGTCGGAGAAATGGTAGGCATGGCTTTTCCCTGCGGCTGTGGTTGCGGGGTAACCGGCAAACATCAGTTCAACTCCGGCAACGAGGTTGTTAGGCGGTATTTCAGGGAGAACGTAGAAGCCGATGGAGAGAAACGTGACACCAGCGGCGAATTCGGGGTCTAGTGCGATGGCGGCGACATCCAAAAAATCGTCGGCCCGGTCTTGGCCGGCAGGGATGGGTGACATCGAGAATTCGTCGCGCAAACGGTGGACCTTGAAATCCGCCGTCGAAAAGACGGCGAGCCTGTCACGCGCGTCCTCGACCACGTGCGCCGCGGTAAGCAGGAGGGGTCGGCCTTTGTATACGACCAAGGTGCCGGTTCCATGGTGACGAAAAGGCTCCTCGTCGTTGTCGGGGTCCAGCGCATAGAGCGGAACGAAACACAACGGCGTATGGCGGGCGTATCGTGGTGGCTTACACATGAAGGAAGCGGCGACGAAGTGCGGGCGGTGATATTTCCGGTAGGTTGCCGGTAAGACGACATTTCCTGCTGAACCAGACGGTAGCAACGATGAACGAGCGGCGATTTACCGGCCTTGGGTGCAGGCGGCGGGAAAAGAACTTGCTACGCGTTGCCAGAGGCGCTGACTTGCTGCCGACAAAATCGAGGGAGTTTTGCGGCAGTTCTGGCCCGGCGGCGGTCAGGACTTGAGGTCGTCGATCACCGATAGGACGAATCTGCCTACGGACCGGTCTCCGCGCCTTCATAAGCTTTGATCAACGCGAGCTGATGGGCAAAACCGCGCTGGATTTTTTCAATCTCAGCCGAGGTGTTAGCATCCTTGCTGAACACCCGTCGTTCACAATGCTTCACGAATGCGAGGTAACGGATAATCGCCTTTCGCATGTAGCGGGCAAGATTGCGTGGGGTATTCCGAAACCGGAACGCTTCGAACGAAAGGTGGATCAGTGTCTGGTCGATTTTTTGCTTCTCGTCATTGGCGAGCAGGGGGCGGTGGCGGATATAGCCAAAATGCAATGCCCGGATATCCCGCCGGTTTTCAGACGGCAGGAAGAACTCATGCAGTTGCCTCAGCGCAAGCATGGTGGCGATCGCGTTGGCATAATTCATCGCCGTGTGCTGCTGCGAATCGGCTCCATGCACCCGCTCTACCAGCGGATAGACATGGTTTCGATATATGAGGAAACTGAGGAGCAGCGTGGAAGCATCGAAACAACGCCGGAACGCCTTCCGCTTCTCCTTGAGCGTGGGCTGGAAACGAGGGGGCGGCATAGTGCTACGGTTTAGGAACCGGGCGGGCGTTGAAGGCCTGAATCCACTGTTTCAGTCTTTCCAGGTCGGCCTGCAATTCATCGGGGTCCGGCAGGGCGACCGGGGCCTCGCTGGAATGGGAGTGCTCATACCGCGAATACTTGGTCATGAAGTCGTCGAGAAACTTGCAGTCGGCGGCGCCAATTCGGGCTAGCTGGCCGAGCCGGTTGTAGGTCTGGACCGAACGGCGGAACCGCTTGACCACGTCGTTGAGCAGCACCTCCTCAACCATCCGTTCCACGACGATGCGGATGTCGCTGCAAATGCCCTTGGCGCAGGTGTCGTATTCGGCGCGTCCCTTCTCCTTCAAGCGCTTCCGGGCCTCGGCCAGACGCTCACCGAGGATTACGTTGATGGCCTTCTCCGGCTTCTTGGCAGTGAGCGAGGTATCGCCGGGTTCGCCGGTGCCCCAGTCCTCCCGGTTCAGCGCCACCACCCGGGAGTCGGTGCCCGCGGCCTTGGCCGCATCCTCCAGCAACGTGAGCAACGAAAGGCGGTGGGTGAAGACGATGAGCTGTCGTTTCTGGGCAATGCGCACAAGCCGCGCGACCACCGCTTCCTCGAAGTCTTGATCGAGCGAGGATATAGGATCGTCAAAGATGAACGGTGTGTTGGCCTCGATCCCCTCGACATCCGCAAGAAACGCGGCAATCGAGACGATGCGGCGCTCGCCGTCGCTCAGGACCTCCGGAATCTCCGCCTTGATCTTGGCGTTTTTCAGCCGCACCCGATGCCAGACCTGTCCCTTGGTCGCACGCGTCTTGATCAATTCGACTTGGATGCGGCGGGCACTCAGGGCCGTCATCTCATCGGTGAAACGCTTGACGAACGCGCTGGATACCATTGCCTCCGCCAGCTCGGATTTCTTCGACGATAGTCCGGTGGTGCTCGTCAGCTTTTTCGCCGCCTCCAATGCCCCGATTTTCTTAAGCCGCGCCACCTCCGCTTCGATGGCCGCCTTCTGGTCGGCGAGCCATTTCACGGCCTCGAGTTCGCGCGCCTGTTTCTTGAGGTCGGTGCGATCACTCTTTTTCGCGTCCTCGTCGTAGGCGGCTGCCTTCCTCTCCAATTCAGCAGCCAGCGTCGAAAGGCCCACAACGAGCGACTCACCTGGCAGAGCGGGGACATCCGCCTTTTTCGCCTTTTCACCCCAAGCCTCGCGCCGCGCCTGCATCGCCTTCCGATACCGCTGAACCTTCTTGATGAGGTCGTCATAATCGACGCTAAGAGTAGCCAAGCGCGTGTCGATCTCTTCCTCGTTTGGAATCTCCGGGGACTTCTTGAGCAGAAGCTGGACCTTTCGTTCCGCCGCCCTGGCCAGTTCCTCCAATTCGCCCTTCACAAATCGCTCGAACGACTCCAGCCGCTGCTTGGCTTCCCCGTCGAGAGGCTGCTGGCACAGCACGCAATGTGCTCCTGCCTGAGTAGCAGGAAACGTCTGTTTCGGGTAAGCGACTTGCTCCGAATAGGCTCGTGCCTGCTCCCACAACAGTTGCCAGCTTTCCTCCCCGACACCTTTCAACGGCGCCTGGGCGAACACTTTTTCGGCGTCCACGCTTGCCGCCCGCCGCTTGGTCCTGGCGTCAAGTTGTGCAGCCAGCAGATCGTCAAGGGCGGCATCGCTCATCTGGTCCGATATTTTCAGCAACTCGGCCGCGAATTTCGTGAGGCCGGTTTTCCGCGTGCGCAACTGACGCGCTTGATCGGTCGGATTCTTTTCCAGCAATCGACGCTGGAACTCGTCGAGCGCCGTCTGTTGCCCTTTGGCCCAGGTGCAGCGCTCGTCAATTTCCGCCGGTGTGGTCAACGCCGAGAGCTGGGCAAACCAGGCACCCGCCGCCGTTGCGTTGTAGTCAGCCGGTAGCGCCGGCTTCTTCGAGGGCAAGGCGGCGATCTCCTGGGCAAGACAGGATTCGACTGCGGCGCATGCTTCGACGAGCTGGCGAAACAGCGCCAGCAATCGGGGCTCGAACGCGACCTCATTCTCTTCCGTGGTGTAAATGTGGGCGCAATCGTTGTCGTAGATTTCTAGACCTGTCAGATCGGAGTGGACGCCAACCGCCGGACTCCACTCCAAGATCTTTTCCTGAACATCGACGGAATAGCCTATTTTGCAGCTTTGAGCGGCCTTATCCTGAAAAACATTATTCAGCAATGCGCGTCGGTTCCGCGCCCGTCCACCGCAGACGTGATTGAGGATGCGGATGTATCCCGACTTACCCACGCCATTGGCGCCAAAAACGACGGTAATCGGCTCATCATTGAACGTGAGTGGCTGGCGCGGATTCAGCGCATCTATACCTTTGACCTCGGAAATCGACTTCAGGCGAACCACCGAGTTGCTCGCATTGCTTCCGAAGTTGAGAGCGAAAAGTTTAGAAGACGGCTTGATGCCCTTTTGGGGCCGCCCCTGTTGCTTACATAGAGCGACCAGATCGCGAAGGTCACTAGGAGTAAGGGGGCCGACCGCGAGCAACCGATGTGCTGCCTCTTGAATCCACAATGGGCGTTCAGCAAACCACTGCATCAGGCTTGGGGCATCTGCGGTCATAATCGCTACCAATCGCGGTTAATGGAATGGCGACAACGGCATCACTGCGTTGACAGAGGCGCAAGTCGAATGACCACGCACAGGTAACAAGCGCGTGGAAACCTTGGTGCCACCTCTACATCGGATAAATCTAGACCGCACCTGTCATTTGTCGCGGTCTCGACGGCGAAACCGTCATGGCGATACGGTTTCCGCAGGGGCGACCTGCCCGGACTTGGATTCGATCAGGCGACAGGAATACTGTCGTTCACTCCATTCGATAGCGAACGTATCGGAAACAATGTGCCAGCAGCCAGCTGGATTCCCGGAACCGTGATTCTGTCCCATGCATGAGCATTCGCAGTCGAAGCCAGTCGCATTCCAGCACGCCGGCGCACATTTCTGTTGCTCGCGAAACGCCTGGATAACGTAGACCTTGCCGAATTTTCGCAGGAACCGCGTCACGAGGTCGTCAAACCACGATCTTGGCGTTTCCCAGCATCTGAATTTCATGTTCCAATTTGGCTCCCGCCGGTGCTCCGCTTTGATCCACTCCCGGTTCTGGGACGAATAGGGCATCCTGATCATCAATCCTTCACCCGGCCCACGACGAAACACGACCGGAATGGCCCTCTGATTCCAAACCTCCCGGAGTTGCTGATTGTCCCGTGCGCTGATCATCAATCGTCGCTCCGCGTATCTTGCCAAGAAAGCAATGTCAGCACGCGCCCCGCATAGCCAAGATGGACCGACTCCTCCCACAGGTCCGCTCGTCGATACCGTTCCGAGAACCACAGCTCCGTGTTCGTTTCACCTTCCTCAATGTCGCGACCCTGACTCCGAAAAGCACAGTCAGTAGGCGAGCCGTCCGGAATCAAACGATTTCCAAGGCCGCCGAAGCCGAGCGCCTCCGCCTCCTCTGACGCAAAATAGTATAGAATCCGACGATCCTCCGAAATGATGGCGAGGTGGGGTTCGGTCGTGAACTGACTATAGCGAAACGCGGCGGCCTGAAGGCTCGTTCCGCAATCGCCCGCCAAAGTCCTGATTTCCTTCAACGCCATGAAACCTTTCCGTCCCATGCGCGCCTGGAGGGTCTTGGCGGGCAGCAACAGCGCGGCTGCAAAGCGATCAGCCTGCCGTTCGACGGCTCGGTTGGGCCGGAAATCCTCGGCAGAATCATGGACAAGGTATTTCAGCAGCAGGTCGCGGTGATCCGGGATGAAATAGTGCCCAAGTTCGTGGGCGATGGTGAAGCGGATGCGACCGGGGAAAATTTCGCCGGAGGCCGACGGATGGTAGATCGCGAAAATCCCCTCGTCGGGGAGGTATTCAATGCGGCCATGAAAATCCGCGCCAAACTCGCCTTCCATCAATTCAATCCGTTCTTCCGCTGCGATACGCGCAAGATCGACCGGTATGGCCCCGCCGACAAGCCCGGCGACTGCGCCGGCCAGTTCGTCGATTTCGTAGTCGTTCACTGCGGCGGTTGCTCCCTGCGACGCTGCAGTTTCTCGCGCAGTTCGCGCCGCTTCTTTTCCAACTCCTCGGCCGTCTGTTTCGAGAAACCAGCGGCACGCTTGTGGCGATGGAGGGCCGGGATGCAGAGATCGTCACCGACCGGAACCGGGTTCGCCACTCCTTGTGCGCCGTCCAAGCAAAGCTTCGCGTGCCGCAGAGCGGCTTCATCTTCGGGGCTGAGCACGAATTCTCCGCGCAAGTATCGGGCAACAACCTCTGGCTCTACTTCATTTGGTTGTTGGTGAAGGATGCCGGCGATCAACGCCGCCAGCGCCTTGTCCTCAGATGAGTGGTCGGGAGTGGTCATCGGCTTTGGCGTTTCAGCAGCGCCCGTAGTTTGCTCAACATCGCTTGTTTAGCCCCTTTGACTTCCAAAGTGGACAGGTGAACGCCAAACCGTCGCTTAACCTCATCGGCGATTTCCCGGTCCGTCATCCAGTCAGGCAGCGCATCGGCCATCACCGTCGCGACGCGCCTTTGCTGGGGTGCCTTTAACGTCTTCACGAACTCCCGGAATTCCCGGGAGATGTCGGCCGTGTGTTCGCGAATCGCCGCCATGCGCCAATCTGCCCCGATGCTCGTCCCGACGAGATAGTCGCCCACATGCTCGGCCAGGTGGGCCGCGCGGTCCCCGTCGGTCGCGTGGCGTCGCCGCGCGTCGATGGCCCTTCGCTTCGCGACGGTGAAGATCAGCCCGGCCAGTTCGCGGTCCATATCCAGAGAACCTTCGATCGAACGATGGTAGATTTCCAACCATGCGTCGTTGATGGCCGTGGCCCGCTCATCGGCCGGCAGGTCAGGGAAATGATCGGCCAAGAAAGCCATCACAGGTCGTTCATACCGTTGCTTGAGGAGTCGGATACCTTGCTCCTTTTGGCCAGGATCCGATTCCAAAAGCAAACATCGCGCCTCGAGATCGAGAGTCTCGTCTTCGGGCGGCAGTTTGTGCATCGTGGGTTTTTGCCACTAATTTGATGCGCAGTCACGGCGTAATATCATGTCGTGGACGAAGTGCAGTTGAGGTTGAATGGAGGGGATTCGCGCCGGAGCGGTCGAAAGAACAAGAAAGTTTGTTCCGACTTCCTTTTCTTCCCGAATCCTTCAGTGCAGCCCGGTATGTTCCGGGCCTGCGATTGTCATCGCTGGCTGCCAACCCGGCCCGCGACGGCTTTCCTAACACCTGTTGGTAGCTGAGGCACGTCCGGGCTGGCGGCGTGATTTTTCTTATGGCATGGCAAGTTCAGATTCATCGAGCCAAACCCAATCCCGCAGGGAAGGACAAAGTGTATGGTCAACCAATCGCCAAGCAGCTCTTGGGTGAATGGGTTGACCTCAAAAATGTCGGCGACGCCGCGGTTTCGTTCTCTACCCTGCATCTGGCGAATGCCGAGTTCGGTCCCGGCTGCCAGTTAAAACGTCAGGCGCAGATTTATTGGGATGGCCCCGCCACCGGCATCTTGCAGCCGGGTGAGATTGTCCGGGTGCATACCGGGCGCGAATCCGATGCGTGGCAGATGCATCCCGATGACCGGTCGGGGGTCCACCATCATGCATACGCCAATTCCGGCAATTTCGTCCTCAACAACGACTGTGGTGATCACCTGAGCGTCTGGTGGAAGACCTCAGGCGGCGAGTGGAAACCGGAAGACTCGACCAGCTACGATGCCAATCCGCCTGAGGGGCAGGTGCTCCAACGCTCCGGAAGCAAACTGGTGCCGGTGCAGTCCTGGGCCGCGCGATAAAGCGACCAGCTCGTGCGATTGCCTACCCGTGAGGCGCATGATGCACCCTCGACCGGATGAAGGTCGAGGATTGCATCCTGGTTGGGGTCGCTCTTTCCTCTCTGCCTTACGGGCCGCCATGTATGTTTCCCCAACAACAAGCTTCATCTCTGGCCAGTCCTCTGGAGAGTCTGGCTGCGCTCCGCGAGCACTTCCGGAGCACTCCAGCCCTCGTTCTACTGCGGGCGGAGAACGCACCCTATATACTCCATTTCTTCCAGCTCGCGTTCCGTAAGAGCGCTCAGATTTCGATTCCGGGATCGACGCTGCGGATGCTCCTGCAGAACTACCTCGACGAACGTCGGGCGGAAGAGCCCGATTCGGTGTGGTCTGCTCCGGAAGTGTATCTCAGAGAGTGGACAAACGGCCGCTATCTGCACAGCTACTACCCGGATGACGGGGACGACCCGCACTACCAGTTGACAGCGGAGGCGCAGCGCGTGCTCGGCTGGATTGATGCCTTGCGCCAACGCTCGCTGATCGTGACCGAATCGCGCCTGCAACTCATCTTCAGCACATTGGAGGAGATCATTGACAACGCCACGGCGAATCCCGCAACGCGTATTGCGCAGCTTGAGCGGCAGCGCGACGAGATCAACGCAGAGATTGCGCACATTGCTGCGACCAACGAGGTGCAGACGTATTCCCCTGCGAAACTTAGCGAACGCTTTGAACTCGTGCGGCAGCAAGCCGCCCAGCTCGTGGAGGATTTCGCGGCGGTGGAGGAGAAATTCAAAGGGCTCGTGGTTGCGATCCAACAGCAGCAAGCTGAACACCGGCTCGGCCGCGGGGAAGTGCTTGGGCAGGCGCTCGACGCGGAGGAACAGCTCTGGCGGACAGACCACGGTCAGAGCTTCGATGCGTTCTGCGGACTGCTGATGGATGAAGAGCGACAGCGCCGCTTTGAGGAGTTTGTAGAAATGGCTTACAGTCTCGAACAGATTGATCCGGCGCTACGATCGGACGGCTTCCTGCGGAGGCTGCGCCCCAACCTCACCCGGGCCAGCGAAAAGGTGTTGGCGACGAATCGCCGGCTGGCACGTCAGTTGCGTCGCGTGCTTTCGGAGGACGGCGCGAAAGAGTCCCGGCTCGCAGCGTCGCTCGCGGAGTTCCGCCGCCTCGCGGCGGCCCTCCGAACCTTCGATCACTCGCGGTTGCCCGGCATAAAGGTTTCATTTGAAACCGAAATCTTCGGTCTGACTGACCGGCACCGCTGGGATCGCCAACCCCCGGTCGCTTTCCCCGAGACGTTGACCCAAGGTCAAGACGGTTGGTCGACCGAGGCGCTCGCGCAGTTCGCGTTGCTCGAGTCGTTCGATCTTGAACCACTCCGCGCGCGGGTCGCTGGCGCGCTGGAAGCGCAGCCGATGCTCACACTCGGTGAGCTTCTCCGTCTGCATCCCTTGGAACACGGTGTGACCGAATTGATCGGCTATTTTCTCGTGGCCAGCGGCTACCAGCAGGCCAGCACGGTTGCCCACCATATCGACCGCAGCCTCCCGACCACCGTCGAGATTCCCGGCACCGGCAAGGTGTGCTGCCCCGACATCCTTTTCTGCCGCGCATGAATCCCGAGAATACCATCCGCGAGTCGTCGCTCGCCAAGGTTCAACTGCTGAAAGGGCAGATCTATCAGGAAGACGAGGTGCTTTGGCGGATTGTGCGAGCGCAGCAGGAGCCGATCACGCGGTATTTCGCCGACATCGGACTCGATCTGCACATCAATGAGCCGGAGGGCATGGCTTACTTGAAGCAGCGCGCCTGGCCTGGCGGCGAATCGCCGTTGCCTCAGTTGTTTCGCCGTGACGAGCTGACCTATCCGATGAGCGTGCTGGGGGCGGTCGCCCGCGACGAACTGCACAAGCATCAGCAGATCCAGCCTGACAACCCCCGCCTCATCGAGGAGATTGAAGCCATCGCCAACTGGATCGCGCCCTATTTCGGCAAAGGCGGAACGGACGCGAAGGACCGGCGCGAACTATATAGTATCGTTCGCAAGGGCGCGCGGCTTGGACTCCTGCGCAAAGTCAAGGACGACTCAGCGGAACGCTATGAGGTCTCGCGGATCATCAAGCTGCTGTTCCCGTTGGAGGACCTCGGAGAATACCTGCAACGACTGCGGCAGGCGCGCGGCGCCGTAAACGGAGAGGACGGCGATGAGCAAACCTGACGCAGAAACCGAAGTATTTGCCGCCGAGGACTACGGCTACCGGCTGGTCCGCTTCGAATTCACAAACTGGGGCACGTTCAACAAACCCGGCCAGGTCGAAATACTCACGGCCGGCGGCGACAATGCCCTGTTGACCGGCGGCAACGGTGCCGGCAAATCGACTCTGGTGGACGCGCTCCAGGCGATTCTCGTCCCACCAGCCCTGCGTTCCTACAACAAGGCGGGAGGGGCAAAGCGAACTGAGCGGTCGGACCGCACGTACGTCGAAGGCTGGTATGGACAGGATTCCGAGGATGCAAAGGCGGTCCGTCGCCTGCGGACCAAGGGAGAGAAAACTCTCCTTTTGGCGGTCTTTGCCAACCTTGCGACCGAGGAAGTCGTTTCGCTCGGCGCGATCTTTTGGGTCCAACACGACGATGTGGACAAACTCTACGTGCTCAAGCGCGGCGATGCCAGCATAGCGAAGGATTTCGTTAATCTGCCCGCCGGACGGGACCTGAGGAAAGCACTCCGGGAACGCGGCTTTGAATCCTTTCCTGCACACAGCGAGTTTACCATCCGCTTCCGGTCGCTTTTGCGTATTCCGCACGAATCGGCATTGAGTCTCTTCGCCCAGGCGGTGTCGATGAAGGATCCGGAGAACATCAATACATTCGTCCGCAAGCACATGCTTGAACCGCAGGACATGAGGCAGGCCATCGAAAATCTGCGACAGCATTTTGACGACCTGGTGACTTGTCGTGACAAGATCGACGAAGCCGAGCGCCGCCAGAAGCTACTCGAGCCCATCGAGACCGAAGCGGTGGTGCTCGCCGAAAAGGAAACGGACCTCGCTCGCTGGCAGGAGGCCGGCCGGGCCGTGCGTCCTTTCGTGGCCTCCGCCGTAATCCGATGGTGCAAAGCGGAAACGATGACCTTGGAGAGCCAAAAGCAAAAAGCTGAAGCGGAACTGAACGGATTGGCTCAAGCAGTGGAGCAGCTCCGCTCCCGCGAGCGCAGTCTGGACCTGGCCATTCAGGCTAATGCCGTGCATCAGCACATCGAGCGCCTTGAACTCCAGATCAAGGAGCAGGACCGTCTCCGGATCGAGCGGCACAAGCAATTCGAGTCCCTGCAGCAAACGCTGCGCTCCGTGGGCGAAAGCTACGTCCTGAGCGATGCCGCTGGATTCAACGAGTCGCTGAAGCGCTGGCAGAACCGGCTCTCGGCTTTGGAAGGCGAGTTGGAGGACCTGCGAGTGCGAAAGATCGAGCTGAGCCAGCGGGGTAATCAGCTCGCAGCGGATAACCAGCGGGCCGAAGCCGACCTGAAGCTCATGGGAGCGCAAACCAGCAACATCGATCCCCAGTGGCTGCGTGTCCGTCTGCGCATCTGCGAGGCGACGGGACATGCACCTGAGCAATTGCCGTTTGCCGGAGAACTGATCGAAGTGCGTGCCGAAGACGCTGCCTGGCGCGGTGCGCTGGAGCGGTTGCTGCGACCCTTTGCGCTTGCGCTGCTGGTCCCGGATACTCCAGCGGTCTACGGCAAGGTTGTGCCGTTCATCAAATCGACGCATCTGGGTCTGCGGCTGGTCTTCTACAAAGTGCCCGCACTGTCGGGCGTTCGACTTTCCTTCGAGAACGATCGCCGACGGGCCTGGGGCAAGCTGCGCGTCAAGGACGACCACCCGCTGCAAGCCTGGCTGGCGCGCGAGGTGCGCGCGCAATTCGATCACCTCTGCTGTGACACGTCGGCGGAGTTCGAGGCCGCGCCTCGCGCGCTGACGAAAGACGGCCTCATCGCGCATTCCGAGCATCGGCGCGAAAAGGACGACCGTCGTCCGGTCGGCGATGACTTCATGCTAGGTTGGTCGAATCGGGAGAAACTCCAGTCCATGGCGCAGGCCATCAAACTGCGTGCCAAGGACATTGAGGCGGCCAACATCGCCATCCGGTCGGCGAAGCAGACGATGGACAAGAAACAGCCGGTGGCGCAGGCACTGGGGATTGTGACGGCGACCGCCACCTTCGAACGGATCGATCACGCCACCCCAGCTGCTCTGATCCTCGATCTCACCCGGCAAAAGGAGAAGCTCGAACAGAGCAACAAGGCGTATCAGGACATGAAGCGGGACCTGGAAAAAGTCCGTGGTGATCTGAAGACCTCAGAAGAAAACAAGCGCGGCAAGGAGGCAGAAGTCACCCGACTTGCCACTTCACTCGAAGGCTTGGCCGAACAGCGGCAACGAAAGGAGGAGTTGCTCGCCGGCGACGCCCTCGCGCTTGTCGAGGGACACGCCGAACTCCTGGCCCAGCAGCTCGGCGGAAACGAAATCACCGGGCGCAATGCCGATGTCCAGGAGAAGGGACTCGCGGACAAGATCGACGGAACCGTGAGCCGACGATCCGGCGAGGTTACGAAAAGCCGGAACCGCATCCTGGAATTGATGGGCACTTTCCAGCAAAAGGCTCACGACCCGAATCTCGAAATCAAGATCGAAGCGCTGAAGGACTTTCGCGACCTTCTCACCCGCCTGACGAAGGACGACCTCCCCGTCCACCGGAAGCGGTTCAACGAGCTAATGGAGAAAAAGGTCGTCTACGATGCCGGCAAGCTCTCCTCCGAACTGCGCGACTACTCCAACTTCATCGAAGATCGCGTGAAGCTGCTCAACGTGGCGCTGGCGAGCATCCCCTACACCGAGGGAACCTACGTGCAGCTTCGTTATCAAGCGACCCGCAACGATGAGATCGTTGCTTTCCGCAAGCGTCTCCGGGAAGCCACGGAACGGGCAACAAACTGGGACGACGCTCAGCGCACCGAGGCATTCAACCGCATCAACAGCCTCCTGAAGGATTTTGACGCCAATCCCGAGTGGCGGCAGCGGGTCACCGACGTGCGGAACTGGTGGGAGTTCAGTGCCAGCGAGCGCAATCGGATTAACCAGGAGGAAGTGCGCCCATATTGGGACTCCGCCGGACTCAGTCCCGGGCAGAAAACCAAACTGGCCTACACGTTTCTCGTCGCCGGCTTGGTCTTCCAGTATGGTCTGTCCCGCGACAATCCCAAGTCCCGCACCTTCCGATTCGTCATGGTGGACGAGATCTTCAAGGGGGTGGACAAGGAGAACGCGATCTATGCGATGCGGCTGTTTCGGGAATTCGGCCTGCAACTGCTCCTCGTGAATCCATGGAATGACGAGATCATGATGATCGAGCGCCAGGGATTTGTTGCCAGCTACCACCTCGTCACGAACAAGGACATGTGCGATTCGCAGTTGCACACGATCCAGCGCGCTGAACTGCTGCAACGGCTGGAGAAGCAGTTTCCCGCCAAGATTTCACCCCATGCTCGGGCCGGCTGACCTCAAGGCGTTCGCTCGCCGACGCTACCGCGACGCACTGGTCGCCATTGTGGAGGACCGGTCGCTGTTTCCGCTGCGTGTGCCGTTGGGCTCGGTGCCGACCGATGACTTGGCCGCGCTCAAGGAAGGCAACGCGGCGCTGGAAGCAGAATCCGTGGCACACTTGGGCTGCGGCGTCACGGTCACGTGGAGCGTAACCAAGACCCGGCTGTTCAACGAACAGCGGGTTCCGGTTCAGGTCGAGTTTCACAGCGAAGGCGATTACGGCCGCTATTTGAAGTGCCTAGATGAAATCCACGCCTTCCGTGCGGCGGTCGCACACACACGGCGCGAGCTGCCGGCGCTGCTACCGTGGATGGCGCGCCATCCCCTTCGAGCAAAGGACAAGATCTCGGTCTGGCCCGACCTCGTGCAAGTGTGCCGTCATTTTATCGCGAACCCGATGCCGGGATGCTATACGCGTGAGATACGCCTACCCATTGGCTCGAAGTTTATCGAGGAGGAGCAGGCCACCCTCCGTGCCTTGCTTGATGAGGTGCTGCCAGCTGACGGAAGAACCGAAGCCACCGATTTTCATGCGCGTTTTGGGCTAAAGCTGGATGATATGCAGATACGCCTTCGTTGGTTGGGGGTCCCGCCCGCCGGAAACCCGGTGGCATTGCCGGATTGCAGCGCACCATTGCACATCCTAGCCCAGACCAATCTTGCGCCCTGCGGCGTGTTCGTCGTGGAGAACAAAACGACGTTCCTGACTTTGCCGGGGATGGGTGACGGCTGGCTGGCGATCTGGGGCAACGGAAACTCGGTGCCGGCTTGCGGCAACCTGCCATGGCTCCGAGAATGTCCGCTGTTTTACTGGGGCGACATAGATCCCGCGGGATTCCAGATTCTCGCCCGTTTGCGGAACCGGCTACCGCAGACGCGAAGCGCGCTGATGGACTTGGCTACGCTTGAGGCGCATCGGACATGGTGGGGCAAGGCGGGCAATGTCGCGGACACTTATCCCGACACCCTGACGCATGAGGAAAAGGCCCTTTACTTGCGGGTGCGTGCGGAATCGATCCAGCTTGAACAGGAGCGTGTGCTGCAATCGTGGGTAGAAGCACGCTGCTCCTCGCTTCGTCAGCAGGTATCCGATGGCCAATGAACGCCAGATCGCAGATTCGAGCTGGGTGGACTACAGTTATCCGGAATAGAGTCCGAGACTGGTGGCCGCACTGAGCGCGGCCAGTTTGAGCCACGTATCGTGCCTTTGCTGCCAGTTGCTGACCAAGAGCCACTCAAGCAGTTGTCCGTCGCTCCACTTGGCCGGAGGCTCGGGATAAAGCGGGCGGTCGTTCAATTCGGCGTGCATGATGCCGAGCGTGTCGAGAGCGCACAGACAGCGCATCGCGCTAAAATAGGCCTGCCGCGAAGTGGGCTGACCGATCCCATCGCCGCGCACGAGAGCGCGCATGAGCGCATCGCAGGGCAAGCGCTCGACGGCTTCCGCTATCCGCAAGGCTATGGCTAATTCCTTCACGGGCAGATCGAGCCAACTGGCATCAGGCGCTCCGCCTAATTCACGACAACGCAGAGTCAACGACTGCAACGTGCGACCGGCTTGTTCCCAATTGCGACTCATACCTGAGCTTAGGCGAAGTTATCGAATAAACGCAATCATGTGCGTTGGGCTCGCACTTTCCCAAAAATTACCGATTTGGTCGTTGCCTCACAGCTCGGGCATAGCCCGCAGCATGAATCCGTCGAAAAGCGGCACCGTAAATGCCAGTTCACCATGGACCGGGCTGTAGATCATTCCCTTCTGAATCAGTTTCGCGCGCACGGGGCCGATGCTGTTCTGCTGCACACCAAGCGTATCGGCGATGTCACCGCTGCGGTGCGTCCCATTGCCCAGCCCCGCCATCGCGCGGAGGAAGCGCTTCTCGCTCGGCGTCAGCCGGTCGAAACGCACGCGGAAGAAATTCTTGTCGAGGCGCTGGATCGCGACCGCCGATGCCTCCTGGACGACCGCGAGAGTGATGGGCGAAGCCGGGGCAAGATTCCATGACTGGTAGCCCCACTCCTGCAGGAAGTAGGGATAGCCTTCGGTGATGCGGACGATTTCCTTCAATGCCGCCGGCTCGAACTCCACGCCCACGGCATGCACCGGTTCGCGCAGCGCTTTTTCTGCGTCCGGCTCCTGTAACGCTCCAATCTCTGGAAAATCGAACAACCGTTCCGCATAGGATTTCGACTCGCCGGCGAGGCGCGGCAGAATCGGAAGCCCCGCGCCGATGAGAAGCATCGGGAGTTGCTTCTGCTGCATCCGGTGCATCGCCATGATGAGGGCGCTCAGTTCCTTCTCATTGAAATATTGCAGTTCGTCGATCAGGAGTGCGACCGGGATGGCTCGCTCCTCCGCTGCTTCCGCAACGGCGAGGAACAGACCAGGAAGATCGCTCTCCAAGTCCCCGCTGTCGGCAGCGCCTTTTTCAGGCTCGATGTCCAGACCGACTTCGATGTCGCCAAGCGAGACCTTAACCCCATCCATGAATCCTTTCAGGACGGCGAGCGCACGTTTCGCCTTGTCGCCTGCCCCGGCGATCCGGTCCAAACCGAAGAGCAACTGGCGAAGTGGCGGAACCAAGAGTGCAGCGAGTGATTTGTTCTCGTGAGCCTCGACCATGATCGTGCGGTAACCGGCAGCGACCGATTTGCGTTCGATCTCGTTCAACAAGACGGTCTTGCCGACGCCTCGAAGTCCGGTAAGCAGGATGCTCTTCTCTGCCTTTTTCTGTTTTACACGGCCGAGCAACACGTCCGCCTGTTCCAAGACGTTCTCTCGTCCAACGAGTTCCGGCGGTGGAGAGCCGGCACCAGGAGTAAATGGGTTTTTAATTCGGTCCATAGGGCAGATTGATTTATACCGGATTATACTCATTTCTATCTGAAAACCAATAGAAATAGCTAGAGATTGATAGAAACTCGCTTACTCGGCCTTTTTCGGTCCTTGGACGGTTTATTCTTTGTTACGCAAAGCTAGTCAGGCTGGGCGATCCAGCTACAAAATAAACCAGCCAAGAAGATATGTCCCGCGCAGCCGGAACCGGTAACGGCCGAAGTGGACACGCGTGTGATCTGCTCTATCAGCCAAACTCGTTTAGGCCTGCTCTGCCAGTAGCGAGGTCAACGAGGATTTGAACCACCGCACGCTTACCCTCGCCATCAAGGCGCACGTAGCAGTCGCCGAAGTTGACCGGCGTGCCGTCTTGCAGATTGCGCCGGATTTCCCACGCCGCGCGTTCGCCGGATGAAGCCCCGGCATGTCCGCGGGCCAGCAGGCGGAGTGTGGCCAAGGCTTCGGTGCTCTCGGGGCTCATGCGGACAGGCGGGGTCGTGCCGCCGGTGCCGTTGGCGCCGGTTCTACGATGATCTGCGGCGAGTCTGGCTTCGGCCATGGCACACCGGCGACCACGGTCACTGCCTGCCGGGCCGCATCATTGCGAAGCCGCTGCCAGCAGCCCAGTCGCGGCGACCAGTGGAACCCGTTCGCCTTCAGTTTCGCGATCACGTCCGATATGGGCTTTTCGTCATGGTAGATCCTCACGCGGCAATCGGCCGCATGGTCCTCGACCCGCCCGCCGGGAAAGTGAAACGTCACCGACGCCCTGACCCGCTCCGCCTTCAAGCTCTCCAGCCGATCGCGCATCCGGCGGAGGTTCGCCGAATGATTCGACAGCACGTAATCGGCGTAGCCCGCCCGGCCGGCAAAGTCCGGCTTCAGCAGCCTCAGCGCCCGCGCGGAATCCAGGCCGCACTCGGTTTCCAGCCGCCCGAGCTTCCACGACTCGTCCTTGCCCTCCTCACGGATGATCGCGTTGGCCCGCTTCATGTTTTCGTGGTGCCGCTGCGCCGCACCGATCCGGGCCTCAAGGAGTTCCACGGCAGTGGCCTGGTCCGAGCGGATGACCTGCGTCGGCCCGTGCCGGCGCAGCCGGTGCTCCAGCGCGGCCCGCGCGTTGTTGTATTCCTCATAGGCCCGCCCCAGCATCCGGTGGGCGCGATCGGGATTCGCGTGCTCGGAGTAGCGCGCCGGTCCGACCACCGACCACGGCGGTGCGATTTCCCGGCTGCGAATGGAGGTCATGAAGACCTGATAGCGCGCCCGCCGCAGCCGCTCCAGAGCGGCTGCCACATCGTCGGGCATATCAGGCTTCCCATAACGCTGCAGCGTCTCCACGGCGCGTGTCCGTTCCTCTCGGGAGAGCGCGGCAAACGCCGCGTTTTCCCTTTCCCGGTCCTTCGGGAAGTGGGTGTAGCGGTTGAACCGCTCGAGATCCTCGGCGGTGTAGGGCGTATCCGTGTTGTAGGGCTGGGGCTTCATGGTGCGAGCCGCGCCATGCGCCGTTGGATGATCCGTCGCTGGGAGGTCACGGACTGATACACCTTCCCCGGCTTCAAGGCGGGCGAGGCGGCCACAAGCTGCCCGCGCACCCACGCCCGGGCCGTTGCCACCTGGGCCAGCGCCGCGTGCACGGGATCGTACGCGGGCGTGCCCTTGAGACAGGCGAAGTTCGACGCGACTTTGAGCGCGAACTCCGCCCGGCCCAGGTGGTCGTCGAGGGCGTGCCTCGACGATGGGGTCCCCGGCACCGTCATGCGGCGACCTTCGGTCCGGTGGCTGGCGCGGGGTTGGCGAACTCCCGGCGCGTCTGCCGGTCCTTCTCGCGGAACACCGCCTGCACGAACGCCTTTTCCTTGTAGTAGGGGTTGGTGTCCGCGAGGTCGCGGTCGATGCGCTGCCTGGCCTCCGGGGTCTGCGCGTCGTAGAACGCCTTCGCCGAAGGCAGCTGCTTTTCGATCAGCTTCATGTCGGTCTCGTGCTTCTGCACGCGGTTGAGGATGAATGTGTCGATGGCGCGATCGGGATGCTCCCGGACGAGCCGCGTGTAATACAGGACGTCGTCGGGGTTGGCTTTCTTGTAGTCCTCGATCTTCCGCTTCACCTCCGGGTTGTCCCGGAAGGTGAGGGGCTTCGAGCGCTCGGTTTCGGTCTTCTTGTCGGGTTTTTGGTCGATGGCCATATGCGTATGGGTTTCAGGCCGCCGCTTTGGTTTGTGCGGGCGGTGGTGGCACCGGACGGGATTCCCGCCCGAAGGATTCGGAGAGCACGGGGTTGAACGGCGGCTCGTCCGGCCCCTGGACCAGCCGCAGGGCGAGGTCGAACTGGGCGCAGAGGTCGCTGCATTCATGGCGGGCCAGCGCGAAGGCCATCAGGCTCTTGGCCTCGATCTTCGGGCTGGCGCCGGTGAAACGCCGGTTGAGTTCCTCGGCCGCCGCGAAGAATTCCGCGGCGACGGGCTCGGGCAACTGGAGGGTGAGGGTAATCATGGGATGCTTTCGGTTCAGGGTTGTTTGGTTGGTAATGCCCCGGCCCGGGACCCCGGAGGGTCGGACCGGAACGAAGCGGAGACCGGTTCCGTCGCCGGAGGCTCGGCGGAGGTGGCGGAGAGGCGGAGCGCAGATCCGGCGCCGACCTGCCGGGGAATGGCCGGAACCTCGGCCGCTGCGACGGGGTGCGCACCGGGGCTTGGGAAGGTGCGCTCGCCGTCGCCCGTCGTTGCCGCAGCCACGAGGAATTGCAGCGTGAAGCCGACCTCGGCCAGTTGCCGGTGCGGTCCGACGCCCTCGGCACGTGCCGCGAAAGCCTCGACCGCCACACCGGGCCGGCTGCCCAGCGTGCCGATCAACCGGACGTAGTCGCCCCAGCGGGCGATCTGCGGCTCCGTGGCCCGCAAACGGATGCATTCTGGCGACTCTGCCTGCCACTGCCAGGCGGAGCCCAGCTCGTGGCGCAGCGCGGCGATGGCGGTGTCGGACCAGGCATGTTCCTGCATGGCGGCGCTCCGTCTCCGCCAAGTGGCCAAAGCCTCGTCGCTGTGCTCGCGCAGCGTCCCATGCTCGGCGAGCAGGGTGACGTATTCGGGGGCCGGGGCGGGCAAGACCGGACGATAGCGCCAGCGGACAAACCACATGGTTCCCGCCAGCGCTGTGGCGAAGAGCAGCAGCCGCCATCCCGCCCGCGATGCATTTCCTCGGGTCTTCATCGGCGGAACCCGCCCGTGGCGGCAAAGGTGCCGTCCGCACCCATTTGGGCGGTGAGCGTCCAGCGTGCGTCGCTCGGTGCGATCTGCGAAACCCAGGTATCGATGGTGCAGGCCGTTCCAGCCGGCGCGACCCAGCCGGACAGGGCAAAGCGGTGATCACGCACCTCGACGGAGCCCAGCACCATGTCGGGCGGCAGCGTGGCGGACAGTTGCGTCAGAAAATTTCCCAGCGGCGGACCGGCAGCTCCGCCCTCGATCAGGCCGCGCAGGCCGGCGATTTCCGCGGCGTTGGCCCGCAGGTGGGCGACTTCGCTTTGCAACGCAGCCACCCGGACACCGCGCGCCGCCAGCTCGGCGCGGACTGCCAGCCAGTTGCGGCCATGGTCGAACCCGGCCCAGCCGGCGGCCAGCAGCAGGGCAAATCCGGCCGCGAGTGCCAGCCGCTCTGCCGTCACCCAGGGACTGCGCGGCAGGAGCTGCGCGGGATGATACCGCGGGAGCGTGGCGGGGCGGGTGAGGGCCTGCGTCAGGCGGAGCCATTCGAGACCGGGCCGGTCCTCGCCCAGCCAGGATTCGAGCAGGGCGCGGGTTTCATCCTCGGCGGTGACAACCAGCACCGGATCCTCCGGATTGGCGTCCAGTATTTCCCTGAGCCAACGTCCGGCTTCCGCCGGCGCCTGGTCCTTGCTCCAGCCATGCACCGTGCGCCCGGCGTGGCGCGGGTGCCGGTAGGCGAGCGCGCGTTCGGCCTGCACGGCCAGGACGGTGACGGCGCCCGATTCGGTCCATTCGAACGGGAGCGCGTGAAGATAGGTGGCGAGCGGCCACGCGGATTCCACGGCGAGCCCCTGGTGCGCGAGCCGCTGAGCAAGCGCATACAATGCGGGCTCGGTTTCAAAGTGCAGCACCGTGGTTCCACCGTTCGCGTTGGGCAGCACCGGTTCATGACTCCAGGCGCGGTCGGGACTGTCCAGCGCGGGAAATTCCCCGGCCAGCGCCGAAGCCAGCACCCGCCGGTCGCCCTGCGGGCAGGACACGCCGACCGAGGCGAGGGCGTCGGGCTGATAAATTAACCGAAGCCGGACGGGCTTGGGCGCATCGGCCCAATGGGCCGCGAGGGCATCGGCCGCCTCGCCGAAGTCCGTGAACGGCACGGGCTCGTCGGTGGCGGGCAGCCACCACCGGTTGCCCCACAGGAGCACGGTGCGCGGGTCAGATGGCCGTGACATAGACGTAAACGTCGGTGATGCCGTTGACCGGAGCCGCATAGGCGACGACGCCCGTGTCGCAGGCAAGGCCTTCGGCCGGGGTGAACTGCGCTCCGTTCATCGCGAGCGCCAGCTCATGCGCATCTTTTGCGGGACAGGACGGAATCACGAGATACGCGACGACCGAATTCGCGCTCAGGTTGGTGATGCCATCGAGGCGGAAGTTGGCCCCAAGGGCCGCCGAAGGCGCGAGGGCGGGGTTGGCCGAGCGCGCCTCCAGCCGGGTGACGGCGGACCAGTTGCGCAGCGGCGCGGCGTCCGGCGTCATCGTGAACGCCTGCACGGCCTGATTCCACAGCATCTCGTTGCCGGTGCCGGTGGAGGCGTAGCCCTGCGTGCCCATGCGCAACGACAGCGGCCGCTCCAGCTTGCCGGTGGCGAGCAGCACGGCGTCGAGCCGGGCGCCGTTGCCCTTGGCGATATCGGTCGCACCCGAGAGGGCAGCGCCGGAGCAGGGGATGCCGGCACCCTCGGTGCGCGGGATGCTGCCGTTGCCGCCGGGCATCGCAATAAACGAGGTGACCGCGGTCTTCAGGGTCTCGACGGTTTTTTCGACCTGCTGCACGCGGGCGGCGCGCAGGGCGTCAAAGCCCTTGGGCAAGAGCAGGCCGACGAGCACGCTCACAATCGCGAGCACGAGCACGAGTTCGAGCAGGGAGTAACCCTGCGCAGGGTGGGTAAGTTTTCGGTGGTTTTTCATCTGGGATCAGGGGTTGTGGGCACGAGGCCCGGTTGACTTGACGGAAAAATTCAGAGGACGCGGGCGACCTGCTCGACGGTGGTAAGCCCCCGCGCGGCGGCCTGGAGCCCGTGTTGCCACAGGGTGAGGTGTCCCGCGCGGTCGCGGAGCGCGGCGAGTTCGGCGAGCGGCGCGTCCGCCGCGACGAGCGCCGTCAGTTTAGCGGCCGGGATCACCTCGTGGATCGCGAGCCGCCCGCGATAACCGCGGCCCTGGCAGGCCGGACAGCCGACCGCCCGGCAGAACCGCCCGTCCGGCACCCGGTGCCGTTCGCACAGCTGCGCGTTGTCCGGATGCGGCTCCCGGCATTCGGCGCAGAGCCGCCGCACGAGCCGTTGCGCGGCCACGAGCCGCAGCGACGCGGCCAGCAGAAAACTCTCCACCCCGAGGTCCCGGAGCCGCGGGATGGCCGCCAGCGCGTCGTTGGTGTGCAGGGTGGAAAGCACCAGATGTCCGGTCAGCGCCGCGCGGATCGCGAGCTGGGCGGTTTCCGCATCGCGGGTCTCGCCGACCAGCAGGATGTCGGGATTCTGGCGGAGCACCGCGCGCAGCGACGAGGCGAAGGTGAGTCCGATCTTCTCGCGGATCTCCGTCTGCCGGATGCCAGGAAACTCGTATTCGACCGGGTCCTCCAGCGTGTGGATGACGCGCGTCCGGTGATCGAGGGCATGGAGCGCGGCGTGCAGCGTGGTCGTCTTGCCCGATCCGGTCGGACCGGTGAGGTAGATCAGACCCGCCGGCCCCGCGAGCGCCTCGCGCAAGACCGCGGCCTGCACCGGCGCGAGCCCCAGTTCGCCGAAATCCTGGCCCGGCAGGGTCTGGTCCAGCAGCCGGACCACGAGACTTTCGCCGTGGACGGTCGGCAGCGTCGAAAGCCGCAGGTGGAACTTCCGTTCCTTGAGCCGGAGCACGGCCCGGCCGTCCTGCGGCAGGCGCTTTTCCGTGATGTCCATCCCGCCGAAAATCTTGCCGCGGGCGAGCAGCGCCTCGCGCTGCGCCGCCGGCAGGCGGCAGTGCTCGCGCATTTCACCGTCGAGGCGGAAGCGCACGAAGAGACCGTCCTCCTTCGGTTCCAGGTGCACGTCGCTCGCGCCCTCCTCACACGCGGCGCGGAGGATGCGGTCCAGCGTCCGGGTCGCATCCGGCCCGGCTTCGGCCTGGCCCGGGGTGGCGGCTGACCGCCGCCGGAATTCTTTGACCAGTTCGAGCATGGTCAGGGGACGAGCCGCGGGGTGAGGAAGATGACGAGCTCGGTGCGCGCCCGGAGCTTCGCCTTGCTGCGGAAGGCTCCGCCCACGCCGGGCATGCTGCCCAGCACCGGCACCGCGCGGACGGTTTCGCCGGATTCCTCCGAGATGAGCCCGCCGATGACCGCGGTCTCGCCGTCGCGCAGCCGCACGATTGTCGAGGCCTGTTTCACATCCGTGAGCGGTGCGGTCTGCCGGCCGTCCGGGCTGGTCACGATGGCCTGGAGCCGGGTGATCGCCGGCAGGACATCGAGCGTGATGACTCCCTCGCCGTCGATCTGCGGGGTCACGGCAAGAATGGTGCCGATGGTGATTGTCGAGACCGAGAACTGCTCCTGCGTCTGGTTGACGGGCACGGTGGTGCCGCCCTGCTGGAAGGTCGTGCTCTGCTGGAGCCGGAAGAAGGGCCGGTCCTCGCCGACCTTGATAAAGGCCGTCTGGTTGTTGAGCGCGCGCAGGCGGGGCTGCGCCACGGTGCGCACGTCGCCCTGCTGCCTGAGCGCATGGATGACCGCGGTCGCGCGGCCGAAGCCGAGATTGGCCGCGAAGCTGTTCGCCGCGAACATGGTGCCGCCCACGCCCGGCACTTCCAGCGGGGACCCGGCGCTCAGGGTCGCCTCGCCGACCGCGCCCGCCGCCAGCTCCCAGTCGATTCCGAGTTTCCGTTCATCACGAAGGGTCACCTCGACCAGCCGCGCCTCGATCTCGACCTGCCGTGTGATGCGGTGGTTTACGAGCTGCAGGAAGGCCCGGACCGCCTCGTGCCGGGCGAGCGGCGCGGTCACCTGCGCGACGCCGGAGAAACGGTTCAGCACGAGGCGGTCGTCGTCCTCCAGCATCGCGCGTAACTCCGTCTCCAGATTGTTCCAAAAGGTGTTGGGATTTTCCTGGCTGATGGAGACCTGGGTGGCATCCGAAGTGCCGCCGGGCACCGGAGCGGGTCCGCCGGGCAGCGTCAGGGGTTCGAACCCGCCGGGGTTCGCCCCGCCCAGCGTCACCGACGCACTGCCCGAGCCGGTGCGCGTGAGCTGCGGGTAATCGATCGTGTAGAGCACGGTCTTGAGCCGGCGCACGACAATGCCCGCCGGGCTCAGCTCGTAATGCAGCGCCTGCGGCGCGGTGAGCGCGTCCAGCGCTTCACGGAGGCTGCCGCCCCGGAAGTCGAGGGTGACCTCGCCGCTCACGTCCGGCTCGGCGAGGATGGTGGTGTCGCAGGCCCGGCCCAAGGCGCGCAGGGCGGCGGGCAGAGGTGTCTGCTCCAGCCGCAGTCCGGCGACCGGCCGTTCGAGGACGGGGACTTCGACGCCCAGGCTGACGACAGCGAAGAGGGGCAGGATGAAAATTGCTTTCATGGGCGATCAGGGGGTTTCGAGAACGAGATGGGTGGGAGAGCCGCCGGCCTGTTCATGGAGCAGGGTGCGGCCGGCGCCGGAGTAGCGCAGGCTGACCGGCGCGATGGCGTTGAACGACCGGACGACCGGCGGCGCCGGCAGGTAATACCCGTCGCCGGGCTGGCTCGCCTGCACGGTGACCAGGCCGGGACCGGTGATCTGGAGCTGGTTGCCCAGCAGGACGGCCGGCCCGTCCAGCACGGCAAAATTGACAGGCAGACCCGAGGACGTGGTGGCCTCCAGCAGGAAGGGCAGTGAACCGCTCGGCCGGTCGCCGGGATGGGGAAAGGAAATCGTCTGCGCCGTTTTCGGCTCGAACAGGGCCTGGATGGAGCGCGGGCCGGTCATGAGCACCAGGGTGACGGGCTCGCTGCCGGTGCTGTCGCCGGCCCAGCCGGCAAACCGTGAGGTGGCATTGGCAGTGGCCGCGAGCGTGACCAGCGTGCCGTAGGGATAGGTGCCGCCGGGGGTGACGCTGCCGATGCCGCTGACGCCCGTGATGAGCGCGAACTGCCTCAACACAAAGTTCGCTTGCACCGTCCGGGGACCATCCATGAGCACACCGGCGGGATTGGCCGTTCCCGCGGCCCCGCCGCTCCAGCCGGCAAATTCGTAGGCGGGTTCCGGCGATGCGGTCACCAAGGTCGTGGTGCCCGCGGCAAACTGACCGCCCGGCGACACGCTGCCGCCGGGGCCGGCGAGCGTGGTCAGCTGGAAAAACACCGGCGGCGGCGCGCCGATCGCGACGGTATGGCTGATGATCGCGGACGCCGCACCGTCCGCGTCGAAGGCCTGCGCCGTGAAGGTGACGGTCTGCGGTCCGGCATCGCTGGTCCAGTTACCGGCATCGCTCTGGGTCCCGTCACCGCCGCCGGCGTAGGCAAAGGGCTGGCCGTGTTTCCAGACCTGCACCTGGGCCAGATTGCCGTCGGCATCGTGGCCGCGGGCGGCGATGTAGTATCCCTGCCCATGGTCCGCGCCGGCCGGAGCGGAAACCCAGGCGATGTTCGGGGCGTTGTTGGTCGGGGGCGATCCGCCGCCCGCGTCCAGCGTGGTGGTCCACACGGTGCTGGCGGCCTGGCCGAGTTCCTCGGTGGTGTAGCTGAAAAACCGCAGCGTGTAGGCCCCATCGCCGAGCCCGGTGATGTCCCAGCGCGCGTTGAGCGTGCCGTCCGCCACGGCCCCGCCCGTGCCATGACGGTGGGCCAGTCCCTCGAGGACCGTGACCGTGCCGGGACCGCCCCAGGCCTGGGGTCCGCCGTCGAGGTAAATGCTGCCTCCGGCGGCGCCGGTGAGGTTGCCTCCGGCGTCGACCAGTTCCACCCGGCCGGGCGCGCTGTTGCCGGGAAAATCGTCACTGAACCAGAACACCTGAAAATCGAGGACATAGCGGCCCCCGGTGACGGTGATCGGCTTGGTCGTGAAGGTCGCGTGGGAGGTGGAAGCGGCGGGCGCCACGACGGCGCCGAGCAGAAGGAAAAGGACAAGGTGAAGGAGTTTCATTGAAGGGTGACGGCGTCGTTGGCCGCCACGTGGAAGCGGAGTGCCTCCACGCCGGGCCAGGTGGTGCCGCGGTTGAGGGTGATGAGCCGGCCGCCGAGGATCTCGGGCGAGACGTTGGCCCCGGAATTGGCCGGCGCGGTGAACGCCTGGGGCGTGTTGTTGAACGAGAGCCACGCCGTTTCCGTCGGGTGGTTGTTGTTCACGGTGAAACGGAACTTCGGCAGCGTGATCCGCCGGACCACCAGCCGGTGGACCTGCGTGGTGCCGCCGCCGCCCTGGGTCCAGGCCGCGGCCTGTGCGGCCGTGAGCCGGCCCGTCCAGTAGGCGGGCAGGCCCGCGCTGCGATTTTCCCAGTCATGATGCCAGATGGCATCGAACCACGCCGCGTTGGCCTCGTAGGCCGGCAGCACGAACTGGCCCGCCGGTGCGGTGAGGCTAACGACGAGAAAACGCTGCCGTCCCGGTTCGGCCGGCGCGGCAAAGACCAGCCGCGGCTGACCGAGCGCGTTGAACGCGATCCGGGCCAGCTCGGGCTGCACCGTGGCACTCGGCGGACTGCCCAGTTGCGGGGTCAGTCCGCGGAGCCGTCCGACCTTCGCGAACCAATCCTGGGTGGCCGTGGTCGTGTAGGGCGTGCTCGTCGAGGTCGAGAAGCGCGTCGCCGTATCGCTTGAACCGATGGTGCCCGGCAGGGCGGCGACGTTGAGCTGCGTGAGATCCGTCGCCTGGAAGGACGCCGTGATCGTGCCCACGAGTTCGTCCAGCGATCGGACCTCGGCCTGCCGCCGTCCCTGGATGATGACGTCATGGACGGAAGGCGTGAGCGCTGCCGCCAGCACGCCGAAAACGAACAGCACGAGCACGATTTCCAGGAGTGAAAATGCCCTCGTCCGCCGCGCCCGCGTCGGGCGCGAAGCGGTTCCTGATGAGTTGGGAATGGATAAATTCATGGTCAGCGCGCGTTGACTCCGGCGAGGAGCGAGAAGAGGGGCAGAAAGAAGGAGAGGGCCATGAGCCCCACGAGGCCCGTGAGGCCGGCGAGGAGGATGGGCTCCAGCCAGGCGAGGGCCGTGGCGAGCTGGTCGCGGGCGCGGCTTGCCGCGTATTCCTCGATGTGCTGCAGGGCCGCGCCCAGCTGGCCGGTGGTTTCCCCGGACTTGAGGGCCGGCACCAGAAAGCCCGGAAAGGCGTGCGGCCGGGGCAGGGCGGCATAGAGCGGTACGCCTAGGCCCACGCGGTCGCGCGCCGCGAGCAGCTGCCGCTCCAGGACCGCATTCCCCGTCAGTTCCGCGCCTGTGCGCAAGGCATCCAGCAGCGGAATGCCCGCTTCATGCAGCAGCCGGCAATGCGCGGCGAACCGCGCGGTGGCGAGGTGGCGCACGATGTCGCCGAGCAGCGGCAGCCGGATCAGGCCTCGGTCGCGCAAGCTGCGCAGCCGCGGGGAGCGCGCGATCAAGGTCACCAAACCTCCGCCCGCCGCCAGGGCGCCGAGCAAGGCCGGCCACTGGGTGCGGACAAAGTCACTGATCGCGATGAGAGCGAGGGTGATCGCCGGCAGCGGCAGGTGCAGGGAGCGGAAGATGGCGGCGAACTGCGGCACCACACCGCCCAGGAGGAAGAGGATGAGCGCGCCGGTCGCGCCCAGCACCGCGGCGGGATAGATGAGCGCCCGCCGGGCCGTCCGCCGGAGTTCCGCGCCGCTGGCGGCATGGGCGGCGAGCGCCCGGATGGATGCCGGCAATTGGGCCGCCGCCTCGCCGGCCGCGATGACGGCGGCCACGTGCGGCGGAAACTGTTTCTCGAAAAACCGGCAGGCCGCGTGGATCGGCGTGCCCCGGGCGACCTCGCCGTGGATGTGCTCCAGCAGCGTGCGCATCGGTCCGGCCGGCGCGTCGGCGGCCAGTTGCCCGAGGGCGGCGTCCGCGTTCACGCCGGCCCGCAGCTGCAGTTCCAGCTGGTGGAGCAGGGCGATGAAGTCCGCCGGCGGCAGTGTGAGCCGGCGCAGTTTCCGCGCGGCCACCGGCGCGATCCGCACGGGCCAGAGGGACCGCGCGCGCAAGGTCGCCCGCAGCGCGGGCTCGTCCGGCGCGGCGGCCTGGAAGGAACGCCGGTGACCCAGCGGGTCGATGGTGGTGACGGCAAAGGTGGGCATGTCAGAGGGGCAGGCGCACCCGGACCGGAAGTTCGGAAACGGACAGCCGGAGGCGGTGGGCGCCGTGGCGGAGCAGCACCACGTCGGTCCCGACCGACTCCACGGTCAGCGACCCGATGGTTTCACCGGCCTGGACGAGCCGGTCGTTGATGACGGCACAGGCCACCGGCCCGGCGATGATCCCGTTCACCCGCAACGTCTCCTCGCGAATGCCCTCGGCTGAAACAGTCCGCACGGCAAAAGGGTTCACGGGCTCGCCGGTTTTGGCGGCCAGCGCCGCGGCGGCGACATCGATTACGCCCTCGGCGTTCGGGACGAGACTGGGCGGTTCGGCCGGCCTGCCCGGCGGGCTTTTATCCGGTGCCACGGATGGAACCGGGTCCGCCGGCGCCGGCAACACGATGCCCGGGCTCGCAGCAACAGCCGCCGGTGCGTTCAGTTTCGCGGTCAACGCCTCGTTCTGGCTCACGAGGGCCTCGATGAACTGGGACTGTTGGCGGATCCTGCGCTCCAGTGCCTGCGTGGCCAGGGCGTTTGGCGGCGCGACATGGACCGGCAGTTCGGCTGGCGGTGGCAGCGTCGGCCGCACTGGTGCAGGGTTGGCGACCGGCCGGCTTTGGCAGCCGACGAGCAAGACAGAGACGATGAGCAGGAGCAGTTTCATGGGGCGGAGGGAACCGGCACCGCCGCTCCGCGACGGGCCTGGCTCCGGTCAAGGGTTTGGGTGATGTAGAGGTAGAAGGGTTTTCCGGCCGGGACCCGGAGGTAGAAGCCGTCGCGCGCGATGGCCTCGCGCAGCTCCTGTGCGTGGTCGCGGAGCACGGCGCCCGTGCCGGCCAACACGGCGTTGCGTGCCGTCGCCGCCGGCACGGATGCCTCGCCCAACAGGCCGGTCGTGAGCCGCTGGTCCTGTAATGCGGCCGTGGCGCTGGCGAGGAAGGTGGCCGCGAAAAGTTTCAGTTCCCGCGCGTTTGCGGTGCGCACGATCTGGCCGCGCAGGCCGGCCGAGCCGTCGTGTTCGCCCCGGGTGCCGGTCACCGCGTCGTAGTCCCGGTCCAGGGCGAGCCCGCTGACCGGCAGTTCCGTGCCGTTGTCCGCATCGTCCGTCCGCCAGACGATCCGCCAGCTGCCCTGTGCCGCAAGCCGTTCGCGCGCCGGGTCGAGTTGCGCCCGGCCGTGCACCTCGGCGCCGGCGGGAATCACCCGCCGGCCTTCGTGCCAGACATCCTCGGTCACGATCCCGATGACCGGCGTCTCCAGCCGGTTCGATTCGAGCGCGAGCACGGTCCGGCACGGAATGAGCCGGCCGTAGGGCGCGACCGGCGCCGGTTCCGCCGCCGGTGTTTCCCGGGGACCGTGGAACAGCGTCAGCGGCAAGGCCGCCGGCTGCGCCGCGGCCTGCGGTTTCACGGCCATGGGCTCCGGAGCCGCTGCCGGCATGGCATTCGCGACCGGCGCTGGTGTCGCGAATCGCACGCCTTCGCGCGTGACGGTCTTGGGCAGCACGCGCGCGGGTGCCGGCTGGACGCCCGGCGCATTCTCAACCGTTGCGGCGGGTTCCCGCCAGCGCAGCATGAGGATGCCGAGCAGCAGCACGGCGGTCACCAGCACGACCTGGCCCGTGGGGGACGTGAAAAAATCGCCTGTGAGTTTCATGGGTGGGGAACCATGACGTGGTAGTGTCCACGCACGGGCAGGTTGGCCCGGCCGCCGCCCGGGGAACCGGTGACGACAAGATACACGCGGCCCGTGCCGCGGGCGGGAATCGCGCCGGATGCCTCGACCAGTGCCGCCGGGAAAAATTCCCGGTCCAGCCGCACGGCGAGTCCGGCCGGATCGTAGGGCACGGCCCGGTCCGTGGAATTTTCGAGCCGGATCCGGAAGACGAGCGCGTCCTCCGCCTCGAAGCGCACGATGTGTTCGATGGTCGCCGTGAAATTCCGATACGGCGTGACCGTGCCGGGAGCGGCGCTCTCCAGGGCCGGAGCCATGCCCGGCATCGCGGGCACCTCCCGGCAATGCTGCTTCGTGCGCTCCAGCAGGGACTGCAGCGTCCGCGGTTCGGGCGGACGGGGTCTTTCGCCGGCCAGCGGTTCGTCCAGGAAGATCACCGCGCGGTCGGGCTCGTCCGCCGGCACGAAGGCGAGCGCATACACCTTGCCCCGCAGCATCACGTTGAGGGCGCCCGCCGCTCCCTCCTTCAGCAGCCGCAGCGAAAAATACTCCGCGCCCGGGGCGTGCGACAGCAGGATGCCGGGATCGTCGGCCGCCTCCATGGACACGTTGGCGCCGACAATCGCCTTGAGCGGCGCGGGGAAGGCGCAGGTGGTCGGTTCCTCCCGGCTGAGCCGGATGGTGTAAACCGACCGCTCGTCGAGCGGGTAGACGCGAATGTCGGCGGCGCGGACGCCGAACATCAGGAGCGCCTGGAGGACAATCATTGCGATTGGACGTAGGACCATACTGCAAGGGGATATCGGCCGTTGGCCGCCAGGTTGGGGTTGCGTGCAAAACGGAATCGCACGGTGAAAGGGGTCGCCTCGCCGAAGGTCTGGCCGCCGAGCCGGCCGGTGCGCACCAGCTGGCCCTCGGCCTGCACGAGGACGACGTGCTCGCGGGTTTCGAGGACGGTGAGCTTCAGCACCTCGGGTTTCTGGTGCAGGGCCTTCTGTGCGAATTCCTCCGCGCTGGCCGCCGCTTCCTCGCGGGCCTGCCGGGCCGCTTCCGGCAGGAACAGCCGCTCCAGCAGTTCCGGGAAATCGAACCCCGCCGGGTTGCGCTGGAAGAGCGCGAGGCAGGCCTGCAGGGCGCAGGCCTCGTGCAGCCCGGTCGCCTCCTCGAAGTCCAGCAGCGGTCCGACATGGAAGGTTCCGCTGGGATCGAGCACGATCACCCGCTCGCGCTCGCGGTAGGCGCGGATCACGAGGAACGGCTGCACGGCGCTGAAGCCGACGGCCACGACCGCGACGGCGCACCACAGGCGCGCGGCGAGCGCGTGGTCGGCCAGGAGGAGCAGGGGATTCCAGGGCCGGCGCGGCCGGCCGGCCGGGTCGGGCCGCAGCTGCGGAGCGGGGGTTTCGCGCAAAGTCGTCATGGCGTTACAGCGACCGCTGCGGTCCGGGCAATTGCGTGAGGGCGAGTGCCTGCGCCGCGCGCGCGTCACCCGCGGGATCGGCCGGGGCCGGAGCCGGTGACGGGGTGGAGGGCGGCGGGGGCATGGGCGGCGGCAGGCCGGGACTGCGGCCACCGCCGCCATGACCGCCGCTCTTGGCGACCGATGCCGCCAGCGCAGGGGCGGCGGCTCCGCCGGTCTTCAGGGTTTTTACGAGCCATGCCAGTTGCTGCACCGCGTAGATTTGCTGGAGCGCGGTGGAACCGCCGCCCGACACGGGCGAGCCCTGGCAGATCAGCGCCTGCATGAGAAAGGGCGTAGCCACCGTGCCGAGGATCAGCCACAGGGCGCCCAGCAATCCGCCCAGCAGGCTGCCGAAGGAGGCCGCGTCGATTTCCCCGGGCACCAGTTCATACGCCGCCGCCAGATTGTGGCCATAGGCGGTGAGCAGGTGGTAGGCGACCAGTTCGGTGAGCGCGAAGCCCACCGGCCAGGCCAGCACGGCCAGCGTCTGCTGCACATACCGCGCGGCGAGCCGCGACTGCGAAGGCACCATGAAGAACGCCAGCGCCACCGGCAGGAACAAATAACAGAGCAGTTTCAGGATGAACTGGAGCGCGAGAAACGGCAGCTGCAGCAGGCTCGCGACCAGGACCACGAACTTCGTCGTGCCGTGAAGAAACGCCTGATACATCGACTCGCCGATCCGGCGCAGGCTGAACTCGCTCGCGCTGCCGCCGACCGTGTCGCGCAATTTGGCCGCCGCGCGCATGGGCTGTTCCGTGTAGCCCTGGTGCAGGGTGTCGGCCACCGAGAGAAACACCCGCTCGGTGAACCCGAACCAGTGCGGCAGCGTCGCGACGAGGCCGACGACCACGATCGCGCGCACGAGCGGCCGCGCGAGCCCCTCGATGTCGCTGCGGGCCTGCTGCACCTGCAGGATGAGCCCGGTGACACAGACAAAATACACGACGATCCGCAGTCCCTCGGTGAGCCCGAGGACGCTTTCGCGCAGGCCTGGAGCGAAGTTTTCCATCAGTTGCGTCCCTCCTGCGGACGTTGCCGCGCCTCCTCCTGCCGGAGCTTCGCCAGCAGCTGCGCCCGCGCATCGTCGCCGATCCGCGGCCGGACCGGTTGCGCCCGGCCGTGGTCCCGCCGGCGGGCCGCGCGCGGCGGCACACCCGACCCGGCGCGGCGGATCAGCAGGAGTGAGCAGACGACCAGGGCCGCCGCCGTGGTAAAACAGCAGGGCGAGGTCATCGGCGGGTGTAGGTTGTGGGTTTGAGTTTCAGCCCGCCCTGCCAGGCGCCGACGAATTCGAGCGTCTGGGTTTCTTCCGCCAGTTGCCGCTCCAGCAGATCCTGCCGCTCCTTCGCGGCCTGGTTTTCGTTCAGCAGCTGCTGGGTCCAGAGCTTGTCGGCCTCGTCCCGGCGGCGGGCCGCGATGTGCGCCAGCTGGCCGTTGAGGGTCGCGATCTTTGCGCCGAGCTTGTCCACCTCGGCCTGGGTGCCGGCGTCCTTGAGCTGCGCCAGGGTCGAGGCGAGTTCGGCCTGCAACGCCGCCAGCCGTGCATCGGTCTGGGCCTGCACGGCGGTCAGGTGGTCCGCCTGCTGCTCCACGGCCGCATAGCGCCGGTAGAGCGCCTCATGCCGGACGAAGCTCCGGCCGAGGACCGTCCGGTCGTCGAGCTGGCGGTAGATGCCGTCGGAGGTCCGGCGCAGCGACTCGATGGCATTCGAGAGCCGCCGCGCGGCGGCCAGCGTGTCGCCATAGGTGCGGGCCAGATCGTGCATCCCTAGGTCCCGCAGCACCAGCCCGACGCCCGCCGCCGTCGGGTCGCCGAGCACGTCGCGGATCCGGCGCTGGACGGCCAGCTGGTCCTCCAGCTGCCGCAACTGACGGTTGAGTTTTTCCAGCTGCTCGGACCATTGCCGCATCACCTCAAGGTGATGGGTGAGCTGGCCCGCGCGCATCGCGGAGTTGACCGCTGTGTTGGCGGGATCGTGGACGATCCATTGGGCGCCCAGAGGCGCGGCGAGAAGCATGAACAGGAGAAAGGGTTTCATCGGTTGGGATTCAGTGTTGAGGGTGGGCGCTGCCGTGCCTGCAGCTGCCAGTAGTGCTCCTGCACGGCCTGCCGGTAACCGCGCTCGTAACCGCGGGCTTCGGCCGCCGCCTCGCGCTGCGCCGGGGAGACGCAGCCCGCGAGGGTGAGGATGAGCAGGACGTTCAGGCGGCGCATGGGGCCTCCTGGAAATGCCGCAGGGTGCCGCATTGCGGCGGCTGCGCCGTGGGCAGGAAATAACACAGGGATGAATGCCGCGCGGCCGCCTGCAGTTGTTCCGGCAGGGGGTAGCGCTGGATCGCTTCCAGCGCCGCCTCGGGCAACGGCAGGTCGCGCGCGAGGTCGGCAAGGTCGGCCAGGTCGGCCTGCCGCATGAAGAAGAACTGTTTCGCGTTGCCGATCACCGCGCCGCGCACCCGCGAATTCCTGAACCCGGCATATTGCTGGATGATGGCAGCGCACCAGCAGTTGTGTTTGCGGAGCTGCGCGTAGCCTTCGGCCACGATCTGTTCGCCGCCGGGCACATCGAGGAACCGGGCGAGTTCCTCGAAAAGAATGCGTTTCCGCTCCGTCCGCGGCAGCGACAGGATATGTTGTCGCCCGAGGCCGCTGATCAGCAGGCCCGCCGCCGTCTTCATCTGCACCGCCTGTTCCGGAATGAGCCCCAGTTCGATGAGGACGAAACGCCGGCGCAGCGACACGTTGGTCGGCCCGTCAAAGAGCCGGCCGTATTGCCCCTCGGCGGTCCAGGCCCGCAGGAGCGTGGCGAGCCGGTCCACCGCCGCGGCGTCGTGCTCGGGCATCCGCGCGTAGGCGAGCAGCTCCACGAGGGCGGCGTGGGTGGGGAAGTCCTCCGGCGTGTAGAAAGCGCAGGCCGTGTGGGCGACGAACCGCTCCGTCGCCGGGTCCTGGGCGAAGCGCGTGACCGCCGCCTCCTCCAGCCCGGCGACGAACGCGAGCGCCTGATCCTCCTTCGCGGCCAGCCGGTCGCGCAGATCCACGAACGCATCCAGCAGGGTCGAGCCGGCCGGCTGCCGGGCCTTCCACCCGTGGACCGCGCACGCCAACCGCCGGACCTCCCCGGCCCGGGCCGGCTGACGTCGCGACCAGTCGGTGAAGGTGTCGCGGTAGAGCTGGTGGAGATATTCGGTGAGCTGGGCCTGACGCAGGGCGAGGGTTTCGGCGTCGTCGGGCGTGCCGACCATCCGGGCCAGCAGCGCGACGGCCGTGGCCACGTGCAACTGGCTCAGCGGGAGTCCCTGCGTGTCGAGGTAGTTGAGGGTGACGCCCGCGTCCGGATGGATCACGATGGCCTTTTCGCCGAGCTTTTCCGCGACGTGCCGGTAGGAAGCGCCTTCCTCCACGATGAGCGTGTGGGCAAACTGACCCGCGGTCTGGAGCAGGAGGTCCTCGATGAACGCGGATTTCCCCGCACCGGTCATCCCGAAGACGACCGCGTGCTGTGGCGAGCCGCCGGCCGCCGTGCTGACACCGACTAGGTTGCCCTGGTTGCCGTCGTAAAGCGCTTCCGCGCCTGCCAGCGCACCGGTGAAGGTCGCGGAGAAAGGCAGGACATCCGCGAGGTAGCTGTCCTCCGCATATAGCTCCCGGTGATTATACGACGAATGGGTCCAGCCCGGCCAGGAGGCGAAGAACAGTTTCCGGGCCGTGGTGGGCAGCGCGCATTCGAAGCACTGGGCGCCGTCCATCGCGTTCACCGCCGCCTGCACCGCGGCGATCTTTTCCCGCAGGGCCTCGGCGGTCGGCGCCCAGACCCGGATGAGGTAGGTCGCGTGGAAGGGCCGCACGAAGCCGCCGGCGAGCGCCTCGACCTTGCGTTCCTTCTTGCGCAGCGCGACCAGCAGCGACGCGCGCGGCCGTTCGGCGTATTCGCCGCGGAGGCGTTCGGCGGCCTGCTCCTCCCGGCGGATCTCGCGGCGGCCCGCCGCCGGCGTCAGGTTGACGGTGAGGCAGTAGTCGAGGAACGGCAGGCCGGTCAGGTGGGTGACGATCCCCGGCCGCGTCTGCTGCGGCCAGCGGGAGAGCGCCAGCACCGCATGGTGGCAGCCGTCGAGAACAAACCCGCCGCCGCGCTGGCCGATGCCGTCGCAATGCCAGCAGTTTTCCTGGATGGTTCGTGCCGGATCGAAAACCGCCGCGGGCTCATCCTCGCTTCGGCGCGCGAGTCCCGGATTGAGGAACCGGCGGATGAGCGCGAAGTGCTCCACGTCGCCCAGCGGCTGCACCGGCGTCTCCGGGCCAAAAATCCCTCGCAGCGCCCCGGCGAACTCCTCGAACTGCCCGGCGAGTTCCTGCAGGACGGCCCCGTAATGTTCCGCGAAGCCCTCCCGGCTGCGCATCAGTCCGGCAGTCGGCACGATCTCAATCGAAAGGAAGACCACCAGGTGCTCGCGGCGCAGCCCGCCGCCGATCATCCGGCGCCAGTAGCGGGTAAAGCGCTCGTTGCGGGCCGCCCGGACTGCCTCCATCCCGATCTCTCCGGTCTGAGCGTGGTAGGCGAGAAGCTCCCTACGGTAGTCTGCATCCGCCCACCACTGCAGCTGCAGCCGCCGTCCCGGCGAAACTTGGGCCAGCATGGCCCGGACCTGGTCCTGAAAGGCATTCAGCCGCTCATGCGAGGCGCCGCGCCGGTCGGACGGTTCCAGCCGGAAACCCTTGGCGGCCACCCCGCCGGCCTCGGGTGAACCGAAGACCAGCATCCCGTGCAGGAAACGGCCTTCCGGGGCCTCGGTATGGCTTTTGGCCAGGCTCACCGGCCGCACCGCCGCCGTGAAATCGCCCCCGCCCCGGGCGGCTTCCCAGCGGTCGCGGTCATAACCCGGCGGCTTGCCCTGCCGGAACAACCCGATCCAGAGCGCCGTGAACGCCACGGGCAGCGCCCCGGCGATCCCCGCAACAACCACGCCGGCTCCGGCCCAGACCAGCCCGGCGAACAGGCCAATCGCGCCGACGATCGCCAGCACCACCGGCAGGTAGAGGTCGCCGTCCAGCCCGAAGGCCCGTCCGGCCGAGTCATCCCCGGCGTTGGTGGGAGTGCAGCGCAGGTCACCCATGGTCAGAAGCGCGGGGTCAGGATCGCGTCCTGGAGCCCGAAGATCATGAACAACGCGGCCATGATGGCCGCCGCGGCGGCGATGATGATGCCGGCGAGGATGCCGCCCTTGCCCTCGGAGTCCCCCTTGGAAATGGCGTTGGCGCCGCCCCAGATCTTCAGGATGCCCCAGAAAAATCCGACCATGAACACGAGCACCAAGGCGGCGCCGAAGCCGTCGCGCAGCGACTGGAGCTGGGCCAGCCAGCCGGGCAGGGGAAGGAAAAGCAGGTCGCACATGTTCCTAAAAGCCATACGAAAAAAGAGCGCTTGTCAACCTGTAACGTATGGCTTTTAGTCTCCCCATGAGTGAACCGGCCCTGATCAAGGTGAGTTTCTCCTTCTATCCGCAGGACATGTCGGTCCTGGCCGACCGCGTTACCGGACTGCAGCGCGCGGGCCTGAAGGTGCGCGAGGCCACGCTCCTGCGGGCCCTCGTTTACGGCACCCCGCCCGCGGAGATGTTTGCCCACGCGGTGTTGTTGGCCGCGGCCTACGCCAAAAAATCCGGCCCGCGCGAGGAGGACTACGTGGCCGGCCGGCCCACGGTCGATCTGCCTGCCGCCCACGTGAAGAAACTCGACACGGTCGCCGACGAGCTGGCGCGAAAGCACATCGTCATCGCCAACCGGGCTTTCATCGTCCGGGCGATTCTCCGGGCCAGCCCGCCGGGCAGGGAGCTCGTCCCGCTCCTGCGGGATTTCATGGAAAAATTTCCCAACAAACCCCGCGGGCTCTCGAAGCTCCGGCTGGAACAGAAGGCCCGGGCGCGTGGACGGAACTGACCGCATCGCGCATCTGCGCGGACTCGAAGCCCACCTGCGTGCCCGCATCCGCGGGCAGGATCATCTCCTGCCGCGCCTGGCCGCCGCGTTTTGCCGGGGCGCACTGCGCCTCACCGACCCGCAACGGCCGCTGGCGTCCCTGCTGCTCGTGGGGCCGACCGGCACCGGCAAGTCCGAGGCCTTCGCTTTGGCCACCGCGCAGGTCTTCGGTCCGGACCGCCTGGCCACCTTCGACCTGTCGGAATACCAGGATGCCTCCGCGGTGAACAAGCTGCTGGGCGAGAATCGCAGTGATCCGGGATTACTCGGGCGGGTGCTGGAACGCCATCCCACCGGGGGACTCCTCTTCGATGAAATCGAGAAGGCTCATTCGCTGGTGCTCGATCTGTTCCTGCAGGTCCTCTGGCGCGGCTGCGTCACCGTGGCCACGGGCCGCACCTTCACCTTTGGCGGCCATGTGCTCGGCTTCACCTCAAACGTGGGCGCAGCGGAAACGATGCGGATGGACCACTCCCGTTTCGCCAGCGTGGAGCAGGCCACGCTGCGCCGGGTGGGCCAGACCCTGCGGCCCGAGTTCGTGGCCCGGCTGGATGAGCAACTCGTTTTTGCCCGGCTCGGTCCGGACGTGCAGCGCGAGATCTGCGCCTTGGAAGTCCGGCGCGAGACCGAGCGCCTCCGCGGACTCGGTTACGACCTGGATCTCTCGCGTGAGGCGCTGGAGTTTCTGGTCCGCGAGGGCTTTCATCCGCAGCTCGGCGCGCGGCCATTGCGCAAGACCGTCGAACGCCAACTGCAGAACGCCGTGATGCGGCAATTGTTTTCTCATGGCACAGTCGCGGGGTGCTTGGTCATTGATCAAAGTGTGGGTTGTCTGGTGGTTTCGGGTATGACGCGCGACACCTGACCCACACTTAACCCTGAGTTAATATTTTGGAAATAGTTACCCGTAAGGCAGGTCTTAGACCTTGTGCTTTCCAACGACATTTTTAGTAATGAAACCGTCACCTCTTGGTCAGTTTATCGTGAGTCCTCCATCCTCCACGTTTCCGAACCCCGCACCCATGGAGACGGCGTCCCTGCCGCCGACGGCTCCGCCGGACCCTTGGTTTGCTGATGAAGTCCTGATACACGAGTCTGCGTTGCGGCGTTGGCTGCAGGCTCGCTTCCCCCGTTTGGAACCGGACGACCTCGTGCAGGAGAGCTTTCTGCGTATCATTCGCGCAAACTCAACGACCCCGGTCGTTCACCCGAAGACCTACCTCTTCACCATCGCCCGTAACCTGGCGCTGAACCAGATCCGGCACGATCGCCATGAGCACCGCGACGCACTCAGGGAGATTGATCCCTCGACTGTCATAGATGACAAGCCGGGCATACCTGAAACTGTCGCCCGGACCCAGGAACAAGAACTCTTGATCGAAGCCCTTCAGCATCTTCCCGAACGCGCCCGTCAGGTTTTTACCCTCCGGCGGATCTACGGGCTTTCCCTGAAAGAGATCTCCGCCCAACTCGGCATCTCCGAGAAAACCACCGAGTCGCACATGTCACTCGCCCTCCGCCGCTGTGCCGATTTCGTGCTGAACGCCGACGCCCGCGCCCCCCGCACCCAGCCGGACACCCCGCAGCCTGCTCCCCGCAGCGCCGTGCTTCCCAGTCATGCCTAGCACCGCTCCATCCCTCGAAACGATCAAGGCCACTGCCGCCCGTTGGGTGACGCGGCTCGCTTCCGGCCTGTCTGAAGCCGAGGAGGCGGAATTCGCGGCGTGGATCGAGGCCGATCCCCTGCACGCCGAGGTGCTGGCCGAACAGCAGGCGGTCTGGGACCGTTATGCGGCGCTCGTGCCCGGCGTGGCCGGAACCAAGCCCGACCCCGACCGGTTTGCGCCCCGCCGGTCCCAACCGGTGATTCTCCGATTCATCGGTCCCGCGCTCGCCGCCGCGGCTGCGGTTACGCTCGGCTTCATTCTTTGGCCGGCGCGCGAGCCGACCCTGAGAGAGATTCGTCTGGTGCTGCCTGCTCCGCTGACCCAGCAGACGCTGCCCGACGGTTCGTCCGTCGAACTGAACCGTGGAGCCGAGATCGCCGTCGCCTACTCTGACACGGAGCGGCGGGTTTCCCTCGTGCGGGGCGAGGCCAACTTCACGGTCGCCAAGAATCCGGAGGTTCCGTTCATCGTTTCTGCCGGCGGGGTGGAGGTCCGTGCCGTCGGCACCGCGTTCAACGTGCGTTACGATACCGCTTCAGTCGAAGTTGTGGTCAGCCAAGGTCGGGTGGCGGTGAACCATGCGGTCAAGTTGATGGACAGGGAACAAGGGACAGTTGTTGGGCCGTCGCGTGCCGGCGTGCCGGACACCTCAAATTTATCCACCGCCCACCGTCTGCCGTCCACCGAGCTTTTTCTCGATGCTGGCCAAAGCACATTGGTGACGCTGTCATCCGTTCCTTCCGCTCCCGTGGTGGCGAGCCTGAGCCAGTCGGAGCTCGACGCCCGGCTCGCCTGGCAGCCCCGGCTGCTCGACTTCGATGACGCCCCGCTCGCGCAGATCGTGGCGGAGTTCAACCAACGAAACGCGGTGCGGCTGACTGTCCGCGATCCTGCCCTCGCCAGTCTTCGGCTGAACGCGTCGTTCCGGTCCGACAACATGGAGGGCTTCGTCCGGCTCCTCGCGGAGAATTTCAAAATCCGCGCCGAGCCGGTTTCGGACTCTGAAATCGTCCTGCGCCGCATTCACTGAGCACTCGGTGAAGATTTTGAGAAATCGGACTCAGGGTTAATGTTGGTTTGGGTTTCTATTCGGGAACGACCCCTACCCGATGATCACCTCAGCATCCCCCACCAGCCGTGCGGCCTTTGCCCGCATTTTCCTCGCGGTTTTCACCGCTTGCTGCCTTGTCTGTCTATCAGGATTGGTAAACCCCACAATGGCCTCGGCACAGGTTGTCGAACCTCGTTATAACTTCGATGTGCCGGCCGGCGAAGCCAAGGCCATGCTGCGCCAGTTTGCCGCCCAAGCGAAGCGTGAGATCGTCTTTGCCGTGGAGGCGGTCGAAGGTATCCAGACCAATGCGGTCAAGGGTGAAATGACTGCCCAAGAGGCCGTGGACCAGTTACTCGCGGATACCGGCTTAGTCGGCGCGCAAGACAAGACCGGCGCGTTCGCAATCCGAAAGCAAACGGAGGCAGAAAGAAAAAACGGCCAACGGGCGATCGCCAAAAGAGAACAGAGCGATCGCCCATCAGTTAGTAGATTGCAGATAGGAGATGATGAGAGGCGGGCTGAGGTGCTACAGCTCGATGTGTTCTCCGTCACAGGCACACGAATTCGCGGCGGACAACCTGCGTCTACCATAGTGACAATCCATCAGGAGGAAATGCGCCTGTCCGGCCACATCAATCTCGGCGAAGTTGCTCGCGCGATGCCGCAGAACTTTTCGGGCGGGCAGAATCCAGGAGTTGCGGTGGGAGCGACCACAGGGGCCAGCAATGCCAACGCGAATCTCACTGGCGGCTCCAGTTTCAACCTGCGTGGGCTTGGACCGGATGCGACACTCACTTTGCTCAATGGAAGCCGCCTCCCCTATGATGGCTCACGGCAAGCCACTGACGTTTCAGTTATTCCAGTAGCTGCGATCGAGCGTGTGGAGATCCTCCTCGACGGCGCTTCGGCAATCTATGGCTCCGACGCAGTCGGTGGCGTCGCCAATATCGTCTTGAAGCGCGATTACGAGGGAGCGGAATTTTCGGCCCGCTTCGGCGTGGCGACAGATGGTGGTTATGAACAGGAACAATACACTGGTGTCGCGGGCACCAATTGGGGTTCGGGCGGGTTTCTCATTACGGGTGACTATTCTGTCAGTGGTTCCATCAGAGCCAAACAGCGCGATTATCTCAGCCAGCTGACCAACCAAAATGTCACGATCTATCCGCGCCAAACACAGAAAGGAGGATTGCTCAGCGGTCATCAGAAAATCGGTGCATTGGGGCGGCTCAATCTCGACGCGTTCTATACCAAGCGAGCGCAGGAAAATTTGGAACAGACTGACGTATCCTCGTTACGCGTTGTCGATCTGGACTCATCAATATGGGGTATATCGCCGTCGATCAATATCGCTCTGCAAGGCGAATGGTCGGCGCGCCTACACGGTGCCTTCGGCCGCAACCGAGGTGAAAGGGTAACAACAAGTGTTAGCGTCGCCTCGGGTTTGCAGACAGGTAAACTCTTCAACGAATACTTTGGCGATATGCATGCCGCGGGCATTGAACTTGAGGGCCCCGTATTTGCACTACCAGCGGGTGATATGCGCGCATCGATTGGCGGAGGCTATCGAGAAAACAGCCTAAATTTCAAAACTGTAAATCTCATTTCGGGTGCGGTTTCGGGCGTATTGGCGGGCGATGACCGCAGCCACCATATTTTTGGTGAGGTCAATTTGCCTCTGATCTCGGGTGATCAGCATATTCCACTGGTGACGATACTCTCGCTGAATGCAGCGCTGCGTCATGAAAATTACGATAGTTTCGGCACTTCGACGACGCCGAAAATAGGCGCGATCTGGGGGCTGACTCCCGGCTTCGATATCAAGGCGAGTTGGGGGAAGAGCTTCAAAGTTCCTACACTGGGCGAGCAGTTTGCTGCTACCTCCCTTGCGCTGTATCCCGGATCGTTTTTCGGTGGTCCGGCAGGTTCGCAGGTACTAGCGCTTTTTGGCTCAGTCCCGAGCCTCACTCCAGAAAAGGCCGAAATCACCACCGCGGGCTTTGTCACGCGGCCGAAAATTCTACCCGGTCTTCGCATTGAGTTCGGCTATTTCGACATCGACTATACTGATCGCGTGTCGTTGCCGATCGACAACACCTTCGCGGCCTTAAGTAATCCAGTTTACGCTGAATTCGTTACTCGGGTTCCAACCATTGCCCAGCAAAACGCCGCTTTTGCGCCTACGGGACTTCCGGTAGGAACCTTCCTGCCAGGCTTTAATGCTGCCGGCGCGCCTTATGATCCGGCACAGGTCATAGCGATTCTCGATGGTCGACTCACCAATGCCTCAAGTCATCGCATCAAGGGCGTCGATCTCAATTTGCGTTACACTACGGAGCTATTAGACGGCAACCTGTTGCTCAGTGGCAATGGCACTTGGATCACCAAGGGCGTACGCAAACTGACAAGCCTTGCGCCGGAGCAGCAAGTAGCGGGAGTTAATTTCTGGCCGGCGAAATTCAAGGGACGTGTTGGTGCTGGCTGGTCGCGAAACGGATTCAGTTTGAATGCCAATATCAATCATATCGCCGGTGTTGTCGACCGCTCGACCACGCCCAACGTCAAACGTTCATCCATGACGACACTGGATCTTGTTGTCGATTATCAGGCGAAACTCCCGGTGGTGGGGGATATCGGCTTCAATCTGGCATTAATGAACCTCCTAAATGAGACGCCGCCTTATTTGCAGCCACCGTTATTGCCGAACTTCGTGGTCAATTACGATTCGACCAATTATTCCGCCTTGGGGCGGGTCGTGAGCGCGACGGTGACAAAACGGTTTTGATTCAGTTATCAGGGATCAGGAGCACCACCTGGTCCTTGATCCATATTCCGAAAGACTAAGTAGCACAGACGTAGCTGCCTGATGGACGATGGGTGCGGTAGCTGGGCAAAGATGATTTAAGATTAAGCTTTTTCTTGGAACATTGTTCGTGCGCATCTCCCGCTCCGTTTGTCGGAGGTTTTTCCGCCGCGCTGCTGAGTTTTGTATCAGCCACTACCAGTGGTCCTCTAAACCGAAATTGCCATCATGCACGCTATCTTAAAATGAAGTTACTCACCCATTCATCGTCTTGCAGGCACTTACGGATAAGCCATTTCGTCCTCGGGGCCGCTTTCGCGGCGGCGCTTCTGACTGCTGAAGCTTTCTCGTCTGATCTGCCCCTGCGTCCTTACACTGTGGATGATTACCTTGCGCTTGAGGCTGTTGGCGCGAGTGCGGGACAGTCGAATAGGATCGTTTGGGAGCAGGCACCACCTTACGAACAAATCGGCTATTTTGGACTCGGGCACGTGGGCACTTGGGGTAATTTTGGATTTACGCTCCAGACAATTAATCTTTCCGACGACGATCCCAAGGCTAGACCTTTGTTCGCCGCTGAATCAGGTGTGAGTTACGGGATAGACGCCTTCTCGCCCAATGCGCGCTTCATCTCCTTTTTCGGTGCAAAGAATGGGATGTTTTTCATGGGAGCCTATGACACCGAAGAAAGAAGGAAGCAGATCTTCGAGGGCGCGCCCAACGTGTCATGGTCGTGGCGCGCAGGAGTGGACTCAGTGTGGATTTCGTCGGAGGAGTTTGCGTTCGCCGCCTTGGAGGAAGGTGGACAGCCGCCCGCTGCGGCCCGTCCGTTCACGGGCAAGAAGCTTGAGGAAGCATGGAAACGCTCATGGTCGGGCGGTCTATCCGTTGATATTTCAAATAGTGCTCTCGGCAGCGGCGAATCGGATTGGCTGGCTGGGCGGCTTTACTTGGCCAACGCCAGAACAGGGCACCAGCGGCTACTTGCTGAAGGAAAGTATGTTTGCCTTAAGGTTTCACCAGACGGCGCCTATCTCGCGGCATTACGCCAAGCGAAGTTGTTCACACTCGATCCTCTCAACGCTTTCGTTCGAGCTCGTTCCCAACTCGTAGTGTTCGATTTGCGGGCGGGCGGTCCGGTGCGAGTTGTCGCGCCGGACAAAGACGTGTTTCCAGAAACTCTCGCGTGGGCTTCGGATGGCAATCGGCTCGCCTTCTTTGCTTGGAACGTTGGTGACAGCGCACAATCCGGAATCTACTACGCGTTCGATGCGGTTTCGGGAACCGTCACGCCATTCCCTCATCGCGGCTTGGATTTGGCGTCGGAGCGTGAAAGGGGGCTTCATCAAAAACCTGAGCGAGTGATGTGGGTGGACGATCGGCTTGCACTTTTAGCTAGGTCATACGGGGGGACGGAGCCACGCTTCACCTATCGCAGTGTCAGTCGGCCGGGCATGTCGGATTATCCCGGCAAGGCTGACTGGTTTCTGCTCGATGCGCAGGGCCGGAGTGAAAACCTTACGGAGCAATTCAAGGCGATCTCCCCCATACCAATCCATGGCGATTCCAACACCATCACCGTGCTGGCGGATGGTGCGGCATGGCGCGTCGGCCCGAACCGCGAGCCGACGAACCTAACTGCTGAAATGGCTGACGCCCTTTTTCACCCACAAACAGTGCTGTGGTCTACGCGCCACCTCCCGTTTGGGGCTGTTGCGATTCTTGAATCACACGACGCAGATCGTCCTGCATTCATGCTGCTCGACCTAAAGACTGGAGCGGTTCGTCGTATCGAGAGTCCTGTGGCGGACGCCTCGGTGCTCGCAGTTTTACCCGCGAGTGGCGCCGCACTCTACCGCTATGATCACGTAAACGGAATGGAGTTGATTCTCAAGTATGCGGACGGCCGGCAAGTGGTCATCGACCAACTTAACAAGCACCTCGCCCACGTTGCCAAAACGAAATGGATTACGATTAGTTACAAGGTCATGTCTCACGTGGGTGAGCGCACGCTCGAGGCCAACGTGCTTTTGCCAGCCGACTACCGTTCCGGGCAACGGTACCCGGTCATCGTTGAAGTTTATCCGAACCGCGGAGCGATTAACCCAACCACACTAGAGCATTGGGAGGGCCTCGGCCGCATGCCCGGTCCCTACTCAGAACATTTGCTGGCAGGTAAGGGCTACATCGTTTTCCGGCCAAATACCTTGCGGGAAGTTACAAATACCAAGGATGGTCCTATAGGCGGCATGACTGACATGGTCCACCAAGGTCTCGATGCCCTCGTCGCCCAAGGATACGCGGACCCGAAGCGAATTGGACTTCTTGGGTTCAGCCAGGGCGGATTCTCTTCTTTGTGGGTTGCGAGTCAGTCGCAACGCTTCAGGGCTGTCGTTTCACTGAACGGCTGGGCTGACATGTACATTCAGTACACCGACAGCAATTACCTGAGGAAATTTTACAAGGATGAAACCGGGGGATTCCAGGGCTGGGAAAGCCGCTATTTGGCGAAAGCGGGCTCCGACTTCCCCATCGGGCGAAAACCCTATGATGATCCGGACGTATACATCCGTAATAGCCCTCGGTTTCGTGCACCCGACTTCACTTCACCGGTCCTTCTAATTCACTCAGACATGGATGTTTTCGACCTGCGGCAGTATGAACATATGTTTACAGCTTTAAACCAACTTGAGAAACCGGCGCGGCTCTTACGATATTGGGGTGAAGGCCACAGTCTGTCTAGTCCAGCCAACATTCGCCATATGTGGACTGAGATCTTTGAGTGGTATGACCGCTACTTGACAAAAACTGAGGAGTAACCTGCTCGAATGAGAGTGATTAATTTTGAAGCAAGCGCATGCAGTTTCCCAAACCGTGAAGCAGGCGAATCGATTTCGTCGTTCTGGGGCCAACTGCGCCGGCTGGAGGTAGGCGAAAACTCAATGCTCCCTTGGTGTCAGGGTTGTTCGGTAACATGCTGGGAGATTACTGTTGGCGCAGGGCCGAGGTAATGGAGATTGGCCAATGATACAGGTGCCGAGACTACAGGCGGTCATTCAGACATTGAGGCTAACTGCGGTGGTTAGAAAATACGCGCTCGCTTTTGAAGGAGCGATTGTGATCGACCAACGTCTGGCTTGGGCCGCCGGGATAACTGAGCTGCAATGGGTGGAGGTGCGGAACCTGACCCGTTGTCACCGGCTGGGAGCGTTGGTGTTGTTTGGCGACCCGAACAGGATTGAATGGTGGAGTTCGCCGGAACAACCCGCTCTAATATTGTCCGGCGATGCAATACGGATCACAGCTTTCTCATGGGCAACCAACTGTACGAGAGATACGCATACTGCTCGTTTGGTAAAGGTAGACGAGAGCAATGCACCTATAGAAATTAGAAAGATCAGGCCCCGGTCCGTCCTGATAGACCCCACATATTTCCCGTTGGGACCGCGAACGGAGGATTTGGAGATCCTCTGTAAAGATAATACAGGCACGGTTTAACATAACAGATAATGAAAACGAGCAGAATTTTATAGTGGGGACATGTGCTTTGAGTGTCTTTGCTCTAATAGGATACAAACCGGCTTAAAATAGGCTCGTCTTTAAATTCCAAAGGGACATTATTATCCTGCGGGAATCAATGGCTGTCCACTGTTGCACGAACATCATAATCACCGCTACAATTATCCAAGCCCAGAAACGCACCATCATATAAATTAAGGTCATGAAAGCCTTCTGAAAGGCTAGCGTTGGTTTCAAAATGATGGCAACCACTTCATCACCTTACGAATCAATACCCGTTGGTGTTGGTGAATTTATTGTACCGCCAGTAAAATCCCGTACTGAGCGGGCACTCATCATCGGGCGCGGTGTCAGTGTATATTACGACCTGCAGCCGGCATACCGCTCGACAGAGCATCAGCACGACCAAGTCCAAATAGTTATTTCCCTCGATCCGGTAGATGGTGTGGCATCTTGGGTGGACCAAGGCGTGCAGCATCGGTATGGTGTGGCCGGTGAGTTTGTCTGGCTTGTTCCCGCAAACGTGCTCCACGCCTTTGACTGGCAGGGCACTGCTGGCATGGTGGTGTTATATGTATTCCCTGGTTTCGTGAACGAAGTCTGTGGTCGGAACTTCACCGCTGGAGCCATTGAAGATTTCTCGACACTCTCGCGCTTCGATCTACTGGTTTGCCGTCTCGCGGCTGAATTCCGAAGCCTGTGCCGCCATCAGGCTTCGGCGACAGCACCCTTGGTGGAGTCGATGGGCACTCTGCTCGCCGCGAATATCCTGCGCTATTATGCCCGCATGGACGAAGACGCCGCACCAGGGCTGCCACAACCATTGTTGCGTGAGGTATTGGACTACATTGACGCCAATCTCCGTGAATCCATTCCACGCGAAGTGCTGGCCCGGATCAGCCGGCTCGGCGTGCATAGTTTTGCCCGGCAGTTCAAAATCCGCACAGGGATGACGCCACGGGACTACATCCGCCGTCGTCGAACGGTGCGTGCGCTGGAGCTCATTGCGGAGGGGAAATTGAAGAAGGCCGCCATTGCTGGCGAAGTGGGCTTCTATGACCAGAGCCATATGAAGCGACAACTCCTACGGCTGCAGGCGGAAGAGGCCGCGATTGCCCGGGCCTCTTTGCCGGCCTCCGGCAGTCCTTCGCCATGATAGAATTTCAATAGCCGGCTTGCCGGAGTAATTCGGATCCCGAAACGCCGAGCCCGCGCGCCAAGCGGACCACCGTATCGATCGAGGCCAGTTTCTCGCCGCGCTCCACGCTCCCGACGTAATTGAAATTCAGGTCGGACTTTTCGGCCAACTCGATTTGGCTGAGCCCAGCTTGCAGCCGCAATTGGCGCACGGTCTGGCCAAAGGCGCGGGGCAGTTTGCGGAGGTCGGCGGGCACCCCGAAAGACTACCTGCTATAGGCATCATCATCTAACTACTATAGACGGTATTGCCTTGTCCGGAACGTGAGGACGTGGCGTAATTGAAATCTACCCCCGCATGAAATCTCCTGACGCATACGCTGAGGAACACGCGCGGCTCCCGGGCGCTTCAGATGCAGCCTGGGGGCTCGAGTTGGTGATGCAGCTGCACGGCAAGTCAGGGGCTGACCAACACCCTTTCCAAGGCGACCTTGCCCGTAAAGTAGATGATTTCGCGCCGGAATACCTTTTAGCCCTCCACGCGCATGGGATTGCCACCGAGATCGTGTCGTATGGTTCGGACTTCGCGCGTTTTGAAACAGATCTGGCCCGGCAGTGGCAGGAATCCGACGGATGCAAGTTTCCGCTAGTTCGTGTGCCTGCTACGGTGGAGACGACCTGGCCAGATGCCGGCCTGCAGGTCCGACCATGTACGTTTCTTGCGGGCGGAACCTTGGACAATCCGATTTTTTTCCTGCGCGAGCCCGGCAAGTCTGGAGTGGTCAGGCTCGGTTTATCCCAGATGCGAAGCCTGCACACAGCATGGTCCGGCTGGCCCACCATGCTGCCGAGCATGCTTTTAGCCGTCCTCTGGCACCGGCCCGTCTGATTCTCGTTCGAGGTGCTGGGTTTCAACCGAGTGCGCATCCGTCCGAATCGTGAACCTGCCGGTCCTAGCTGAAATGGACGTGAACGGTTAGGATAGCACGAAATCTAAGCCGTGGTCGTGACGATGCGACCGCGTTTTGCCCAACCCCGGGCCGTGAGACAATGCTCAGGCCTGATTAACGAACCCCAACCCCATGCACCATGCCCAGCCTCCTTCCCGTCATCATCACCGTTTCGCTGACTCCCGCCGAATACCGCCCATTTGCTTCCGCGGTCCATAGATTGCGCCGCATCCTTGGGACGAAGGCTCCGGATGCCGGCAGTCTGATTCATGCCAACCTGCGCGGCCGCGATGCCCGCGGTCTCGCCGAAGATTACCTTGATGCGATTGGCTGGCCGCATGATCGGCGACGGCCCAAGAGAGCAAAGGTTCGCAGTCATGCGGCATGGGCGAGGGCAGGGCGTATCCCGGCGGACCCGAGCCGCAATTAGACCAATAATCCGCAATTTGCGCCGTGTAGTTGTGTGCGCGACGCAAAGGTGACCCCGGATCATCACCGCCCGGGTCGGAAACGGCTCCGTTCAGGCCGGTTTCCGGCCCGGGCAACCCCGCGTAGTTTGTAGTCTTCGGGCTTGCTGCACTGCGAGATCTGCGCAAACTGTTCTCGTCCATAGGCCTGCCAGCCGCCACCACCGGCGGAGGATTGGTTTTTTATTGCCTATGAACACCCGACTCGCAACCCAAGTCAGCCTTGCTGCTGGCATCATTGTTATTTGCGGCGGCACCGTGGTGCTCACAGGCTGGCTCACCGGCATAGGAGTGATGACCAGCTTCCTTCCAGGCTGGCTGGCCATGAAGGTCAACACGGCCATCGGATTTCTGCTCAGTGGGCTCGCATTGGTCCTATTCTCCGCGCAGGTTGCGACCCCATCGCGCCGGCTCACCGGTCAAGTGTGCGCAGCAGCAGCAGCGCTGTTGGGCCTGCTGACTTTCCTGCAATATATGCTCGGCCGGGATTTTGGCATCGATCAGTGGCTAATCCCCGAAAAGCCGGGGGCAGTGCAAACCGTCCATCTGGGAAGGATGGCTCCGGCTACAGCCTTGGCCTTCGTGCTCGCCGGCGTCGCCCTGTTGCTTCCGCGCACACGTTTCGCACGCACTTTCCAGATGCTGGTGCATCTTACCGGACTGCTCGGACTGATCAGCGCGTGCCACTACTTTTATCTCGGCCGACCGCTGCTGCCCTACACCCAGATGGCGATCCATACGGCGGGGCTTTTTATGGTGCTGGCGTGCGGCCTGCTCGCCATGCGGCCCGAGTCCACCCTGGTCACCGTGATGACCGGCGACACCGCCGGCAGCCGGGTGTCGCGCCGGCTACTGCCAGCGGCCACGTTCGTTCCTCTGGTCCTCGGCTGGTTTCTGATCCACGGTGACCGCTACGGCTGGTATGATTTCGCCACCGGCACCTTGCTCTTCGCGGTGAGCCTCGTGGGCATCCTCGGCGGGCTGGTCTGGGTCTATGCCGTGCGCCTGCATCGGGCGGATCTCAAACGCCGGGCGGCCGATGCCCGTATTCTCGCACAGTTGGAGCGACTCAACCTGCTGGAGCAGGTCACCCGGGCCATTGCCGAGCATCAGGATCCGGAAAGCATCCACCAGGTGGTTGTCCGCCGGCTGGAAGAGAGCCTGCCGCTGGATTTTTGCGCGATCCTGCTGCGCGAGGCTGACGGGCAAGCGGTGTGGGCGGCGCACTTCGGACTGCACGAGCCGGAACTGGCCGAAACACTGCAAGGATTGGATCTGGCAGATCCCGCACTGAATGGAGCGGTGGCAGGTCGGCTGATGCATGAATCGAATCTGGCTGCCACGACTGACGGATCGCCGCTGATCAACCGGCTGCGCACGGCGGGCATGGGGTCCGCGGTCTTGGCACCGTTGGCTACGGAAGATAAGGTATTTGGCTTCCTCGTGGCGGTGCGACGGGCACCGGACAGCTTCAGCAGCGGCCTGTGCGAGTTTCTCACGCAGACGGCAGACCATGCCTCCCTGGCCACCCATCAGGCCCGGCTGCGGTGGCAGCTCCAGCAGGCCTACGACGACCTGCGTCACACCCGACAGAGCCTCCTGCAACAGGAGCGGCTCAATGCGCTCGGCCAGATGGCGAGCGGCATCGTCCATGACATCAACAACGCCATCACGCCGGCCTCGCTCTGCGCGGAGATTGTCCTCCAGACCGAGACCGGCCTCGGGCCGAAATCGAGGGACCTGCTCCAAAACATCCAGAAATCCATGTCCAATGTTGCCCAGACCGTGGCGCGCCTGCGCGGCTTCTACCGGGGCAACGAACCCGAAGAACGGCTCGCACCGGTGAATCTGAACGCGATCATCAAGGAAGTGGTGAAGCTGACCCGGGCCCGCTGGTCCGATATGCCCCAGCAGGCCGGCTTGGTGGTCGAACTGGAGCTGGATCTGTCGTCCGATGTTCCCGTGCTGGAGGGCGTGGAGGCGGAATTCCGGGACGCGGTCACCAACCTGATTTTCAATGCCACCGATGCGATGCCACAAGGCGGACGGATTACCGTGCGGACCAGGCTGCAACCGGCCGGCCCGCAGCAGGTGCCGCCGGCCCGGGTAGTGTTGGAGGTCAGTGACACCGGGACCGGCATGGATGAGCAGACCCGACAACACTGCTTGGAACCGTTTTTCACGACCAAGGGCCAGGGTGGAACCGGCATGGGCTTGGCCATGGTCTACGGCATGGTTCAACGGCACGACGGAACTCTTGATATCGACAGCACTCCCGGGAGGGGGAGCACTTTTCGCATCGGCCTCCCGCCGGCCTCCGGCCAGCGCACCGATGCCGCAGTGCCCGCGGTGCGGCCGGAACCGGAACGCGACCTGCGCATATTGTTGGTCGATGATGATCCCCTTATCCTCCGCTCGCTGCGCGAGGTGCTATCCAGCGACGGTCATACCGTGAGGGCCTGTCCTGGCGGGCGGGAAGGGCTGGATGCACTCGCAACCATGCCGGGCGACGAAAAGTTTGATGTAGTGATCACTGACCTCGGCATGCCACAGGTTGATGGTCGCACCGTGGCGGCCGCAGCCAAGGCCGGCGGAGTGCGTGCCGTCATCCTGCTCACAGGCTGGGGGCAACGGATGGATACGGGAGCAAGTCCGCCCCTGCATGTGGATTTGGTTCTCCCCAAGCCACCCAAGCTGCCCGACCTGCGGGCGGCACTGGCCCGTCTTGGTGGATGATCAGATTGAAGCCTTGGCGGCACGTTGGCTTACCCGCTCCACGGGTGCCGGCTGGTTACCCCGAGTGAACCGGGTGAACGGTAGCGTCAGCCGCAACGGCCGTCCGATCCTCCGGGGATGTTTCAGGACGGCCACGCCTTCGTCCAGTGCCAGCAGGGTGGCCGGCTTGAACCACGGCTCATCCGCCATTTGCCAGTTTTGCGAGGTGCGGCCGCCGCTCACGCCACCGGAGTATTTCCTGACCTCCCGGGCGCCCAGCTTGTCGGCGAGGATCTTCGCGCCCTTTTCATCGGCCGCGCGAAAATGGATCTGGGTGCGCAGGTTTGCCATGAACACATCGGCCTTGTTCGGGGTGTCGAACGACGCGTAAAGCGAGAGCGGGGTCTGCGTGGCGGAGATCAGGCACACGCCCGCCTCGCGCAGTTCGTCCACGGCCAGATGATCCGAAAACCCGTCCTCGGAAACGAGGGTGGTTTTCTGGCCCTCGTCGAGGACAAGCACGATGACATTGCGCCGGCGCATTTCTGCCGGCGGCAGGTCGAACCGCCGGAACGCATGCAGAAAGAACAGCTGCTTGAAGAGCAGGTTCAGGTAGCGCCGTTCCACCTGGTAGGTCTGCGGCACGGACAGGCAGATCAGCCGGCCGGCATCGACCTCGGCCAAGGTGAAGTTGGGATCGATCGAGCAAACCACCTGCCGGATATCCGGCGGCGTGTAGGGCCGCAGGAAATTGGCGACCGTGTAGACCGTCCCGCTTTTCTGTTCCGGCGGCTGGGCCGCAAAGTCCTTGAAATACTGCTGCTCCGCCGCCGCGGCCGGATGGGTGGACTCGCCCAGCCGGGCCAGCAGGAGTTCGGTCTCGGAGGAGATGCAGATGGCATCGTGGACATTGGCCAGCGTCACGGGCAGGTCCGCCGCCTCCAAGGCGCGCATGCCGTGGGTGATGACGTCGCGCGCGGTCTCCTTGAAAAAGGCCTGTCCGCCCTTCTGGCCTGCCGCGGTCGCGGTATCCACGATTATCTTGGCGTAGGTGCTCCACGGCACGGCGGGATCGCCGAGCAGGTTGAGACGCAGCGGCGGGATCCAGGATTCGGGGGATACATGGGTGGGCCTCACGCGGATCAGCCGCAGCGTGTCCGTCTGGCCCAAGGACCGGGCCATGGCTTCGAGCGGCGGCCAAAGGGCACCCTTGGAATCCACCGCGAGGATGCCCGTGCCAGGCAGGGTGGAGCGAAGCCCGTGCATGATCGGCACCACGGCCCGCGCCGTCTTGCCGGTGCCGGTGGCGCCCGTGATGAAGAAATGGCAGCAGGCCTCGTCCCGGGTCCACTCCAGCCCCCACAATTTCAGCACGACGGCACGATCTGTAGTAGCCGTGCCGGTCAGCGCGACATAGGCCAGCCAGAGGGCCAGGGCACCGCAGAGCAGGGCGAGCCCGTAGCCGGTTCCTGTAGCCAGATGGCCGCGAAACCAGGCCGCGCCTGCAAGGCAGGCGGCGATGAGCACAACCACCCTCACTTTCATGCGAGAAACACACTCAAGGCGAGGAGCACGCCGAGAGTGACACCGATGAGCAGGGCGGCAAGCAGCTGGCGGTGTTGGCTGGCGCGAATGCCCGGAGCGATCGTGGCGAGGGACTTTTCGAGCGTCTGCAATTGGGCTACCGCCTGACCGAGCGGCTTGGCCAGCAGGGTGTCGATCTGGCCGGCAAGCTGTGCCGGCTTCTGCTCAAGCTCGGCCTGCACGCCGGCCAGCGCGTCACCGACCCCGGCCACGGTTTCGGCGGCCTCCGTCAGGGTTTCGATCCGGTTGTCCAGGGAAGTGCGCAACTCCAACGCCAGAGCGCGCAAAACGTCCTCCGAGCGCTGCAGCCGCCGCCAATGCCAGGCCAGCAGGAGATAAACGGGGTCGCCCGGGTGCAGCTTGTAGTGCGCCGGAATCCAGCGGAGATCGTCGGGCAACGACTCCGGGTCGAGCCATTCCGGCGGCACGGTTTCCTTTTTGCCCGGGCTCATGCGATCAACAGGGACCGTGCCCGTTCGAACTCCCCGGCCATGTGCGCGTGGAAGCGGATGCACCGCGAACGGTCCAGCAGATGCAGCTCCTCGGCATGGCGTCCCCGGCCCACGGTGAGATTGGCGGATTGCAGGCGGTTGCGGGTCACCGCAGTGAGGCCGGGCAGGTCGATCTCGACGGTGCCCATCTCCGCGAGCCGGCGCCGGGCCTGACTTTGGCCAAACAATGCGAGTTCTTGGCTGTCACGCAGATTCCGGATCACGAGCCAGCGCACGCGGGAACCGTGGGAGTCGAGCAGTTCGGCGATCTGGGAGTTGGCGTCCTTGTCGTCGGTGGCAATGACCACGAACACGATGACGCAGCCGAACTCCTCCTGTAATTCGGGCAGCCGGGTCTCGTCGAGATAGGCCAGCAGCTTGCTTCCGCCGGAGGCGCGGTTGTCCACCAGCACGACCTCGGCCTCGGACAGGGCATGCACGAGGCGGTCGAGCACCCCCAGCTTGTCGGCGTCCCCTTCGGTGTTGATGAACTCCGTGCCGGGCACGAGCCGGTAAAACGTGGAATTGGCGTGGTCCAGGTCGAAGGTCTTCACCCGGACGCCGGCGTCCTGCAGGTGGTCGTAAATCAGGGTGGCGACAAAGCTCTTGCCGATGCCGCCCTTGTCCTGCGGAAAGAGGATGAGTCGCTTGGCCGGCACCGTCATCAGTAGTGGTCGCGTGCGACCTTGGGTCCGCGTTGCTGGCCGGTGCCGGTAACGGGCCGACCGGAGCCCGTCGTCGGACCGGCAGGACGGCGCTCCCCGGCGGCAAGGTCCTGCCGTGCCCGCTCGATTTCCAGTTTGGTGAAAGACCGCCGGCAAAATACGCCCACCCCGGCCGGGGAGACCTTCAGACCATGTTGGGTCAATGACGCCGCGATCTGCTCATAGCTCATGAACTTGGCCCGCCAGAGCAGCAATACATCGCGATAGGGCTCCAGCAGGCCGCGGTGGTGGGCGGTTGGGTCATAGTCCCGGGCTTGGGCCAGCAGGCGGGCGTGCAGTTCGTGGGTTTCCGGCATGGTCCGGTAAATTAAAACGTATGGCTTATAAGTAAAATCAAAAGTGCCGATGTCCTCCCGGCCACAGAGTAGTGGCGAAGTAGTGGTCGAGTAGTGGCGGAGTGATGGTGTCACCACCAATTCCTAGCGGACGCTAGGGGTGGCGTGTCCCCGGATTTATGAGTGATACAGGCGGCTTTTGCCGCTTTGAAGAGGTATCGTCTGCGGTGGGTGATGGCGAAAGGACAGGATCCCTTGGTTTTGCCAGGAATGGTTCGTTCCCGGGCAGGTTGGTCCGAATAATTCGTATTAGAACTAGAAAAAGTATGGGAATTAGATAGGGTTGTTCCATGGTTCGATTCGACAAGCCCTGTGTGGTTGTGGCCGGTGCCGTGGAGTATTTCCGCGAGCACATGGCCGTCGGTGATTACCTGACCCAGGATGGCCGGGTGGAGATGTCATGGGTTGGAACCGGCGCGGCACGCCTCGGGCTGGCCGGCCGATGCCAACGGGAGCATTTCGAGAGCCTTTGCCGGGGACTGCATCCGGCGACCGGCGCCAAGCTGATGGTCCGGGACAAAGGTGCCCACCGGCGGGTTTGTTTTTTCGGCCAGATTTCACCGCCCAAGGACGTATCGGTCCTGTATCTGGTCGGTGGGGATGAACGGATCGGCCGGTGGTGGCAGGAGGCCGTCGCGGAGACTCTCCAGGAAGTCGAAGCGCTTACGGCCACCCGCATCCGCCGGTCGGACCAGAACGCGGACCGCTGCACCGGTTCGCTGGTCGGGGCCATCGTGACCCATGACGCCAACCGGGCGCTCGACCCCCAGTTGCACACCCACCTCTGCATCATGAACCTCACGTTCGATGCGACGGAGCAACGCTGGAAAAGCGTCCAGCCCTCCGGATTTTACCGCCATCAGGGCTACTTGCGGGAAGTCTGCTACAACAAGCTGGCGGCACGCATGACCGCAGCCGGCTATGAATTGGAAGCGGGCCGGCGGATCGGCTTCCAGGTGAAGGGCGTTCCCGAGGAACTCAGGGCGCTCTTCAGCAAGCGCCGGCAGGAAATCCTCCGACGGGCCGCCGAGTCCGGATCCTCGTCCCAGGATGCTTTGCAGGCGATTGCCGTGGAGAGTCGGGCGCACAAGTCCCATGCTACGGCCGCCGCACTGCGGGCGGGGTGGCTGCGGGAAGCCGGCCCACACATCGAGGTCCTGCAGCAAGTGATGGCCAAGGCTTCCGGTCGTCCGGCTCCGGAGTCCCGGATCACCCCAAGCGAGGCCCTGCGGTCGGCGGAGGCACATGTTTTTGAGCGCAAATCGGTCGTCGATGACCGCTTGCTCTTGCGCGAAGCGCTGGTTGCCGGCCGTGGCTCCGTGCCGCTTGCTGCACTGAAACAGGCTCTGGGCCGACGCGAGCACAGCGGGGCGTTGCTGCGCTTAGGCGATGAAATAGCCTCCCGTGAGGGTCTCGAAGCAGAGCGTGAGTTTACCGGTTGGGCGGCCGGCCGGCTGCGCCATTTTGGTCCGCTGGGCAGCGTGCCTGCCCTGCGAGGGTTGGGCGATGACCAGGCCGAGGCCGTGCAGGCGGTGCTTGGCTCCCGCTCCGGCGTGATGGTGCTGCAGGGCGATGCCGGGACCGGCAAAACCACTTCGCTGAAGGCTGTGCTGGCCGGAATCGAGCAGGGTGGGGGACGGGTTTTTGGGTGCGCGCCCTCCTCCGGGGCGGCCGACGTCCTGCGGCGGGAACTCACGGCGGAAGCCGACACCTTGCAGCAATTGCTTGCGGGCGAAGCCCTCCAACGGGCCGTGCGCGGCCGGGTCCTGCTGGTTGATGAGGCCGGTCTAATCTCGGTCACTCAGATGCGCTATCTCTGCCGGCTGGCCGACCACAACGGCAACCGGCTTCTGCTGGTGGGGGACACGAAGCAGCATCATTCCGTCGAGGCCGGTGACGCGCTCCGCTGCCTGCAGGAGTTTGCCCGGGTGCCGGTTATCCGTCTGACGGAAATCCGCCGGCAACACGATCCGGTCTACCGCAGGGCCGTCGCAAGGCTGGCCCGGGGAGATGCCTTCGGGGCATTCAATGAGTTCAACCGGCTGGGTGCGGTGCAGGAAATCCGCCAGGAATCGGCCATGTTTGCGACCGCGGCCGCGGACTATGTGCGTACCGTCCGCGCCGGGAAGTCATGCCTGGCGATCTCGCCGGTCTGGGAGGAAATCCGTGCATTTACGGCCGCGGTCAGGGCACGGTTGCGTGATGCCGGCGTGCTTGCCGGCGAAGACCGGGTTTTTGCCACCGTGGAGCCCTTCAAATGGACGGTGGAAGAGCGCCGTCGCAGCCAGAACTACCGTGCCGGTGATGTGCTCCTGTTTTACCGGGATGTTGGTGGCTTCAGCCGATATGATTCAGCGACGGTTGTCCGGGTAGAAGGGAGGGAACTGGTGCTGCGTGATGCAGCGGGTGCTGAACGGCGGATCGAACCGAGTCGGTGCGGAGGCTTTACCGTTGGCTCCACGGCGGAGCTCCCGGTGGCGCCCGGCGACCGTCTTCTGATCCGGGCCAACGCAAAGCCAGCCAACCTGCGCAATGGTGATCTGGTCGAGGTGGCGTCCATCGCTCCGGATGGTGCCCTCACCTTGAAGGGTGGACGCACGGTTCCGCCATGGTTTCGCCAATTCAGCCATGGCTATGCCGCAACCTCCCATGCCGCACAGGGGAAGACAGTGGACCGCGGCATTCTGCTCATGGCCGAAGCCGGCATCGCTGCGGGCAACCTAAAACAGGCCTATGTCTCGAACTCCCGCTTCCGCGAAAGCCAGATGATCTACACCACCGACAGGGAGGCCGCGCGCGAATCCATGATGCGGCCCTCCGACCGCAAGCTCGTCAGTGAGCTCATCGGTCTGGTCGAAGGGGAGAGCCCTACGCCTCACGGTTGGCGTGCCCGCTGGGCAGCACGCATGTCACCATCGGTCCGACTTTCGGCTGCCTGATCATGGACGTGCATGCACATTCAAGGCGACTGCTCGCCAGACCCGTGCATTCTTGGGGAGAACTGGCTGAAAAGGGAGGGGATGCGGTGGCTGTCCGTTTTGTCCTGGTCGACCGGGTGGTCACCTATCCCACCGCCCAGTTCAAGCGCTGGGAGCATTTGCTCGGGGACCATGAGACGTTTGTCATTCGCACCGACCGGGAGGAGGTGGTGATCGAGGGCCGTGATCTCACGCCAATACGAACCGCGCTCGATCTTGGCCGGTTGTGCGAGCTGCGCCTCAACTACTCGGCGAAGGTCGGCGCCCGCCCCGGGCCGCAGATCCGTCGCATCACGATTGAAGCGACATGATGTGTGGTTCCAAAACTTCGTATGGACTTACGCTTCGAACGCCTCGCACAGGTCTGCATACACGAAATCCGTATGACTGTGGGAAAGCGCGAACGAAGCGAGGGATCGCCGCATGAATGTGCTGGGTGAATCTCGCGACACGTCTCGAATCCATGAAATCCGCGCGGCGATCCCTCCCGGTCACGAAATCGTCATGATGCTGCGCGCCAATGAAGGGGTTCGGGTGTTTACCTCTTCTAAGCCGCACGACGTTTCCTGGGAGCATGAGGTTCTGATTCCTTTTCGTTCCGATACATTCCGACAAACGAACAGATCCGATCCCATATCTCCGGAGTCATCCCTTGCGGCTTAGCAAAGGCGATCACTTTCGCGTCACGATTCTTTCCGGATCGCACGAAGGTGACATAGGCGGTGATGGCCCTCCCGTTGCGAAATAACAACCGGATTGCACCCATTACTTCACCCAGAGCGATTGACAACCGCGCCGATGGCGGGGCTATCTGCTTTGCGTATGCAAACGGCCGCTGCCAGAATGAATCCGGTGTTCGGCCATCCGGCCAGACCTGCACCTTGGCAAGCATCGTGCGAAGCTCGGTGCGCAGCCTTTCGCGCCTGACAGGGTCTGCTGGCACCTCTCTAGTAGCGAGCTTTGGTGCCGCGGCGTTTGCCCGGCGAAGCTTCAACAATTGCGTCTGCGCATCGGTCCGCTCGACGTGAATTGCTGCGAGCCGAGCCTCGAGTTCGCGCGCCTGGCTCTTGACCGCTTCGGCAAGCGCCCCCTCCAAGAGATGCTTGGCGGCGTTAGAGATCTTTCGATGGATTTCCTTTTCCTCGAGCGCAAGTGCGGCGATGTGCTTGGCAAGGCGGTCCGGCTCGTCGGTCTGGGTTGCATACAGGCGCGCCCAGTCGATCTCGTGGCAAGCGGCAATGACGCACCGCTCCAGGTGTTCTGCCGACCACCGGAAGGCACGTTCGGAATGCTCCAAATGGTTGAAGGCAGTGTAGTAGGTTGGGAACGCTCCCTTGGCCTTTGCATGGACGTGCATCGGCCGGTCGAGCGGATCGAATAGAATGCCGGTCAGAAGTCGGATGTGCTTTTGAGGCCGCCCGCGAGGTTCGCTACCCGGTTCCGGCTGCGCAGCGCGGAACTCTGCATCCGAAACAATCCGCGGAAAATAGCCTCGAATCGGCGGCCCATCAGGCACTCGCTTGCCGTAGGCTCCCCCTTCATAGCGACAAGGCTGAAACTCGCCGATCACAGCGCGATTTTTAATAACCTTGGAAACACGCGTGATCGACCACTTGGCTCGGCCCCACGGAGCTACCCGACGCGCTTTCAATTCCTGTGCGATGCGTCCATAGCCCCAGCCGGCAAGAGCCAACTGGAAGATCAGCTTCACGATCTTCGCCCTAGTTTCATTCAACACATATTTGGCTCCAGAAAAGTCGCTTCTGATGCCATCTCGTTTCACGCCCACGACTCGTAGCCATGGGTGCACCCATGTTGAAATGATTTTTCCGGCCTGTGCTTCGCGTCTTTTCTTGGTCCAGACTGCGCAAAGACGCCTTGATTTTGTGCGCGATTCCTCGTTGCCACGCGCAAAAGTGAGAAGCGCAACAATCAGGTGTGTCACGTCTTGGGAAATCGTCTCGCGCGTATATCTACGTCGATCTTGCAACGTGACGACGTCGACACCGGCTTCGACGACGGTTTCGAGCACGCGCATCGCTTTTAGAGGATCGTTTCGAGAAATACGATCGAGGTTTTCGACAAGCAGCACAGATCCGGGCGCAACCTGTCCCTCGCGAATCGCCTTGAGGAAAGTGCCTAGCGCACCGATTTCCGCGTTGCGGCCGTAGAAACCGGAAACGCCTTCGTCCCGCAGGGAGGTGTCCAGTTCTAGGCCGTTCCCTTCAGTTTGGCTCCATAGCTCGGCCGCTTCGATTTGACGACGAACCGAATCGCCACGCCTCTGGTGCTCCGACGAGAACCGGGTGTAGCTGTAGATCTTCGGTTGGGTCATGTGAGGAGAAAATAGTTTCATAATGTATGGGGGTCAAACGGGTGAGTTATTTGTCCATGTCGAATACATGGAGAAGCACAGCGTCGCGCGGATGATCGGCGCGCCCCCGGGCTACGTCGGCTATGACGAGGGCGGCCAGCTCACCGAGGCGGTCCGCCGCAAGCCCTACGCCGTGATCCTGTTCGACGAGATCGAGAAGGCGCATCCGGACGTGTTCAACGTGCTCCTGCAGGTGCTCGACGACGGCCGCATCACCGATTCGCAGGGCCGCACCGTGGATTTCAAGAACACCGTCATCATCATGACCTCCAACCTCGGCTCGCGCTTCCTGCTGGACGGCGTGACCGGCAGCACGATCCCCGAGAGCGTGCGGGAGAGCGTGATGGCGGAGCTGCGGCGTTCCTTCCGACCGGAGTTCCTCAACCGCATCGACGAGACCATCCTCTTCAAGCCGCTCACGCTGGAGGAAATCACGACCATCGTGGACCTGTTGCTGGCCGACCTGAACAAGCGCCTGGCCGACCGTCGCGTGACCGTGGTGCTCGACAAGAAGGCGAAGGAATGGGCCGCCGAGAAGGGCTACGATCCCGTCTTCGGCGCGCGTCCGCTCAAGCGTTTCCTGCAGCGCCACATCGAGACGAAGCTCGCCCGCGCGCTTATCGGCGGCGAAGTCGCCGAGGGCAGCGAGGTGAAGTTCACCGTGAAGGACGATGCGCTGGTGATGAAGTGAACGGGTGGTCGGTTCGGCGCAGTCTCCTTCCATCTATGAGGTGGGCCGGCACGTCCTTGTGCCGGCCTGCTCCCCTGACGAGCGATAGACCTTCCGGCGGGTGCGTTCCTGCGGTCCCCGGTCATTGCCGTAACATTATGCAGGAATAGAAGATGCAATAAGTATATTATAAAACCTGTAAAAACAGGAATTAACTGTTGTTTAGTGAAATAAAACCTGTAAAAACAGGAATTATGAAAGAACTTGAGGAGCTGGGAGACCGTGTGCGCCACCAACGGGTGATTCAGGGCATGAAGCAAGAGGAACTCGCGGCGAAGGCGGCCGTGAGCAAACACGTGCTATCCGGCTTGGAAAACGGTCGGTCGGTCACGGTCGAATCGCTGAACCGTGTGCTGCAAGCGCTGGGGTTCCGCGAGGCTTTGATCAACCTGTTGCCCGCGCCGGTGCCCAGCCCGATCGAAATGCAGAAACTGGCCGGCAAACAACGCCAACGCGTGCGCTAACCATGGCCCATCCCTTCGCCGATGTGTATTATCAGGGAGTGAAGGCTGGCGTCGCCTATTGGGATGCGACGCGCCGGCTGGCTGCGTTTGAATATACCCCGAAATTTGTGCGCAGCGGGGCGGAGCTGGCGCCGTTGATGATGCCTCTCCGGTCCGGGCCGTATCAGTTTGCCAACCTGCACGAATCCTTCGGCGGGCTGCCCGGGTTGCTCGCGGACAGCCTGCCGGATACCTATGGCAATGCACTGATCAACGACTGGCTGCGCCAGCAGGGGCGGTCGCCGGCGGATTTTTCCCCCTTGGAGCGGCTGTGCTACATCGGCAACCGCGGCATGGGCGCATTGGAATTTCGGCCGTCCCTCCGGGAGCGCAACTCGAGGTCGGAACGCGTTGAGGTGGACAGGCTGGTCGAACTCGCCTCGGCGGCGCTGGCGCGACGGGAGGGCCTGACCGTTGGCTTGGGGAGTGAGGAGGAGTTGAATGAAATCCTGCGGGTCGGCACTTCGGCGGGTGGTGCCCGCGCCAAGGCGGTCATCGCCCTCAATCCGACAACCGGAGAGGTGCGCTCCGGCCAAGCCAAGGCCCCGGCGGGCTTTGAGCACTGGTTGATGAAATTCGATGGCGTGACCGCGGCCTTCGACGGCGTCCGTGATCCGCAGGGCTACGGTCGCATCGAATACGCCTACCACCTCATGGCCCGGCGGGCGGAGATCACGATGGCCGAATGCCGTCTGTTCGAGGAAGGCAGCCGCGCCCACTTCATGACCCGCCGCTTTGATCGTCCCGACGGCGGGGGCAAGCGTCACTTCGCCTCGCTCTTCGGCCTGGCGCACCTCGCCTACGCCGCGCCCGGCGCCCACGGTCACGCCTACGAGGACTATTTTGCCGTGATCGAGAAACTGAACCTGGCGCCCGAAGCCAAGTTGGAGGGCTTCCGGCGGATGGTCTTCAACGTGCTCGGCTGCAACCGCGACGATCACACCAAGAATTTCGGTTTCCTGCTCACCGAAGACGGCCGGTGGGAACTGGCGCCGGCTTACGACGTTTGCTACGCCCACAACCCCGAGCCCGGCAAATGGACGGCCACCCAGCAGATGTCGGTCGCCGGCAAACGTGTGGGCATCACGCGGGAGGATTTTATTGTGACCGGCCGCGCGTGCGGCGTGGCCACCGTGCCCAAGTTGAATGCGGTCATCGACCAAGTGGCGGCAGCCCTTGGCCAGTGGGAGCCGTGCGCTGCCGAAGCCGGCGTTTCCGCCGACAACACCGCGAAGATCGCCCGCGCGCTCAAAGCCCAAACCGCGGGTTCCCCGGAAATTTAGACCGGCCGACCGCCGCGTGACCGTGACGCTCGACCAGCAGGCGAAGGAGTGGGCCGCCGAGAAAGGCTACGACCCCGTCTTCGGCGCGCGTCCGCTGAAGCGTTTCCTGCAACGCCACATCGAGACCAAGCTCGCCCGCGCCCTCATCGGCGGCGAAGTTCACCCGCCGGAGGCGAGTCGCGGGGAAACTGTTGTCACGTTCTCCGTGAAGGACGATGGGCTGGGGATAAAGTGAAGGGCCGAGTCGAGATGGCGAGCGACGCAGACACCGATTCTACGCGATAGGAGCGACAGACTAAATTACGTCAGTCTATAAGCTGTTTATAGCCATTGACTAGAATTCATAAGCCCGGTCTGCAATGCAATTGACCCAGTCGGTCGTCGGAACGCCCATGTATGCAGTGAGTTTATTGCGTGAGTCCGGTTTGGTTGCGTCCTTGGCACCGGCTCCTGCTGAGTCACTCATGCATCCAGATTTGCTGATATGAGACATTAGTCAGCGTGCAAAGTGCGACAGCGTCCCACTCACTCAGCCAATTTGGCGCAGGTCAGACCGTCCTTTGATGCTAATCGGCATCGGGTATTTTTATAAGTTGTTTTCCTATAATGGATAAGGCGTTTTGCCCATCTATTGGCATGCTCACGGCTAATACGAGCAAGTGGAAAAACTAACCAAGTATTAGGCAGTATAGCCGGAATGCATGGCAAGTCAAATTTCCGAGTTCTTTCCGTGGGGGCAAATGCCGCCACTTTTCACTTGTTGCCGTAGGCCAACCCGCTCCGCGCGTCGTCCAAACCTCCTCGCAACCTAACAGCTCAAGCAAACCGCTCAGTGGACAACGCCGGAACTATATCGCCTATGAACATTAAAGTCTCAGCCAACAAGATCGCCGACTTCATCGTCGCGAAGACCCCCGAACGCCGCCGGAGCATTGTGCGGCAGGTGATGCGAGCGCGTCATCAGAACAAAGGATTTGCGCCCTACTACTCCGCCTTTCGCACTCCGGCTAGGGAGTTTCTGGAAGGCGGCGCATCCAGCCCCTCCATTATTCAGCGCGCTATCAAGAGCCTCCCGAGCAGGACGACGACCAGTCCGACCCGTGATTGGCTCGACATCGACAACCGCATCACGCGCGAAGCGTTTCTCGCCTTGCTCCAGCTCGCTCCGAAAATCCAAGCGCAGAACGTCACCTTCCGCACGCCGCCGCACAAGCTGAACGCCACACTGGAATTTCCCGACATCACCGTCACGGTCACGCCCGACCTCATCGTCCACGGTGAACGCAACGGGGTGCCGCTGGTGGGTTCTGCTCGGTTTTATCTCGCGAAAGATCACACCTACCAACTCGGCAGGCGTGGTGCCGAGATCGTCGCCACGATGCAATACATGTGGTGCCTCAAGGCCGCGACGGGCAAGCGCGCGCCCGAGCACTCCATCTGCATGGTGATGGAATGCATCCAGCGGCGGGTCACGGTCGCCCCCGACGACACTGCCGCCTACATCGCTCTGATCGAACGCGGATGCCGCGAGTTTGTGCTGGTCTGGCGGCAACTCAGCACGGAGGAGGCTGCCTAAAATACGCCTTCCATTGGGACGAGCGGGCCTGATCTCGCTCGTCCCTGTAGTTGTAGCGTTATAAGCACGCACACTTGCCCCGTATGAGCGACGAGACCAAAACCAGCCAACCATGGACGCGGGTCCTTATCTTGCTCGGCAGCTTATTGGCGATCTGCCTACTTTCACGAAACATCACTGGGCTCTGGATTCCCAACGATACCGAGGACGCTGTTATATTTCAAAACGCTCTTCTCCTCATCGTCATCGGGAGCGCTCTGCTGGAGGCTAAATTTACCAAGCCCGCCGACTCAGCGATTAACGGTCTGATGGGGATGCTCACACTGATCCCGATCTACGGTCTTCCCACCCCTGCATTGTGGTGGTTGTTGTTTAGCTACTGCATCGTTGTCTCGGTGCTGGCTATGACTTGCGTGGCCGTAAGCTCAGGCCCGGCGCTCTTTGGCTGGCGCGCTAAGGTAGCGAACGTCACTCATCGCCCGGCAGTTATTTTTGGCAAAGCGCGCGTTCTCTACTCGGTCATTTTCCTTTATTCGGTTTTTTCCTTTTATGGCGTTACTTCACCCGCCACAGCAAAGCTGGTGGTTTTTTGGGGCGTCTTCCTCGCGCTCTGGCCGCTTCGTGTGCCCGACATGCTATCTGCTTTTCGCGCGAAACGGTGCGGTTACAGCATTGTCGGGCAAGTGGTCCGCACTGATGCGCCCAATGTCATCCACGTCACCCTTCATGGGGAAGTAAAATGGAATTTAGAAAAGGTTTTCATTCTACAACAGAGCAATGGTCAGCAGAGTCATGTGGTGCCGCTTTATGAGCAGTTGAAGGAGCAGCAGACGTTAGCAACCGGGCTTTGCATTCCGATGACGGAACCGATCATGAAGGGTCTGGATTCTGGTTGTCTCTATGAGTGGGTTGAGCCCACCAAGACCAGCCTCGAACTCCTCGGCGGTGATGCTGGTTCTAAGTTGCTCGGTTTCGTCGATGTGGATTCGACGATCGGGCAACTGAAATTCCACACATGGGATCCAGGCCCCTGTTACGAGGGCATGTTGGTATGGTCACGAGCAGGGGACAAACGCATCTACTATCAGATTGCCGAAGGGCATACGAAAGAGGAAGGCTTGGAGTCGAACAAACACGGCTACCAGTTAGCTGAGGCGTCTCAGCTCGGTGTCTTGGACGAGTCGCGAGGATTTCTGAAATACCCGTGGCTTCCGGCCATGAATACCCCCGTCTTTTCTGTGCCGAAGGACTTCGGCACAGATGCCATCAAGCTGACCGGAAAGGAATTCGTTTACGGCACCATTCCGGGCACTGAAATCAATATTGCCGGGGATTTTGCTGACATGATGGAATACCACACTGCCATCATCGGCGTCACAGGCGCTGGCAAAACCGAGTTAGCTTTCGATTTGCTGCGTCACGCCATCGACAAGGGCACTAAGGTCATCTGTATCGACCTGACCTCTCGTTACGAAGGGAAATTGGCCGACTTGAAGCCGCACGACCTCTCCATCTCGCCAGAGCTGGCCGTAGATTTAGGGGCCAAGCTCTTTGAAGCAGAGACGGGGGCTTACGGCGGCGGTGCGGAAAAGAAAGTGCTCAAGGGATTCGCGGACAAACTGCGTGAAAGTGTCACCAGATCGCTGGCGGATTTCCTGACATCTAAGGACGGCGACAAGCGCCTTGGCATCATTAGGCTTGATGAGATTTCCAATACCAAAGCTAGCATCTTCATCACGGAGGTTTATTTGACGGCTCTGCTGCATTTTGCGCGCGACAACGCCGATACATGTCCACGTGTGCTGTTGGTCGTCGAAGAGGCACACACTGTCATGCCGGAGACCGGAGGCGTTGGCGATTTCGACTCTAAGGGCCTCGTGGCCAAGATTGCGCAGATTGCGCTCCAAGGCCGCAAGTATGGCATTGGCCTACTTGTCATCGCGCAGCGCACGGCGAACGTCAGCAAGACGGTGCTGACGCAGTGCAACACCATTATCGCGTTCACCTGCTTCGATGCGACGAACCTCGCCTTCTTCGAGAATTTTTTTGGTAAGACGCACACTGAGACCATTCCCAATCTCCAGTTCTTGCAGGCGGTCGCTTTTGGTAAGGGCGTCAAGAGCCAGCGTCCCGTCATCGTCAACATCCCGTTCAACGAAGCTAAAAAATAAAATGGCGAAGCGTAGTTTATATTCCCCCTTTAAGTCTGAATGGTCGCAAGAGCAGTGGAACGAGTTCTGTCCTAATTTCACCTATCGCATGGCTGGGACGGGTGAATATCCCAACTTCCTGCCTGCTGACCTAACGAAGCAGTTCAACTGCGCGGTCGTGATGGCAGCGGCTTAGGCATGAGCGAGAGTCAGCGGTCGCACGACGCGTGACCCGGCCCGCAAACGCCACTTGATCTCGGCCGCACTCGCCGCACCAAGCCACAGTTCCACCGCCTCGGCGAGCATCCGGTGTGCTTCCGTGCGGGTCTTGCCTTGACTCGCCACACCCAATTCGGGGCAACGCGATACAAATCAAGCGCCGTCTTTCTCAACGACCGCCGTGAGATTCGGCAGATCGATCACCTGACCGTCGCGCTCGATCCAGTTGGCTTTCATGGCGGCAACAAAGCGTAGGCCGCGGCAGGCGTCAAGTGCTCCGCCGAGCGCAGGCGCGACGTGATGCCCAGCTTCCACAGTCGCGGGGTCAGTGAGATTTTAGGCACAGTCGCCTTCTTTCTTCGCGCTTCTGTGTTATGATTCACCCCTTCGGGCTTGTGCTTCCGGTTTTGGTGCGCAGGATATCCCTTGTGAAACCGCTGCACCCAGTGCTGCCGAGCACACAAGTGCTCACCTGACGCGGTCGCCCTGAATTTTCCGGCGACCGCGCGTGCTTTGCGTGGTCCCGTCGCACGGGCCTCGATCTCCCCGGATGCTTCCCGGATTTGCCCTGCCTGTTTCGCGGACTTTGTCCGCTCACAAATCCCAAGACCCTTAAAGCTTAAATCCTAACTTCTAACCTCAAAATTCTAATCCTAAATCCCAAATCCTAACTCTTAAACCATCATGAATGCCATGACCTCAACGACCCTGCCTCTGCTCCGTATTTCCACCTCCGATCATCTGCGTCTGCGGATGCTGGTGGACATAGTGATTAAGTCCCAGCCGCGCCTGCGGGCCACGCTGGAACCGCTGCGCGCCGAACTGGAGCGTGCCGATGTGCTGCCGCCCGAGCTGCTGCCGCACACCGTCGTGGTCATGGGCTCGAAGGTCGAGGTCCAGGACCTTGAGAGCGGCGAAGTGGACACCTACACGCTCGTCTATCCGGAGCACGCCGATGGCGCTGCGGGCCGGCTGTCGATCCTCGCGCCGCTCGGCATGGGGCTCATCGGCTTCACGGAAGGCGACACGTTCACCTGGTGCACGCCGGGCGGCCCGCGCCAGTTGCTGATCCGCAAGGTCTCGCCGCCGGCGGCGGCCTGAAGCGGTCAAACCGGCGTTGGCCCGGCGGGATCAGCGATCCCGCCCTACAGTCCACCATGATATTTTGGAAAGCGCTGCGGCGCTTCATAACCTCAACCCAACCCAGCCTATGATTCACGCATTGATCTTCGATGATGATGAGCCCCGGATTCGGTCCGGGGCAGGGGGAGCGGTGTCCCGCGGCCGAAGCTGAAGTCTGGCGTCGGCGGAAGGACACGGCTCCGCCGTGCCCCGCGATTCCGGGGAGTTGATGCCTTCGCCGCCGCTTCTGGCGGCGCAGAGGCCGGTGTGGCCGTGCCCGTCGCGCGGCCGCGACACATCCAACCCGTAACTTCCTTCCGTCATGCATCTCTTACACGTTTCCGATCTTCATTTCCGTCGGCCTTGGTTTCACTGGCTGCGCAACGACGCGCCGGCGCACGATGCGCTGGTCATCAGCGGCGATCTCCTCGATCACCGCCTGCCCGATGTGCCCGCCCAGATGGCCTGGGTGGGCGAATGGCTGCAGGCCAGCCCGGTGCCCGTGGTGGTCAGCAGCGGCAACCACGATCTTGAGTGGGATGCCGCGCGCTACCGTTGGCAACCGGCCTACTGGTTGCGCCGCCTGTCGCCGCCGGTTTATCCGGACGGCACCGTGCTGGAGCACGGCAGCCTTGCCCTGGCGCCGATCGCCTGCACGCAGCACCCGCGCAGTGCGGCGGCCGACGGCTGGGTCGTGCACACGCCGCCAGCGGGCACGGGAACCGCGCGCACCGTGGCCGGGCTCGACCGCGGCGACCGGCTGCTGGCCGGGGCCGTCCGCGAACGCGGGCCGGTTTTTGTGTTCAGCGGCCATGTGCACGAGCCGGAGCGCTGGCACGATACCCTGGGAGCGACCGCGGTCTTCAACCCCGGGTGCAATCCCCACGGCCGGTTTCCCAACCACATCCTGCTGGATGTGGCCTCCGGTGAAGTCCGCCGGACCACCGATCGGCTGCACGGCGTTCACACCGAGCAGGCCGTAATATCCGCACAACTGGTGCTGCATTGATGCCGTGGCCGACGCCGGGCGGGTCCGATGGGCCCGCCCGGCGTTTTCTCCTTTGCGCCTTGGCGGCTTTGCGTGAACCTGTGCGCTCATGCCCGCCGAACCCATCCAGTTTTACAACCGTTACACCCGGCAGCGAGAGACCGAGCAAATCTACGGGGAAAGCTGGCTGCGCTTCGCCTACGAGAATCCCGTGGGCGGCGCCTTTGTGTGGCTGCTGGCGAAGCGGCGTTTTTTCTCGGCCTATTTCGGCTGGCGGATGTCGCGCCGTTACAGCGCGGCCAAGGTCCTGCCCTTCGTGCTCGACTACAACCTCGACCACACGGAGTTCGCGAAGTCGGCGCTGCTCTACCGGAGTTTCAACGAGTTCTTCTACCGCGCGCTCAAGCCCGAGGCGCGGCCGATTGCGACCGGCGACCAGGTGGCGGTGCTCCCGGCGGACGGCCGGCACTTGGCGTTTCCCGATGTGGACGCAGCCGAGGGGTTTTATGTAAAAGGCGCGAAGTTCACGCTCACGGAGCTGCTGGGCGACGCGGCACTGGCGGAGAAATTTGCCGGGGGCGCGATGCTCATCTCGCGGCTGTGTCCGGTGGACTACCACCGGTTTCATTTTCCCGCGGCCGGCACGCCGGGCGAGCCGCGCCTGATCAACGGCTGGCTCTACTCGGTCAGCCCGATCGCGCTGCGGCGCAACATCCGCTACCTCGCGCAGAACAAACGCGTGCTCACCCTGCTGGAAACGCCGGCCTTCGGCACCGTGACGATCCTCGAGGTGGGCGCGACGAATGTCGGCAGCATCAAGCAGAGCCATGTGCCCGGCCGGGCGGTGACGAAGGGCGAGGAGAAGGGGTATTTCAAGTTTGGCGGCTCCTGCGTGATCACGCTTTTCCAACGCGGCCGCATCCGCTTCGAGCAGGACCTCGTGACCCAAAGCGCACAGTGTATCGAAACCTACGCCAAGATGGGCGACCGGCTGGGCGAGGCGGTGTGAGATAGCGGATTGGCGAGTGCGGATTGCGGAGTGGTTTAGGCCTTGCGCACGTCATTCTGAAATCCGCATTCTGCTCTCCGCAGTTCAGCCGCCCGGGTGGTGGAATGGCAGACACGCCGGTCTTAGAAGCCGGTGCCGCAAGGCGTGAAGGTTCGAGTCCTTTCCCGGGCATACTCCTTCGCTCCGCGAGCTGCGGAGCACGCCGCCATGCTTCGCCAAAGGCTTCGCATGGCGCGGCCATGGGGCGCGGCGAGTTATGGGCACCGCAGAGGCGGGACGGACGCAGAGAGTGAACACCATATTCTGTTTGGGTTCCTGCACTCATTCTCACTTCAGCCTTCTGCGTTCTTCGGGAGCTCTGCGGTGCAACCGCCAGAATCGGTTTATCGACTTGCGCCCGGCTGGCAGGATGAATCCTTTCGCCCGATGCGAAATCTCAAGTTTTGGCTGTTGATTATGGTTGGCACGGCGGTGGGTCTGAACGCCCAGGAAGTGCTCCGGCCGGGGGCGAACCTCGTGGTCGAGGGCATTCCCGCGGTGCCGCTTTCGCTGGTGCAGGACGTCAAGCGCTACACCGAGGCCCGTTCGGCGAGTTTCGGCGGTTGGCATCCCGAGAAGCTGGAGATGCTGGTCGGCACGCGCTTCGGCAACACCGCGCAAATCCACCAGGTGACCGCGCCGCTGGGGATGCGCCGGCAGCTCACATTCTTCGAGGAACCGGTCAGCTCGTTGGGCTACGATCCGGTGGACGCGGCCTTTTTCCTCTTCAGTTGGGACGCCGGCGGCTCGGAGTTTCGCCAGATCTACCGCCACGATTTGGCCACGGGCGAATACACGCTCCTGACCGACGGCGGGCGCAGCCAGAACGGCGGCGTGAGCTGGAGCACGGCCGGCGACCGCATCGCCTACGGTTCCACGCGGCGCAACGGCGCGGACCGCGATCTCTACGTGATGGACCCGCGCGATCCCGCCACCGACCGGCGGTTGCTGGAGGTGAAGGGCGGCGGCTGGGGAGCCGGCGACTGGTCACCCGACGACCGCTCGCTGCTGGTCTTCGAATACATATCCGTCAACGAGAGCCACCTCTGGCTGCTCGACGTGGCGACGGGGGCGCTGACGGAGTTTACGCCCCGGAGCAACCAGGGTGTGGCCTACGGCGGTGCGGCTTTTGCCAAAGACGGTCGCGGCGTGTTCGTGAGCACGGATGAGGACTCCGAGTTCAAGCGCCTGGCTTACATCGATCTCGCCACGCGCCAGACGCGTTATCTGACCAATGCTATCGCGGCCGATGTGGAGGGCTTCACCCTTTCCGAGGACGGCCGGCACCTGTTGTTCGACGTATCCGAGGCCGGGCTCGGCCGGCTCTACCTGATGGAGCTGGAGAACTTCACCTACCGGCGGCTCGACGGTCTGCCGGTGGGCGTGATCGGCGCCGTCTCGTGGCACAAGGACAACCGGCATGTGGCCGTGACCGTGAACTCGGCGCGCTCGCCTTCCGACATCCATGTGCTCGACGTGACCACCGGGCAGGTTGCGCGCTGGACCGAGAGCGAGCTGGGCGGACTGGTGGCCGACCAGTTGAGCGAGCCGGAGCTTGTCCGCTGGAACAGCTTCGACGGGCTCGAAATCACCGGCATCTACTACCGGCCGCACGCGAAGTTCACGGGCAAACGTCCGGTGATCATCAATATCCATGGCGGCCCCGAGTCGCAGTCGCGGCCCGGGTTTCAGGGTCGCACCAACTACTATCTCAACGAACTCGGCGTCGCGATCATCTACCCGAACGTCCGCGGCTCGACGGGCTTCGGCAAAACCTTCGTGGCGCTGGACAACGGCTTCAAGCGCGAGGACTCGGTGAAGGACATCGGCGCGCTGCTCGACTGGATCGCGCAGCAGCCGGAGCTCGACGCCGACCGCGTGATGGTGACCGGCGGCAGCTACGGCGGCTACATGACGCTGGCCGTGGCGATCCATTACAACGACCGCATCCGCTGTGCGCTCGACGTGGTGGGCATCAGCAATTTCGTGACCTTCCTGCAGAACACCGAGGACTACCGGCGCGACCTGCGCCGCGTGGAATACGGTGACGAGCGCGACCCCGAGATGCATGCGCACCTCCTTAAAATCTCACCGACCACCCGCGCGGCGGAGATCACCAAGCCGCTTTTCATCGTGCAGGGCGCCAACGATCCGCGCGTCCCCCGCACCGAGGCCATTCAGATGGTCGAGACGGTGCGCAAGAACGGCTCGCCGGTGTGGTATCTCGAGGCGAAGGACGAGGGCCACGGCTTCCGCAAGAAGGCCAACGCCGACTTCCAGTTCTACGCCACGGTGATGTTCATCCGCGAAAACCTGTTGCCCTGAGAGCCGTTGACTTTCCCGCGGATGGCGCGGATAGGCGCGGATTTCCCGACGGGCGATCTGCGCTGATCCGGATTATCCGCGGAAAGGCCTGAGCTGGACTCATGCAACCCGATGTGGGTCGGCGCGCTGGCGCGCGCTCCGGGAAAGCGCCCGCAAGTGGGCTGCCTACCCGGCACCACTGCGATCAGTAAGTCCCATTAGAGCGGTTCAAATAATACCGTAGCCGCAGCCTATTGGCGCGGCAGCGCCGGTAGGGTCCGCTCTCCGAGCGGACCGCTGCCCGCCCGGAGGTCGGGCCCTACCTTTTCAGGCTATAGTTTCACTTAAACCGCTCTAACGCGCGGATTTTGCCGCCCATGGCAGGGCATCCAAATCCACGTTGCCGCCGGTGAGGATGATGCCGGTGCGCAGGCCGGCAACGCGGACCCTGCCTTCCATGATGGCGGCGTAGGGGACGGCGCAGGAGGGTTCGATGGGGGTTTTCAGCTCCTCCCAAAGCAGCCGCATGGCGGAAATGATGCCGGCCTCGGAGACGGTGACAACTTCGTCCACGTGCTGTTGGATGAGGGGGAAATTGAGCGGGCCGACGGTCGTCCGCAGGCCGTCGGCGATGGTGTCCACTTTTTCGGCCGGGGTGATGCGGCCGGCGCGGAAGGAGCGGGCGGCATCGTCGGCGCCGGCCGGCTCGGTGGCGACGACCCGGATGCCGGGGCGCAGGGTCTTGGCCGCCACGGCAGTGCCGCAGAGCAGTCCGCCACCACCCACCGGGCACAGGATGAGGTCGAGGTCGGGATAATCCTCCAGCAGCTCGAGGGCGGCCGTGCCCTGACCGGCCATGACGCGATAATCGTTGAAGGGATGGACCATCATGGCGCTGGTGGTGGCGATGAGGCGGTCGCAGGTTTCCTGCCGGGCGCGGTCGTTGGGTTCGCAGAACGTGATGCGGCCGCCCTCGCGCTCAACATTGCGGATCTTTGATTTGGCGGAATTCGCCGGCATCACGATGTAAGCGGGGATGCCGCGGAGTCGCGCAGCGCGGGCGACGGCCGCGGCATGGTTGCCGGAAGAGTGGGTGGCGACGCCCCGGGCGGCTTCGGCGTCGGTGAGGGCAAAAATGGCATTGGCCGCGCCGCGGGCCTTGAAGGCGCCGATCTGCTGGAGGTTCTCGCACTTGAAGAACAAGGTGCCGCCGGTGGCGGCGTCGAGCGCCCCGTTGGTCAGCACCGGGGTGCGCACGATGTGCGGCCGGATGCGCTCATGCGCGGCACGGATGGCGGCGAGATCGAGGGACATGGGGTTATGATTGCACCGCAGAGGCGGGAAGGACGCAGAGGGTGTTATTTGAGAGTCAGGCGCCGAATGCCTTTGGCAAGGGTAAGGGCGTTGAAATTTAACAGAAAACCATGCGCACTGTGAGTTTGGCGCAGAAGGGCGAGAAGACGGCTCTCATGGAGTGGGGTCAAGGTATCGACGCTGAGACAAATAACGGGAACCCGATCATCCACGAACAAGGGGACCTCGGCGTGATGGTTGAGCGGGCGGCCTTCAAAATAAAGCGGCACGCCATGACGGCGGACAAACTCGACTTGTTGTAACTCTAACTCGTGACAGAGGCATTCTTCATAGGCGCTGCGCAGCAGTCCCGGACCAAGCGTGCGATGGACTTCCATGGCGGCGTTCAACACGCTGGTGCTGAGCGGATCGAGCTCAGCGCTGGTGGACAGTGTCTGTGACGGTTGAGCAGCTCTTGGCCTCGTCAGAACCTTTCTGCGCACGCCGTCTTTCAGCACGGGCACATTAAAATTTATCAACAGTCCAAGGCACAGGCTGCTCAACCGCAGATAGGTCAGGAGTTGGGCTTCGTGGATCGGCAGAATTGTTTCCACGGCTTTCAGTTCGATGGGGAGTCGACCGTTCACCAGCACATCCAAGCGAAACCCGCAGTCCAAGGTCGCACCTTTGTATAACAGAGGCTGGGGCTTTTGGCAGACGTGCTCGATCCCCAACGCGCCGAGCTTGATGCTCAAAGATTCCTCGTAAGCGGCTTCATCGAGTCCCGGCCCCAACTCGCGATGGACCGCAATCGTCGCGCCAATGACCGCACCGGTCAACTGACTGTCCTGGTCCACATGCATCGGTTTTATGGATCACACGGCAAGACCAGCGGTGGCAATGGCGTTCCTCTGCGTCCGTCCAGACTCTGCGGTGTCATGGCTTGCCGTTGGGTATGTCAATGGCCAGACTCCGTGGCATGGTCAAAAAACTTCTGCACACCCGCATGCGCGTGAACGATTTGGCGCGCACCGTGAAGTTTTATCAGGACGCCCTCGGACTGAAGCTGACGCGGCAGCATACCTCGCCGCGCGGGGCACAACTCGCGTTTCTCGCGACGCCGAACAGCGACGAGGAAATCGAAATTTGCCAGATGCCGCCGGGCGCGCCGCCCGTGCAGGTGCAGCCGGACTTGATACACCTCGCGTTCGAGGTGGAGGACTTGGCGGCCTATGAGGCGGCCATCAAGGTGAAGGGCTACACCCTGAGCGACGGGCCGACGCAGACCGGCAGCGGTTCCGTGATCGCCTTCATCGACGCGCCGGAAGGCTACGAGGTGGAGCTCATCCAGCGGGCGAAGTGAAGCACGCCGCCGCGACGCCGTGCGTTTAAACCCGGTCCCTGTATGAGCACCACAACCTCCCGCTGGAACGAAGCCTGGTGGGATGCGCTGGCCTTTGCCATCGGGCTGGGGCTGGCGTGGTTCCTGCGCTGGGAGACGACCGATCTGGTGTGGAGCCTGTGGCTGTCGAGCCTTGTGGTCGGCTATGCCACGATCGTGTGGACCATCACGCGCGGGCTCCGGGAGTTTGCGACCAGAGCCACCGCCGACAAGACTCCGGGACGCACGGCAGGAAAGGCCGTGGTCGGCGGAGCGTTGCTCTTCGGCGCTTTGTTCATGCTGGCCTTTTTCACCGTGCACTTCGGCGGGTTTCACTTCGGGCACTCGGTTTTCCTGAACTCATTTTTCCCGGTGCAGGGAGACGGATCCTCCTCCGGGGGTTGGCCCGGCTGGGAAACCTACACTGAAATCGTGCAGCGCTACTGGGTTTTCCTGCCGGCCGCCTTCATCGCGGAACGCGCGGGCTTCAGGTCAACGCCGGCGGTGAAAGACGACGGAGCGGTGACCGCCGAGGCGATCGCCGCGCGCAAGGCCCGGCAGACCCTCGGCGACGGCAGCGGCCTGATGGCGCCCTACAAGAACGTGATGCGGATGCACCTGTTGATATTTTTCTTTGCCGGCGCCCATGTTGCCAAGGCCGACAACTTCCTCGTCTATGCCGTGGTCTATGCGGTGTATTTCTTCCCGTGGCGGCTGCTGCAGCGGCCGAAGGGGCCGGGGGCGGCCAAACCTGCCTGAGGAGCGGACCGCAGGCAGTTTCGCGGATACTGCCTGGACGAATTGTTGTGCAGACCGTGCGTGGCCAACGCCTCAATTCCCGGAATGCCGCCGGCTTTGCAGTTAAACCAAATGATGTCCGGGCAGGCCGCCCGCTGCGGGCGCATTCCCGGAGCGGCGCCAGCGAGCTGACCTATATCGATCGGATTCCATGAGTCCGCTCCAGGCCAGGCGCGAAGTTTCACGCTTACAGGAGCGAAACAGTCACCCTGACGCACCGGCTGGGCCGGAATCAGCGGGTGACGACAAAGGCCGCGGTCACGTCCACGGCGGTCTGGCCTTCCTCGATCACGCGGGCGCGGAGCTTGAGCTTGGCCTTGCCGTAGCGGTCGAGGGCGTCCTTGAACTCCGCGATGGCCGCCTGCGCGGGCCGTTCACAGATGGCGCGCAGGTCGCCGATGACGGGCCGGCGGTAGGCGGCGCGGCTTTCCTTCACCACGATGCGCCACTCGGATTTCTCGGCGCCCTTCTCGTTTTTCATCAGCTCCCACACGACGCCGTAACCGGCGAGGGTGGCGAGCGAGACGAGGCTCCCGCCGAAGGCGGTGTTGAGGGAATTCTTGTTCTGCTCCTTCGGCGCCTTGAGCGTGAGTGCGCGGTCATCGCTCACCTCCACGCCGACCCCCATCAGCTTCGCGAGCGGGATCATCTCGTGAAGAAAAAGTTCAAACGCGGGGATCTTGACGGACTTCATTCGCGCGGACGTTGGAGAAAAAATCCCCGCCCGTCAAAGAGAGTCGGTGCGGCGAATCCTGCCGCCGGGATTGACCTGCGGCCGAACCCGGCTCCCCTGTTGGGCAATATGATCCAAGCCGGCCAAAAGATCCCCCTGAACGTGCGTCTGAATGTCCTGCAAGGCGATGATGAAAAGCAGGTTGCGATCAATGAGTTGCTGACGCGGCCGACCGTTTTTTCGGTCTATATGCGCAACAACACCGGCGGCTGCGACAAGCAGAACGACAGCCTGGTGAAGCATGCGGCGGCGCTGGCCAAGGCCGGCTACAACCTTGTGGCGGTCAGCCGCGACACGATTGCCTCGCACCGGAAATACGCCGCGAAGAAGGGCATTGCCTACGTGCTGGCGAGCGATCCGGAGGACGCTTTCGCGCGGGCGACCGATTCGCTCGTGGAGAAATCCATGTATGGGAAAAAGTTCACCGGCCCGGCCCGCGCCGCGTATGTGGTGGACCGCGACGGCACGGTGCTGGCGGTCGTGCCGAAGGTGGACACCGCCGATCACGGCGCGCAGCTCAAGGCCGTGCTGGCCGGGCTGAAGTAGCGGCAGCCATGGTCGCGGTCCGCTCGGAGAGCGGACCCTACCGGCGCTACCGCGCCACAGGGTGACGACCACATGATTATCTAAATTGCTCTCTCCTTCAGTTGGGCTGTGAACAGCTTCACCAGCTCGGCGGCGGCGCGGCCCGGCGGCCGTTGGCGGGGCCAAACGAGCACGATCTTTCGTTCCGGCCGCGGGGCGGCGAGCGAGCGGTAGTCGGGAGCGCGGCGGCGGTGGGTGCGCCGCGCCATGGCGGGCACGAGGGCGAGGCCGAGCCCGGCGCAGACGAGTTCCTGCACGGTCTCAAGCTGGGCGCTGCGGAAGCTGAGGCGCGGCTTCACCTCCTGCCGTTCGCAGAAGCCGAGCACTTGGTCGCCGAGACAGTGGCCGGCCTTCATCACGATGAGTTTTTCGGCGCGCAGGTCGGCGGCCCGGAGCGTGCGCTTCGCACCCAGCGGGTGTCCGGGCGGGAGCGCGAGCAGCAGCTCCTCGGTGAAGAGTTCCGTGACGACGAGGCGGTCGTCGATGATCGGTTCGCTGGCCACGGCGAAATCAATCTCGTAGGCGTGCAGGAGCTTGAGCAGCTCGGCCGTCGTGTCCTCGTGCACGGTGATGTCCACACCGGCGAACTGCGCGCAGAACTTCGCCATCACCGGCGGCAGCAGGTAGGGGGCGATGGTCGGCAGGACGCCGATGGCGACGGAGCCCTGCTTCAGGTCGAGGGCGTCATTGGCCTCGCGCCGGGCCGCCTCCACTTCCTCAAGGATGCGCAGGGCGCGGCGCAGGAAGGCCGTGCCGTGCGGGGTGAGGCGCACCTGGCGCTTCCGGCGGTCGAAGAGCCGCTCCCCGAGCTCGTCCTCGAGCTTTTGGATCTGCTGGCTGAGCGAGGGCTGGGCGACGTTGCATTGCTCGGCGGCGCGCGAAAAGTTGCCCGTGCGGGCCAGCGCGACCATGTAGCGCAGTTGGTGCATTTCCATAGGTGGGACCTATAGTGACCAGAGGAACAAAGTATTTCAACAATAGCTCGCGAAATGGTTTAATCCGTATCCCTTGTCATCACCCATGACCGGACATCCCCAGCCTCACGCCGCCCCCGGCGGTCATCCCCTTCAGCAGTCTTAACGTTCCACCCGGAACATCCCTCAACCCGAACCCTAGAATCGCACCGAAACGGAGACACCCATGGATACGAATCCCGAGAAAACCGGCGGCAAATGCCCCTTCGCCCACGCCCACCCGATGGTCGCGGCCAAGTCGAACCGCGACTGGTGGCCCAACCAGATCAACCTGAAGCTTCTGGGCCAGAACTCGCCCCTGACCGACCCGATGGGCGGCGGCTTCAACTACGCTGCGGAGTTCAAGAAACTCGACCTTGCCGCGCTGAAGCAGGACCTCCGTGCCGTGATGACGGATTCGAAGGACTGGTGGCCGGCCGACTTCGGTCACTACGGCGGCCTTTTCGTCCGCATGACCTGGCACAGCGCCGGCACCTACCGCACCGGTGACGGGCGCGGCGGCGGCGGCACCGGGCAGCAGCGTTTCGCCCCGCTCAACAGTTGGCCGGACAACGCCAATCTCGACAAGGCCCGCCGGCTGCTCTGGCCGATCAAGCGGAAATACGGGAAAAAGATTTCCTGGGCCGATCTCATGATCCTCGCGGGCAACGTCGCCCTCGAGTCGATGGGCTTCAAGACCTTCGGCTTCGCCGGCGGCCGCGCCGACGTGTGGGAGCCCGAGGAGGATGTTTATTGGGGTCCCGAGGCCGATTGGCTCGGCGACAAGCGTTACTCGGGCGACCGGGATCTCGCGAAGCCCCTCGCCGCCGTGCAGATGGGTCTCATCTACGTCAACCCGCAGGGGCCGAACGGCAACCCCGACCCCGTCGCCGCCGCCAAGGACATCCGCGAGACCTTCGCGCGCATGGCGATGAACGACGAGGAGACCGTCGCGCTCATCGCCGGCGGCCACACCTTCGGCAAAACCCACGGCGCCGGCCCCGAGTCGCACGTCGGGCGCGAGCCTGAGGGCGCCGGCATCGCCGAGCAGGGCTTCGGCTGGAAGAGCAGCTTCCGCTCCGGCAAGGCCGGCGACGCCATCACCAGCGGCCTCGAGGTCACCTGGACGAAGACGCCCACCCAGTGGAGCAACAACTTCTTCGAAAACCTGTTTGGCTTCGAGTGGGAGCTCACGAAGAGCCCCGCGGGGGCACACCAGTGGGTCGCCAAGAATGCGCCGGACATCATCCCCGACGCCTTCGACCCGAAGAAGAAGCACAAGCCCACGATGCTGACGACCGACCTCTCGCTGCGCTTTGACCCGGCCTACGAAAAGATCTCGCGTCGCTTTCTCGCCAACCCGGACCAGTTTGCCGACGCCTTTGCCCGCGCCTGGTTCAAGCTCACGCACCGCGACATGGGTCCGAAGTCCCGCTACCTCGGGCCGGAAGTCCCCAAGGAGGACCTCATCTGGCAGGATCCCATCCCCGCCGTGAACCATCCGCTGGTGGACGCGAAGGACATCGCCGCGCTCAAGGCCAAGATCCTCGCCACGGGCCTCGGCATCTCCGAGCTCGTCGCCACCGCCTGGGCCTCGGCCTCAACCTTCCGCAAGTCCGACATGCGCGGCGGGGCCAACGGTGCCCGCATCCGCCTCGCCCCGCAGAAGGACTGGGAGGTCAACCAGCCCGCCCGTCTCGCCAAGGTCCTCAAGGCCCTGGAGGGCGTGCAGGCGGAATTCAACGCCTCCGCCCCCGGCGGGAAGAAGGTTTCGCTGGCCGACCTCATCGTCCTCGGCGGCGGCGCCGCGATCGAGGCCGCCGCGAAGAAGGCCGGCCACAGCGTGGAAGTGCCCTTCACGCCGGGCCGCATGGATGCATCGCCGGAGCAGACGGATGTTGAGTCCTTCGGCGTCCTCGAGCCGCAGGCCGACGGGTTCCGCAACTACCAGAAGACCCGTTACACGCTGCCGGCCGAGCACCTCCTCGTGGACAAGGCCCAGCTCCTGGGCCTGACCGCGCCGGAAATGACCGTCCTCGTCGGCGGCCTCCGCGTGCTCAACGCCAACCACGGCAAGTCGCAGCACGGCGTCTTCACCAGCCGGCCCGAGACGCTCACGAACGACTTCTTCGTGAACCTCCTCGACATGGCCAACGAGGTGAAGCCGACCTCCCCCTCCGAGGAGCAGTTCGAACTGCGCGACCGCGCCACCGGCGACGTGAAGTGGACCGGCACGCGGGTGGACCTCATCTTCGGTTCCAACTCGCAGTTGCGCGCCTTCGCCGAGGTCTATGCCGAGGGTGGCAACGAGGCCAAGTTCGTGCAGGACTTCATCGCCGCCTGGAACAAGGTGATGAACGCCGACCGCTTCGACATCACCTGAGCGAAACAACAGTCGGACAATTCAGCGCCATGCCGCGGTCACCCGCGCATGGCGCTTTTTATTTGGGAAAAGGAATGGCCGAAACAACGGATCCCGATCCATTCATGTCCCAGCCCGGTTAAAATGTGGAAATCAGGAAAGCTGGAAATCAGGCCGGGGTATCGTTCCCGGTTTCGTGAGTTCCATATTGAACCGGATCGCCATTGCTGGATTCCGTAGGCGCAACGCGGACCGGACTGAGCCGGTCCCTCCAGCGGAGTCTTGGAGGGACGACCTCCGTGTCGTCCGCTCCGGCTCAGACCGGGACGAGGCGCGGACGGGCCTTCAATTCGGCGGCGAGCTGCTGAAACCACGCGACCGCCTCGGTCTGCTTCGCGGGGATTTCCGACATGTCGGCGAGGTAGGTGAGCCGGGTGAGTTTCGCGGCCTCGTCGGCTGGCAGCAGGTGATGCAGGTAGCGCGCGCTCCAATCGTGCCGGATGGGGTCGTGCTTCAGCCGCAGGAGCGCGATCAGCGGGGCAATGGTCAGGCTCTGGTAAAAGTAGGCGGCATCGAGGGGATGGTTGCGCCAGACCTCCTTCGTCACGAGGACTTGGAACATCTCGAAGCGCACGGTGAGCTGGGCGAGTTTGGCCTGCAGCTTGGTTTCCAAGCCGGCGCGGTCGATTTTCGGCGGCTGGCGAAACAGTCCGGTGCGGTCGAAGCGCACGCGGGCGGCGCCGTGGAGTTCGGGTTCGATCAGCTTGTGGGGATTGCCCTGACGGATGACGCAGAAGTCGAGAATGAGCCACGGCGGTGCGTCCGCGAAGCGGTAGAAGCGCTGGCTGTGCCCGTGCCAGGCGGGTTCGGGCACGACAAAGACCAGCTCGGTTTTCGCGATCCGGCCCAGCGCCGCTTCGACCACGGCGAAGGTCTCGGCGACGTGGGGGTCTTCCACATCGGCCTGCAGGTCCACATCGCTCCACTGATCGTCACGGGCAAAGGCGGAGGAGCCGCCTTCCCACAGCGCATTGACCCACGGCTGCGCGGCCAAGGCCGCATGAACGGTGTCAAGCAGCAGCGTGCGGGTGAGGGGAGGCATCAGGGTTCGATGATCCGGCACCCGGTGGACACCTGTATCCTGTTTGACGAAAGTCGACGCCAAGCGTGTATCGTTCATGCCTTCATGAGTAGTCTTCGATCGGTAAAATGTTCGGGTAGCCTAAGTCACTCAATGCGCTTTCTATCTCGGTTGGCCGGACACCTGCGTAAAATGGAGCCACCGACCCCAGTGCTTGGTCTTCGAGACTTTCTGAAACAATCCCGACAACGTGACCGGTAGATGAAATTATTGGTCCCCCGCTATTGCCGGGCCGAGCGATGGCAGAATATAAGACTTTCTGTTGTCCGGAAAAATCGATGACACTTTCGCAAGTGATCTCACCTCTGTGCATCAATAGAGCGGGTTCGCGTGTTCGGGGTATGCGTGGAAACCCGAGCGTGAATATTTCTTCAGACAACCTCGGATCTCGGAGGCTCATTCCCTGAAGCAGGGGCAAGTCTGTCGATGTTACGACTATCGCAACGTCAACGTCGTGATGAGCATGCACGTGAACCACCTCGAATCGACTTCCATATATTTCCTGAGTGCGATCTAACTGCATTCCTTTGACTACGTGTGCGCAGGTCAGAAGAAGCCGCGGTGCTATTACTAATCCAGTCCCAGAGCGAACATCGTTATTCGTATCTCTTCCGCACAATTGCACAATTGCGGACGCAAACTGGCTCCGAATGAACTCTGGTCCGAGAGCGGCCGAAAGCCAAAGCCAACCACTTGATTCCTTGTTAGTGAGTTCTTTGAAGAATAAGTAGGATTTCCACAGTGCCCCGGTAGCGCCATATGTCTTCAAAATCTGCCTATCGGCCAGAAGGGTAAGGTGCTCTTCGATTCGGTGTGTGAAGCGATCAGATTCTGGGAGGAGATTTGCCAGTCCGATGTATCGAATAAAATCTAGTGTATTGAGTGGCTGCACAACACCGGTAAACGCCTTGCCCAATATTTGGCACATCTCCTCGTTTTTGCGGGCGCTAAAAAAATGGATGGCCTGCTGCGTGAGCATGAATCGCTCACCGCCACTAAGCGGTCGTAGTCGCGAATATCTTTGTGTCATTGCAGAGCCAGAGCGAAATCGGCCTGCCTCAATGCTTAAATTGGCCTGGCCTAGTGCCCGCCGTCGAGATCGCCGGGTTTCAGGAGCGGGGCGAAGAGGGCTTTGTTGGCGGACTTCATGTAGGCTTCCTTGGGCTCGATGGTGCCGTCCTTCACGCGGGCCATGAGGCTGTTGTCCATCGTGATCATGCCGTCGCTGCCGGCGCTTTCGATGATGGCCTTGATGTTGGCGATCTGGCCGCTGCGGATGGTGTTGGGCAGGGCCTCGTGCTGGAGCAGGATTTCCTGCACGGCGCAGCGGCCCTTGGGGATGCGCTTGCAGAGGAGCTGCGCGACCACGCCGGCGAGGCAGGAGGCGAGCATCACGCGCACCTGGTTTTGCTCGTCGGCGGGGAAGGTGTTGATGATGCGGTCCACGGTCTTCGCCGCGTTGTTGGTGTGCAGGGTGCCGAAGACGAGCATGCCCATCGAGGCGCAGCCGAGCGCGAGCTTGATGGTCTCCATCTCGCGCATTTCGCCGAGGAGGAGGATGTCGGGGTCGTGGCGCATGGCGCCCTTCAGCGCGGCGGCGAAGGACCCGGTGTGCTCGCCGACCTCGCGGTGGACGATGACGGATTTTTTCACCGGGTGGACGAACTCGATGGGATCCTCGATGGTGATGATGTGCCGCGCGAGGTTGCTGTTGATGTAGTCGATCATCGCGGCGAGCGTGGTGGACTTGCCGGAGCCGGTGGGGCCGGTGACGACGACGAGACCTTCCTTCAGGTGGCAGAGCTTCTTGAGCGTCTCGGGGAGCTTGAGGTCGTCGAAGGAGAGGATCTTGGCGGGAATCTGGCGGAAGACGGCGGCCTGGCCCCAGTGGTTGTAGAGGTAGTTGCCGCGGAAGCGGGCGACGCCGGGAATCTCGTGGGCGAGGTCGAGGTCCTTCTTCTCCAAAAACTCCTGCCAGCGTTTCTCGGGGCAGATTTCCTGGAGCAGGCGCTCCATGGTCTGGTGGTCGAGGGGGGTGTCGGTGAGCGGCACGAGGGCGCCGGAGGCGCGGATCTTGGGCGGCAGGCCGACGGTGAGGTGCAGGTCGGACCCGCCCTTGTCCAGCATGCCCTTGAGAAGCTCGTCGATGGCGGCCATGGTCAGGAAATCTTGTTGCGGAGGACGCGGTTGAGGATGTTGGCCTTGGCGGTGGCGGCGGAGATCACGTGGTTCTGCCAGAGGCCGTAAACGACATTGTCCATGAGGCACATGCCCTCCTTCACGCCGGTCTCCATGGTGTTGCGCAGGCCGGTAGCCTTGCCCTCCTTGATGAGGTTCTGGATGGCGGTGTTGTTGACGAGGATCTCGCAGGCGAGGGCGAGCCCGCCGTCGGTGTCGGGCAGGAGACGCTGGCAGACGATGCCGCGGAGGGACTCGGCGACGCTGGCGCGGATCTGCGTCTGCTGCGCGGGCGGGAAGACGTCGAGCAGGCGGTTGAGCGTGGTGGCGGCGTCGCTGGTGTGCATCGTGCCGATGACGAGGTGGCCGGTCTCGGAGGCGCTGATGGCCATCTCGATGGTCTCGAGGTCGCGGAGTTCGCCGATGACGATGATGTCGGGGTCCTCGCGGAGGGCGCCCTTGAGCGCGGTGAAAAAGGACTTGGTGTGCGGGCCGACCTCGCGCTGGGTGACGTTGCAGCCCTTGGAGGGCTGGACGACCTCGATCGGGTCCTCGACCGTGATGATGTGGTCCTCGCGGGTCTCGTTGAGGTAGGCGACCATCGAGGCGAGGGTGGTGGTCTTGCCGGAACCGACGGGACCGGTGATCAGGATGAGGCCGTTGTGGTAGGAAAGGAGGCGCTTGAGCGTGTCGAGATGGGAGGCGTAGCCGAGCTGCTCCAAGGTGCGGACCTTGTCGGGCACCATCCGGTAGGAGCCGGCGGCGCCGTTCTTGTGGAACATCAGGTTGACGCGGTAGCGGTCGTTGCCGCCCAACGAGAGCGCGAAGTCGTAGTCCTTGCGTTCAAGGTAGATGCCCTTCTGCCCTTCGCTGAGGAGGACGGTGTTGAGCCGGAGCGCGTCTTCGGGGCCGAGGGGTTTCTCGGCGAGGTATTCGAACTCGCGGTGCTTGCGGATGAAGGGGCGGGCGCCGGTGGACAGGTGCAGGTCGCTCGCGCCGTAGAGAGCGGAGGCTTTGAGGAGATCGCGCAGGCCGTTGGCGAGCGCGTCGGCAGTCATCTTGGGCACCTGGTCGAAGGCGAACTTCGGGGCGGGGCCGGCGGGGCGTTTGCGGGCGGCGACAGGCGGCAGGTCGGACTCGGGTTCGGGCTCGCTTTCGTCGAAGGGGTCGTCGGCCGGGGCGGACTTTGCGCCCTTGGCCTGCGCGAGGCCGGCGATTTTTTCCAAGGCCTCGAGGTCCTCGACGATGGCGTCATCGATGAGCTTCTGGGCGAAGTCCATCAGGTCGGCGGCGTCGCCCACGGCCGAGCGCACGGCGATGGCCTGGGTGCGGGTGAAGAGGCGTTGATCGAGGCCGAGGCGGACCAGCCAGAGAATCTCGTTGTTCATGCGCGTTTGCCGGAGCGCGGCCAATCTCGCGGGTGCGCGCGGATGAGTCCAGCCGAGAAACCGCGGCGTGCAGACTTGCGGCGTGCCGGGGCCGCCTTATGGCTGTGGTTCCCATGGCCAAGTCCGATGAATCCGCCCCCAAGATCATCTTCTCGATGCTCGGCGTCTCGAAGAAGATCGAGCGCAAGGAAATCCTCCGCGACATCTCCCTGTCGTTCTACTACGGCGCGAAGATCGGCGTGCTCGGCCTCAACGGCTCCGGCAAGTCCTCGCTCATGCGCATCCTGGCGGGCATTGATACCGAGATCGACGGCCGCGTGCATTTCGAGCCCGGTTACCCCGTCGGTTTCCTGCCGCAGGAACCACAGCTCACGGCCGGCGCGACGGTGCGCGCCTGTGTGGAGGAGGGGGTGAAACACCTCACCGACCTCACCGCCGCCTACGATGCGAGCTGGGACGAGATCGCCGAGGCTGCCGATGATGCGGCCAAGGACGCGATCAGCGACAAGCAGGCGAAACTACAGGAGGAGATCGAGCGGCTGGGCGCGTGGGATGTGGCACCAATGGTCGAGCAGGCGATGGACGCGCTGCGGTGTCCGCCCGGCGACGCGATCGTGGACAACCTTTCCGGCGGCGAGCGCCGCCGTGTCGCGCTCGCGCGGCTGCTGTTGCAGAAGCCGTCCATCCTGCTCCTCGACGAGCCGACCAACCACCTCGACGCCGACTCGGTCAACTGGCTGGAGCAGCACCTTTCGCGTTACGAAGGCACGGTCATCGCCGTGACGCACGACCGCTACTTCCTCGACAATGTCGCCGGCTGGATTCTCGAGCTCGACCACGGCCACGGGCTGCCTTTTAAGGGCAACTATTCGTCCTGGCTGGAGCAGAAGCAGGCGATGGCCACCGTCGCCGAGCGCACGGAGAGCAAGCGCCAGAAGGCGATGGCGCGCGAGCTGGAGTGGATCCGGCAGAGCGCGAAGGCGCGGGTGGCGAAGTCCCAGGCGCGCATCAGCGCCTACGAAGCCATGCTCAAGCAGGACGTGGCCGAGCAGGAGAAAAAGTTCGAGATCATCATCCCGCCCGGTCCCCGTCTCGGCAACCTCGTCGTGCAGGCGCAGGGCGTGGCCAAGGCCTACGGTGACAAGCTGCTCTACGATAACCTGGAGTTCTCCCTGCCGCCCGGCGGTATCGTCGGTATCATCGGGCCGAACGGCGCGGGCAAGACGACGCTCTTCAAGCTCATCACCGGAATGGAGCAACCCGACGCGGGCACGTTCAAGATCGGCGACACGGTGAAGACCGCCTACGTCGAGCAGTCGCGCGACTCGCTGGAGGGCGACAAGACGATCTGGGAGGTCATCAGCGGCGGGCAGGAAATCATGCAACTAGGCAAGCGCTCCGTGAACAGCCGGGCCTACTGCGCGCAGTTCGGCTTCACCGGCGCGGACCAGTCGAAGAAGGTGGGCGTGCTCTCCGGCGGCGAGCGGAACCGCGTGCTGTTGGCGCGCGTGCTCAAGAGCGAGGCCAACCTGCTGCTGCTCGACGAGCCGACGAACGACCTCGACGTGAATTCCATCCGCGCGCTGGAGGAGGCGCTCGAGACCTTCGCCGGCTGCGCGGTGATCATCTCGCACGACCGCTGGTTCCTCGACCGCACCGCGACGCACATCATGGCCTTCGAGGGCGACAGCTACGTGCACTGGTTCGCCGGCAACTACTCGGCGTATCTCGAGGACTTCAAGAAGCGGAAGGGCAAGGACGCCGACCAGCCGCACCGCATCAAATACCGCAAGCTGACGCGGTGAGGAGGGTGAGGCGCACGGGTCGAGTAGCTGCGTTGGAGCGAAGCGACAACGTGGCAGGGGTGTGGTGGCGCCAAGGTTATCGGCCACGCTTTCGCCTGCGGCTCAAGCGCAGCTACACGCAGGCTTCCGCCGGCCAGGTGACGGTGAACTTCCCGGCCACGGCAACGGTGCCGCCGCCCAAGGCAGTGGCGAGTTGCAGGGTGAGCGGCATCGGCGATTGCAACCGATAGTGCAGTCCGGTGGCGTCCTTGTGCCACGAGACCGTGAGAACTTCGTCGCGACCGGGGATCGGTAGCGTGCCCTCCGCGCCGGGCAGCGAGCCGGTGGTCAGCCGCAAATCGTAGTGCATGGCGCCGCGGTCGAAGCGCGGCCGGAGGCCGAGCAGGTGGCGGGAGAGCTGCCACGTGGGGCAGCCGCTCCATTGGTGGCAGTGGCTCCAGCGGGTGTCGAACACCTCAAGCCAGGTCGTGCGCCCGTCGCCCAGCGCCCAGCCCCAGCAGGTGCGGTATTGGTCGAGCACGAAATCCATGTCGCCGTGCTCAATCAGCTCGGGCAGCGCGAAATGGCCGAAATAGGGCGTGATGAGCTGCGGGTTGTTTGCCGCGGGGTCGCTGAGCCGCGGGGCATCGTGACGGTTGGGGAAACAGCGCAGCATGTGCTCCCGCAGAAAGGCGCGACCGGCCTGCGCCCGTGCCGGATCGAAAAAGCCGAGCCGCAGTCCCAGCGCGGCGCGATGGTAGCCGATGCGCTCCCACGCCCCGGCGCCGCCGGCGGGTTCGTCGTTGAAATACCGGGCGATCAGGGCGGTGAAGGTGGCGGCCGTTGCCTCGTAGGGGGTGCTTTCCCGGCCGAGGGCGGAGGCCCAGCGGATCATGCTGCGCAGCGCGGCCAGGTAGTGCAGGTTCACCCCCATGTCGCTCGGACCCGGGTTGCGCACATAGCCCCAGTCCACGAAGCCCCAGCCAAGATCATCCTCGATCCCGGCGGCGGTGGTCTTGGCGGCGAACGCCGCGAGGTTGCGTTCCGCATGGGGCCACAGGGCCTCGAGCAAGGCCCGGTCGCCGGTGAGTTCCCAATAGTGGACGCAGGCGGAAACCCATTGGGCGGCATAGGTGGTGAGGTAGGCCGCCCCGCCGGGACAAAGGCCGGCCACAAGGCCGTCCTCGCGGGCGCATTGCGCGGAGTGGACGAGGCTGCGGCGGCAGAGGCGCAGGTCGGAGAAAGCGGTGGCGGCGATGTCGAGCCCCACCGTGACGACATCGCCGGCCCACTGGCCGCGCTCGCGGGTGGGATTGTCGGTAATGGCGTCCTCCGCACAGGCCCGGTGGGTTTCCACGCCGATGGACCAGATGCGGTCGAGCAAAGCGTCGCCGGTCTGGAGGCTGCCGCCGGCTTCGCCGTAGTAGGCGCGCTCGACGACACTCTCGTCCAGCCACCGCACCGCTGACGGCGCCGCGAGGACGTGCACCTCCAGAAACCGCCCGCCGCGCGGCGCGAGCGGTTGAAACTCCTGCGGGCCGCCGCGCGCGACGTAGTGGTCGAGGTTGCATGAATCGCCGGCGGAGAGCGTGATCCAGGGCGAGACGCGGCCCTGCACGAGCGACTCGCTGTAGGCAAACTCGACGACCGTCCCGGGCGGAACCTCCAGCGTGAATCGCGGCCGCATGAGCCGAACCCGGCCGAGATCGTAGCGGCGCCAGACACCCTGCGGCGGCAGGGCCGCGGGCGCGAGGTCGCGCAGGAAAAACCGTGCCGGAATATCGTCGCGCTCGTAGCCGAAGGTCTCGACCAATGTGCCTTCCGCGAGGAGGGCGGGCTGATGGGTGAAGGCGTGCGGATTGGAGGTGGCGAGAGGGCGGAGTGCGCCGAGGCGGGGGGTGACGGTCACGGGCTCGCTCCAACCGGTGGCGTCGAAGCCGGGCTCTTGCCAGCCGACGGGCAGCAGCCGGGTATCGCACCACTCGATGAACCCGAGCTGGGGATTCACCCGCCGGACCTGCGGGGTGTAGGCAGCGAGCCGTTGGCACCGCCAGGCGAGGGCGATTGTATCGGCTCCGACCTGCGCGGTGCAGGCGAGGAAGGGCGGGATGTTTTCCAGCAGGCGCGTGGTGACACCGTGGTGACTGACCACGAAAGCGAGCACATGCCGGCCGGCGGCGAGTTGGGCGGAGCAGGTCTGGAATTCGGGATGATCCCGGGGGAAGCGCGCCGGGCCCTCGCAAAAGGCCGCGCCGTCCAGCCAGCCCGTGAAGCCCGAGGCCCCGAGCAGGTGAAACTCGACGGTGGCGGCGGCCGGGAGCGCAAACTCGGCACGGAAGGCCACGTGAACATCGCATTCATCGGGCCGGGCGTCGGCAATCCACAGGCAGGGCAGGCTGGAGGGCATGGGGGACGGACGCGGATGCAATACCAACGCCGCCCGGGTTCGAGCAGATTCATGCCCGGCAAAGTGTGGCCGGACCTTGCGGTGGGCGCGCAACCGGCCATGGTTGGGCCACGACCATGCAACGACTCCTTTTGCTTCTGGGCGGGTTTGTGCTTCTGTTCGCCCCCGTGAACGCGAACGAAGGCAAAACCGAATTTCTGGTCCTCGGCGGCGGCTGCTTCTGGTGCACCGAGGCTTCCTATGAACTGCTGCCCGGCGTGAAAGATGTCGTCAGCGGCTACGCCGGCGGCCAGCGGCCCAACCCGACCTACAAGGAAATCGGCACCGGGCGCACGGGTCATGCCGAGGTGATCCGCATCGAATACGATCCCGCGCAGGTCTCGCTCGAATCGTTGCTGGAGTTTTTCTGGCTGGTGCACGACCCCACCACGATGAACCGGCAAGGCGCCGATGTGGGCCCGCAATACCGCTCGATCATCCTCTACGCCGGCGATGCGCAGCGCGAGGCGGCGGAACGCTCGCGGGTCCTCGCGCAGGAAAGCTTTTCGCGGCCGATCGTCACGCAGATCGAGCCGCTGACGAAGTTCTGGCCGGCCGAGGACTATCATCAGGATTACTTCCGCAAGAACCCCACGCAGGCCTATTGCCAGGCCGTGATCGCGCCGAAGGTGCGCAAGCTGGAGCGGAAAATCGAGTCCGGCCGCTGACCGGATGCCTGCATCCTTGAGCTTCGCGCAAAATCCCGCTCCCTTGCGGCATGGCTGAATCCACGCCCGTCAATCCCGCCGCCTCCGGCCTGGAGGTGCGCACGCATTTCGTGCGCGGCCGCCACGCGCTCGTGGCCCGGGCGGACTTCGGCGAGCTGTTCGTGGATTATTACCTCCATCTCGCGGAGCACGGGCTGCGGCCGGATTCGGCGCACGATGCGATGTTCAAGCGCGCGCTGGCCGGGCTGGTGCTGCACCAGGCCTCGCGGCCGTGGAACGAGCTGACCGCGTGGACCGTCAATTTCCAGTCGCCGCTGGTGAACCTCTTCCTCACGAGCGACAACGAAACCGGCGCCGTGACCGGCCGCGTGTTCGTGGAGAACGTGAAGGAGCTGCCGGAAAACCTGTTCTACGCCGACGTGGTGCGGGGCCGGCAGCCCGCCCGCCGCAGCGTGGTGCCGTTTGCCGGCGACGATCCGTTGACCGGCGCGGAGCAACTCTATGCCCGCAGCGAGCAGCGGGGCGCGCGGTTTTTCCAGCTCGGCGAGGAGGAGTTTGCGCTGGTGACGGAGCATCCGGACTGCGACCTGCCGTGGTTTGCGGCGCTGGCGACGGAGCAGGTGCGAGCGCTGGAGGAAACTGAGACGGTGGCGCCGATGGAACGCCGGCTTTACCGGTGGCACTGCGGCTGCAACCAACAGCGGATGCTGGAGGTGCTCGCGCCGGTGATGCGGTCCGATGCCGAGGGGCTTTTTGGCGGCGACCCGAAGGTGGAGATCCGCTGTCCGCGGTGCGCAGCCCGGCACACCGTGACGCGCGAGGCGCTGGAGGCGTTTGTGGCCGCGCAGCCATGAGCGAGATCCTGCACGGCATCTGGGCCGGCATCTCCGGGGCGTCGGTCTGGGAGCAGGTGGCGACCGGGCTCGGCCTGCTCGGGGTGACGCTGATGATCCGGCAAAACGTGTGGACGTTTCCCGTCGGGCTCGTGCAGGTGGCCATCTTCGGCTGGGTGTGCTTCGAGGGCCGGCTATATTCCGAGACCGCGTTGCAGGTGATGTTTTTTGCGGCGTTGGCTTACGGCTGGGTGCATTGGACGCGCGGCCGGGATGCGGCGCATCCGCTGCCGGTGACCTGGCTTTCCCCGCAGGCGCGGCTGGCCTGGGGCGCGGGCACGCTGGCACTGTGGTTGGGGTGGGGCACACTGATGCACCGGGTGGGTGCGGATCTGGCGTATGCCGATGCGTTTGTCTTTGCCGTGAGCGTGGCGTCGCAGTGGTTGCAGGCGCGCAAGCAGCTCGAAAACTGGATCGGCTGGATGGTCGCCAATGCCGTGGCGATCGGCGTCTTCTGGACCAAGGGTTATTACTGGTTCGCCGTGCTCTATGCGGTGTTTGGGCTGATGGCGGTCGCGGGTTTCCGGGCGTGGCGGCGGACGATGCGGGAGGCGGCGCCGTGAGTGCCGCGGTGCGGCGCATCGCCGTCTTCGGTCCGGAGTCCACCGGCAAGACCACGCTCGCGGAAAAACTGGCCGCGCACTTCAACGCGCCGCTGGTGGCGGAGTATGCCCGCGAGTGCTGGGATGCGCAGGGCGGGCTCTCGCTCGCGGACATGCTGCCCGTGGCGCAGGAGCAGTGGCGGCGCGAGGATGCGGCGGTGCGACAGGCGGAGGCGACCGGGGCGCCGCTCGTCATCTGCGACACCGAGGCGCTGACGACGATGCTGTGGAGCGATTTGCTCTACGGCGGCTGTCCGGACGAAGTGCGCCGTGGCGCGGAGGCACGCTGCCGCCACTATGCGCTCTACCTGCTTTGCGACATTGACCTGCCGTTTGCACCGGATCCGCAGCGTTGCTTCCCCGATCCGGCCGACCGCGGGCGGGCGATGGCGCTTTGGCGCGGCGCGTTGGAGCAGCGCGGCCTGCCTTATGTGCTCATCGGCGGCGCGGAGGTGGAACGCGAGCGGCAGGCGCATCGCGCCATCGCCGCACTGTCGGGTTGAAATTTTCCGGACATTTCCCTCCGGGCGGGGATTGCAGCGTGGACAAGCCGCGGCCGGCACGGTAAAAGGTTACGCCTATGATGGAAGATTTGCTCAATTGGCTTGGAGAATTGCTGCTCGCCCGCGGTGTGCCTGCGGACACCGCGGCGGCGGTGGCGTTGGCCGCCGGGATTACGCTTCTGGTGATCCTGGCCTGGGTGGCCAATTTCGTCGCCAAGCAGCTCATCCTGCGATTTGTCACCGCGATCGTCACCCGCACCAAGTTTGTGTGGGACGACGCGATGCTGAAGGCGGGCGTGTTTACCCGGCTCTCGCATCTGGCGCCGGCGATGGCGATCAACGCGTTCGGCGCCGATGCGCTCGGCGGCAGTCCCGAGGTGCTGGCGGCGACCAACATGGCCGTGAGCATCTACCTCACGTTCATCTGGCTGGCCGTGTTCTTCGCGCTGCTGGATGCCGCGCACCTGGTGGCGGAGCGCAGCGGCCGGACGGCCAACGTGCCGATCAAGGGCTTTCTGCAGGCCGTCAAGCTGATGGCGGCGCTGGTGGCGCTCATCCTCGTGCTCTCCACGCTGCTCAACAAATCCCCGGTTTACATCCTCACCGGCATGGGCGCGCTGACGGCCGTGCTGCTGCTGGTCTTCCGCGACGCCATCCTCGGCTTTGTGGCCGGCATCATGATCTCGGTGAACGAAATGGTGCGCATCGGCGACTGGATCGAGATGCCGAAGGCCGGGGCCGACGGCGACGTGATCGACGTCTCCCTCACCACCGTGAAGGTGCAGAACTGGGACAAGACCATCACCACCATCCCCTCCTACGACCTGATCTCCGGCTCGTTCAAGAACTGGCGCGGCATGTTCGAGTCGGGCGGCCGGCGCATCAAGCGGTCGCTGCATGTGGACATGCAGTCGGTGCGCTTCGCGGACGAGGTGATGCTGGCCCGCTGGCGCAAGATCGCCCTGTTGAAATCGTATCTGGAGGAAAAGCAGGCCGAGATTGACGAGGACAACCGCAAGCGCGGCACCGACCTCAGCATCCTCGGCAACGGCCGGCGGCTCACCAACCTTGGCACCTTCCGCGCCTACTGCATCGCCTACCTGCGCGCGCATCCGCTGATCCACCAGGACCTCACCTTCCTCGTGCGCCAGCTCGAGCCCGGCGAGCACGGCCTGCCGCTGGAAATCTTTGTTTTCACCAACGACACCCGCTGGCCCGTTTACGAAGGCGTGCAGGCCGACATTTTTGACCACCTGCTGGCGGTAATCGGTGAATTTGATCTGCGGGTGTTCCAGTCGCCCTCCGGCGCAGATGTGCGCACCGCGCTGACGCTGCTGGGTCCCGGCGCAAAAGAATGAACGGGGACCACGCGGAGCGTTTTGGCGGGCTGGGCCGGCTCTACGGTGCAGCGGCTTTGCCCCGGCTGGCGGCGGCACACGTGGCGGTCGTGGGCGTCGGTGGCGTGGGCTCGTGGGTGGTCGAGGGGCTGGCTCGCAGCGGCATCGGTGCGCTGACGTTGATCGATCTCGACGACGTGTGCATGACCAACGTCAACCGCCAGCTGCCGGCGCTCGACGGGACGATCGGCCGGCCGAAGGTGGACGTGCTGGCCGGGCGCGTGCGGCTGATCAACCCGGCTGCCCGCGTCACGGCCGTGACGGAGTATTTCACCGCGGCGAGCGCGGAGCGGCTGCTGACGGCGCGGTTTGATTTCGTGGTGGATTGCATCGACCTGATGTCGCACAAGGCCCTCCTGATCGGCGAAAGCCGTCGGCGCGGTTATCCGGTGCTCACCGTCGGCGCCGCCGGCGGCAAGCAGGACCCGACCCAAATCCGCGTGGGCGACCTCGGCGACGCGTGGGGCGACGAGCTGCTCCGGCAGGTGCGCCGCAAGCTGCGGCGCGACCACGGTTTCGCTCCGGGCACGCAGAAGGGGAAAATGAAGTTTGACGTGCGCTGCGTGTGGTCGAGCGAAGCGCCGGTGTATCCGTGGGCGGACGGCAGTTGCCACGCGGAACCCGAACCCGGCAGCAACCTCCGGCTCGACTGCGCGACCGGCTTCGGCACGTCGGTGGCGGTCACGGGAACCTTCGGCTTAATCGCGGCGGGTGAGGTGGTGCGGTTGATTGCCGGAGGGGTTCCTCAAAGGGCGTAGCCGCAAATGGCAGGGCCTTGTGCGCCTCCGGTGCGCAATTGTGGATTCCCAAAAGATGAAAAGAGGTAGGGGCCGATCTCCGAGCGGCCCGTCTTTACCAAGGTTCCGGCGGACAGACCTCCACGGAGATCGGGCCTTACCTTCCGTTACTTCTTCGCGTATTCCTCATCAGTGACAGGCTGCGGTCCGCTCGGAGAGCGGACCCTACCGGCGCTACCGCGCCTTGGTGCGCGGGTCTGCCTGTGGCAAGGCGGGACCGCTGGGCCCGCCGAAACTCAATCGGTGAACAGCCGTTGGAAATTTGCTTCCACTCGCATCACGAGGGATTCGAGGGGCTGGCCGAGGAAGGCGGCGAGTCCGCGGTAAACCGCGGCGAGATTGGCGGGATGGTTCATCCTCGTGCCCGTGGGCGAGGGTGGCAGGGAAAACTTTTCCGCGGCGGCCGGCAGCGGCATGGCGGGCGCGTCGGTCTCGATGAGCAGGCGGTCCGGCGGCACGGCGCGGAAGGTTTCGCGCAGGCGTGCGCGTTTCGGGTCGAGATAGCTGCCGTTGAACGAGAAATACGCCCCGAGGTCGGCGAACGGCCCGATCATCTCCTCCGGCCCGGCGTAGGCGTGGAGGAGGAGCCCGCGGGCGGGCAGCGGCGCGGTGCGCAGGGTTTCGAGCAGGGCGCCCCAGGCGTCGATGCAATGGATGGACGCCGCGCGGTTGTCCTGCGCGGCGAGGGCGAGCTGGGCGGTGAAGACCTCGGTCTGCTCGTCCAGCGGGGCGCGGCGCAGGCCGGCGAGCCGCGGGTCGTCGGGCTTGGCGCGGTCGAGGATCCAGCGGTCGAGCCCGATCTCCCCAACGTGGGCCCGCGGTTCGGCGGCCAGGCGTGCTTCCAATCGATCCAGCCAGTCGGCGGGACGGTTGCCGCAGTCCCACGGGTGCACGCCGTAGCTCGGGATGACCCAGGCAAACCGGGTGGCGAGGGCGGACACAGCAGGCCAGTCGTCCGGCGTGGTGCCGTTGACCACCGCGCCCGCAATGACGGCGTCCGCGAGGTCCGCGGCGATGCGGTTGAGGTGCGGCAGGAGCCACTCGTCGTGCAGGTGGTTGTGGGCGTCGTGGAGGGTCATCCTGGCGGATGATTTTTGGCGATGGTCGAAATGGCTCTCCGCACGGCGGCGAGGCCGTTTTGCCGGGTGGGGGATAGGTTTTTGAGGAGATCGAGCGCGGCGAGGGGGTCGGTGGCGTCGGCGAGGATCTCAGCGGGGGTGGCGCCGGAAAAATAATCGCAGAGGAAGGCGACGAGGCCTTTCACGAGCGGGCCGTCGGCATCGCAGCGGAAGTGGCAGCGACCGTCGCGGAACTCGCCGACGAGCCAGACCTGCGAGACGCAGCCGGGGACGCGGTGGGCCTCGGTGCGCTCAGCGGCGGAAAGCGACGGGCGGCGACGGGCGCGGTCCACGACGGCGGCGAGGCGCTCCTGCGGATTTTCGATCAGGAGGTGATCCTCGATCAGGGCGTGGCGGTCCGTGGGCGGCATGAGGTCAGGCGAAAGGAATGAAAGTGAACCACTCTGCGGTTTCAAAATGTCATGGCCGCGGTCCGCTCGGAGAGCGAACCCTACCGGCGCTACCGCGCCCCGGTGCGATGGCCACGGTTTGATCCAAGCGGCTTTGATGCGCACTTATCTTCACTGATTCGTGTTCAGGCCGGCACGAGCCGCACCTGCACGATCAGCGGGCTGAGGTCGTCCCAGAGCGGCTTGTCCTTCGGCGGTGGCAAAATTTTGTCCAGATATAGCCGGGCCTTCAGCGGGCCGGGCCGCTTCACCTCGATCTGTCCCAGCCGTGTGATGATGCGCGGGAAATAGGCCTTCTGCGTGTAATCGAGCTCGGCGTCGCGGGTGATTTTTTTGCGCAGCGACCGACCGTTGATTTCGACGCGGGCGGTGTGACCACCGCTCCAAGGCTCCAGGTGCTGGTGCGTGGTGACGACCTCCACGGTGAAGCGGCCCGGCGTGAGCACAGTGGCGGTCCAGTCGAGCCGGTCGGTCGTCCGCTTCCAACCGCTGGTGAAGCCGAGCGGGGTGATCCGCAGCTCCGGCCGGCCGCGGTCGGCACGGGGGCGGGCCTCGGCCGTCAGCAGGCTGAGGACGCCGTCCGGCTCCTGGATGGGGCTTGGCTGGACCACGGGAGTGCCGGCCAGGGTGAGCGTGAGCACGGTGACCGGTGCTTTGAAGGGGAGCTTGGCGGTGTCGATCTGGAGCACGGGCATGCCGGTGGCCGCATCGTGTGTTTGGGTGCAGGGCAGCTTTTGGGCGGGGGCGAGCAGCGGGGCGGCGCCGCGGACCTTGGTCTTCAAGCCGCGCAGCTCAAAGTGGCGGGGCGGTTTGGAGAAAAAGTGCAGGTAGAGCGTGCGGCCCTTGGTGGTGATGCGGCCCCAGGGAAAATCGTGGGTGAACGGCGAGGGGGCGGTGCCGTAGATGCTCTCGCCATTGGCCTGGAGCCAGCGGCCGACGGCGCGGAGCCGGGCCACGCTGGGTGCGGGCACCCGGCCGTCGGCGTCGGGCCCGATGTTGAGGAGGTAGTTGGCGTTCTTGCTGGCGGACTCGACGAGCGTGCGGATGAGGTTGGGCGCGGATTTCCACTCGTGGTCGTGCCGTTTGAAGCCCCAGGTGTGGTTGAGCGTGGCGCAGACCTCCCAGTCGCCCCGGAGCCGGCCGGGGGGCATCTGGTTGTCGCGGGGAATGCCGTAATCGCCGAGGCCGTGGCCGATGCGGCCGGAGACCAGGCAGCCGGGCTGGATTTTCTTCACGAAACGGCGGATGGCGGCGGACTGGGCGCGGGAAATCGTGAGCGGGGTGTCGAACCAGATGAGCCCGACGGGACCGTAGTTCGTGAGCAATTCGCGGAGCTGCGGGTAAACTTTTTCGCGCAGGTAACGGTCGGTGTTCTTCTTTTTGACGTCGTAGTCCCAGGTGTTCCACGCGCCGTCGGGGTGGTGCCAGTCGAGGTCCTGCGAGTAGTAGAAGCAGAGCGTGACGCCCTGTTTTTTGCATTCGCGGGCGAGATCGCGCATCGGGTCGTGCGCCCACGGGGTGGCGGCGACGACGTTGTAGGGGTTGGACGGCGAGTCATACATCGCGAAGCCGTCGTGGTGCTTGGCAGTGATGACGAGGTAACGCTGGCCGGCCTCGCGCGCGAGCCGGACGATGGCGGCGGCGTCAAAGTGGCGGGGGTGAAAGCGCGCGGCGAATTTCGCGTAAGTGGCGACGGGGATTTTTTCGCGAAACATCAGCCACTCGCCGATGTAGGGCACGCGCTTGCCGCGCCACACGCCAGCGGGAATGGCGTAGAGGCCCCAGTGGATGAAGAGCCCGAAGCGGGCGGCACGCCAGCGGGAGAGGGCGGCGCGGGCCGCGGGTGTAGGACGCAAGGGCTGTTTGAAGGTGGAGGGGTCGATGGCCATGGGCCCTAAGCGCGGAGCAACGCGGGGCCGCCGGCAACCCTGTTTTCAACGGCACAGCCGGGACTGGAGTTCTGTCTTAAGTGCGGGCAAACGTGCGAGGAGGGCCGTGAGGTGCTCCACCCGCAGCGGCTTTGTGAGGTATTCATCCATCCCGGCGGCGAGGTAGCGTTCGCGGTCGCCGACGAGGGCGTGGGCGGTGAGCGCGACGATCACGGGCTGTTTTTCAGGCGGGATTTGCCGTCGGATCTCGGCGGTGGCGGCGGGCCCGGTGAGCCCGGGCATCTCGTCGTCCATCAGGATCACATCGCAGGACTGTTGCTGCACGTGGGCGAGAGCGGCCTCGCCGTCGAAGGCGGCCTCGGGCCGGTAGCCGAGGTTCTCCAGCAGCCGCATGGCGACCTTGCGGTTGAGGGGATTGTCGTCGGCGACCAGCACGCGCGCGGGATGCCGGGCGGCGAATCCGGGATCCAGTTTCCCGGGCGTTGGCGCGGCGGCGGCAGAGCGGCCGGCCGCGGTGATGAGCGTGAAGCTGAAGGTGGAACCGGCGCCGGCAGTGCTCTCGACCCACATGCGGCCGCCCATCAGCTCGACGAGGCGCTTGCTGATGGCGAGGCCGAGGCCGGTGCCGCCGAAATGACGGGTGGTGGAGATATCGGCCTGGGCGTAAAGCTGGAAGAGCCGGTCGATCCGGTCGGCGGGGATGCCGATGCCGGTGTCGCTCACGGCGAAGTGCAGTTCATGGCGGCCGTCGGGCCGGGGCGCGGAATCCACGCGCAACGCGACTCCGCCCTGCTGGGTGAACTTCACCGCGTTTGAAAGCAGGTTGAGGATGATCTGGCGCAGGCGGACCTCGTCGCCGACGATCACGGGCGGGACGCCGGAGGTCAGCGCCCGGGTGAGGCGGAGTTCCTTCTGGCGGGCATGCGAGGCCACGAGATCGAAGGCGCGGTCGATGCAGGCGTTGAGCGCGAAGGGCTGTTGCTCGAGATCGAGCCGGCCGGACTCAATCTTGGAAAAGTCCAGGATGTCGTTGATCAGGGTGAGCAACATCTCGCCGCTGGTGCGGATGGTCTCGGTGCTGTCCGCCTGTTCCGGATTGAGCGGGGTGGTGCGCAGCAGCGTCGTCATGCCGAGCATGGCGTTGAGCGGCGTGCGGATCTCATGGCTCATGGTCGCCAGGAAACGGCTCTTGGCCTCGGTGGCGGCCTCGGCTTCGCGCCGGGCGGTTTCGAGGGCGTGCCGGGTGGCGTGCAACTGCGTGATGGTCTGCGTCTGTTCATGCACGAGCCGGCGCAACTCCAGCGCGTTGACGACGTGACGGCGCAGGATGCCGAGCGCGCGCAACTGCTCCGGTGCAAGCTCGCGCGGCTGCCGATCCACGACGCAGAGCGCGCCGAGGGCGTGACCGTCGCGGGTCACGAGCGGGGCACCGGCGTAGAAACGGATATGGGGATCGCCGGTGACGTTGGCGTAGCCGGCGAAGCGCCGGTCCTGCTGCGCATCCGGCACGATGAACAAGTCGCGTTCCGGCTCGGCGATGGCATGGGCGCAAAAGGCCAGTTCGCGGGGCGACTCGGTGTCGGCGATGCCGACGCGGGCCTTGAACCACTGGCGGGTCTCGTCGATGAGGGTGATGGCGGCGAGCGGCGTGCCGCAGATTTCCGCGGCCAGCGCCACGAGGTCGTCATATTCCTTCTCCGCGGGGGTATCGAGGATATCGTAGTCGCGGAGGGCGGCGAGGCGGTGGGATTCGTTGGGCGGAACTGGATAAGGAGTCATGACGGGGGCGCGATCGCCGGCGGACTGTCTCAGGCGGTTCCGAGCACCGGCATCGGGCAGTCCAGCGTGACCGCGATTGCGCGCAAAAGTTCACCCTCTTCGACCGTCACGGTGCCGTCGTGACCGATGACATGGGCGGCGGCCAGGAGCAGGCGCTTTTTGATGGGCAGCGAACTCACCGCGAGCCGGTCGAGTGCGCGATCCAGCGGGGTGAGGTCCCCGGTGCCGGCGGGCTGAAGGGCAAGGTTTTGCCGAATCAGGGGCAGTTGGGCGGCACCGGCCAGAAAGGCGCCGGCCACCGTGGGCCCGTCCTGCTGGCCGGCCCGCGCCAAGGTTGAAAGCACCACGGCGATGTCCTCGGCGACGGCCTGAAAGGCGTGAAAATCCACCCGCGCCTGCGGAGCGCCGGCGAGCTTGAGCTGGTGCAGCAGCATTTTTTGCAGCGCGAACTCGAAGGGGCTGACCTTGGTGTCGGCGTGGACCAGTTCATCCAGGGTGGTGACGAAGCGGTCGCGGGCGGCGGGATCGAGCGTGCTCAGCACCGGGAAGGCGAGTTGGAGCAGGGGCAGCCGGGCCGCGGGTGGAAGCGCGGCTGTCGCCGGCTGAAGGCGGGTGGCGTGGTCGGCGGCCGAAGCACCGTCATGTTTCGTCACAAGTTCACGGGCGCCGGCGTCGCCGAACAGCAGGCTGTAAACCAAGGCCGGCGCGAGCACGGCATCATGCGCGGCGTCGCGGAGAGCGGGGGGGATGGATTCGAGGAGCGACTGGGCCTGGTCGTGGTGGGCGGCGGAGAGCGCGCCGATCTCGGCCACGGCCGCGACCGGGGCGAAAGGGAGCCGGCCCAGCGGTGGGGGCAAGGGAATCGGCAGGCCGGGTTGTTTGGCGGGGGGCTTGGGGGCGCCGCCGAGGCCGGTCTCGGCAAAGGACTGGGTTTTCACGTCCACCACCTGCTCGGGCTTGAAGAACCGGCCGTCCCAGCGCGGCTCGATGGCACGGATGCGCTCGGGCAGCGGCGGATGCGTGGCCCAGGCTCCGCCAAAATGGGAGCGGAACCCCTGGGCAAAAAAGAAATGACCGATCTCCCCGGCGTGCGCGCCGATCATTTTTGAACCCAGCGCGTAGCCGCCGATTTTTTTCAACACGCCGGCGATGCCGTCGGGGTTGCGGGTGAACTGCACGGCGGCGGCATCGGCCAGATACTCGCGCTGGCGCGAGACGGCGGCCTGGATGAGCCGGCCGAAAAAGTAACCGACGTAGCCGATGATCAGGAGCGCGAGGCCGATGGCGAACAGCGCCACCATGCCGCCGCCCTTGTTCTTGCCGCCGCCGCGCCCCTGCAGCATGCGCCCGCGGCCGAGGCCGATGAGCAGGCCGCGCCCGATGAGACCGATGAACAGGATGCCGAAGACGACGGCCGAGAGCTGCACGTTGAGCCGCATGTCGCCGTTGAGGATGTGGCTGAATTCGTGCGCGACGACGCCCTGCAGCTCGTCGCGGGTGAGTTTTTCGAGCCCGCCCTTGGTCACGGCGACCACCGCATCGGAGGTGGTGAGGCCCGCGGCAAAGGCGTTGATGCCGGGTTCATGCTCAAGGATGAACACGGCCGGCACGGGCACACCGGAGGCGATGGCCATCTCCTCGACGACGTTGAGCAAGCGGCGTTCCGCGAGGTCGGTGGTGTCGGGGGCGACGCGCCGGCCGCCGACCATCTCGGCGACCGCCGCACCGCCGCCGCGCATCTGGCTCCACTTGAAAAGCGAAGCCGCACCGACGACCACGACCGTGCCGCCCGCGACCCAGGCGAGAATCACCGGACTCCAGAGACGGACCGGTGCGGTGGGATCGTAATGGATGTCTTCACCGCGGATCTCAAACTGGCCGAAGAGCGCCATGGCCGCGGCGTAACCCGCGAGGATGGTGCCCAGCACCGCCAGGCCGAAAAGGACGATGAGCCGGGACGAGCGCTTCCGGGCGAGGGCCTGGGCTTCGAAGAAGTCCATGTGGAGGGAAGTCTGAAGGACGGATAGGCTGAAACAGGATGCGGTTCGATACAGCCCGGCGGATGTTCAGCCCTTCAGTTTTTCAGCCCTTCAGTCTTTCACGTGAACTTGACCTGCGGGGCGTTGCGCTCGGCGGGGTCCTCGACCTTGAACAACTCGGCGGGGAGGAAACTGAACATGCCGGCGAAAATGTTGTTCGGGAAGGTTTCGCGCTTCGTGTTGTAGGTCATCACGCTGTCGTTGTAGGCCTGCCGTGCGAAGGAGATCTTGTTTTCCGTGGAGGTGAGCTCCTCGGTGAGCTGCTTCATGTTTTGGTTGGCCTTCAGGTCGGGATACTGCTCGGAAACCATCATGAGGCGGGAGAGCACGCCGCCGAGCCCGGCCTCGGCGGTCATGAGGCCCTTGACGGCGTTGCCGTCCGCGGGATTGGCGGCGGCGGCCTGCGAAGCGGCGAGGGCGATGTTGCGGGCCTTGATGACGGCCTCGAGCGTCTCGCGCTCGTGCTTGAGGTAGCCCTTGGCCACCTCGACGAGGTTGGGGATGAGGTCGTAGCGGCGCTTGAGCTGGACGTCGATCTGGGCGAAGGCGTTTTTGAAGCGGTTGCGCAGGGTGACGAGGGTGTTGTAGATACCGACGACCCAGAGAACGAGGACGATGAGGACGGCGAGAACGACGCCGAGGACGATAAGGAGAGCGCTCATGATGGAGGTGGGTTAAGGAAGGCGACGCGCACAGTAGAATGGCGGAACTTCCGTGCGCGAGAAGGAACTGTGTGATATCGCGGTTGATTGTTTCCGGTCGCCGCCGCAAATATCCCCCCGCCGTGCGTTTTTGTCTCCGCATTTTTCTCCCGCTTCTCCCGGCCGTGTGGCTTTGCGCCCAGGAACCGTTGAACGCGCCGGCGCCGCTGGTGACCCTGCCCGGCGCGACGGTGCCGTCCGATGGCGGACAATTGATGGCGCAGACTGCGGCGCGGCGGGCGCAGGAGCTGGGCTTTCCGTCCGTGGCGGCCGCGCTTTACCGGGAAATGCTCGAGCAACCCGGAGCGAATCGCGCCGAATTCACCTTGGCGCTGGTGACCGCCCTGATGGACGCGGGCCGGGTGGAGGAGGCGGCCCAAACGTTGCAGGGTTTCGTGGGTTTGCGCGATGCGGCGTGGCGTTTGCGCGCCGGCCTGATCGCCGCACAGCAGAAGCGGTTCGATGACGCGCGCGCGGCCATCGCCGGCATCACGGCGGAGGAACTGGTCGCCGGCGACCGTGGCTGGTTGTATTTCCTGCAAGGGGTGCTGGCGGATGCGGCGGGCGACCTGAACCGCGCCCGCGGATTCCACGAACAAGCGGAGACCGTCGCCGTCTCGGAAATGGCCCGGGCAAGGTTTATCCTCGCGCGGGAGCAGGCGCGGCTGCGCATGGCGCCGGCGGATGCGAACCTGCTGGAGGAAGCGCGCAAGAACATGGAACGGCTGCAGGGCAGGAAGGCGGGCTACGGCTTTGCCCGCACCTATGCGGTCATGCTCGACTCGATGGGTCGCAAAGGTGACGCGATCGCGGAGCTGCAGCGCCAACTGCTGATGCTCCCGCCCGAGGAGCGCACCGAGGCGGATGATTTTCGGCTCCTGCTCGGCCTGATCGCCGGCGCGGACAGCGGCGCCGGTCGCAACGCCCTCCAAAACCTGCTGGCTTACGGCCACGACCGGAGCAAGCAGCGCATGGCGTTGCAGGCGTTGGCGAGGGTCTCCGACCGCGAGCCGGCGAGGGCGCAGTTTCAGCGCGAGCTCGAATTGCTGCTCGGCCCGGCCGAACCGCATCCGGTGCGCGAGGACTTGCTCCTCGTGCGGGCGCAGTCGGCCCTCGCGTCGAAAAATTACCAGCTGGCGGAGGACGATGCCCGGAAACTGCTGGCTGAGTATCCCGGTTCGCAGCTCAAGGGACACGCCCTCGGCGTGCTCACCACCTCGGCTTGGGAGCAACGCCGCTACCGGAATGCGGCCGACCAAGCGGCGAAGGCCGCGGCAGAGCTGCCCGCCGGCCAAGTGCGGGCCGAGTTGGGGTTGCTCGTCGCGGAGGCGTGGTTCCGGGCCCGTGATTACCGCAGCGCGGCGGATGCCTATGAGCAGGTCCTGCGGGAAATGCCCGCGGGAGTGGCGCCCGGCCGGGTAATGTTTCAGCGGGTGCAGGCGGAGATACAGGCCGGGCAGCTGGATGCCGCGCAGGGCCAACTTGATGCCTTGGGTGGGGAGTCCGCCTTTGATCCGCTGAACCGTTGGCAGGCCGAGTGGAATCTGGCGCGGGCATTGCAGGCGGGAGGCCAAACCGAAGCGGCCTACGCCCGCGTCAACCGCCTGCTGGCCACCGGCCGCGCCGAAACGCTGCCGCCCGATTTGCGGGCCCGGATGGCTTGGCTGCAGGCGCGACTTTCTTTCGAGGCCGGCCAGCCGGAGCAGACCCTGCGACTGACGGAGGCCCTTGCCGTGGGGCTGGCGGATGTGCCCGCCGAGCTGCGCAACGAGATTGCTAGCTCGGGCGCCTTGCTGAAAGCGGAGGCGAGTTTTGCCCTTGGCCGCACCGAGGCTGCGCTCGCCTTGCTCAAAAACCTGCGTGAAGCCCATCCCCGGGCAGATGCCACCGCGTATTCCTACATCGTGGAGGCCGACCATTATGCCGGCCGTGACCAGACGGTGGATGCGCAGCGTCTGCTCACCAAGCTGGCCGATGATTTCCCCGGTAACACCTATGCACCTTTTGCACTTTACCAATCAGCGCTCCTGGCGGAGCGGCGCGGTCAGGACGCCAACCTCGAGGAGGCAAACAAGCTCATCGAAGAGCTGGTGACCAAGTATCCGCAGAGCGATTACGTATTTTATGCGCGGTTGAAGCAGGGCGATCTGTTGCGCAAGCTCAACCAGTTTCCCCAGGCGCAGCAGGTCTATGAGACCTTGGTGAACAATTTCGGCCGGCATCAGGATCTCGTCCTCGCGCAACTGGCCCTGGCCGAGTGCCACAACGCCCAATCCCTGCGCGACGTCAGCCATGCGGAGCGCGCCATCGCGCTTTTCGAGCAACTGCGCGACCGCGTGGATGCGCCGGTGGATGTGCGGGTCGAGGCCGGCTTCAATCTGGGGCACCTGCTCGCCCGTCGCGGGCAACCGGCCCGGGCCGAGGCGGTATGGTGGCGCGATGTCGTTTCGGAGTTTCTGCTTGAGACAGACCGGGCCGACCAACTCGGGGCCAAGGGCCGCTACTGGATGGCCCGCACACTGCTGGAGCTGGGCGGGCTTTACGAACAGCAGGCCAAGCTGGAACAGGCGCAGCAAGCCTGGCGGCTGATCCTCAAGACCGGGCTGCCCGGAGAAAATCTCGTTCGCCAGCGTCTGGCGCGCTTCAATCCCAACGAATCCAAACCCTGAGGCCATCCGGATAATTTTCCGCCGCCGTTGCGCCACCTTCTGATCCCGTTACGCCCAACACCATCCGTCCATGTCCGTCCTTGATTTCAATCTTTTCGCCCGCGGCGGCCCCATGATGTGGGTGCTTCTGGTCATGGGGCTGATGACCCTCATGCTCTGCATCGAGCGTGCGCTCTACCTGCACCGCGGGCAGATCCGCTCCACGGAGTTTATCAACGGTATCAAAAACATCCTGTCGAAGCGCCGGCTGGTCGAGGCTCTGACCGTCTGCGAAGAGACGCCCGGCCCGGTGGCGGCGGTGGTCAAAGCCGCGTTGCTGCATGCCGAGGACGAGCCGGACAAGATGCGTTTCCACGTGCAGGAGGCCGCGGTGGTCGAGCTGCCTGCCTTGGAGCGGCGGCTGGGCTCAATCGCGGCCATCGCGCAGGTCGCCCCGCTGGTGGGGCTGCTGGGCACGATCCTCGGCATGGTCACGACGTTTCTGGCGTTTGAGCGGGACTATGCGACCGCCAGCGCGTTGTCGGCCGGGATGTGGCAGGCCCTGCTCAGCACGGCTGGCAGCCTGATGCTGGCGATCCCGGCACACTTGGCGCATCATTTTCTCAGCGGCCGGGTGCGGGCGATCGTGCGGGATGTGGAATGGTCCGCCAATGAGATCATGAAGTATCTGGCGACTGAATACCGGTCGGCCGGCGGGCAGGACGGCCCGGCGACCGACAAAAGCACCTGAGCCATGATCACCCGCCCGCTTGATCTGACCTCCCGGCTGCAGCCGGCACCGCGCAACCTGGACTTCCTGTTCTTCGTGAACGGCGGGCTGATCGTGCTGTTCTTCCTGCTCTTCGGCTCCCGGTTTGTGCTGGCGCCGGGCTTGGGCGTGGATTTCGCCGTCCCCGAGATGCCCGGGGCCACGGCGGGCGCTGTCCGCACCACACATGTGATCAGCGTCATCCGCCCCGGGCTGATTTTTGTGGACGATGGTGCGATCAATTTTGAGCAGCTCCGGGGCTGGTTGAAAACGCAGGCGGCACAGACCCGGCAGCCATCATTGTTGGTCCGAGCCAATTCAAACAGCGTCCCGGTTACGACGCTGACTGATATCTCCAGTGCGGCTTTTCAGGCCGGATTCACCCGGGTGGTGGTGGGTGCGCAAGAACCGGCCCGGCCTTCGCAATGAAACTTCCGCGTAGATTTCTAAACAACGAACAGAGAGTTGTTTGGATAGGCCTCGTTGGCGCCTCGCTCTCGATCGCGGTGGCGTTTCTATGGGTGCAGCCTTCACGGGAAGATGTGCAAGTAATTGAGCCTGTTGCGACAAGCGAAGTAAAAAGCACCGTGCCGGGAGGCTCGGTTGAGCTGACCCAACTCGATGGGATAGGGGCTGACGTGGTGTTGCGGGAAGAGGCAGCCCTATATGATCCGACACCCATGTTTTTACCCACGGAGTGGAACTCGTCTCAAAACGCGTTGCCGGCCAGTTTGATACGCAATCCCGGGCGCAGCTTCGAAAACTACCCGGCCAAGCTGAACTATCAGGAGGCGGGGTTAGCTTTGAGTATACCGGTGGAAGTGCCGCTGGGCAGCCCGGTGGAGGTGTTGGCGGCGTCGGAGCTGGAACTGCCGTTCATGGGATTGGGCAGGAAGGAGTGGGATGGATCGAGGCTTGAGCAACGCACCGCGTTCATCGAGGTGGCAAATGCCAAGGACGGCGGTGTGGTTTTGACCAAGACAATGGATGAAGCCGCGGTCCCCGGCTCGGTCTGGGCGCCGATGGAGTTTTTACTCGCGGTGGACGCCGCCGGGCTCATTGGCGTGCCGGTGATCACGCGGCGCTCGGGCGTTGAGCAGGTGGATCGTTTTTTTCAGGTTTACTTGGCCAAAAGCCTGCGACTGGGTGAGCGGTTGCCGCCCGGCGGATACCGAATTGTCGTGGGTCCGTAGAAATTATTGGCGAATCGCCAAGTTTGCAGTTGACGGGCAAAATCGCGCCATTCACTTTCTGCCCTCTTTCGCGTTTTTTGGCACTCCCTTGGTCTGCCCAGATAGCTCAGTTGGCAGAGCACGTCCTTGGTAAGGACGAGGTCGCCGGTTCAAATCCGGTTCTGGGCTCCAGTGCCAAAAAACCACGTCGGATGGCTTCTAAGACGTTAAACCAGAGGTCACTTTTAAATCCCAACATCAACGTCTAAACACATGGCTAAAGGCACATTCGAACGCAAGAAACCGCACGTCAACGTCGGCACTATCGGCCACGTCGACCACGGTAAAACCACCACGACGACCGCCATCCTCGCCGTCCAGGCGCGGAAGGGCCTCGCCGAGGTCAAGTCCTACGCGGACATCGCGAAGGGCGGCACCGTTCGTGACGCCTCCAAGATCGTGACCATCTCGGTCGCGCACGTGGAATACGAGTCCGACAAGCGCCACTATGCGCACGTTGACTGCCCCGGCCACGCCGACTTCGTGAAGAACATGATCACCGGCGCCGCCCAGATGGACGGCGCGATTTTGGTGGTTTCCGCGGCTGACGGCCCGATGCCCCAGACCCGCGAGCACATCCTCCTCGCCCGCCAGGTCGGCGTGCCGAAGATCGTGGTGTTCCTCAACAAGGTCGACCTCATCGATGATCCCGAGCTGCTCGACCTCGTGGAAATGGAAATCCGCGAGCTGCTCTCCAAGTATCAGTTCGATGGTGACAACGCCACGATCGTCCGTGGTTCCGCCACCGCCGCTCTTGAAGGCAAGCCCGAGGGCGAAGCCGCCATCGGCGCGCTCATGGAAGCCATCGACAAGGATATTCCCGAGCCGCAGCGCGAGATGGACAAGCCCTTCCTGATGTCCGTCGAAGACGTGTTCTCCATCACCGGCCGCGGCACCGTCGCCACCGGCCGTATCGAACGCGGCGTCGTCAAGGTCAACGACACCGTCGAAATCGTCGGTCTCCGCGACACCACGACCTCCGTCGTGACCGGCATTGAGATGTTCCGCAAGCTGCTCGACTCCGGTCAGGCTGGCGACAACGTCGGTATCCTCCTCCGCGGCATTGAAAAGGACGGTATCGAGCGCGGCCAAGTGCTTGCGGCGCCGAAGTCCATCACCCCGCACAAGAAGGCCAACGCCGAAATCTACTGTCTCTCCAAGGAAGAGGGCGGCCGCCACACCCCGTTCTTCAACGGCTACCGGCCCCAGTTTTACTTCCGGACCACGGACGTGACCGGAATCGTCAACTTGGCCAAGGGCGTCGAGATGATCATGCCGGGTGACAACACCACGGTCGAGATCGACCTCATCGTTCCGATCGCGATGGAGAAGACCCAGAAGTTCGCCATCCGCGAGGGTGGTCGCACCATCGGTGCGGGTCGCATCACCGAGATCATCGAGTAAGACCGTCCGATCAACCGTTTAACCCGACCCGCCGAGGCTTCGATTCCGGAGCCTCGGCTGTGTCGTCTAAGCAACCATTCCACACAGGCGTGTAGCTCAATTGGTAGAGTAGCGGTCTCCAAAACCGTTGGTTGGGGGTTCGATTCCCTCCGCGCCTGCCAAATTCCAGTTTCATGAAAAATCCTTTCCGCACGACCCGCATTTTCTTCGGAGAAATGTTCGGTGAGCTCCAAAAGGCCACCTGGCCGACCCGCACCGAGCTGCGTGACTCCACCATCGTGGTGCTCGTGGCGGCGGTGATCCTCGGTGCGTTCACCAGCATCAGCGATTTTTCCCTCTACCAGTTCGTGGACTTGTTCACGCGCCTGGTCAGCTAAGCCGCCCCATGTCCACCCAAACGACCGCTCCCGCCAGCGCCCAGTGGTTCGCCCTGCACACCCTTTCGGGGCAGGAGAACAAGGTGAAGGCCTACATTGAGAAGTTCAAGAAGGTCGAGGAGCTCGACGATCACATCTTCGAGGTGCTGCTGCCCACCGAGGTCGTTTCCGAGGTCAAGAACGGCAAAAAGAGCACCAAGGTGCGGAAGCTCTATCCCGGCTACGTCTTCATCCAGATGTGCCTCTACGGGGAGGACCGCAAGGTCATCAACAAGCCTTGGTATTTCGTCAAGGAAGTGGCCGGCGTGATTGGCTTCGTCGGCGGCGATGCCCCGGCGGCCCTGCGCCAGACCGAGATTGATGAGATTCGCGCCCGCATCGAGGCCGCCAACGGCAAGGAAGTGCCGAAGGTGCAATACGCCGTGGGCGAAGAGGTGAAGATTACCGACGGTGCCTTCACCAACCTGACCGGCCGGATCGACGAGATCGATCCCGACCGCGGCAAGCTCAAGATTTCCGTCTCCATTTTCGGCCGGTTCACCCCGGTCGAGCTCGAATACTGGCAGGTGCAACGCATCACCGAGTGATGCGCCGCCCTCTTTGCAACCGCCGACGTTCGTCCAACCGCAACTAAACACCCGCCACCACCACTCACATGGCCAAGAAGATCCAAGGTTACATCCGCCTCCAACTGCCGGCCGGCGCCGCCAATCCCGCGCCCCCGGTCGGTCCCGCGCTCGGCGCGCAAGGCGTCAACATCATGGCGTTCTGCAAAGATTTTAACGCCAGAACAAAAGACCAGAACGGCATGATCCTGCCGGTCGTCATCACCGTTTACACCGACAAGAGCTTCACCTTCATCCTCAAGTCCCCGCCGGCGTCGGTCCTCCTGAAAAAGGCGGCCAACATCGCCTCCGGTTCCGCCAAGCCCAACCAGGACAAGGTCGGCAAGGTCACCACCAAGCAGCTCGCTGAGATCTGGAAGATCAAGAAGGCCGACATGAACGCCAATGACGAGGCGGCCGGCATCAAGATCATCGCCGGCACCGCCCGCAACATGGGCATCGAGGTCGTCGACTGATTTTTTCCGCAACCAAAACGCTCACCGCGGGAGTCCCACCGGACGTTCGCACCGCAAGGAGTAAAACATGCCAAAAACGCACAGCAAACGCTACACCAGCGCCCTCAAGGTCGCTGATCTCACCAAAGAATATCCGCTGCCCGAGGCCGTGGATGTCCTCTCCAAATTCCCCAAGGCGAAGTTCGACGAGACCGTCGAGCTGTCTATCCGCCTTGGCGTGGACGCCACCTCCGGTGAACAGAATGTCCGCGGCACCACGCCCCTGCCGAATGGCTCGGGCAAGAAGGTTCGCGTTATTGTCTTCACCGACAACGCCGAGGCGGCCCTCGCCGCCGGTGCGGATCATGCCGGTCTCCAGGACCTCATGGCCAAGATCAACGAAGGCTGGCTCGATTTCGACGTCGCCATCGCGACGACCGAGGCGATGAAGCAAGTGCGCACCCTCGCCCGCGTCCTCGGCCCCAAGGGCCTCATGCCCAACCCGAAGAGCGGCACCGTGACCGACGACATCGTCGCCGGCATCAAGGCCGTGAAGGCCGGCCGCGTGGAGTTCAAGATGGACAAGACCGCCAACCTCGGCGTCGGCGTGGGCAAGCGCTCCTTCACCCCGGCGCAGATCTTGGAAAACGTCCAGGCGGTCATCGAGGCCGTGGGCAAATCCAAGCCGGCGAGCTTCAAGGGCAGCCAGTTCATCAAGAGCATCACCATTTCCTCCAGCATGAGCCCCGCCGTCCGCATCGCGGGCAGCGAGTTCTCCAAATTCTAAGGAGCCCGACCATGAGAGCCGAAAAACAATACCTGATTTCCGAGGTCGAGACGCACCTGAAGAAGTCCGACTACGTCATCCTCGCCAACTTCACCAAGGTCACCGTGGCCGAGGTTGCCGAACTGCGCCAGAAGCTCGCCGCCGAGAAGGCCGAGTTTCACGTGGTGAAGAACAGCTCGCTGCGGGTCGCCGCCAAGGCGCTCGGCCTGCCGGAGTTTGACGCATCGCTCGCCGGTCCCACCGCCATCGTGGTGGGTGGCACGAACTCCGCCGGCGTGGCCAAGATCCTGAAGAAGTTCTTCCAGGAAAAGCAGAAACTGGAGGTCAAGGTTGGCGTGATGGAGAAGAAGCTCATCACCGCCGCTGACCTCTCGCAGATCGCCGACCTGCCTTCGTTCGAAGCCTTGCGCGCTCAGCTGCTCGGCCTCTTCACGCAAAACGCCGCGGCCTTCGTCCGCGTGCTCGACGCCAAGGTCAAGAAGGAGCAGCCCGCTGCTCCGGCCGCCTAATCTGTCCAACCCAACCCATCACCAACTTTTCCGGTGCAAGCCGGGGAACAAAAACCTCCAATGAGGCCGGCTAGGGGATACGTCCCTTAAACGTGTTTCACCTCCCGAAACCGCTAGCCGCCCAAGGAAAGTCAACATGAGCAACATCACCAAAGACCAAGTCATCGAGTGGCTGTCCGGCCAGTCGGTTCTCGAACTCGCGGCCCTCGTCAAGGACCTCGAAGGCAAGTGGGGCGTTTCCGCCGCCGCTGCCGTCGCCGCCGCGCCCGCAGGCGGTGCCGCCGCCGCTGCTGCGCCCGCCGAGGAAAAGACCGAGTTCAACGTCGTCCTCACCGACGCCGGCGCGAACAAGATCGGCGTCATCAAGGAAGTCCGCGCCATCACCGGCCTGGGCCTCAAGGAAGCCAAGGATCTCGTCGAAGGCGCGCCGAAGCCCGTCAAGGAAGGCGCTTCCAAGGCCGATGCCGAGGAAATCAAGAAGAAGCTCGAGGCCGCCGGCGCCAAGGTCGAACTCAAGTAAGCGCTTGGCGATTCTCTTCGCAGATTCTCCGAAAACTTCGGGACAGGCCGTGTTTCCGCGCGGCCTGTCCTTTGCCTTTTCTTTTTTCGTCAATAATTCCGCATTTCGCACCGCTCCCTGAGCGCGTGCCACCGTCTTTTTCAGCATTCATCAACCGGGAACACCATGGCCGACCGCACTCATTCCGAACGCATCAACTTCGGCAAACTCCGTGAAGTCATCCAGCCGCCCAACCTGATCGAGATCCAGATCACTTCGTATCTGGATTTCCTGCAGAAGGGCGTGCCGGAGAAGCAGCGCAAGCCCCAGGGCCTTGAGGCGGTCTTCAAGGAGGTGTTCCCCATCGAGTCCTACGATGGCCGCCTGACCCTCGAATACGTGTCCTACACGCTCGGCGATCCCAAGAACGCCGAGATTGAATGCCTGCGCGACGGCATCACCTACTCGGTGCCGCTCTACGTGAAGCTCCGCCTCCGCGAGGAAGATTTCATCAAGGACGAGGAGATCTACATGGGTGAGATCCCCATGGTGACCGAGCGCGGCTCCTTCATCATCAACGGCGCCGAGCGCGTCGTCGTCTCCCAGCTCCACCGCTCGCCCGGCATCGCCTTCGAGGTCACGCCGCACCCGAACGGCAAGCTGCTGCACTCCTTCCGCATCATTCCCGACCGCGGCACCTGGCTTGAGGTCCAGTTCGACAACAACGACCTCCTCTACGTCTATCTAGATCGCCGCCGCCGCCGCCGGAAGTTCCTCATCACGACCCTGCTCCGCGCGGTCGGCTATTCCAGCGACATCGACCTGCTCAACCTGTTCTACGAGATCAAGGACCTGAAGGTTTCGAAGGCCCTCGACCTTGAGAACGTCTCCTCGCTCGTCCTCGTCGAGGACGCGATCGACGCCCAGAAGGGCGTCGTGCTCGCGCGCGCCTTCGAGCCGCTGACCAAGCAGATCGTCCGCACCTTCGAAAAACACGACATCGCCACCATTCGCGTCATTGACACGGCGGTGGACGAGGGCGCGCTCATCCGCGCACTCAAGAAGGACCCGACCCGCAACGAAGAGGAAGCGCTCAAGGAAATCTACAAGCGACTCCGTCCGGGTGAACCCCCGACCACGGCCAACGCCAAGGCCCTGCTCAAGCGTCTCTTCTTCGACCCGAAACGCTACGACCTCGGCCGCGTCGGCCGTTACAAGGTCAACCAGAAGCTCGGGCTCAAGGCCGACATCGAGCAGCGCATCATCGAAAGCGCCGACATCGTTGCCGCCACGAAATATCTCGTCCGCCTCAAGAAGGGTGAGGGCGTGGTGGATGACATCGATCACCTCGGCTCCCGCCGCGTCCGCACCGTCGGCGAACTCCTCGCCAACCAGTGCCGCGTCGGTCTCAGCCGCACGGAGCGCCTCGTCCGCGAGCGCATGACGATGTATGACCAGAGCGTCGACTCGATCACGCCCCAGAAGCTGATCAACCCGAAGGCCCTCACGACGGTCATCCGCGATTTCTTCGCGCGCAGCCAGTTGTCGCAGTTCATGGACCAGATCAACCCGCTCGCCGAGGTCACGCACAAGCGCCGCCTCTCCGCGCTCGGGCCGGGTGGTCTCAACCGCGAGCGCGCCGGCTTCGAGGTGCGCGACGTGCATCCCTCGCACTACGGCCGCATCTGCCCGATCGAGACGCCCGAAGGTCCGAACATCGGCCTCATCAACTCGCTCTCGACCTACGCCCGCGTCAACGAATTCGGCTTCATCGAGACGCCGTATCGCCTGGCCAAGGACGGCCGCGTTTCCGACAAGATTGAATACCTCACCGCCGACCAGGAAGAGGGCAAGGTCATCGCCCAGGCCAACGCCGAGATCGATGACAAGGGCCACTTCGTCGGCAAGGTCACCGTCCGTCAGGACGGTAACTTCCTCGAAGTTCCCGCCGGCGAGGTGGATCTCATGGACGTCTCGCCCAAGCAGGTCATCTCCATCGCCGCCGGCATGATTCCGTTCCTTGAGCACGACGACGCCAACCGCGCGCTCATGGGTGCGAACATGCAACGCCAAGGCGTGCCCCTCCTCCAGACCGAGGCACCATTCGTCGGCACCGGCATCGAGGAACGCGTCGCCCGCGACTCCAAGATCGTGGTTGTGGCGGAGGAAGCCGGCGTGGTTGCGTCCGTCGATGCCAAGCGCATCGTCATCACCAAGGACGGCGACCTGCCGCGTAACCTGAAGAACGACCCCAAGAACGGCGTGCACGTTTACGAGCTGCGCAAGTTCATGCGTTCAAACGCCGGCACCAACTTCAACCAGAAGCCCATCGTGCGTCACGGTCAGAAGATCAAGGCCGGCCAGATCATCGCCGACGGTCCCTCGACCGATCGCGGCGAGATGGCGCTTGGCCGCAACGTGCTCGTCGCGTTCATGCCTTGGAATGGCTACAACTTCGAGGACGCGATCCTCATCTCCGAGAAGGTTCTCCGCGAGGACATCTTCACCTCGATCCACATCCAGGAATTTGAGGTCACCGCCCGTGACACCAAGCTCGGGCCAGAAGAAATCACCCGTGACATTCCGAATGTCGGCGAAGAGGCCCTCAAGAACCTCGACCACAACGGCGTCATCCGCATCGGCGCCGAGGTGAAGCCTGGTGACATCCTCGTCGGCAAGATCACGCCCAAGTCCGAGACCGAACTCGCGCCCGAGGAAAAGCTCCTCCGCGCCATCTTCGGTGAAAAAGCGGCCGACGTGAAGGACACCTCGCTGGTCGTCCCGTCCGGTGCCGCCGGCATCATCATGGACGTGAAGGTCTCGTCGCGGATCGACAACCAGGTCGAGAAACTCTCGCCCTCGGACCGCCGCCGCCAGATCAAGCAGATCCAGGAAGAATACAAGACGCAGATGGACAAGCTCCGCGAGGGGCTGACCGAGGCGCTCTCCAACATCCTCCTCGGCGAAAAGATCCCGCTCGACGTGATCAACGGCGAGTCCGGCGAAATCATCATCCCGGCCAATCGCAAGATCACGAAGACGCTGCTGCGCAAGCTCGCGGCGGTCTCCAAGCACGTCCAGATCGATCCGTCCCCGGTTCGTATCAAGATCATGGAGATCATCGGCAGCTACCAGACCAAGTTCGACGAGCTCGAGAGCGATCGCGAACGCAAGGTCGGCGCGGTCGAGGCAGGCGAGGGTGACGGCACCGGCGCCATCAAGCAGGTCAAAGTTTACATCGCCACGAAGCAAAAGCTCGAGGTCGGTGACAAGATGGCCGGTCGTCACGGCAACAAGGGCGTGGTCGCCAAGATCGTGCCCGAGGAAGACATGCCCTTCCTCCCCGACGGCACGCCTGTCGAAATCTGTCTCAACCCCCTCGGCGTGCCTTCGCGCATGAACGTGGGTCAGGTGCTCGAAACGCACCTTGGTTGGGCCTGCAAAAAGCTCGGCATCAAGGTGGCGACGCCCGTCTTCGACGGCATTCCGGAAAAGAAAGTCCGCGAATACCTCAAGGACGCGAAGCTGCCCTCCTCGGGCAAGAGCCCGCTCCTCGACGGTCGCACCGGCGAGAGAATCGACCAAGAAGTCGTTGTCGGCTATATCTACATGATGAAGCTGAACCACCTTGTGTCGCACAAGATCCACGCTCGTGCGGTCGGTCCCTATTCTCTCGTCACCCAGCAGCCGCTGGGCGGCAAGGCGCAATACGGCGGTCAGCGCTTCGGCGAAATGGAAGTGTGGGCGCTCGAGGCCTACGGCGCAGCGCACACGCTCCAGGAACTCCTCACCGTCAAGTCCGACGACGTGCAGGGCCGCACCAAGATCTACGAGTCGCTCGTCAAGGGCGACAACACGCTGCAGGCCGGCACGCCCGAGTCGTTCAACGTGCTGATCAAGGAAATCCAATCCCTCGGCTTGGACATCAAGCTCAACAAACGCGACGCCCTGGGCTTCGGCTCCTGACGCGCACCAGCATCCTTTAACAACAATCAGGGAAAGCACACATGAGCATCCAACCCTCTGAAACCGCCGGTTCCGCCGTTCGTGAAGAAACGCGCAACGCCATGGGCGATGTGGAAAATGCGTTCGATTGCGTCTCCATCACCGTCGCCTCGCCCGACACCATCCGCAAGTGGTCCAAGGGCGAGGTCAAGAACCCCGAGACCATCAATTACCGCACCTTCAAACCCGAGCCGGGCGGCCTCTTCTGCCAGAAGATCTTCGGCCCGGTGCGCGACTACGAGTGCGCCTGCGGCAAATACAAGCGCATCAAATACAAGGACGTCATCTGCGACCGCTGCGGCGTCGAAGTGACCATCGCCCGCGTGCGGCGTGAGCGCATGGGCCACATCGAGCTGGCCGTGCCGGTCTCGCACATCTGGTTCCTCAAGAGCATGCCGAGCCGTCTCGGCCTCCTGCTCGACATGACGGCGCGTTCGCTGGAGCGCGTCATCTATTACGAGAACTACATGGTGATCGATCCGGGTAAGACCCCGCTCGAGCCGCACCAACTGCTCACCGACACCGAATACCGCCAGGCGCTCGACGAATACGGCGACGATTCCTTTGTCGCCAAGATGGGGGCCGAGGCCGTGCGCGATGCGCTCTCGCGCACCGACATGGAGGCGACCGTGGCCGAGCTGCACGAGCAGATGCGCGCCACCAAGTCCAAGCAGATCAAAAAGAAGCTCTCGAAGCGTCTCAAGGTCATCCAGGGCTTCATTCATTCCAAGAGCCGTCCCGAGTGGATGGTGCTCGAAGTTCTGCCCGTCATCCCGCCGGACCTGCGCCCGCTCGTCCCGCTCGAAGGCGGCCGCTTCGCGACCTCCGATCTCAACGACCTCTACCGCCGCGTCATCAACCGCAACAACCGTTTGCGGAACCTGATGCAGTTGAAGACGCCCGACGTCATCATTCACAACGAAAAGCGCATGCTGCAGGAAGCGGTCGATGCGCTCTTCGACAACGGCCGCCATGGCCGTCCCGTCACCGGCGCGGGCAATCGTCCGCTGAAGTCGCTCTCCGACATGCTCAAGGGCAAGCAGGGCCGCTTCCGCCAGAACTTGCTCGGCAAACGCGTCGACTACTCCGGTCGCTCCGTCATCGTCATCGGTCCCGAACTCAAGCTCAACCAGTGTGGCCTGCCCAAGAAGATGGCGCTCGTGCTTTTCGAGCCGTTCATCATCCGCCGGCTGAAGGAACTCGGTTTCGTGCACACCGTCCGCGGTGCCCGCAAGATGATCGAGAAGAAGTCCCCGGAAGTCTGGGATATCCTCGAGGAGGTCACCAAGGGCCACCCGGTGCTGCTCAACCGCGCGCCGACGCTTCACCGCCTCTCGATCCAGGCCTTTGAGCCCGTCCTTATCGAGGGCGAGGCCATCCGCATCCACCCACTCGTTTGCACCGCTTACAACGCGGACTTCGACGGCGACCAGATGGCCGTCCACGTGCCGCTTTCCCTTGAGGCGATCATGGAGTGCAAACTCCTCATGATGGCGACGAACAACATCTTCTCGCCTTCCTCCGGCAAGCCGATCCTCACGCCCTCGCAGGACATCGTGCTGGGCGCCTACTACCTCACCATCGAGCCGCGCAAAAAGCCGGCGAAGAACGAGCGCGTGCCGCTGCTCAGCGGCCTGCAGGAAGTGCTCTACGTGAAGGCCGACAGCGCCCTCAAGATGCACGACTGGGTCGATATCCCGAACCCCGATTTCGGTCGTGAGACCATCTTCGGCAACAAGGACCGCCGCGTTCTGCGTTCGACCGTGGGCCGGGTGATCTTCAACCAGATCTGGCCGGCGGACCTCGGTTTCGTGAATTTCCCCGTGCCGAAGGGCAAGCTGGGCGACCTCATCCTCAACACCTACAAGGTTGCGGGCGAGTCCGTCACGGTTGAAACCCTCGACAAGCTCAAGGAACTCGGTTTCCAAACCGCGTTCCAGGCCGGCATCTCGATCGGCATCGACGACATGATCATCCCCGAGTCCAAGAAGGAAATCGTCTCCGAGACCCGGAAGAAGATTTCCGAAGTGGAGGCCCAGTTCAACAAGGGCATCATCACCGAGGGCGAGCGGAAGAACAAGATCATCGACTTGTGGACCGGCACGACCGACAAGATCGCGAAGGAGGTCTTCGCCAAGCTGGAGTCCAATGAAGGCAAGACCGAGGTAAACCCGGTTTACATCATGATGGATTCCGGCGCGCGCGGCAACAAGCAGCAGGTGCGCCAGCTTTGCGGCACCCGCGGCCTCATGGCCAAGCCTTCCGGCGAGATCATCGAGCGTCCCATCCTGTCCTCGTTCCGCGAGGGCCTCACGGTGCTCGAATACTTCATCTCGACGCACGGCGCCCGCAAGGGTCTCGCCGACACCGCCCTCAAGACCGCTGACGCCGGCTACCTCACCCGCAAGCTTTGCGATGTGGCGATGGACGTCATCATCTCCGAGGACGACTGCGGTGCGCGCGACGGCGTTTGGAAAAAGGCCATCTTCGAAGGCGACGATGAAATCGTCGGCCTGCGCGAGCGCATCATCGGCCGCTTCTCGAGCGACGATGTGCACAATCCCATCAATCCTACCGAGGTCTTGGTGGCTTCCGGCGAATTGATCACGGAAGAGCTGGCCGCCAAGATCGAGGACGTCGGCATCGAGCGGGTGAAGGTCATGTCGCCTTTGACCTCCCTCAGCCCGACCGGTATCGACGCCAAAAGCTACGGCATCAATCCCGCGACCAACAAGGTCGCGAAGATCGGCGACTCCGTTGGTATCATCGCGGCCCAGTCGATCGGCGAGCCCGGCACCCAGCTCACCATGCGCACCTTCCACATCGGTGGTGTTGCCTCCGGCGGCTTCAAGACGCCGGAGATTCGCGTGCGCGCGAGCGGCACCGTCAAGTATCGCGGCCTCCGCCTCGTCGAGACGGCCGAAGGTGCGGCCATCGTGCTGAACAAGACCGGCTCCATCCAAATCTTCGACGCCGAGGACAAAGAACTCGAGTCCTACAACATCGTGGTCGGCTCCTTCCTGCACGTCGCCGACGGCGCCAAGATTGAAAAGGGCGCTGTGCTCGCGCAGTGGGATCCTTACAACATTCCCGTGCTCTCCGAAAAGGGCGGCACGCTGGTGTTCAAGGACATGATCCCCGGCGTTACGGTGAAGCGCGAGCTGGACGAATCGTCCGGCCGTATCGCCACCGTGGTGATTGAGCACAAGGAAGACCTCAATCCGCAGATCGAGGTGCGCGACGCCAAAAACAAGCCGCTCGCCGCCTACGCGATTCCGGTCGGTGCGCAGATCGCCGTCAACGAAGGCGACATCATCCAGCCCGGCGCCTTGCTGGCCAAGACGCCGCGTCAAGCCTCCAAGACCAAGGACATCACCGGCGGTCTCCCGCGTGTCGCCGAGCTCTTTGAAGCTCGTCGTCCCAAGGATGCCGCGGAAATGTCCCGCATCGACGGCATTGTGTCCTTCGAGGGCACGGTTCGCGGCAAGCGCAAGCTGGTTGTGAAGAACGATGAGACCGCGCAGGAGGAGGAGCACCTCATTCCCACCGGCAAGCACATTATCGTGCAGCCGGGCGACGTGGTGCACAAGGGCCAGCATCTCACGGAAGGCGCCGCCGATCCGCATGAGATCCTGGAAATCCTCGGGCCGTCCGCGCTCTACGACTTCCTGATTTCCCAGGTGCAGGAAGTTTATCGTCTCCAAGGCGTGACCATCAACGACAAGCACATCGAGATCATCATCCGCCAGATGCTGCGGAAGGTTCGCATCACCGATCCCGGTGACAGCGAGTTCTTCTGGGGCGAGCAGGTTGATCGCTCGGCGTTCCTCATTGAAAACAAGCGCCTGGATTCCGCCGGTGGCAAACCCGCCGAAGCCGAGCCGATCCTGCTGGGCATCACGAAGGCTTCCTTGGAGACCGAGAGTTTCATCTCGGCGGCATCCTTCCAGGAAACCACGCGTGTGCTCACCGACGCCTCGACCCTCGGCAAAGTGGACTCCCTCAAGGGTTTCAAGGAAAACGTAATCATGGGTCACCTGATTCCGGCTGGCACGGGCCTCCCGAAATACAAGCAACTCAAAGTCACGTTGCCGTTTGGTGCCGAGCTTCCCGTGGAAGAAGCAGCAGCAACTGAAGCCAGTTAAAGCTGGTTTCAACCAATCATAACAAGAAGCCGCGGATGAAAATCCGCGGCTTCTTTTATCAATGATCTGCCGGTGCCTGCGAGTCATGGGCAAAGCGGCAAAGCCAGTAAAGCCGGCCGCAATACCTGCGGCTTAAGGCAGGGGCTATCAGTGGGCATCAGCTCGGATACCTCCACCCGGAACCGCCAATGACAACAATCTTAGGGTAGGGGAGCAGTTCGTGCTTGAATTCGCGCTGCTGACGGCGGATTTTGACCGGCTCTCACTTTTACCAGCGCGTTTTCAGCCTGCCTGAAGAACGCTTTTTCATTCGCGAGCCGGGGCCAAATCCCGGGTTTCGCGAGAACTCATACTTTTCGCCAAAAAGTTCTTGCCCAGCTTTTGGCGAAGGGTAGCTTTTTCCTCTTTTCCCTAATTCTCACTCTTAAATCTGTATGCCGACCATCAATCAACTCGTGCGCAAAGGCCGCCGCAAGGTTGTCACCAAGTCGAAGTCTCCGGCTTTGGATGCCAATCCTTTCCGTCGTGGCGTGTGCGTGCAGGTAATGACCCGCACCCCCAAGAAACCGAATTCTGCGATCCGCAAGGTCGCCAAGGTGCGGCTTACCAACGGCAACGAAGTCATCTCCTACATTCCTGACGAGGGGCACAACCTCCAGGAGCACTCCATCGTGCTGGTGCGCGGTGGCCGCGTGAAGGATCTCCCCGGCGTTCGCTACCACATCGTGCGTGGCACCCTCGACGCCACTGGCGTTGAGAAACGCCGTCGCAGTCGCTCCAAATATGGCGTCAAACGCCCGAAGGCCGCCAAGTAAACGTTCTTTCAACCCGATTTTAAGTCATGTCACGCCGTCACAGAGCCACCAAGCGCCAAGCCGATCCCGATATCCGCTACAACAGCCCCCTCGTGGCGCACTTGGTCAATGTCATCATGAAGAGCGGCAAGAAGAATCTTGCCCAACGCATCGTTTACGGCGCGTTCGAGAAAGTCTCCGAGAAGCTCGACAAGGGCAATCCGGTGGACCTGCTCCTCGGCGCCTTGGAAAACGCCCGGCCCCGGCTCGAAGTGAAGAGCCGCCGCGTCGGTGGTGCCACCTATCAGGTTCCGGTGGAGATTTCCTTTGAGCGGCAGGAGTCGCTTGCGTTGCGCTGGATCGTGACGGCCGCCGGCAGCCGCAAAGGCGTGCCGATGAAGGACGCGCTCGCGGCCGAAATCATCGATGCTTACAACAACACGGGCAGTGTCGTGAAAAAGAAGGAAGACACCCACAAGATGGCGCAGGCTAACCGCGCTTTCGCTCACCTCCGCTGGTAAGGCCGCCCATGTCCGTCGCTGTTCCCAATATCACCATCGTCACCGAGAAATCGAAGGTTTCTTCGGTCAACGCCAAAGCCCGTCCGTTCCCGCTCGAATGGACTCGCAACATCGGCATTGCCGCGCACATTGACGCCGGCAAAACCACCACCAGCGAGCGCATCCTTTTCTACTCGGGCAGCGTCCACAAAATGGGCGAAGTGCACGAAGGCACAGCGGTCACCGACTGGATGGAGCAGGAGCGCGAGCGCGGCATCACCATTACTGCCGCCGCCATCTCCTGCGCGTGGAATGCATCTTGCGGCCCGTGGAAGGGTATCAAGCAGCGCATCAACATCATCGACACCCCGGGGCACGTGGACTTCACCGCCGAGGTCGAGCGCTCCATGCGGGTGCTCGACGGCGCGGTTGCGGTCTTCTGTGCGGTTGCGGGTGTCCAGCCCCAGTCCGAGACGGTCTGGCGCCAAGCCAACAAGTATGGCGTGCCGCGCATCGCCTTCATCAACAAGATGGACCGCACCGGCGCCGATTTCTTCCGCGCCATCGACGAGATGCGCGCCAAGCTGGGCGCCAATGCCCACGCCCTGTTTCTGCCCATCGGCAAGGAAGAGAACTTCACCGGTCTGGTGGATCTGGTGCAGAACTGCGCTTATATCTTTGAGGATCCGGCCAATATGGACCTCGACCCGACCCGGCATCCGATCCCGGCGGAGCTCGCGGCGGATGCCAAAAAATATCGCGAGAAACTGATCGAGGCGGCGTCTGATTTTGACGATGTCTTGGCTGAAAAATATCTCGGCGGTGAGGAAATCTCATCGGACGAACTTCTGGTGGCGGTGCGCAAGGCGACCGTTTCCATGAAGTTTACCGGCGTCATCCCCGGTTCCGCTTTCAAGAAAAAGGGCGTCCAGCGTCTGCTCGATTGCGTCGTCAACTACCTCCCCAGCCCGATCGACGTTCCGCCTATGGTCGGGCAGGACAGCGACGGCAAGGAAGTTTCCGTGCTTGTGGACGACAACGCCAAGCTCGCGGGTCTGGCCTTCAAGCTTTGGACCGATCCGTTCGTCGGCAAACTGGTTTTCTACCGGGTTTACACCGGCACCCTGCAAAAGGGCACCTCGCTCTACAATCCCCGCACCCGCCGCTCCGAGCGCGTCAGCCGTTTGGTGCTCATGCGCGCGATGGACCGCGAAGAGATCGATGTGGCTTACTCGGGCGACATCTGCGCCTTGGTTGGTGTCAAGGACGTCATTACGGGCGATACGCTCTGCAACGATGACTACGATGTCCGTCTTGAGCCGCCTTCCTTCCCAGAGCCGGTGATCGCGATGTCCATCGAGCCGAATTCGAAGGCCGACCAGGAGAAGCTTGGCAGTGCTCTGCAGCGTCTGGTGGCTGAGGATCCGACCCTGCGTGTGAAAACCGATCAGGACACCGGCCAAACCATTCTCGCCGGCATGGGTGAGTTGCACCTCGAAATCATCGTGGACCGCATGAAGCGCGAGTTCAAGGTGGAGGCCACGGTCGGCAAGCCGCAGATCGCTTATCGCGAGACTGTCCTCGCCGCCGCAGATGGCGAAGGCAAATTCATCCGTCAGTCCGGTGGCAAAGGCCAATATGGCCATGTCGTCGTCAAGATTGAGCCCAACGAAAAGGGCAAGGGTGTCGAGGTCGTCAACGAGATCGTGGGCGGCGTCATCCCGAAAGAATTCATCAAGCCGTCCACCGATGGTATCCTCGAGGGCGCCAACAACGGCGTCGTTGCGGGTTACCCGGTGGTGGATGTTATCGTCCGCATTGTTGACGGTTCCTTCCACGAGGTCGACTCATCCGAAATGGCCTTCAAGATGGCCGGCATCTTCGCCTTCAAGGAAGCGATGAAGGTCGCCAAGCCGATCCTGCTGGAGCCCATCATGGGCGTCGAGGTCACCACGCCGGAAGAATACGCCGGCGATCTCATGGGTGATATCAACCGTCGTCGCGGCGCCATCCAAGGCATGGAAAACAAGAACGCCGCCACGATCATCAACGCGCACGTTCCGCTTGAGACCCTCTTCGGCTACGTCACCGACATTCGCTCGCTCTCCAAGGGCCGTGCGAGCGCGTCGATCACGCCGTCGCACTTCGAGCAGGTTCCGAACTCGCTCCTCTCCAAGATTGTCGAGTCTTCCGTCAAGGCTCCCGCCCGCACCTAAACCTTCGTTCTTTTTAGCCATGAAAGGCCAACGCATTCGCATCAAACTCCAAGGCTTCGACTATCGGGTCATCGACCAGTCGGCCCTGGAGATCGTCGAGACCGCCAAGCGCTCCGGCGCCCGTGTCTCCGGTCCCATCCCGCTGCCCACCCGCATCGAGAAACTCACCGTGAACCGCTCCCCGCACGTGGACAAGAAGTCCATGGAGCAGTTCGAGTCGCGCACCCACAAGCGCCTCATCGACATCATCGAGCCGACCGCCCAGACGGTGGACGAGCTCAAGAAGCTCAACCTGCCTTCCGGCGTCGATATCACCATCAACGTATAATTTCCTGATCCCACAACTCCTCGGTTAGTGCTGCCCATGTGCGCCCCGCGCACCGCTGGGTTTCCCTAATGTAGGTCGTTAAACGGAAAACCTTCCACCTACCACTTAGCTTATGATCTCATCGCTTTTAGGTAAAAAACTCGGAATGACCCAGGTCTACGATGCACAGAATGTGCTCGTGCCGGTCACCGTGGTCGAAGCTGGTCCCTGCACGATCGTGCAGGTCAAGACCGCTGCCACCGACGGTTACAATGCCGTCCAGATCGGCTTCTCGGCCAAGAAAACCAAGAACAGCAGCAAGGCGGAGCTGAACCACGCCAAAAAGGCCGGTCTGGAGACCGCTCCTCGCGTGCTCAGTGAAATCCGGCTTGCCGCCGCTCCCACCCTCAAGGTCGGTGATGTCATCACCGTCACTTCCTTCGCGGAAGACCAGTTGGTTGATGTCATCGGCATCACCAAGGGCAAAGGCTTCCAAGGTGTGGTGAAGCGTTTCCGTGTCGCCGGCGGTCCCGCCTCGCACGGTTCGATGTTCCACCGCCGCATCGGTTCGGTCGGCATGCGCCAGACCCCGGGCCGCGTTTGGAAGAACCAAGCGATGCCCGGCCACATGGGCAGCGAAAAGCGCACGGTGCAGAACCTGCGCGTCGTAAAGGTCATCGCCGACAAGAATCTCATCCTCGTCAAAGGTGCCATTCCCGGTGCCAACGGCGACGATGTCATCGTGCGCAGCGCCATCAAGGGCCAGCCCAAGAAAGCCTGACCGGAGATAATCCAAAGCCATGAAACTCACCGTTTTTAGTTCCGACGGCAAAACCAGCAGCGAAAAGGATTTCGCCGGTCTGCCGACCTTCGAAGGCGACAAAGGCCTCCAGGCCGTGAAGGAAGTGATTGTCGCGATCAATGCCAACAACCGGCAGGGCACGCACTCCACCAAGACCCGCGGCGAAGTCCGCGGCGGTGGCAAGAAGCCCTGGCGCCAGAAGGGCACCGGGCGTGCGCGCGCCGGCTCCATCCGCTCCCCCCTGTGGGTCGGTGGTGGCGTCGTGTTCGGCCCCAAGCCCCGCGATTACTCCAAGAAGATCAACGGCAAGGTCAAAGCCCTTGCCTTCAGCCGCGCGCTCTTTGACCGCGCTGCCGCCGGTGAGCTCGCCGTGATCGAGCAATTCGCCGTCGCCCAGCCCAAGACCAAGCTCGTGAACGAGGTCGTCGGCCGCATCGCCCCCAAGGGCAAGGTGCTGCTCGTGGATGCTCCCTTTGCGATCGAGGCCGCCCGCGCCGCCCGCAACATCCAGCGCGTTTCCCTTCAGGAAGCCGCCAAGCTCAACACCTTGGACTTGGCTCAATACCAGAAGATCATCGTCAGCACCAAGGCGCTCGAGGCGATCATCGCCCGCGTCAACGGAGGTAAGAACTAATGAACGCCGATAAAGTTCTCAAGCACGCCCGTCTCACAGAGAAGGCCACCAAGCAGTCGGCCGATCTCGGACAATACACGTTCGAGGTTTATCCGAGCGCCACCAAGGATACCATTGCGGCTGCCATCGAGCAGACGTTCAAGGTCACCGTGCGCCGCGTTAACATCCAAAACTACCGCGGCAAAAACAAGAAGAGCCGCACCGGCCGCCCGACGGTTGGTTCCGACTACAAGAAGGCGATCGTGACCCTCAAGTCGGGCGACAAGATCGAGCTCGTCTGATCGGCGCGCTGAACCCACGGAGAATCCCATCATGGCAATCAAATCTTTCCGCCCTCTCACGCCCGCGGGCCGCTTCACCTCCCTCAACAAGGTGGTCGTGTCCAAGCTGCGTCCGCAGCGCAAGCTCACCGAGCCGAAGCCGAAGACCGGCGGCCGCAATGTTTACGGCCGCATCACCTCCCGCCACCGTGGCGGCGGCCACAAGCAGCTTTACCGCATCATCGATTTCAAGCGCGACATCATCGATATTCCTGCGCGCGTGCAGGCCATCGAGTATGATCCGAACCGCACGGCCCATCTCGCGCTCGTGGCCTACGCCAATGGCGAGAAGCGTTACATCATCGCGCCGAACGGCCTGAAGGTCGGTGACACCATCGTCACCTCCGCCAAGGCCACGATCAACGACTTCAACGTGGGCAACAATTTCCCGCTTGAGATCATCCCGCCCTCCACGCGCCTCCATTGCGTCGAGCTGGTGCCGGGCCGCGGTGCCCAGTTGGCCCGCTCGGCCGGTGCCGGCATTGAGCTCGTCTCCGTGGAAAACGGTTTCGCCCAGCTCAAGATGCCCTCCGGTGAACTCCGGCTCGTGAATCCCAAGTGCCGCGCCACCATCGGTGAAGTCGGCAATGGTGATCACTCCAACCAGTCGCTCGGCAAGGCCGGACGCAAGCGCTGGCTCGGTATCCGCCCGACCGTCCGCGGTGTGGCGATGAATCCGGTGGACCACCCCAACGGCGGTGGTCAGGGCAAGTCCAAGGGTGGTGGCGGTCGCCAGCACCTCGTGTCGCCGTGGGGCCAGCTCGCCAAGGGCTTCGTCACCCGTCGCCGCTCCAAGCCGTCCAACAGCCTTATTCTCGTCCACCACAACGGCCGCAAGCCGCGTGGCAAAAAGTAATCCCAACGACTTCGCACCATGGCACGCTCCATCAAGAAAGGTTTCTTCGTCGATTACCACCTGCTCGAGAAAATCGAGAAGGCGGTCAAGGCCGGCACCAAGAAGCCCATCCAGACCTGGTCCCGCCGCTCGACCATCACGCCCGATTTCATCGGCCACACCTTCAACGTGCACAACGGCAAGGCCTTCATCGCCGTTTACGTCACCGAGAACATGGTCGGTCACAAGCTGGGCGAGTTCGCACCCACCCGCACCTTCAAGTCCCACGGCGCCCACACGGCCAAAGCCGTCTAAACTTTAACCTGATCAAAACTTAAAAGGGCAGGGGACCGTCCAACGGTCCCGCTGTCGCCTTCAAAGGAATCAAACCCATGGAAGTCCAAGCCCTCACCCGCTACGCGCGCATGTCCCCTAAAAAGGTGCGCGAAGTGGCCCGCACCATCCAAGGCCGCAAGGCTGCGGAAGCCGTCGATTATCTGACGCTCATCCCGCGCAAGTCCGCGCGCCTGATCGTGAAGACGCTCAAGAGCGCCATCGCCAATGCCGAGAACAACAAGAACCTTTCGGCCGACACCCTGACCGTAAAGAGCGCGATCGTCGAAAACGGTCCCGTGCTCAAGCGGTTCAAGGCCGGCGCTCGCGGCACCGCGATGCCCCGCCGCAAGAAGATGTCGCACATCAAGATCGTCCTTTCCGACGGCAACTCCAACTAACATTTCCCATGGGCCAAAAGACCAATCCGACCGGTTTCCGTCTCGCTGTCCACCGCAACTGGCAGTCCCGCTGGTATGCGAGCAAGAAGGACTTTTCCAAGCTCCTCCTCGAGGACCAGGTGATCCGCACCAAACTCATGGAGAAGCTCAAGCAGGCTTCCGTGCCGCGCATCTTCATTGAGCGCGCCTCGAACCGCGTGCGCGTCAAGATCTACACCGCCCGTCCGGGCATCGTCATCGGCCGCAAGGGCCAGGAGATCGAGAAGATCAAGGAGGAGCTCGCCAAGCTCACCGGCAAGGAGATCCTCCTCGACATCCAGGAGGTTAAGAAGCCTGAGATCGAGGCCGCCCTCGTGGCCGAGAACGTTGCCCTCCAGTTGGAGCGCCGCATCGCCTTCCGCCGGGCCATGAAGAAGGCCGTGGAAATGGCCATGGCGCTCGGTGCGGAGGGCATCCGTATCCAGTGCTCCGGCCGTCTCGGCGGCGCCGACATCGCCCGCCGCGAATGGCAGCGCAAGGGCCGCGTGCCCCTGCACACGCTCCGCGAGAACATCGACTACGGCTTCGCCGAGGCGCAGACCCTGTATGGCAAGATCGGCGTCAAATGCTGGATCTGCAAAAAGGAGTCCGACAACAACTGATCCCGCCGGATCTTCCCGCATTTAGGAGAACACTCCCATGGCTTTAGCTCCCTCCCGCACCAAATACCGCAAGTCCCAGAAGGGCTCCCGCGCCGGCAATGCCAAGCGCGGCAACACGCTCGCCTTCGGTGAATACGGCCTGCAGTCCCTCACGCGCGGTCCCATGACCGGCCAGCAGATCGAGGCCGCCCGTGTCACCATCTCGCGCCACCTCAAGCGCAAGGGCAAACTCTGGATCCGCGTCTTCCCGCACAAGCCCGTCACCAAGAAGCCCGCCGAAACCCGCATGGGTCAGGGCAAGGGCCCGGTCGAGTTCTACGTCGCCGTCATCAAGCCCGGCGCCGTCCTGTTCGAGCTCTCCGGCGTGCCCACCACCATCGCCAAAGAGGCCTTCCGCCTGGCCGACGCCAAGCTGCCTTTCCGCTGCCGCTTCATCGTGCGCGACGGCACCCAGTCCTGAGCTGTCCACCAACCGTCCGTCCTGTCATGACTTCCAAAGAAATCCGCGAACTCTCGCCTGCCGAGATCACCACCAAGCTCCGCGAAATCCGCGATCAGCTTACCCAGCTCCGGCTGCGCAAGCACACCGGCCAAGTCGAGAAAACCCACGAGCTCCGCGCTCTCCGCAAGGACATCGCGCGCCTTGAGACCATCCTTCTGCAAAAGCAAAGCCAAGCCGCCTGAGGCGCCCTAAGCCATGTCACACCACGTCCGTCACAACCGCCGCAAGATCCTCATCGGTTTCGTCACCAGCCGTTCCGGCGACAAGTCCGTCAAGGTCACCATTCCCTATAAGACGCCGCACCCACTCTACCACAAGGTGGTCAACCGCCAGACCGTCGTGCACGTGCATGACGAGAAGAACGAGTCCCATGTCGGCGACAAGGTCGAGATCATGGAGACGCGTCCCCTCAGCCGTCTGAAGCGCTGGCGCATCATTTCCGTCATCGAACGCGCAGTCGGCACGACCGTCGAGGCCATCACCGAAAAAGATGTCGCCGAGACCGTTCCCACCAAGGTCACCAAGGCCTGAAACTCCGCCAATCCTTAACCATCCAATTCCAGGAGGTCCGCCATGATTCAACTGCGCTCCATTCTCGAGGTTGCCGACAACACCGGCGCCCGTCGCGCCGCCATGATTAGCCGCAAAGGCCAGATTACCGACACCGCCGGTGTGGGTGACATCATCACCGTCCACATCAAGGACAGTGCCACCGATGCGTCCGTCAAAAAGGGCGAAGTCGCCAAGGCGGTTGTCGTCCGCACCAAGGCGCCGGTCCGCCGCGCCGACGGCAGCTACCTGCGTTTCGACAGCAACGCCATCGTCATCATCGACGCGACGAACAATCCCAAGGGCACCCGCATCTTCGGCCCTGTCGCCCGCGAGCTCCGCGCGAAGAACTTCATGAAGATCATCTCGCTTGCCCCGGAGGTTCTCTAACATGGCCAAAAAATCTCACGTCAAACGCGGCGATCAGGTCGTCGTCATCGCCGGCACCCACAAGGGCAAGTCGGGTAAGGTCCTTGAGATCTTGGCCGCCAGCCAGCGGGCCCGGGTCGAGGGCGTTGCCATGATCAAGCGCCACCTCAAGAAATCCCAGGAGCATCCGCAGGGCACCATCGCCGAGCGGGAAGGCTCCATCCACGTGTCCAACCTCATGCTCCAGCAGGTGTTCGAAGCGAGCAAACGAAAGAAAGCCGCCGCTACCGCCTGATCTGCCAAAGTTCGCTTGCCATCCGTCCCGGGTGGCTGCGTGATTGGCCCCTTTTCCATCAAAAACTCACTTCCATGACGCCGGGTCGGTAATCCGGTGACTCTCAACATGAGCTACACTCCCACTCTCAAAAAGATCTACGTCGAGCAGGCGATCCCTGAACTCGTCAAGAGCCGCGGTTACAAGAACAGCCACGAGGTGCCGAAGATCACCAAGGTGGTCCTGAACACCGGCATCGATGCCGAGGCGGACAAGAACCAGATCAGCGACATCCAGCGCGACCTCGCCCTCATTGCCGGGCAAAAGCCCGTGCTGACGAAATCCAAGAAGGCCGTCTCCAACTTCAAGCTCCGGCAGGGCCAGGTCGTCGGCTGCTGCGTCACGCTCCGTGGCGCCAACATGTGGGAATTCCTCTACCGCCTCATTGCGGTGGCGCTGCCCTCCATCCGCGACTTCCGCGGCATCTCCCCGAAGCTCGACGGCCAGGGCAACTACAACCTCGGCATCACCGACTTCTCCATTTTCCCGGAAATCACCATCGAGAACGTCAAGAAGACCATGGGTCTCGACATCACGATCGTGACCACCGCCGAAACGGACGATGAGGGCCGTGAACTCCTCAAGCACCTCGGCATGCCCTTCCGCCGCTCCGAGACCGCCAAGACCAACGCCGCCTGATTCCGCCATGCCGAAAACATCCGCCATCGAACGCAACAAGAAGCGCGTGCTCCTCACCGCGAAGCACAAGGCCAAGCGCGCCGAGCTCAAGGCCATCCTCGCCAATCCCGACACCACTGACGCCGAGTTTTTCGCCGCCCAAAAGAAGCTGGCCAAACTCCCGCGCGATTCCTCCGTGGTCCGCATCAAGAACCGCTGCTCCATGAGCGGCCGTCCGCGCGCCTACATCCGCAAGTTCGGCGTCTCCCGCATCCAGTTCCGCGAACTCGCCCTCGCCGGCAAGATCCCGGGCGTCACCAAGGCTTCCTGGTAAAAATTTTTGGCGGGAGTTAACGCGCCCCCGGCGCGTCGGATATGACCCGTCATTTTACAAACAACATCCACCATGACCGATCCCATCAGTGATTTCCTGACCCGCCTCCGCAATGCGTCGAAGGCTCGTCTCGCCGAGTGCGTTTCACCGCATTCCAAACTCAAGGAGTCCATCGCCGCCATCCTCAAGGCCGAAGGCTACATCCTCGGCTATGCCGACGGTGCCGACGCCCAGGGGCACAAGACCCTTGTCGTGCAAATGAAGTATGTTGACGGCACGCCTGTCATCACCGGCATCAACCGCGTCTCCACGCCGGGTCGCCGCCTTTACTACAGCTACACCGAAATTCCCCGCGTGCTCAACGGCCTCGGCATTTCCATCCTCTCCACTTCCAAGGGTCTTATGAAAGACCAGGATTGCCGCCGCCAAAAGGCGGGTGGCGAGCTCATCTGCAACGTCTGGTAATAGAAGCACCACCATGAGTCGCATCGGCAAACAACCCGTTTCCATCCCCGACAAGGTGAAGGTCGAAGTCAAAGGCCACACCGTCAGCGTCGAGGGTCCCAAGGGCAAGATCGCGAAAACCTTCGCGCCCGTCGTCAATATCACCGTGGCCAACAAAAAGGTTACCGTCTCGCCTTCCGCTGACGAAAGCCGTTTCGCCCGGGCCATGTATGGCACCGTGCGCTCGGTCATCGCCGGCATGGTCAAGGGCGCGAGCGAAGGCTACGCCAAGGAGCTCGAGATCCAAGGCGTCGGCTTCAAGGCCAACCTAAAGGGCAAGCAGCTCGATTTGGCCCTCGGCTACTCGCACCCCATCCTGATGGATATCCCGGATGGCATCAAAGTCACCGTCACCGACCAGACCAAGCTCAAGGTCGAAGGCGCGGACAAGCAGCTTGTCGGTGCCGTCACCGCCGAAATCCGCAGCTATTACCCGCCCGAGCCTTACAAGGGCAAGGGAGTCCGCATCGTTGGCGAGCGCGTTCGCCGCAAGGAAGGCAAGACTGTCGCCTGACGCCAATCCTAACCTATATTCGCAGGGGTCCACCCATGAACACCATTCGCAAAGCCAGTCTCCTCCAGAAGCGCCGTTGGAGAATCCGCAAGAAGATCACCGGCACCGCCGCGCGTCCGCGCGTGTGCGTCAAGTTCTCCGCCAAGCACATCTACGCCCAGGCGGTGAACGACGAGAGCGGGGTCACGCTGGTCTTCCTCTCCAGTCTCGATGCCGGTTTGCGCGCCAAGAAGTTGGCGGCCAACCTCTCCGGGGCCAAGGAGCTCGGCGTCGCCTTTGCCGCCAAGGCCAAGGCCGCCGGCATCAGCTCGGTTGTCTTCGACCGCAGCGGCGCCCGCTACCACGGCAAAGTCAAACAGTTCGCAGATGCGGCCCGCGAAGGCGGCCTCGTATTCTAATCATCGCCCATGAGCACCGATACCACTCCCACCACTTCAGCTCCCGACAAGGCCACAGCTCCCGAGGCGACTGCACCGGCTCCCCAGCGGTCGAACCGCGGTCCGCGCCGCGAATTTGGCCGCGGTCCCCGCCGCGACGATCGCAACCGCGACGCCGCCCCCAGCGATGGTCCCACGATGATCGAGAAGGTCGTCTTCATCAACCGCTGCGCCAAGGTCGTCAAGGGCGGCCGCCGCTTCAGCTTTGCCGCTCTCGCCGTTGTCGGCGATGGCAAGGGCAAGGTTGGCATCGGCTACGGCAAGGCGAATGAAGTGCCGGATGCCATCAAGAAGGGCACCGCCAATGCGCACAAGCATCTCGTCAGCGTGAAACTCAAGGGCGACACGATTTCGCACGAGGTGCTCGGCGAATACGACGGCGGCCGTGTGCTGCTTCGCCCTGCCACCACCGGCACCGGCTTGATTGCCGGCGGCGCGGTGCGTGCTGTGCTCGAAGCCGCGGGCGTCAAGAACGTCCTCACCAAATCCATGGGTTCGAGCAACCACATCGCCGTGGTGCATGCGACCCTGGCCGGCCTTCGTCAGCTCCGCCTCGCGGAAGACTACGCCGGCTCCCGCAAGACCAACTGACCTTTCCATAAATCCGAGTTCCACGCCGCAAATGCGGGGTGGGGCGCCCATCCACGAGGAAACCTCAATGAAACTTCACGAACTCAAGAACGTCCCCGGTGCCGTGCACCGCAAGAAGCGCGTCGGCTGCGGCGAAGGCAGCGGCCACGGCAAGACTTCGGGCCGCGGTGGCAAAGGTCAGACTGCCCGCTCCGGCGGCAGCATCCGTCCCGGCTTTGAAGGTGGCCAGATGCCCCTTTACCGCAAGCTCCCGCACCGCGGCTTCAACAATTACGAATTCCGCACCGGTATCGCCGTCGTCAACGTTGGCGACCTCGCGGCCCTTGATGCCAAGATCACCGAGGTTGACGCCGGCGTGCTGTCCGCCCAAGGCCTGCTCCGCAGCGGCGAAAAGTCCGTCAAAATACTCGGCGACGGCGAGATCACCCGCCCCTTGAAGGTCACCGCGGCCAAGTTCACCGGTTCGGCCAAAGCCAAGATCGAGCAGGCCGGCGGCCAGGCCATCGTCGCCTGATTCAGCCCGAGACTTCGTTCCCATCATCCCAGTGTTTTCCGCCTTCACCAACTCCCTGAAGATCCCCGAGTTGCGCTCCCGGATCTTTTACACGCTCGCCCTGCTGTTCGTCGCGCGTGTCGCGGCCCACGTTCCGTTGCCGGGCATTGATCCCAAGCCGCTTCTGCAGTTCTTCAAGGACCAGACAGCGGCCGGCGGCGGTTCCGCCGTGGGGCTGTTGAACATGTTCACCGGCGGCGCCCTGCTCAAGGGTGCCATCGGCGCCTTGGGCATCATGCCCTATATCAGCGCTTCCATCATCTTTCAGTTGATGACGGCGGTGGTGCCGGCACTCAGCCGCCTCCAACAGGAAGGTGATGTTGGCCGCCAGAAGATCACGCAATATACCCGGTATGCGACCGTGATTATCTGTCTCGTTCAGGGCACCTTGCTTATTCTGGCGCTGGAAAATCCCGGACGCCTTTTCCCGGGCTACGACGTCACGCAATACGGTGACATCGTGATCGCGGGCAAACTTACCTTTCTGATCACCTCGGTCATTTTCATGACTGCCGGCACCATGCTCCTTATGTGGCTGGGCGAACAGATCACCCAGCGCGGCATCGGCAACGGTGTCTCTCTGCTCATCACAGTTGGTATTTTGGCCGATATTCCCGGCGCCGCTGCCGCCACCTACCAGCTGTTCTTCGCGCCGGTCGGCGTGGCCAAGCTTGGTCTGCCCCAGGGTATCATTATGGGTCTACTGTTCATCTTGGTCACCATGGGTATCATCATGGTGGTGCAGGGGCAGCGGAAGATCCCGGTCCAATACGCCAAGCGCGTGGTCGGCAACAAAGTCATGGGTGGGCAAAGCTCGTTCCTACCTCTCAAGGTAAACTACTCCGGCGTGATGCCCGTGATCTTCGCGAGCGCTATCCTGATGTTTCCGCAGCAGATTTTCTCCCAACTGGGCGCCGCCTTTAACATCAAGTTCCTCGTCGAATTTTCCGAGAATCTGCTCCGTGGCCATTGGGCCTACTACGTGATCATGGCCACGTTGATCCTGTTTTTCAGCTACTTCTGGGTTTCCGTGATGTTCAAGCCCATCCAGATCGCCGACGACCTCAAGAAATACGGCGGCTACATCCCCGGTGTGCGTCCGGGAGAGCCGACGGCTCAGTTTTTGGATTTCATCATGACCCGCCTTACGCTCGCGGGTGCGGTGTTCCTCACGATCATCGCGGTTATGCCGGACTTCCTGCTTTTTGAACTCAATGTTCCACAACGGATTGCGATCTTCTTTGGTGGCACCGGCATGTTGATCACCGTCGGCGTGACGCTCGACACCATGAAGCAGGTCGAAACCTTCCTCCTGCAGCGGCACTATGACGGCTTCCTCAAAAAAGGCCGGATTCGCGCCCGCAGCGCGAACCCACAAGGCATGACTGGCGAGGCGCTCAGCTCCGAGGCGGTCATGAAAATCGCCATGCCGATGCTGATCATTTTCCTGATCGGTCTCGCGGCTTGGGCGATCCGGTCCTTTGCACTTTAGTTCTTTACTCCGGTCGTGATGGCTGGCATCTCCGACCCCTTCGCTGATTTCGGCCCTCCGGCCAAGATCAAGATCCTTTGCCTTGGTTCGGCAGATTTCACTCTGCTGGATCGGGCCCGTTCTTTGCACATTGAGCACGTCTCTCCCGCCAAACTGATGCGGTCGGAGATTTCGCGTCCACGCAGCCCTGCGGCTGCGGACGAAACAACCATGGCCGCCCTGCGGCGCTGGTTTTTCGCGCGCAAACCTGATGCGGGTTTTGTCCTAACGGATTACCCGGCTACGTTGCTCCAAGCCCAAGTGTTGGATGAATGGCTCGAAACCCGCGCCGAATCGCTGCAAGGCGTATTCGCCGGTGCCGGTTCACCGGCCATTCTCCTTCAACACTACAGGATCCACGGTCTCCTTCGGGAAACCGCGGCCCTCGCCGCCTGAAGACTATGTCGATCAAGACTGCTGCCGACATCGTCCGCATGCGCGAGGCCTGTGCCATCGCCGCCACGGTGCTGGCCAAGCTCAAGGAACACGTCGCCCCGGGTATTACTACCTACGACTTGGATCAGATTGCGAAGACGCTGATCGCCGGCTATGGCGCCCGCAGCGCCGACTATGGCTATCAAATCGGCTCCCGCCGGTTTCCCGCCTACATCTGTGTTTCCGTGAACGACGAGATCGTCCACGGCATCGGCACACTGAAACGCATCCTGCACGATGGCGACATCGTCTCGCTGGATGTCACCGTCGAATACAACGGCTGTATCGGTGACAATGCCCTCACCATGCCGGTCGGTCGTATTGCGCCCGCCCTGCAGCAATTGTTGCAGGTTACCGAACGGGCCCTGCAACTCGGCATCGCCCAGGCCAAAGTCGACAATCGCATCGGGGATGTCTCCGCCGCCATTCAGGAATACGTCGAGTCGCACGGTTTCAGTGTCGTCCGCGACCTCGTCGGCCACGGCGTGGGGTTTTCGATGCATGAGCCGCCGGAGATTCCCAACTTCGGTCGCAAGGGCGCCGGTCCCCGCATCAAAGCGGGCATGACCTTGGCGATCGAACCCATGGTCAACCTCGGCGGTTACCGCACCAAGACCCTCGCCGACGGCTGGACGGTTGTCACCGCCGACGGCTCCGCCTCCGCTCATTTCGAACATACCGTGCTCACCACGGACCGGGGACCTGAAATCCTCACCATCCCGCGCTCCGCCTGATTTCCATTTTTCATTTTCATCAACTTCAACCTGCAACTCTCAACCTAATCCCATATGCCACGTCTCCTCGGTGTAGAAATTCCCGCGAAAAAGAAAGTCGCGTATTCCCTCCGTTATATCAACGGCATCGGACCTGCGCGGGCCGATATCCTGGTCAAGGAAGCCGGTCTTGATCCCGACATGCGCGCTTCGGATCTGACCGAAGAGCAGCTCAACAAGATCCTGCACGTCATCACGGAACGGAAGTGGGTGCTCGAAGGCGACCTGCGTCGTGAACTCGCCGCCAACCTGAAGCGCCTTCAGGCCATCAATTGCTACCGTGGCATCCGCCACCGTCGTGGCCTGCCCGTTCGCGGTCAGCGCACCGGCACCAATGCCCGCACCCGCAAAGGCCCCCGCAAGACCGTGGGCGTCGCCAAAAAAGCTGAATAACCCTTACCGTCATGGCTGAAGAAAAGTCCGCTCCCAAGAAAGAAAAGGCCCCCAAGGCCGCTGTTGGCGCTGAAGGCGCCCCCGCTGCCGCCAAGCCGGCCAAGGCCCCGAAGACCGCCAAGGCCGCGGCTGATGCCGCCGCCCCCGAGGCCGCCGTTGCAACCGCCCCTGCGGCCGACAAGCCTGTCGAGCTCATCGGCGGCGTGGCCAAGCAGCCCACCGCTGAGGACCTCCTCAAGGAAGAATTGGGTGCCATCAAGGTCCGCAAGGCCAAGGGCTCCAAGAATGTCACCTCGGGCGTCGTCAACGTCCTTGCCTCCTTCAACAACACCATCGTTTCCATCACTGACCAGAAGGGTGCGGTCATCGCCTGGTCCAGTGCCGGCAAGTGCAACTTCCGTGGTTCGCGCAAGTCCACCGCCTATGCCGCCCAGGTCGTCGCGCAGGATGCCGCCCGCAACGCCATGTCGCACGGTCTCAAGGATATCGTCATCCGCGTTTCGGGTCCCGGCCTTGGCCGCGACAGCGCGATCCGTGCCCTGCAGGCCATCGGCCTCGAGATCACCTCGATCGTCGACGTCACTCCCGTCCCGCACAACGGCTGCCGCCCGCGCAAACGCCGCCGCGTCTGATCGCTGTCTCCAACCTTTAAATCACTTATCCAATGGCTCGCTACACAGGTCCCACCACCCGCATCAGCCGTCGTTTCGGTCAGCACATCCTCGGCTCGGGCAAGGCTTTTGAACGCCGCAGTTATCCGGCCGGTCAACACGGCCCCAAGCTCCGCCGCAAACTCTCCGAGTATGCCGTCGGTCTCAATGAGAAGCAGAAGCTGCGCCTTATCTACGGCCTGCTCGAACGGCAGTTCCGCCGCACCTTCGAGATCGCCAAGAAGGAGCGCGGTGTCACCGGTGAGCGCTTCCTGCAGCTCCTCGAGACCCGCCTCGACAGCACCGTCTATCTGCTCGGCCTCGCCAAGTCCCGCGCCGCGGCCCGCCAGTTCGTCAATCACGGCCACATCCGCGTCAACGGCCACAAGGTGGACATCGCCAGCTACGCCGTGCAGCCCGGCGACGAGATCGAGGTCAAGAACACCCCGGCCTCCCGCCAGATGGCGACCCGCAACCTCGAGGAGAACCGCATCCGCAACGTCCCCGGCTGGCTCAGCCTCAACGCCGAGTCGTTCAAGGCTGTGGTCAACCGCCTTCCCACGCGCGAAGAGATGGAACAGGGCATCAACGAGCAGTTGATCGTTGAGTTCTATTCCCGCTTCTAAGCCGCACTTCACCTTTTCTCCAACCCGCAATACTCATCCCGCAGAGTTCATCGCCATGCCCAAACGTCTCGGAAAGTTCGAACTCCCCAACAAGCTCACCAAGGTCGAGGAAGGCTCCACGCCGACCTATGCCAAGTTCATCGCCGAGCCTTTCGAGGCCGGCTATGGTCACACCATCGGCAACTCGTTCCGCCGCGTCTTGCTCAGCTCCATCGAGGGTGCCGCCATCTCGTCGATCAAGATCGACGGCGTCAGCCATGAGTTTCAGAGCATCGACGGCGTCGTCGAGGATGTCACCGACATCGTGCTCAACCTGAAGAAGGTGCTCATCGTCTCCCAAAAGCGCGAGCCCATCACCCTGCAGATCAAGGTCACCAAGGCGGGCACCGTCACCGCGGGCGACATCCAGGCCGATTCCAACATCACCATCGTCAACCCCGAGCAGGTCATCTGCACCCTCGACTCGAAAAAGACCTTCGAGGCCGAGATTGAGATCAAGACCGGCCGCGGCTACTACCCGGGCGAGCAGAACAAGAAAGAAGAGCAGGCCATCGGCGTGATTCCGATCGACTCGCTTTTCTCGCCCGTCCGCCTCGTCAAATACTCGGTTGAAGCCACGCGCGTCGGCCAGATCACCGATTACGACAAGCTCATCCTTGAGATCTGGACCGATGGCCGCATCACGCCCGACGACGCTCTTAAGCAGGCTGCCTCCATCCTGAAGCACCACCTCGACGTGTTCGACCGCGTCAGCGAGGAGACCTTTGAGTTCGAGAACCAGCAGTCCGAGGTCAGCGAGGAGCAGAACAAGCTCCGCAAGCTTCTCAACATGTCGGTCAACGAGATCGAACTCTCCGTGCGCGCTGCCAACTGCCTCAACAACGCGAACATCACCACCGTCGGCGAGCTCGCGATGAAGTCCGAGCAGGAGATGCTCAAATACCGCAACTTCGGCAAGAAGTCGCTGAACGAGATCAAGGACAAGTTGGAAGCCCTCGGCCTCTCGCTTGGCATGAAGTTCGACGAGCGCCTGCTCGATTCGAAGAAGGAAGCCTGACCTAATTTTTGATTTTCGATCTTGGCTTTCCGACCGCACCGGCGGTTGGAAGACCAAATCGAAAATCAGGAATCCAGAATCGAAATTTTTTGGCTCTCGCGCCGTCCGCTGCCGCCCCACGCTGCGACCGGATTGCCGATCGGGAGCCCGACCAAAACCAAAACACCAATGCGTCACAACAAACACCGTTCCTCCCTTGGCGTCTCGCGCGAACACCGCGCCGCCATGCTCTCCAACATGGGTGCCTCGCTCATCAAGCATGGCCGCATCGAGACCACGCTGACCAAGGCCAAGGCCCTGCGGCCTTTCATCGAGAAGGTCATCACCAAAGCCAAGCAGGCCGCGGCCAAGACCGACCCCAAGGATGCCATCCATCTGCGCCGTCTGGCCCTGGCCTCGGTCCGCGATGAAAATGCCATCACCAAGCTCTTCAACGAAACCTGCAAGGAGTTTGCCAACCGCAGCGGTGGCTACACCCGCATCTACAAGCTCGGCCGCCAGCGTCTTGGCGACGCCGCCGAGATGGCCCTGATCGAACTCGTCAAGGCCGACGATGCCGGCTACAAGAAATCCCGGGGTAAAAAGTCCGCCAAGGCCAAGAAGCCGGCGAAGACCGCTCCCGCGGCTCCGGCTGATGCGGCTCCTGCGGAGGCTCCGGCCGCCGCCGAGACCAAGGCCTGATTCCAAGGAAAAATTCATCCTGCAACGCGTCGAAGTTTAACTTCGGCGCGTTTTTGCTTATATTCCGGCCATGTTCGATCTTCCCGTCGCCGCCGTCATCTACTGCGCGCTGGTCGCAGCGGTCTTTCTCTGCCTCTGGCTTTATTATGACCGCCGGGATCACGCCCGTTTTGAAGGCGAGCGCCGCAAGGTGACCTTTCACTGCATCCGGTGCGACCGCCTCTACACCGCGCGGGCGGGCACCGAGCTGTGCGCCTGCCCCCGCTGCGGGCACGAAAACTCCCGGCTCAAATTCTAGGCATTGACCCTGCCGGCGGCATTCTGGTTGCTTCATCCTTTCCCAGCACTCTCCATCCCTCATGCCTCAGACCATTGCTGTCATTGATTTCGGTTCCCAATACACTCAGGTGATCGCCCGCCGGATCCGTGAGTGTCAGGTTTACTCGAAGATTTATCACTACAGCACCCCGGCCGAGCAGTTGCGGGCGGATGGCGTCGTCGGCATCATCCTTTCCGGCGGTCCGAGCTCGGTTTTTTCCCCGAAGGCTCCGATGCCCGATCAGGCTCTTTTCACGCTGGGGGTCCCTGTTCTTGGCATCTGCTACGGCATCCAGCTGATGGGCCGGCTTCTCGGCGGCAAGGTGGCCAAGAGCGATCACCGTGAATACGGCCACGGCACCCTCACGATTCGGAAACCCGGCCGTCTGTTTGCCCGGCTGCCCAAGAAACTGAAGGTGTGGAATTCGCACGGCGACCGGCTGATCAAGCTGCCGCCCGGCTTCACCGCCATCGGCACGACCGACAATTCTGAGTTCGCCGTGATCGAGGACCTGAAGCGCAATTTCTACGGCATCCAGTTTCACCCGGAGGTTTTTCACACCGAGCGGGGCGTGGACGTGGTCCGCAACTTCCTTGTCGGCGTCTGCCGCGCGCGGCAGGATTGGACCACCGCCGACTTCATCCGCAAATCCGTCGCCGACATCCGTGCGGTGGTGGGCAAGTCCCGCGTGTTGCTCGGCCTCTCCGGCGGCGTGGATTCCTCGGTGGCGGCGGCATTGATTCACAAGGCCATCGGCCGGCAGCTCACCTGTGTGTTTGTGGACAACGGGCTGCTGCGCGAGGGCGAGCGGGCCCAGGTCGAGTCGCTCTATGCCCGGAACTTCAAGATTGATGTCCGTGTCGTGGATGCATCGGCGTTGTTTTTGCGCCGGCTCAAGGGCGTGACCGACCCCGAGCAGAAGCGCAAAATCATCGGCCGCACGTTTGTGGAAGTCTTCGAAAAATCGCTCAAATCCATCGGTGGGGCCAGCTTTCTGGCCCAAGGCACGCTCTATCCCGATGTGATCGAAAGCGTGGCCATCGGCAACAATCCTGCCGCCCTGATCAAGTCCCACCACAACGTTGGCGGTCTGCCGGAGCGGATGAAGTTGAAGCTGCTGGAGCCGCTGCGCGAGTTGTTCAAAGACGAGGTGCGGGCTGTTGGTTCCGCCGTGGGGCTTCCCCGCGAGGTGGTCTGGCGTCAGCCTTTCCCGGGCCCCGGGCTGGGCGTCCGCGTGATCGGCGAAATCACACGCGAAAGTCTGGCCGTCCTGCGTCAGGCCGATGCCATCCTGCAACACGAGATGATGGAGAGCGGCTGGTATTGGAAGGTCTGGCAGTCGTTCGCCGTGTTTCTCCCCGTCAAGTCGGTCGGGGTGGTGGGCGACGAGCGTAACTATGCCTATGTCATTGGTCTGCGTATCGTTGAGAGCATCGATGCGATGACGGCCGACTGGACCCGGCTACCCTACGACCTGCTGCAACGCATCTCCTCGCGCATCACCAACGAGGTGCGCGATGTCTCCCGCGTGGTGCTCGACGTCAGCTCCAAGCCTCCCGCCACCATCGAGTGGGAGTGAAATTGGTCCCCGAAGTTGCCAGCCGCCCAAACTGCCCCAAACTCACTCAGCCATGACCACACTCCTGCGTCGCTTCCTCTCCTGCGCGATGGCCGCTTTTCTGGCCGCTCCTTTGCTGTCGTTCGCGGAGACGCCGGCCGAGGTCATCTCCAAGGCCCGCGCCTATCTGGGCTCCGAGACGGCCCTCAACGGCGTCAACGCCATCCGCTTTGTCGGCCAGCTCACGGTGGAGCGCGATCAGGCGGCTGAAGCCGCCGAGCCGGTCAATCTGCAGGTGGAGATCATTTTTCAAAAACCTGCGCGCCAGCGCAGCGTGATCACCGGACCCCAGCGGGTTGAGACCACGGTGCTCGATGGCTACGATGGCTGGCAGCGCCTGCAGGATCCCGCCGATGAGAGCCGCTGGACGCTCTCGCTCCTGCGCACCGACCAGATCAAAAGCCTGCGCGCCAATGTTGCGGAAAATCTCTCCTTCTTCCGCGGCCTGCCGGATCGCGGCATGGCGGTCGAGGATCTGGGCTCCGTCAACATCGATGGTGTGAACTGCCGCAAGCTCGCCTTCGTATATGCTCCGCAGATTGCCTTTATCCGCTACTTCGATGTCAGCACCGGCCGGCTGGTCCTTACGGAAACCAAGCAGGGCGAAAGCATCCGCGAGCAGGGCGAGATTATGGCCGGCGGCATCAGGTTTCCCCGGCGGCTCATCACCACTTTGCAGGGTGCGGATGGTGTCACCGGCCGGATCCTGATTGATTTTGAGTCGGTGCATGTGAACGAGAGCTTCCCGGACAGTCTCTTTGCCACGCCTTCTTTGGGGCGGCAGTAACCGGTGCCGGTTCACCTTTTCGACCGCGGTGCGCACCCTCAGCTACACGGACCGGAATTTCGCCGACGAATTGGCCGCATTTTGCCGCGGCTCCGAAGTTCCCCGCGAACTCTCGGCGGCGGTGACGGCGATTCTGGCCGATGTGCGTGCACGCGGCGATCTGGCCGTGGCGAATTACGCCGCCAAGTTCGACGGAGCCAAGCTCCGCTCCCGCGAGTTTCTGGTGTCCGGGGCCGAGCTGGCGGCCGCCGCCAAGCGTCTGCCCCCGGCCGAGCGCAAAGCCATGCGCGAGGCGCACGCCAGCATCGTGGCCTTCAATCGCCGTGGGCTGGGGCGGGCTTGGAGCGGCCGCAACCGCCAAGGTGCGCAGGTTGGCGAGAAGTATGACCCCATCCGGCGGGTCGGGCTCTATGTGCCCGGCGGCCAGGTGCCGTTGGTCTCGACGGTGCTGATGACCGCATCGCTTGCGAAAATTGCCGGTTGTCCGGAGATTGCGGTCTGCACTCCCTCGGATTCGCGCGGCCGGGTCGCGGACGGTTTGCTGGCGGCCTTGCACTTTCTCGGCATCACCGAGGTTTACCGTATCGGAGGCGTGCACGCCATCGCGGCCATGGCTTATGGAACGGAGAGCATTCCCGCGGTGGACAAAATTTATGGCCCGGGCAATGCCTACGTATGCGAGGCCAAGCGGCAGGTTTTTGGCACCGTGGGGGTCGATTCGCTGCCGGGACCGAGCGAGGTCATGATCATCGCTGATGAAACTGCCCGGCCCGATTTCGCCGCCGCCGATTTGCTGGCCCAAGCCGAGCACGGCTCCGGCAGGGAAAAAATCTACCTCGTGGCGACTTCGCCCGCCGTCGTGGCGGCGGTCGCCGCGGAAGTGGAGCTCCAACTGGGCGTGACGCCCCGTGCCGACAAGATCCGGCGGGTGTTGGAGACCGGCTTTCTGGCCGTCGTGGTTGGCAAACTGGAGGAAGCGGTGGCGGTCGCAAATTACGTGGCGCCGGAGCACTTGGAACTGCTGGTGCGGGAAACACCTGCGCGAAAGCTCACCCGCGCTATCACCACGGCAGGCGCGATCATGGTCGGCAACCACACGCCGACGGCTTTGGGCGATTTTACGGCGGGTCCGAGCCATGTGCTGCCGACCGGCCGCACCGGGCGCTTTTTCAGCGGGTTGCGGGTGGCGGACTTTATGCGGCGCACCAGCATCGTGCGCTACGACCGGGCCAGTGTCCGGGCGGGAAACAAGGTCGTGGCCGCCTTCGCCGCCATGGAGCAGCTCGATGCCCACGGCCGGTCGGTCGCGGTGCGCGTGCAAAAGCCGTGAGTGCGCCTCCCGTGCATTCGCCGGCGCTGCCGCATGTCCCGCGGCTCCATGCCTACACCCCGGGTTTGCAGCCTTCCGGGCCGGGATGGACCAAGCTTAACACCAACGAGTGTCCTTATCCGCCCAGCCCGGCCGTGGCCGCGGCGATCCGCCGCGAAGTGGGGGAGGACGGCGCGTCATTGCGCCTTTATCCTAATCCCCGGAGTTCACCCCTGCGTGCGGCCGTGGCGGCGCTGCACGGCCTGCGCGAGGAAAATGTCTGCATCGGCAACGGTTCCGACGACATTCTCAACCTGCTCGTTCGCTGTTATTGCGGAGGCGCGGCACCGGCCGGTTTCATGCTTCCGAGTTACTCGCTTTATCCGGTGCTCGTGGGGATTCAGGACGGGCGCAGCACGGTGATTGAATTCGGCCGCGACCTGCGCCTGCCGTTGCCCGCGATCGCCGGCTCGGGCGCCGCGATTTTTTTCCTGACCTCGCCCAATGCCCCGACCGGAGTGACCTTCGGCAACGCCGAGATCGAGCAACTGCTGCAGAGTTTCACGGGGCTCCTGGTGGTCGATGAGGCCTATGCGCCTTTCGCGCGCGAGCATGCGGTGCCGCTGCTGGCCCGGCATCCCCGGCTCGTGGTCGTCCGCACCCTTTCCAAGGCCTATGCCTTGGCCGGCATCCGGGTGGGTTACGCCTTGGCGGACCCGGCGGTGATCGATCTCCTTGATCGCGTGCGTGACAGCTACAATGTCAGCCGCCTTTCCCAGGCCGCGGCGCTGGCCGCGCTGGGCGATCCGGATTACTACCGCGCTGTCATTGCCCGGGTCTGCGCCACGCGCGACCGCGCGATCGCGGACTGCACGGCCCGCGGTTGGTTTACCTATCCCTCCGGGTCCAATTTCATCTTTACCGAGCCTAGCGATGCCCGGGGCGGCAGCGGTCCTGCGGTCGCCAAGTCGGCCTATGATTTTCTCTGCGCCCGGAAGGTTTTGGTCCGTCACTTTCCCAGCCATGCCTTGACCGCTCCGTTCCTCCGCATCAGCGTGGGCACGGATGACGAGATGCTCGTCCTTCAAAACACCCTCGAAGCATGGCTAAAGCACGCGTAGCGACCATCAGCCGCAAAACGGCGGAGACCGACATCGTCCTGAAACTCGGGATCGACGGCTCCGGTGCGTCGAAGATCGACACCGGGGTGCCGTTCTTCGACCACATGCTCACGCTGTTTGCCAAGCACGGCCTCTTCGATCTCGAGGTGCGCGCCAAGGGCGACAACGACGTGGATTACCATCACACGGTCGAAGATGTGGGACTCGTGCTCGGCGAAGCCTTCAAGCAGGCGTTGGGCGACAAGCTGGGCATCACCCGCTACGGTTTTTTCCTGCTGCCGATGGACGAGTCGCTCGCCCGCGTGGTCATTGATCTCAGCGGCCGGGCCTGCCTCGTTTACGAGGCCTCTGCGCCGACCATGTTCATCCGCGACTTCAACCTCGTGCTCGTGAAAGAATTTTGCCGCGCGTTCAGCAACGCCGTGGGGTGCAACCTGCACGTGAAGCTTGAATACGGCGAGGAGCCGCACCACGTGGCCGAGGCGATTTTCAAGGGGCTGGCCCGGGCGATGGATGCCGCCACGCGGATCGATCCGCGCACCGCCGGTTCGCTGCCGAGCACCAAGGGTCTATTGTAGGCGATGAGCGCCCTCCCGGTCATCGCCGTAATTGATTACGGCATGGGCAACCTGCGCAGTGTCGCCAAGGCGGTTGAGGCTGCCGGCGGCGCGGTGCGCATCGTCACGCGTCCGGCGGAGGTGGGCGATGCTTCTGGTCTGGTGCTGCCGGGCGTGGGGGCGTTGGCCGACTGCGTGGCGGCGCTCCGTGCCAGCGGACTGGCCGAGACCGTGCGCGACTGGATCGCGGCCGACCGGCCGTTTCTCGGGGTGTGTCTTGGGCTTCAGGCCCTGTTCGATTTTTCGGAGGAAGGTGATACGCCGGGGCTGGGCATCTTCCCGGGCCGGATCGTGCGCTTCCGTTTGCCGTCCGATCTCAAGGTGCCGCACATGGGCTGGAATACGGTTCGTCTTACCCAGCCGGGTTCACCGCTGTTTGACGGACTGGCGACCGAGGGGGAGGCGTTTTATTTCGTCCACAGCTACTACTGCGTGCCGGCGGACGCCTCGCTCACCCTCGCGGAGTGTGAATATGGCCTGCGGTTTGCCGCCGCCATTGCCCGCGGCCGGTGTTTTGCCACGCAGTTCCATCCCGAGAAGAGCCAGGCCCGGGGCATCCGGCTCTACCGGAATTTTGTCGCGCTATGCGCCCGAGACTGACCGGACCGGTTACTTGGCCTAAACACACGGTCATGACCGGCTAATGATCGGCGGAAATCGTCGCACGGCCGGTATCTTTGCTTTGCAAGCGGCCGGGAATGGGTTTGGTTTTGCCCGCTATGGCCGCCCAAACCGCATCTCTCAAACTCGATGGCAAGGAATACGCGTTGCCGGTGATGGTCGGCACCGAGGGCGAGAAGGCCATTGATACGCGCAAGCTGCGCGCCGAGTCGGGCTACATCTGCTTCGACCAGGGCTACGGCAATACCGGCTCCTGCGAGAGCACCGTCACATACCTGGACGGCGACAACGGCGTCCTTCGGCATCGCGGTTATCCCATCGAGCAGCTCGCCGCGCACAGCGACTTTGTTGAGACTTCCTACCTGATCATTTACGGCGAACTGCCGACTGCGAAGCAGCGCAAGGCCTTTGGCCAGCTCCTGCGCAAAAACGCCGCCATCGAGACCCAGATGCAGCGCATTTTCGAGGGCTACCCCGATGATGCCCCGCCGATGGCGATGCTTTCCTCCATTGTCGCGTCGCTGGCGGCCCATTACCCCGAACTGGCGGCCAACAATTTCGAAAAGGACCTCCAGCACTTCGACCTGGCCGCCGCCATGGCCATCGCGAAGATCCGCACCATCGGGGCGATGATCTATCGCTATCAGCACGGCCTGCCCTATGTGCACCCGAAGGACATCCCGTTCTGCGAGAACTTCCTGCACATGATGTTCTCGGAGCCCTACAAAGACTACGTCGCGGAGCCCGAGGTCGCCCGCGCCCTGAACCTGCTCCTTCTGCTGCACGTTGATCACGAGCAAAACTGCAGCACCTCCACCGTGCGCATGGTGGGCTCCAGCGCCGCCAATCTTTTCACTTCGCTCTCGGCCGGCATCTCCGCGCTCTCGGGTCCCCTCCACGGCGGGGCCAACACCGCCGTCATGCAGATGCTGCAGGCCATCCATGACGAGGGTGACGACGGCACGCGCTTCATCGAGGCCGCCAAGTCGGGCAACAAGAACAACCGGCTGATGGGCTTCGGCCATGCCGTTTACCGCAATTTTGATCCCCGCGCTAAGATCATCGGCGACGCCTGCGAAAAGGTCCTCGCCAAGCTCGGCATCGACGACCCGCTGCTCGCCATCGCCCGCAACCTCGAACAGGCCGCGCTCAAGGACGACTATTTCCTCTCGCGGAAACTCTACCCCAACGTGGATTTTTACTCCGGCATCATCATGCGCGCCCTCGGCATCCCGGTGAACATGTTCACCGTCATCTTTGCCATCGGCCGCACGCCCGGCTGGATCGCCAACTGGCGCGAAGTCGCCTCGCAGCCCAAGGGCCGCATCTACCGCCCGCGCCAGATCTACACCGGCCCGGTCGCCCGCGACTACGTGCCGATCGAAAAACGCTGAGCCCGTTCAGGCCGCGCCGCTTTTTTCCTTGGGCGGCGGGGTTTGGAAGATTTCCTCGAGCTTGAGCCCGGTCAGCCGGGTGATGCCGCTGAGCAGCCGCCAGAGGGCAAACATCATGATGGCCGTGCTCGGGATGGCGATCACCGGCCAACTGAGCAGGTTCATCTTGGCGAGTTCGGCGTTGAACTCCGGTGTGCCCGTGGGGCTTTTCAACAGCCAGCGGGCGAGCAGGAAGTTCAGCGTCGCGCTGAACATGAAGGACGCCACGAGCCAGCGGCTGGCGGTCCGCATCAGACCGTCGAACGCCGGCCGGGCGGCCCGGGCCTCCAGCGCGGCGTCCACCTTGGGGATGTTGATCACCTGCTCGTTGTAGATGAACTGCCGCACCAGCGGGCGCTTGGAGTGCTGTGAAAACCAAACGGCTGCCCCGATGATAAACGGCACCGAGGCTTCCTTGACGGCAAACCAGATGCCCTCGACTTCCATGAGCCCGAGCCCGCCGGTCAGCAGGATGCTGGTGAAGCCGATGATCGAGATGAAATTCGCGGTGCGCCGCTGCCAAAAATCCCACAGCCCGTAGGTCACCGGAAACGCCAGCGCCACGACGAGCGCGACCGCCGGGCCGAGCCGCTCCGGCGTGCTGAGCTTCGCGAGAATCAGCGACGGGATGAGAATGTTGCACGTCAGGTTGACGAGCAGGTTCTCGCGCTTGGCGGGCGGGCGGCTGGCGGCGGGGGAGGTCATTTCTATTTTGCTTTGGAGCATCGCCGCGGGCTTACTGAGGTCAAACCTCCGTCCGCATGATTCTCCTCGGCGTCAACATCGACCACTGTGCCACCCTGCGTCAGGCCCGCTACCGGGCGGTTCCGGCCTCGGCGGAAGCGGCCGTGGAGCCTGATCCCGTGGCTTTGGCCCTGCTGGCGGAGCAGACGGGCGCGGATGGGATCACGGTGCATTTGCGGGAGGATCGCCGGCATATCCAGGAGCGCGATGTCTGGCGGCTGCGGGAGAAGATCTCCACCCGGCTCAATCTTGAAATGGCCTGCACCCCGGCGATGACGGAGTTCGCGCTCAGGCTGAGGCCGGACTTCGTGTGCCTCGTGCCCGAGAGCCGCGAGGAGGTCACGACCGAGGGCGGATTGGATGTCGTGGGCGGCCGGGAACGGGTCGCGGCCTGCGTCGCCGCGCTACAGGCGGCCGGCATCAAGGCCAGCCTGTTCATCGATCCCGACGAGGCGCAGATCGCGGCCTCCGCGGCGATGGGCGCGCCGCTGGTCGAACTCCATACCGGTGCCTATGCGAACGCCTACCACGGCCCGGCCCGGGTGGCGGAGTTCCAACGTCTCCGGCAGGGCGCCGTGCAAGCCCATGGGCTGGGCCTCACGGTCAATGCCGGCCACGGCATTAACTACGTGAACATCGCCGAGGTGCGCACGCTGCCGCATCTGCACGAACTCAATATCGGCCACAGCATCGTCAGCCGCGCGCTGTTCTCGGGTTTCGGCGAGGCGGTGCGCGAGATGAAGGCCAGGATGAATCCATGAGCACCGGTTTTAACCTGCAATTGCCTCCGGGCGGCGTCCTGCTCGGCATCGGCTGCGACCTCATCGAGGTCGAGCGCATCCACGGCGTGCTGGCCCGGCACGGCGAACGGTTTCTCCAGCGGGTATTCACCGAGGAGGAACGCTCATATTGCTCCGGCCTCAAGCACCCGCACAAACACTACGCCGCGCGCTGGGCGGCCAAGGAGGCCGTGTCCAAAACCTTCACGACGGGCATCGGCAGCCACCTCGACTGGACCTCGGTCTCGGTCTATCACGGCTCGCGGCAGGAACCGCTGGTGCGGCTGGATGCGAAGGCGCAGGCTCTCCTGCAGCAGGTCGGCGCCACCGGTGTGCTGGTGTCGCTTTCCCACACCGAGACTCACGCCATGGCCGTGGCCGCGCTGGTGCGCGGCTGATTCCGATGGAAGAACCGCGTCCGCCGTCGCCGAAACAGCTTTCCCGGACGCCGTCCTGGATCCTGCTGGGTTTTGCCCTGGGCGTGCTGTTCATGTGGCTGCTGCCCGCCCGTGATCCGGCTCCGTTGCCGGTGGAACCTCTGCCGTCGCGGCCGGCGCCGTTGCCCGAGCGTCCGCTCGACGAGGTCGAGGCTGTGTTTGCCACATGGGGCGGGCACGCGGTGTGGACGCATGAGCTGACGGAAATTTCCCTCTGGGATCCGCTTACCCGGGAGTTTTCCCGGCATTACGAGGTCCTGCGCAGTGGGGAGGAATATTTTTTTCGCAGCATTCCGCGGCTGACGCGTCCCGTGCTGGCCTACGGTGTGCCGGATGAGGCCCCGCTGCGTTTCACCGAGACCGAGGCGCGGCGCGAGGAATGGTTGCGTGCGCGCCGGCAGGAAACTTGGCGGGCGGTGACCGATGCCATTCCCGGTTCGCCCAAGCCGGCGGCGCCCTGATTTGCTTTCGTCATGTTTCCGGCCGCCCAGCCTATTCTGACCTGCGCCGGCGCCCACGCGCTGGAGCGGCGGCGTTTTGCGGGTGATGCCGCCGGGGAATGGCTGGCCATGCAACAAGCCGGCGCCGCAGTCGGTGGCGCGGTGTTGGCGGACATGATGGAAATCGGCGGGTTTCCCGCCGCCGGACGGTTGCTGGTGGTGGCGGGCAAAGGGCATAACGGCGGCGACGCTTTGATCGCGGCGGCCGAAATCCTGCGTCGTGAAACCACGGCGTCGGCCGATGTCCTGCTGGTTTACGGGGTGCAGGCACTCCGGCCGCTGGCGTTGCGCGCATGGCAGGAGTTGCAGCAGGAGTTTCCGACGCGGGTCAGGGCCGTGACCCTGCGCTCACTGGCTGCGGGCTACGCCATCGTGTTGGACGGGCTTTTTGGCTACCGTTACCGGCCTCCGCTGGATGAGCGGGCCAAGACCGTGCTGCGCCGGGTGAATGCTTTGCCGGTCAGGCTGCGCGCGGCGGTGGACCTGCCTAGCGGTTGGGAGGCGCCGGATGCGTTCCAAGCGGACTTCACTTATGCGACCGGCATCGTGAAGTCGCCCTTGCTCGGCTTGGCCAACGCGGGCCGGCTGCGTTACCTCGACCTCGGCTTTTTTGCCCCCGGCGACCGGTCGGATATGCTGGTGCTCACGGACCAAGCGCTGGACCCCTTGCGGGGCTGGCGCGATCCTGCGGCGGACAAGCGCCAGCACGGTCATGTTTTTGTGCTCGGGGGCTCGCGCGACTATCCCGGAGCCGTGCTGATGACGGTGCTGGCGGCGTTGCGGAGCGGAGCCGGGCTGGTCACTGCTTTTGTCCCGGAGACTTTGGTGCCGGCATTTGCCGCCCGTGCGCCCGAGGGCATTTGGGTGGGTTGGCCGGAAACGCCGGCCGGCGGGCTGGCGCTCGAAGGCCGGCATCTGCTCATCGAGCGGATGGACCGGGCCGACGCCTTCGTCATGGGTCCCGGGCTGGGGCGCGACCGGGAATCACTGGCGTTGGTGCGCGATTTGGTGACGGCCGTGAGCTCGCCGGTGCTGCTTGATGCCGATGCCTTGCAGCCGGAAATCGTCCGGTCCGCCCGCAGCGCGCTGGTTTTGACGCCGCATGCCGGGGAGTTTGCGCGGATCGCCGGCCGGTTGGATGTGGGTAAATTTGCCCGGAAGACCGGCGCGACCGTGGTGTTAAAGGGCCCGATCACCCGCATCGCGCACGATCGCCGGCAGTTCCACAGCTTCTTTGGCGGTCCGGTGTTGGCGCGGGGCGGCAGCGGCGATCTGTTGGCCGGCGTGATTGGCGCGCAGCTTGCATCGACGCCCGCAGATCCGCTTGCGGCCGCGTGCCGCGGCGTGGTCTGGCACGGCCGCGCGGCAGATGCGCTGGCCCGGAAGCACGGGGCGGTGGCGGTGCGCACCACGCAGGTGCTCGACTTCCTGGGGCCGGTGCTGAAAGACTGGGGCCATGAGCGGCGAGATGAGCGAACAGCAGGCCTTCCTGGTGCTGAACGCGCTTCCGAACATTGGCCCCATCACGCTGAATCGCATTCTGAAGGCATGGGGTGATGATCCGCGCGCGGTTTTTGCCGCGGACAAACGGCGGTTGGAATCGGTGCAGGGCGTGGGCCCGGTCATCAGCGCCACCATTGCCGGCTGGCGGGAGCACTTTGATCTCGCCCGGGAGGAAGGACGCATGGCGAAGGCCGCGACGACCTTCATCACGCCGCGCGATCCCGGCTATCCGCCGCTGCTCAAGGAGATTCACGATCCTCCGATCGGCCTCTATCGAAAAGGCTGCTACGATTTTTCCCAGCCTTGCGTCGCCATCGTCGGCAGCCGGCGCACGACCCTCTATGGTCAGGCCGTGGCCAAAAAACTGGGCGCGGATCTGGGCCGGTTGGGATTCTGCGTGGTCAGCGGGCTGGCGCGCGGCATCGACACCGCGGCGCATGAGGGGGCGCTTTCGGTCGGCGGGCGCACGGCCGCCGTGCTCGGCAGCGGCATCGACATCGTCTATCCGCCGGAGAACCTCGCGCTTTACCGGCAGATCGAGGAGCAGGGCGCGATCCTCTCCGAATTTCCCTTCGGCCGGCGGGCGGACCGGCAGAGTTTTCCGATGCGCAACCGCGTGGTGGCCGGCATGTGCGAGGCGGTCGTGGTGGTGGAGACCGATGTGAACGGCGGCTCGATGATCACCGCGCGGTTTGCGGGCGAGCAGGGGCGGCTGATTTTCGCCGTGCCCGGCCGCATCGACCAGAACACCAGCGCCGGCTGTCACCAGCTCATCCGTGACGGGGCCACGCTGTTCACCGGCGTGGACGACATTCTCAATGAATTGAACTATCTCGGCGGTCTGCGTCCGCAGCCGATTCCCCTGAAGGAGAGTGCGGCCGGAGAACCGGCCCCGGCCGGCGGGCTAACCGCGACGGAGGACAGGATCATGGCCTGCTTCGCGGGCGGCGCGATGGCCGGGCTGGATGCACTGGTCGAGCAGACGCAGTTCAGCGCGGCCGAAGTGTCGGCCGCGCTGATGATGCTGGAGATCAAGCGCCGTGTGGCCAAGCGCGCCGACGGGAGCTTTGAAGCCCGCGGCACCGGGGGCTGAAATCTCAGCCACCGCCGCGCATGCGGTTGATCTCGGCCTGCGCCGCCGCTTCGCGGGCGCGGTAGTCCTCGAGTTCCTTCACCTTGCGGATGGCGTCGGCCTCCTCCTTGCGGAGGCGGACGAGCTCGGCTTCCGCGGCCTCGGCCCGTTGGCGGGCGGCGAGCAGCTCCGGGTCCTCGACGGTGCGGCCCTGTGAGATCATGCGCTGCCGGCGGGCTTCCTCCTCGGCCCGGGCCCGGGCCGCGCGTTCCTCGGCCAATTGGCGCTGCTGGCGCGCCTCCTGCATGCGCCGGTCTTCGGCCGAGCCGGAGATGCCGCCGATGAGCGCGCCGGCCGCGGCGCCGGCCAGCATGCCTTTGTCGCGCTCGCCGGACTGGTGGCCGATGACGCCGCCGAGGACGGCGCCCGCGAGCGCGCCACCGGCGGCCCGGCGTTCGCCGTGGCTTTCGCAGCCGGCCAAAAACAGGGCCGAGCCCAGCAGCCAGAGGGCGGGCCGGCGGATCAGTTGGGAAGCAAGGGGATGCATGTGTTTTGACATGTTATCGGGATGAAGTTTGCGGGCAAACAGGGTTGCCCGTTTGCCTATCAGACACGGCCGGGGCCCGAAGTATTCACAAAATTGCAGGATTTTTTGTCGATTCCGGCCCGGGTCCGCACTGCCATTGCGACATGAAAAAACTCCTGATGGCCCTGATTTTGGCGGGTGGGGGACTCTCATGGCTGGCAGCCGATACGCCCAAGCGCCCCATCACCCACGAGGACCTCTGGCTCATGCCCCGGGTCGGTTCACCGGCGGTCAGCCCGGACGGGCGACATGCGGTGTTTGCGGTGACGGAGCCGGCTTACGAAGCCAAGGACCAGAGCAGCGACCTGTGGATCGTGCCCGTTGATGGCAGTGCGCCTCCGCGCAAACTTACGCAGACCCGCGGAGGGGAGAGCGGAGCGGAGTGGAGCCCGGACAGCACCAAGCTGATCTTTTCCGCCCGGCGCGAAGGCGACGAGGCGAGCCAGCTTTATGTGCTGGACCTCGCCGCGGGTGGTGAAGCCGTGCGGCTCACGAATCTCACTTTGGGTGCGCGTGCGCCCAAGTGGAGCCCCGATGGTGCGCAGGTGCTTTTCGTGAGTGACGTCTATCCCGGCGCGCAGGATGAAGCGGCGAACAAGCAGGCGGCGAAAGAACGGAAAGACCGCAAATACAACGTCCGCGCCTACGATGGATTTCCGATCCGGCATTGGGACCGCTGGCTGGATGAGAAACGCGCCCGGCTGTTCGTGCAGGCGGCGGCTCCGGATGCAGCGGCGCGGGACCTGCTGAGCGGCACCCGCTTGGCGGCCCTGCCGGGCTTCGGCGGTCAGCTTACCAACTCCGGCGAGACCATCGCCGCAGAGTGGACCCCGGCCGGCCGGGCCGTCGTATTTGTGGCCACGACCCGGCGCCACGAGGCGGCCTATGCACAGGTGCGCAACGATCTCTTCGTGGTCGAGGCCGCGGGCGGCGAGCCGCGGCGGCTGACGGAAGACAACGACAACTACAGTGCGCCGGTCTTCAGTCCCGACGGAAAATCACTCGTGGTCACGGTGACCACCGGCGAGGCCGGACGGGTTTACGTGCTGCCCCGGTTGGCGCGCTACCCCTGGCCTTTTGCCGAGGAGCAGAGGACGCTGCTCACGGCGGACTTCGACCGCAGCCCGGCCCGGCCGGTATTTTCTCCGGACAGCCGGCGGCTGTATTTCACGGCGGAGGACGCCGGTTTGGAGAAAGTTTACTCCGTGGCGTTGGAAGGCGGGCCGGTTGTCCTGCAGCACGATCCCAAGGCGGGGGTTGTCACCGGCATGAGCGCGGGCGCGGTGGCGGAGAACTTTCGGCTGGTCGGTCTCTGGGAGTCGGCCTCCTCGCCTCCGGAGGTGTATGCCTACAATCCCGCGGCTGGCGATAGCCGCCGGCTCACGAATTTCACCGGCGAACGGGCCGCGACTCTCGACCTGCCGCCGCCGGAGCACTTTGGGTTTACCAGCCGGGGCGGGCGCGAGATTCACAATCTGCTGGTGCGCCCGGCGGGGTTTGATCCCGCGAAGAAATATCCGCTCGTGGCCATCATCCATGGCGGTCCGCACACGATGTTTCGCGACCAGTGGGTGCTGCGTTGGAACTACCACCTGCTCGCCGGTTCCGACTTCGTGCTCGTGCTGACCAACTATACCGGGTCCACCGGCTTCGGCGAGGCCTTTGCCCAGGCCATCCAGGGCGATCCGCTGCGGACGCCCGGTGATGAGATCAACGAGGCCGTGGATGTGGCGGTGCAGCGCTTCGGTTTCATTGACGGCACCCGCTTGGCGGCGGGCGGGGCCAGCTACGGCGGCCACCTCGCGAACTGGCTTCAGGCCACGACCAACCGCTATCGGTGCCTCATTTCCCACGCCGGACTGGTCAGCCTCGAAACCCAGTGGGGCACCAGCGATGTGATTTATAGCCGCGAACTCGCCAACCATGGCCCGGTCTGGGAACAGGGCCCCGTATGGCGCGAACAAAACCCGGCGCGTTTGGCCGGCAACCAGGCCGACGGCTCGGGTTGGGTGACGCCCATGTTGATTACCATCGGTGAACAGGATTTCCGCGTGCCGCTGGGCAATTCCCTGGAGAACTGGAGCTATCACCAGCGCCTGCAGATCCCGAGCCGGCTCCTGGTGTTCCCGGACGAAAACCACTGGATCCTCAAGGGCCACAACAGCAGATACTGGTATGGCGAGGTCCGCACCTGGTTGCAGGAATGGCTCGCCGGCCCGCCCCAAGCCTGATTTTCCCCATCCGTTCCCCATGTCCACCTCCATCGACCTCTCCACCATCTTCCGCAAACGCCAGGCCGAGTCGCGCTCGCTGTCGGCCGAAAACTTCCGGGGCGACAAGGGCGCCGGAGGCATGGCCACCAAGGAAACATCGCTCACCCCCGGTGCTTGGGAACAGGCCCCGCACCTCGGCCAAGGCTGGAAAATCTCCCCCTGTCTCCCGCTCAAATCAGGCCAGACCCAGACCATCATGGATCACGATGGTCCGGGCGTGATCCGTCACGTGTGGGTGACCTTTGATCAGCGGCTCCGCCGGCAGGTCATCCTGCGCATCTATTGGGACGGTGCGGAGCACCCTTCCGTCGAGTGCCCCATCGGTGATTTCTTCTGCCAGTCCTGGAACCGCGACCAGAACATCAACGCCCTGCCGATCAATGTGAACCCGAAGGGGGGCATGAACTGCTTCTTCCCGATGCCGTTCAAAAAACATGCCCGCATCACGGTGGAAAACGATTCGCCGGCCGATATCGCGCACTTCTTTTACACCATTAACTACACCCTGGAAGAGGTGCCGGAGGACAGCCTCTATTTTCACGCGCAGTTCCGCCGCACCAATCCCGTGCCCTACAAGGATGTTTATACCATTCTCGACGGCGTGAGCGGTCACGGACACTTCGTGGGCACCTTCATGAGCTGGCAGCAAAACTGTTCCGGCTGGTGGGGCGAAGGTGAGATCAAGATGTATCTCGACGGTGACAAGCAGTGGCCGACGATTTGTGGCACCGGCACCGAGGATTACTTCGGCGGGGCGTGGTGTTTTGATGAAAACAATTACTCCGTTCCTTACTTTGGATTCCAGCATGTCGTGGGCAAGTCCGGCCAGGCCGGGGCGCGCATGACGCTTTACCGTTTCCACCTGCAGGATCCCGTCTTCTTCAAAAAGGATCTGCGCATCACGATGCAGGCGCTGGGTTGGCGCGATCTGGGCTGGCGGGATCTGGGCCTGCCCAACCCGCGCTACCACGCGCTACAGGATGACATCGCTTCCGTGGCCTACTGGTATCAGACGCTGCCGCACGCGCCGTTCCCGCCGCTGGCGGACCGCGACACGCGCGAGATGGTGTAAGCGGATCGGAATTACGGCGGCCTCAGTTGCCGCGCATGCGCTCGATCTCCGCCTTGGCGGCGGCTTCGCGGGCGCGGTATTCCTCCAGCTCCCGGACCTTGCGCAGGGCGTCGGCCTCTTCCTTGCGCAGCCGCACCAGCTCCGCCTCGGCGGCTTCGGCGCGTTGGCGGGCGGCCAGCAATTCGGGGTCCTCGACGGTGCGCCCTTGGGCAACCATGCGCTGCCGGCGCGCTTCCTCCTCGGCCCGGGCCCGCGCGGCACGTTCCTCGGCAAGCTGGCGCTGATGCCGGGCCTCGCGGAGGCGCCGGTCCTCGGCGGAACCGACGGACCCGCCGACGGCTGCGCCGGCGACCCCGCCCAGCGCCGCACCGGCCAAGCCTTCACCTGATTGGTGTCCGATGATGCCGCCGATGATTGCGCCCATCAGCGCACCGGTGGCTGCACCGCGCTCGGTGTTGGGGGAGTCATGGGTGGCGCAGCCGGAAAACAGGAGGGTGCCGGCGAGGACAAGACTGGCGGCCGGGCGCTGAAAAAGTGCGGAATGCATGAGGTTGGTGGTGTGCGGTGGAACGGTGGTAGTCAGTGCTGAATTAGAATCCCACTTGGCGGGATTGTTCCGCCATCGCAAGTCCATCCCAACCAAAGCCATCCGCAGTCAGGCTTGGGCCCCGGCCGCGCGGCTGACCTCGGCATCCCAAGTGCCGCTGATCACCGCGCCGTATTCCTCGAAGCCGCCCGTGGCCTTGGGCCCGGTGAGGCGGGGCCGGGGATTGCCGATGCGGCCGCCTTCATAGAAGGATTCGTCGGTCTGGTCGTCGCAGAGAAAATGATAGGCGAGTCCGGCGCGTTCCTTGTCTGTGGTGTTGTCGCCGGTGGCGTGCGGCGTCCCATAGCAGAAGAACAGCACGCTGCCGGCCTTGAGCTCGATGGTCTCGGCCTTGGTCTCGTCAGGAAAGCAGCGGATGTGGTGGTCGCTGTTGCCGTCGCGTTCGTGCGGCAGCAGCGTTTCCCAGGCATCGGGCACGACGCGCATGGTGCCGTTGGCCACGGTGGCGTCGTGAATGGCGATCCACATGGCGGTGCCGCGGAGCGGTTTTGGGATTTTGAAGTAGGCGTTGTCCTGATGCCAGGCGGTGCCCATGCCGGTTTTGCCGGGCTTCAGGAAAATCTGGTCGAGATGCAGGGTGACGACCGGCCCGATCAGTGTGGTGACGGCCTCGATCACCTTCGGCGCGAAGGGCAGCGCGCGGATGAGGGTGGAGTAAAAATTGGCCGGGCAGAGCTGGAGGTTCTGTTTGGTGGTGGCGGGGGTCTTGCCGTCGCCCGTGGTGGCGACATTGCGCAGGAAGCCGTTGCGCTTGAGCCGGCTGATGTCGGCCTGCAGTGCCGCGGTCTCGGCGGTGTTGAAGAAACCGGGGACCGCGACATAGCCGCGGCGGCGGAAAGATTCGATTTGGTTGGGCGAGAGTTTCATGGGCGGCGGGAAGATAGCAGAAGGGCTGGGGGCTTGCGTTCAAACTTGGGCAGTGGCAAATCGTGCACATCAATGCAAAGCATCCCCCGGTATGGCCGCGGCAGCGCCCGCACGCTCGTCACCCATCGCGACCTGGGTTTGGAGATCATCTTCTTGGACAAGGGCGCGCTCAACTGGCACGTGGAGGGACGGATTGAGCGGGTGACGGCGGGCTCGGTGTATTTCTCGCTGCCGTGGCAGGAACACGGCAGCGTGGATGAGTTTGAGCCCGGCCATCACTGGCACTGGGTGCAGCTCGGGCTGGCGGGCCGGATTGACCGGCCGCGGACCCGGTTTGGATTTCATCCGGACTTTGGCCTCGGCGCGCGGCCGGCGGCGGAGATCAGTGCGTTGCTCACCCGCAGCGGCCGGCATTGCTACCGGGCAACCCCGCGGATGGCCTGGCTGATCCCGACGCTGGTGGAAGAGTTGGACCGCAAAGAAGGGCCGGATTCCGCCTATGCGTCGGCTTTGGCCCGGCTGGCGATTTTGGAGCTGGTGCGTTGCATCCGGACGAGCGATCACCCCCGCCAAGGGGATGCGGCCTCAACCCGGCGGGTGGAAGCCTTCATCAACCGGCTGCGGGCGCACAGCGAAGCCGAATGGACGCTTGAGCAGATGGCGGCCGCCTGCGGCCTGGGCCGGTCGCGTTTTGCCGCCCTCTGCCGCCAGTCCACAGGCGACAGCCCGCTCACCCTGGTCAACCGGCTGCGGGTGGACCGGGCGAAGGAAATGCTCAAAACCGCAGACGCGACGATCACCGACATCGCCTACGCCTGCGGCTTCGGTTCGAGCCAGTATTTCGCCCGCGTCTTCCGCCGCTTCACCGGCATGGAAGCCAGCGCTTACCGGCAAAAACATCGCAAGCATCAGCCCGGGGGCCAGGCGAGCTGGCGGCCGCCGAGGAGGTGAACGTGGAGGTGGGGGACGGATTCGCCGCCGTGGGGGCCGTTGTTGATGACGATGCGAAAGCCGGCGGCGAGGTTGAGCTGCTTGGCCAGGGCTTGGGCGGTGAGCAGCAGGTGGCCGAGCAGGGCCTCGTGTGCGGGGGTGGCTTCGGCGATGCGGGCGATGGGCTGCTTGGGGATCACGAGCACATGCACGGGCGCCTGCGGCTGAATGTCGTGGATCGCGATGCAGCGGTCGTCCTCATGGACGATCTTGGCTGGAATCTCGCGGGCGATGATTTTTTCGAAAAGGGTCATGAGGTGAGCAAAGTGAAAATCAGGAACGCTGAATTACCCGCAGTCTGAGCTCTGATGGCGGCTTTTCCAGCCTTCCTGAGTTTCAAATTTTATGCCTCAGAGGAACAGCAGTTGCAGGCTGGCGGTGGGGGCGGTGCGGGCGGCGGCGAGTTCGCGGATGAAGGCCAGCATCTCGTCATACTCGCGCACGCGGCGGGCGGTGGCGCGTTTCTCCGGCGGAATCAGGGCCGGCCGCAGGTTGGTGATGAGCAGCGTGGACTCGCGGTGGCGGGCGAGTTGCTTGAGGCCGGTCATGACTTCCTCGCGGGCGAAGAGCGGGGTGGCGGCGGTGAGGGAGTGGGCGGCATTCCAGTGGTAAAAACCGTGCGCGGGCAGGTGGGCGAAGGCCGTCGTGAGCAGGTTGGTGGCGGCGGCGTTGAAGGCGGCGTCGAAGCGCGCGGCGTATTCGGGGTGCTCCGCCGTCTGGGTTTCCAGCTCCGCGAGGCTGAAGGCGATGGCCGCCCGGATCTGCTCGGCCAGATAGAGGTCGTGGCCGGTGACGTGCGCGAACAGCGCGTTGATGAAATGCAGCCGCCGCAGGTCGTCGCGGCCGGGCCTCATGGTTTCGGCTTCGGGAGATTGTTGATCTCCTGCATGAATTCCGCGACGTCGCGGAATTCCTTGTAAACGCTCGCGAAACGGACGTGGGCGACCTGGTCGATGGTGCGCAGGCGCTGCATGACGGCCTCGCCGATGCCGCTGGAGGGGATGTCGCCCTCGAACTGGGCCTCCAGCGCGTCGATGACGTCGTCCACCAGCATGGTGATCTGCTCGAGGTCGATGGGGCGCTTGTGGCAGGCGGCGCGAACGGCGTTGACGAGCTTGGCGCGGTCGAAGTCCTCGCGGCGGCCGTCGCGCTTGACGACGATCATGCCGTCGCGCAGCAGCGCTTCCAGCGTGCTGTAGCGGTGGCCGCACTCGAGGCACTCGCGGCGGCGGCGGATGGTGCCACCTTCGCGCGAGATGCGGGAATCGACCACTTTGTCTTCAATGGAGGTGCACTTGGGGCAGCGCATGGGATGGGCTCAGTTAAGCGACAAAAAGTTTTTGAGGATGTTCATGCCGTTTTCGGTGGCGATGGACTCGGGGTGAAACTGGACGCCCCAGATGGGGAGGCTTTTGTGGCGGAGGCCCATGATCTCGCCCTCGGCGGTCTCGGCGGTGATTTCGAGACAGTCGGGCAGGGTGGCGCGCTCCACGAGCAGGGAGTGATAGCGGGTGGCCTTGAAATCCTGCGGCAGGCCGCGAAACACATCCGTATTGCGGTGGCGGATAGGAGAGGTCTTGCCGTGCATGAGCCGGTCGGCGCGCACGACCCGGCCGCCGAAATGATGACCGACCGACTGGTGGCCGAGGCACACGCCGAAGATGGGCTTTTTGCCGGCAAAGGCGGCGATCATGTCGAGCGAGACGCCGGCCTCGGCGGGCGAGCAGGGGCCGGGGGAGATGAGCACGCGGTCGGGATTCAGGGCGAGCGCCTCCGCCGGGGTGATCTCGTTGTTGCGGAAAACACGCTGCGCCACGCCCAATTGCCCGAAGTATTGGACGAGGTTGAAGGTGAACGAGTCGAAGTTGTCGATGACGAGGAGCACGCCGTTTAACCGGCGATTAGCTCGCAGTTTGCCGCGCTGGTCAAGCGCGGGGGTGGGTGCGGGTTCCTTGAATTCTGGATTGGATGTTGGGCGCGGGATGTTGGATGTTCAGGGGATGTCTTTCCAATTGCTCAAAACCGACCCGGCCACGGCCGCCCGCCGCGGCCGGTTGCAGACCCGGCACGGGGTCGTGGAGACCCCGATCTTCATGCCGGTAGGCACCCAGGGCACGGTCAAGGCGCTGACGCCCGCGCACCTGAAGGAGATCGGGGCGCAGATTATCCTCGGCAACACCTACCACCTGAACTTGCGCCCGACCTCGGAGCTGATTCGCGATCTGGGCGGGCTGCATCAGTTCATGGGCTGGGATGGACCCATCCTGACCGACAGCGGCGGATTTCAGGTCTTCTCGCTGGCGAAGCTCCGCAAGCTGCGGGACGACGGCATCGAATTTCAGTCCCACCTCGACGGGGCCAAGCTCTTCCTCGGCCCCAAGGAGGTCATGGGCATCCAGCAAAACCTCGGCAGCGACATCGCCATGGTCATCGACGAATGTCCGCCCTGGCCCTGTGAACGCGAGGCCTGCGCGGAGGCCGTCGCCCGCAGCTATCTCTGGGCGCAGCAATGCCGGCAGATCGCGCAGGACAGCGGGTTCCTCGCGGCCGGACATCATGTGTTTGCCATCGTGCAGGGCTCGACCTTCGACGACCTGCGGCGCGAGGCCGCCGAATCGCTCGCGGCGCTGGATTTTCCGGGCTATGCCGTTGGCGGCGTGAGCGTGGGCGAGCCCGAGCCGGAAATGCTGAAACAGGTCGGCGCGACCACGCCGTTCATGCCGGTGCACAAGCCGCGTTACACGATGGGCCTCGG